>Ga0136617_10001787_pt1 | contig 19147 bp, 18 predicted proteins | sample AntDrymUQ3222106_2_FD_129672 | JGI IMG/M metagenome (GOLD analysis project Ga0136617, IMG submission 129672) | Polar desert sand microbial communities from Dry Valleys, Antarctica - metaG UQ322 (21.06) | ecosystem: Environmental > Terrestrial > Soil > Desert | place: Antarctica: Dry Valley... | reverse complement strand
GACCTCGCAGAACCGCAGCCACAGCAGATCCGTGCGAGGCTCAAGCCCGCTTCGCGCGCATCGTGGTGGAGGCGTGGACGCCAAGCGATAAGCGCGCGGCTGCTCATGTCCGGGAATGCCCTTTCCAGGACACATCGCGATCGCGCGAACCCGCATGCCGCCTGCCTTTCGCGCTGCGCCAGGAGGCGGATTCTCAGGACGCGTTTCGGCCGCTAACGCAGATCCAGCCCGGCTCAGCTTCCCAGCCGCAGCTCTACGGACGCTCGGCACCGCGCTCGCGCGGGGCGCCGAGCTGCCACCAGTCGGCCTGCTCGCTCTCGGCGGCCATGTCGCGCAGAACGCGAGCGGTGCGCTCCACGCCGGCGCCGGCGCCGTCCAGCCAGCAGAACTTCCACAGCTCGCGTGCGGCGCGCTGGTGCTGATGCAGGAACTCGTCGACGGCGAAGGCGTCCTGCTCACCGGCGCGGAAGCGATCGACGGCCTCGGCGACATGCTCGACGAGCCGCGCCTCGTGGTACGCGGCGACCAACGCCCGATCAGTCTGGCGCTGACGCTTCGACCCCACGCCAGACATTGTTGCACCGTGGGAGGGGGCGCCGGCTGCGTTGCGACAAGAAGCCCACTTGCTCCAGCGCAGCGGGCGCGACCGCCAAGCCTGAACTCTCGAGCACCGCGTCGCTGATCCGGCTGATGGTGTCGCGGCCGATGTCGGTGGAGTAGAGCTCAGAGAGGTGCTGGCCGATGTCCGCGGATGCTCATGCCGCTGGCGTAGAGCCCGAGGACGGCCGCCGTCGGCGGGGCGCCTTTCCTTGCGGGCAACTCAGGGGATGCGTGGCCCGTCGGCATTGGCCTGTAGCAGACCGTCTGCCGCCAGGTTGTTGGCGATGTCCAGCCCGAGCCGGACGCCGCCGACGTTCTGGCTGAGATCCATCTCACCGGTGCTGGAATCGGGGAGGAAGGCATCGAACACCCAGTGCACGCCCAGATAGACGCGGCTTCGGCCGTTCTCCTCGATCATCTGCCAGAGCCCGTCGGGGAACTCGCGCACGTGGCGCGGCCGTATCGTGCCGCGGTTGTCGGTATTTGCCCCGTTGAGCTCCTCGGAGACGAACGAAAGGCCATCGGCCAGGCCGTCTGGCCCGTCCTCATCCACCCCGAAATAGCGTCGCGTGGTCTGAAGCGCTGCGGCGCCGAACGTCGCGTGTCCGGACGGATAGGCAGGGAATGGCGGGGTGAAGTTCTTGGCGCCGGTCTCGTTGGTCTTCGGGGCGCCGAGTGGCAGCCAGCCCAGGTCGCAGTCGGCGTCAAGCACGTTGCCGGCGGCTCCGGTGGGGCCCATCGACGGGTCGTGCTCGCGGATGCCGACGACCGGTCGCCACAGGTCGTGGCGGTACTTGTCGTCCCAAGCGAGGATGCCGGCGTCGCCCATGGCGGCGTTGACCAGCGCGAACAGGCGGGCGTTCTGGTCGATCGTGTTGGCCTGGGCATCCGCGATCTGGCGGACGATTCGGTTGTACAAGCGCGGCGGGGTTCCGAGCCCCTTCGCCCCGTCGTAGGCCCAGAACACGCCGATCAGGGTTTCCTGTGGGGTACGCGCCGTCACGCCCGCCGGCAGCGTGCCCATGAGTTCGGGGGCGATGCCCTTCCCCCTCACCTCTTCCAGCGCGTCGTTGTACTCCAGGGTCCCGAGCGCCGGCGGCGGATCGAGTGTGGGTCGGGCGGTGACGGCGAAGCACGCCGCCCGCGCACCGTAGTGCGGCGCATGGTATCCCTGGGTCGGGTTGTCAGGGTCAGGACGATGGGCGCTGCGCGCGACCGAGGCAGCGTGGCCGTCGTCACCCGTGGTCGGGTCGCCCTGACGGAGGTCGAGCATGACGCGCGCGACGGTCAGCCCGTGGGCGTGTCCCTCAAACAGCCCGGGGCCTGACAGCCCAGCAGCGGCGTGGCGGGCATCGAAGTAGGCCTTCTGGGCCGGGTAGAGCGCCGACAGCGTCGCGTGCGCCGCGGCCGCGATGGCGGCCTCTTCGGAGGCGCCCGCCGGCGGCGGCAGCAGCAGCGCGCCCAGATACGTGGCGATCGCCCCTGAGGCGGGGGTGACGATGCTGAAGTAGGCGTCGTGCATCGCCAGGTGAACGATCGCGAAGGCACGCGAGCTGCCGGCCGGACCGCGGGCGCCGGCTTCGCGTCGATCGCCCGTGGTGTGGGTGACGCGGTCTGCCTCTTGGACAGCCTCATTCCAGTACGTGATGGCGTCCATTGGGCGAAACTCCCTCGCTTGAGCGGTCGACCGGTTTGCGGCCCGAAGCTGCAGCGGCCGGTCAGCCGACCCTATTCCACTCGTGTCGTCCGATGTAGGATTCTTCTCCGAACTACGGTGAGCGACCGCACAACGAGTGTTTCGCAGTCGACTGACTTCCGAGTGCCCTTCCGGCTCCGAACTCGGTAACAGCCATCAGGAACCGTCACCAGCGCAGATCGCTACGGCGCCTTCAAGAAAGGTGTCGGCTACACCGGCTGGCAGCGGTCGATGTACGACCAGGTGTGGTTCGACTCCGCCACCGAACGCGAGATGGCCAACCTCATCGACGACACCAGCCAGGTCGACATCTGGGTCCGCCTGCACCTCAAGGACCTCGAGATCCGCTACGACGGCGGCAGCTACAACCCCGACTTCCTCGCTGCCGGCAACGGCCAGCGGTGGGTCATCGAGACCAAAGCCGACCGCGACCTCCAGACTGAGAACGTCCGGGCCAAACGGCAGGCCGCCCAACGCTGGGCCAACCACGTCAGTGCCGACGAACGCGTCAGCGACCACTGGAACTACCTACTGATCGGCGAGACCGACCTGCGACAAGCCCGAGGCGACTGGCACGCACTGGTCGGAGCCGCTGGGCTCTGATCGACCCAGCCACCGATTGCCGCCAGCACCCCGGCGCGCGAGCGGAGCGCTGGCGCTGCAGGTACGGTCGGCTCCGTGCCGTTGCGCAGGGAGCAGATCGACGAGGCCGAGAAGGCTCAGCATCTGGCTGCGCACGACACCTCGGAGCACGTTCGGGTGGTCGCCGGTCCGGGGACGGGCAAGTCCGCGACGATTGAAGAGCGCGTGTGCTGGCTGCTCGCCGAGGAACATGTGTCGCCTGCGCGCATCGTGGCGGTGTCGTTCACGCGGGCCTCGACGATGGACTTGGAGAAGCGCATCGAGCAGGCGCGCGTCGACCGGGGTCTCACGGAAGGCGACGCGGTCGCGGTCAGCACGCTGCACTCGCTCGCGCTCAGGACGCTGCGGCGAGCCGGCGCGCTGGAGGCCTACCCCGCCGACCCGACCGTGCTGGGTCCGTGGGAGCTGCGCAACATCTTCGAAGCCGAGTTCGGTAAAACGATGGGCATCCGCGGCGTCACGCGACCGGACCAGATCCGCCGCGACCACGAGGCGTTCTGGCAGACCGGCGAGTTCGATCCGCCGAACGTCATCCCGCCCGACCCGCCGATCTCCGACGCCGAGCGCGACAGGTTCAACCAGTTCCACGGCCCTCGAACGCAGCTGTACTCGTGCGTGCTCCCCGGCGAGGTCGTCGCCCGCTGCGTCGAGCGGATGGAGGCTGGCACGCTCGACCCGGCCGAGCTGCTTGGTATCGAGCATCTGATCGTCGACGAGTTCCAGGACCTCAACCCGATGGACCTGCGCTTTGTGCACGGCCTGGCCGAGCGCGGCGTACGCCTGTTCGTCGCCGGCGATGAGGACCAGAGCCTGTACGCCTTCCGCTACGCCAGCCCGGAGGGGATCTCGCGGTTCACGCACGAGCGGCCCGGCAGCGGCGACCACACGCTGCATCACTGCTTCCGCTGCGCACCCCGGGTGCTCGACTCCGCGCAGACCCTGATCCGCAGGTACGCCGCCGACGGGCGCATCGAGAAGAACCTCGTGTCGCTGTGGGCGGACGCCGACCCCCCGGTCCCCGGCGCGCTGGGGTGCTGGAGCTTTCTCTCCGGGCGAGCCGAGGCGCGCGCGATCGCCCAGTCCTGCCAGCGGCTCATCGGCGCCGGCATGGAGCCGTCGCAGATCATGATCCTGCTGGCGTCGAAGACGACGCCGGGGCGCGACATCGAGCCGGCACTCGACGAGCTCGAAGTCCCGTACGCGCCGGTCGACGAGAAGAGCGTCACCGACACCGAGCCAGGTCGCGTCGGCTACGCGCTGCTGTCGGTCGTCGTCGAGCCGATGAACTACGTCGCGCATCGCAGCCTGTTCGGGCTGCGCCAAGGCGTCGGTCTGGGCACCTGCAACGACCTCGCCAAGGCGGTGATCGCCAACAACCGCAACTACCGCGACCTCTTCTACTCCCCCGTCCCGGACGGCCTCGTCGCGCCGCGCGCCAAGACCGCGATCGCGCGCACCGCCGACGTGTGCGCCGAACTCGCCGGCTGGGGCAAGGACGAAGCGCTCTTGGATCGCGTCGACGACGTCTGCCGCCTCGTCGACGAGATCCGCGCCGAGGAAGGCGCAGCAGAGGACCTCCGCGCGCTGCTCGAGCAGCTGCCGGCCGAGATGACCATCGAAGAGGCACACCTGTTCCTCAGCGCCACCAAGGATGACGACCGCGTCCGCGTGCTGACCGCGATGGCGGCCCGGCTCGAACAGCCCGAGCCTGACACCTCGCTCATCCCCGAGCGCGTGCAGGTGATGACCATGCACGGCGTCAAGGGCCTATCCGCAAAGGTCATCTTCATCCCGGGCCTCGAGGACGCCTCGCTGCCAGGCGAGAAGCGCCGCGCCTACCCCGGCCTCGTGCTCGAGGCCGCACGGATGCTGTTCGTCTCGATCACCCGAGCGCGGGTCGTCTGCGTGCTCTCATACGCCCGCACCCGGTTCGTCAACGGCACCAACACCCCGCGCACGGTGTCCCGGTTCACGTCCGCCGTGGGCAAGCCGTTCTCGCGGCGAGAGGACGGGATCACTATCGAACTCGCCGCCCAGGTGGTCGCGCAAGCCGACCGGATGCAGCCACCGCAAGACCACACCACGGCGGCCTGAGCAGCGCGGCAGGTACCGCGGGGAACTGCCTTTCCCCCGGGTGCGATTCGCGCTCTTTGCGAGCTTCCACGGACGACGGCGTTTCCCGCATCGGCGCTGCGCCCAGCAGGCGCGCGGCGCCGGACGCGCGGCCGCCATCCGCTGAGAGGCGCCGGGGGCCAACTCTACGTGCGTCCGTCTCAACAGCGCTCGCTGAGCGCTTCCCCGTCTTCGACGACGCACGCGCTCAGGCGCGCATAGATCCGCGCGCCGCAGCGCGCGCAGAGCGACACGTACTCGTCGTCACTGCGCAGCCAGCCGACCGGATCGTGGCCGAGCCGGCGGGCGCCCAGGCAGCCGGCTGAGCATCCACCGGCGGCTGCGCGACCAAGCTGGCCGGCTGCCCCTGGCTGGGCGTCGTCAACGCGGCCTGCGGCTGCTGCGCCACGGGCGCGCCGACATCGCCTACTCGGCTACGCGCGCGTCTTTACCGCAGACCAGAATCCCGACCACCAGATCGACGCGCTCACCCGCGCCGGCGCGGCCATGGTGCACTCCCCATGGGCCTCGCACGAGCGAGGTCGACCTGGAGCCGCTTCAGCCGCCGCCCCCGGCGCGCTCATGCGCCGAAACGGGTCGTGCGGGCGCGCGCTCGGGTGCCTGGAAGCCGACGCGTGCATGGCTGCCGTCGCAGAACGGCTTCGTCGATGAGGCGCCGCAACGACAGAGGAAGAACGTCTTGCGCGTCAGCTCGTACGGCGTGCCGTCGGCGTCGACGAGCGTGACCGGCCCTTTGACGCGGAGCGGGCCGTGCTCGGTCGCCTTGATGATGAAGGCGGGCCGGGGTGGTGTGCCGTCGGACATCGGGATATTCACCTCCGGTTGCGATATTTCAGGAAGCGCCTACGCGCCCGCGCTCACCGCGTCCGGGAGCTCGGCGGCGCGAACCGGCGGCGGAGGTCGGGTGGCGTCGCGCTGGGCGCGGAAGCTGCGCAGCCGGAGCGAGTTGGATACCACGAACACGCTCGAGAGCGCCATCGCGGCTCCGGCCAGGAGTGGGTTGAGGAAGCCGGCGGCGGCCGCGGGGACGAGCGCGAGGTTGTAGGCGAACGCCCAGAACAGGTTGCTCTTGATCGTCCCCAGGGTCCTGCGCGAGAGCCGGATAGCGTCCGCGGCCGCGCGCAGGTCGCCCGAGACCAGCGTGAGGTCGGAGGCTTCGATCGCGACGTCCGTGCCCGTGCCGATCGCGAGGCCGAGGTCGGCCTGTGCGAGCGCCGGCGCGTCGTTCACGCCGTCGCCGACCATCGCCACGACGTGTCCCTCCGACTGAAAATTCCGGATCACGTCGGCCTTCTCGGAGGGCAGCACCTCGGCGATGACCTGCTCGATGCCGACCTGGCGGGCGATCGCCTCGGCGGTGGTCTGGTTGTCACCCGTCAGCAGGACGGGGTGCAGGTCGAGCGCCTTCAGCCGCCGGATCGCCTCGTGCGAAGACGCCTTCGCGGTGTCGGCGACGACGAAGACGGCCTTTGCGCTTCCGTCCCAGGCGGCGACGATGGCCGTCCGTCCCTGCGCCTCGGCGGCGCGGCGGAACTCGTCGAGCTCCCCTGTGAGCTGCAGCCCGCGCTCGGCGAGCAGCCGGGGACGTCCGATGACGACCGCGTGGCCGTCGACGGTGCCCTCGACGCCGAGCCCTTCGCGGTTGGCGAAGCCCTCGGGTTGCGGAAGCGGCCCGACCCTCGCCGCCGCCGCCTCGGCGATCGCGCGCGCGATCGGATGCTCCGAGGCAGCCTCGACGCCTCCGACCAGCCGGAGCGCGTGCTCGGCCGCGATGTTCCCCTCGACCGCGAAATCGACGAGCGCCATCCTGCCGGTCGTCACCGTGCCCGTCTTGTCGAGCACGATCGTGTCGACGCGGCGGGTCGACTCGAGGATCTCGGGGCCCTTGATCAGCAAGCCGAGCTGCGCGCCGCGGCCCGTGCCGACGAGCAGGGCCGTGGGCGTGGCCAGCCCGAGCGCGCACGGGCAGGCGATGATCAGCACGGCGACGGCCGCGGTGAAGGCGAACGCCGCGCTCTCCCCGGCGCCCAGCCAGAACCCCAGCGTCGCGGCCGCGATGGCGATGACCACCGGCACGAAGACGCCGGAGACGCGGTCGGCCAGCCGCTGCACGGGTGCCTTGCCGGACTGGGCGTCGGTCACGAGCCTGGCGATCTGCGCGAGCGCGGTGTCGGCGCCGACCTTCGTCACGCGCACGATCAGGCGTCCGCCGACGTTGATGGTGGCGCCGGCGACGTCGTCGCCCGGTGCCTTCTCGACCGGCAAGGACTCTCCGGTCAGCAGCGACTGGTCGACCGCGGAGGCGCCCTCCTCGACGATGCCGTCGGTGGCGATCTTCTCGCCGGGCCGCACGACGAAGCGATCGCCGCCTGCCAGCTCCTCGACCGGCACCCGTCGCTCGGCGCCGTCTGCGTCGAGCAGCGACACCTCCTTGGCGCCGAGGGCGAGCAGCGCCTCGAGCGCGGCACCGGCGCGGCGCTTGGCGCGCGCCTCGAAGTAGCGCCCCCCGAGGATGAAGGTGATCACCACTGCGGCGACCTCGAAGTACACGTGGTCCAGCGCGGCTGAGCGGTCGGGGATCAGGTCGAATCCCATCGTCATCCCGGTCATCCCGGCGTCGCCGAGGAAGAGCGCCACCAGCGACCAGCTCCACGCCGCGAGCGTCCCGACGGAGATCAGCGTGTCCATCGTCGCGGCGCCGTGCCTGAGGTTCGCCCACGCGGCGCGGTGAAACGGCCAGCCAGCCCAGAGGACCACGGGCGTGGCGAGCTGGAGCGCGAGCCACTGCCAGTTGTCGAACTGCAGCGCCGGGACCATCGACAGCGCCAGGACCGGAACCGAGAGCACGGCCGACCAGACGAGCCGGCGCCGCAGCGTGAGCGTCGGGTCCTGCGCGCCCACGTCGGACGCATCCCCGGCGGCCGGCGGCCTGGGCAGGAGCGCCTGATAGCCGACCTGCTCGACGGCGGCGACGAGCTGGTCGGGTTGCACGCTGCCGGAGTCGTAGTTGACCGACGCCTTCTCGGTGGCGTAGTTGACCGACGCCTGCACGCCGTCGAGCTTGTTCAGGCGCCGCTCGATCCGCGTCGCGCACGAGGAGCACGTCATGCCGCTGATGGGAAGGTCCAGCCGTTCCTGCGCGCCGCTCATTGCGCCACCTCGATCGTGAAGGCCGCGGTCTGGACGCGATCGCGGTAGAGGAACTGGACGAAGAGGCGATACGCCCCCGCAGTCGGGTAGCCGGCCATGAACGCCAGCCGGTCGCTCTCTGGATGGGTGTGCAGGTAGGCGAGGTCCCCCTCGCGTAGCGCGACGAGATGTCCCTTTGCGCCGAGGTAGGGCTGCAGCTCGGCGTCCACGGCCCGGCCGTCGCGGCGAACGCGGAACTCGACGCGGCCCTCCTTGCCCGCACGAGCGTCCTGGGCGTCAAGGATCACCTCGAGGCCGTCCTGCGTGCGCGCGCTCGACGCCGGCGGCGGGAGCGTGCCAGGCCGGAACGCGCCCGGCACGTGCACGTCGGCGCCGAGCGTCCGCTTGGCGCCGGCCGCCTTGAAGTCCGCGAACACCCGGTAGGTGCCGCCGGCGGCGAAGTTCACGCCGGTCTCCCAGGTTCCGTCCGCGCGCATCGTCGGGTGAAGGTGCTGGAAGCCGCGCAGATCGCGGCGCGCGACGATGAAATGCATGCGCTTTTCGTGCTCGATCTCGAAGTCGCGAAGGGCCTGACCGTCCGCTGTCACGATCCGGAAGCGAACGGGCTCGCGGCCGGCGCGCTCGAGCGTGGTCGGCTCGAGAACCAGTCGATAGCCGTCCTGGGCGACCTGCAGGCCGGGCGGTGCGCTCGCGTCGCCGGACGCCGGCTTCCCGCCGGCGGCGGCCGGAGTGTGCTCGCCGCCGTGGGCGCCGGCTGCGTCGTCGCCGCCCCGGGTCCCGGAGGGCCCGATGGCGGCGCCGGCGAGCGCGGCGCCGCCGAAGATGGCGACGAGCAGGACGGCGAACGCCGCGACGCGAGCGGGGCCGCTCACGCGTTCACGACCTCGTATCCGGCCTCGTCGACCGCCTCGCGGATCGCCTCGTCGCTGAAGCCCTCGCCGCGCACGAGGACGCGGCCGGACTGCACGTCGATGTCGACGCCGGTGACGCCCTGGACCTGCTCGACCTCCTCCGTCACCGATGCGGCGCAGTGCGTGCAGGTCATGCCCTTGACGGTGTAGTCACGGGCGGTCGGGTCGGCGCCCGCAACGACCTCTTGGGGCTGCGCGGCGTGCGATTCGTGCTCGTGGGACTGGCACATCGTGCGGTTCTCCTCCTCATACGGTAGGGGGGTAGGTCGATACCGTAACACGCTCCCGGTGGAGCGTCCAGCCGACGTGTCGGTGCCCGGCCGCGACTTCGTCGAGTCTGCCTTGTACCCCTTGGGCGTAGGGCTATAATCGCCCCATGCCTTCGAACGCCAGCCGCGGGTACTCAGCGACCAAGGACCAGCTTCAGCAGCGCCTGCGGCGCATCGAGGGCCAGGTCCGCGGCATCGAGCGCATGGTCGACGACGAGCGCTACTGCATCGAGGTCCTTACCCAGATCTCCGCAGTCCAGGCGGCTTTGGACAAGGTCGCCCTCGGGCTGCTCGACGACCATGCCCACCATTGCGTGGTCGGCGAGCGTGACGCCGAGCTCCAAGACGAGCGTACGGGCGAGCTCATGAGCGCGGTCGGCCGCCTCATGCGGCGCGGCTGAGCGGAACCGGCCCGCGCTTCCTCGTCCTACCCGTCCCCGGTACTACGGACCGGATCGGTCCTCCGCGGCGCAACCCGTGTTCGATCGCTGACGGCCGAACGCGCGCCCTGCGTTTTCAGGATTACCCTAACCCCCGTAGGGTAGTTGACAGGTAAGGAGGCAGGATGCATGATCCCGGATCAGTTCTCGGAGCCGGCGAGCGCCCATTGCGAGAAAAGCTGTGGAGCGCTCGGCCGCCGGGCTCCATCGAGGAAGGGGAGAGAGATGCCGAGTAACCGCCCACGCCGTACGAGCGCCGTCGGATTGGCCGTCGCCGTACTCGCCACCGTCGCACTGGCCGGCTGCGGGTCCGACGGCGACACCGCAGGCGGCTCCTCGAACAGCCTGCTGGCGGATCTGAAGGAGAAGGGCGTCGTACGGGTCGCCAACACGCAGGCGAACCCGCCGTGGAACTTCGTTGACGGATCGCGCGGCCTCTCCGGCTATGACGTCGATGTGGCCAACGAGGTCGCCAAGCGCATCGGAGTCAAGAAGATCAAATTCCTCCCGGGGACGTTCGATAACTTCATCCCCGGCGTCCAGTCGGGCCGCTTCGACATCGTGATCTCGGGGCAGACGATCACCGACGAGCGCAAGCAGCAGGTGGACTTCTCGCGCCCATACCAGGTCAGCGGAACCGGAATCCTCATCGCGGCATCGAACACGACGATCCAGGGCAAGAAAGACCTGAAGGACAAGACGATCGCGGTCACCGCCGGCACGACCCAAGAGGAGCAGATGCGCGAGGAATTCCCGGACGCGGACGTCAAGACGTACAAGAATGCCACCTTGGCGCTCAGTGACGTCGCCAACGGCCGCGCCGACGCTTGCGTCATGTCCCGGTTCCAGGGCACCTTCGTCGCCAAGCAGAACAACCTCCCCATTAAGGCGGTCGGGGGCGTCAACGACGCCGAGATCAACGGGATGACGTTCAAGAAGGGCCAGAGCGACCTCAAGGCCGCGGTCGACAAGGCGCTCAACGCCATGATCGAGGACGGCACACTCACGCGCATCAGCCAGAAGTGGCTCGACCTGGACATGGTCGCCGAGCTGCGCAAGGCCAAGGCACCGGCGTCCTGATCGGGAGGCAGCACCATGGATTTGCTCGGAGAGTCGTTCCCGATGTTGCTGAAGGGCCTGTGGATGACGCTCATGCTCGGCGTCGTCTCGTTCGTCATCGGCTGCGTGCTGGGCGCCGCGATCGCCATGGCACGATTGTCCAGCCCGCTGCCGGTGCGCATCGTGATGTGGTGCTATGTCGCGCTGTTCCGCGGCACGCCGCTGCTGATCCAGGTGTTCCTGATCTACTTCGGGCTGCCCCAGCTCGGCGTCGACATCCCGCCGATCCAGTCGGCGATCCTGGCGTTCTCGCTCTACGCGTCGGCGTATCTGAGCGAGCATTTCCGGGCCGCGATCGTCGGGGTCGACAAGGGCCAGTGGGAGGCCGCCAACTCGCTCGGGATGTCCTACCCGCGCATGTTGCGGCGTGTGATCTTCCCGCAGGCAGTGCGGCTGGCCACGCCGTCGGTGAGCGGCCAGTTCATCCATCTGATCAAGGACACATCGCTGGCGTCGGTGATCACGGTCGTCGAGCTTACGCGTGTCGCGGAGAGCGTTGGAACCGCGAGCTTCGAGTACATGCAAGCCTTCCTGATCGCCGCCGCCGCCTACCTGCTCATCAACACCACGCTCACCCTGGGACAGGGCCTACTCGAGCGTCGAATGGAGAAGGCGTACGCATGAGCAATGACGACTGCACGATCCGGGTCGAGGAGGTCCACAAACGCTTCGGCTCGCTCGAGGTCCTCAAGGGCGTCAGCGTGTCGGTCACGCGAGGAGAGGTGATCGTGGTCATGGGGCCGTCGGGCTCCGGCAAGACGACGCTGATCCGCTGCATGAACCTGCTCGAGGAGCCCGATTCCGGGACGGTGAGCGTCTGCGGGCGCGTCATCTCCTGCGGCCCGGGCTGCAAGGGGCGCGAGCGTGCGCGCGAGATCCGCGAGATCCGTACCCGCGCGGCGATGGTCTTCCAGCAGTTCAACCTGTTCCCCCATATGACGGCGCTCGAGAACATCATCGAGGGGCCGCTGTCGGTCCGCGGGCTGCGGCGCCCGGACGCGATCGCCCTCGGCGAGCGCCTGCTCGCCCGCGTGGGCCTGGCCGAGAAGCGCGACGAGCATCCGGCGAGGCTGTCGGGCGGTCAGAAGCAGCGCGTCGCGATCGCGCGAGCGCTCGCGATGGAGCCCGAGGTGATCCTCTTCGACGAGCCGACGTCGGCACTGGACCCGGAGCTGCACCTCGAGGTGCTGCAGGTCATCCGCGAGCTGGCCGACGAGGGGATGACCATGGTGGTGGTCACCCACGAGGTCCAGTTCGCCCGCGAGGCGGCAGACCGGGTGCTGTTCATGGACGACGGGCACATCCTGGAGGAGGCGCCGCCGGCCGACTTCTTCGCAAACCCACGTCACGCTCGTGCGCGGACGTTCCTCCGGCTGGTCGCGCATACGAGCGAGCCGCTCGAGCACGCCGAGGAGCCTCCTCTCCCGTTGCACACCGGATGACGGCGACCCGCTCGCACGTGGGCGCCGCGTCCCTCGGATCGCTGGCGCGCAGCCAGCGCTCGCTGCTCGATCCCGCTCGCCACTATCCCCTGTGGCCGCCGCTGCTCCACGGCGATCCCGACGCGCCAGACGGTCCGGTGCAGTACCCGGTCGAGGTCTACTACGACGTTGCTGCGGTGCCGCCGTCGCTGTTCGAGCGCGGGTCGGAGCCGGGGCTCGGCCGCTGGCAGCCGTTGCTGCCTCCGTTGGCCCCGATCGCAGACCTGGGCACCGGCGCGACGCCGTTGCTCGCTACCGCGCGTCTGGCGGAGTTCGCCGGTTTCGACGGGGATGTGCTCGTCAAGGACGAGTCCCAGAACCCGACCTGGAGCCACAAGGACCGCCTCAACGCGGTGGCGGTCAGCGCCGCGGTGCGCACCCGGGCGGCCGGCGTCGTGGCGGCATCGAGCGGTAACCATGGCGCCTCCGCCGCGGCGCACGCGGCCCGTGCAGGGCTGCCCTGCGTGATCTTCACGAGCGCCGAGACACCGGCGCCGATGCCGGCCTTCATGGCCGCCTACGGTGCCGCCGTGCTCGCCGTGCCGCGGGCGGCGCGCTGGGCGCTGGTCAACGAGGTCGTCGAGCGCCTCGGCTTCCACCCGGTGAGCAACCTCACCGCCTCGCACACCGGCCATCCCTACGGCCCCGAGGGTTACAAGACGATCGCCTACGAGCTCCACGACCAGCTCGCCGGCAGGTCGCCCGGCGCGGTACTGGTCCCGACCGGCTATGGGGAGCTGTTGTTCGGCGTCTGGAAGGGCTTCCTGGAGCTGCGCGAGCTCGGCCTGATCGATACCGTGCCGCGGATGATCGCCTGCGAGCCGCAGGCGCGCGGTCCGCTCGGCGCCGCCTTGCGCGCGCGCCAGGACGCCGCCGAAGTGCCGGCACGACCGACCCGCGCACACTCGATCGGCACGACGAGCGGCGGCTACCGCGGAGTGCTCGCGGTCACACGCAGCGATGGCGTCGCCGTCGCCGTCGCCGACACCGAGCTCGAGGCGGCCCAGCGGGCGATGGCACACGCGGGCCTATGGCAGGAGCTCTCGGGAGCCGCGGGCTTGGCGGGGCTGCGCTCGCTCGTCGCCTCGGGGCACGTCCTCGAGAGTCCGGTCGTGTGCATCGCGACCTCCTCGGGGTTCAAGGACCTCGATGCATCAACCCGCTCGGCCGCGGAGATCTCCCCCGACTGGCCCTCGGTGCACGCGGCGCTGGCCGCACAGGGCGTGGCCTGAGCTCAGCCGTCCGCAGGGCCGACCAGCGCGCAGAACCCGGGTTGCATCGACGTTGCCGCCGGAGACAACGACGCCCACACGCTGCCCCAAGACCTCAACGCGCCCGGCGAGCAGCGCCGCCACCCCGAGCGCTCCGCTCGGCTCCGTGACGAGCTTCATCCGCTCGAACAGGAACGCCATGGCCGCGACGATCTCCTCGTCGTCGACCACCACAACGCGCTCGACGAGCTCGCGGTTGATGGCGAAGGTCAGCTTGCCGGGCATCTCGCCCGTCACGCCATCGGCGATCGTGCGCGGCACCGGAATCCGGACGCGCCGGCCGGCTTGCAGCGAGCGCCGCGTCTTGTCCCCCGCGGCGGTCTCGACGCCGATGAGCCGCGTAGCCGGGCTCCTCGCGGCCATCACCGTCGCGCATCCCGCCAACTGCCCTCCCCCGCCCAGCGGGACGACCAGAGCGTCGAGCGAGCCGAGCTCGTCCAGCATCTCGATCGCGACGGTGCCCTGGCCGGCGATCACGTGCGGATGATCAAAGGGCGGGACCGGCGTGAGCCCGTGGTTCGCCGTCAGCTCATCGACGATCGCGAAGCGGTCGTCGGTGTAGCGATCGAACGTCACGATCTCGGCGCCATATCCGCGGGTGGCGCGGACCTTCGACTCCGGCGCGTCTTGCGGCATGACCACGACCGACGTCGTCCCCAGCATGCCGGCGGCAAGCGCCACGGCCTGCGCGTGGTTCCCGGACGAAAAGGTCACCACCCCGCGCCTCAGCTGATCAGGGCCAAGCCGCGAGATGGCGTTGTAGGCGCCACGGAACTTAAACGCCCCGCTGCGCTGAAAGCTCTCGCACTTCAGGTATACGCGCGCGCCGACACGCGCGTCGAGCGTTCGCGACGTGATCACAGGCGTCCGATGAGCGACGCCGGCCAGCCGCTCCGCAGCACCGGCGACATGCTCGAAGGCAACCTCTCTCTTCGTCATATACACCTACCCCGTACAGGCATCTGGCCAGAACCTACCACCGGATTGGGCAAACGCACGCACTAGCGGGCGCCTGAGAGCCCGGACGGACCGCCGAGGGCTCCCGCTTCGTCAGGCGCGATGCAGCGCGGCTGCCGCTCGCTCTCGTGTCCCGTGAGCATCGGTGGAAGCCTTGCTGTCTAGCGCTTGAGCGACGTCGTCAACCACGCTTCCGAGACGCGTCCCGCAAGCCGACGATGGTCTACCGGGACTCGTGATCTTCACAGCGGGACCTCGTGTGCTGTCAGTGGCCGTGCCGCAGACGGTTCCCGCACCGAAAGTCTCCTGGTTGCTCGTCTTCATGCGTTGACGGCGTCCTGAGCTATTGTCGCCGGGTGAAGACTCTCCACAGCGCGTATCGCGTCACCGACCTGGCGGCCTCTCTTGGTTTCTACACCGCCCTCGGGTACGGCGAGGTCGGTCGCGTCGACCTCGGTGACGGCGTATGCCTGGTCATGCTCAAGTTCCCAGTCGAGGAGGTATGCGCACTCGAGCTGGTGCACCGGCCGGCCGACGACCCGGTGGACGTCGGTACAGGTTTCAGCCACCTCGTCGTGCAGGTCGACGACCTCGCAGCGACGACGGAGGCGCTGTCGGGGGCAGGGTTGAGCCCGGGACCGGTGGAGCGACCCGGCGGCACGGACGGCCCGCAGACCTCGTGGCTCATAGACCCCGATGGCTACCGGATCGAGCTGGTGCAGTGGCCACCCGGTCATCCAGACGGCATCACCACCGCCGACTTCGGTGACCCTGCTCGCGCACAGTTTCGTGGGACACCTGGCCCCCATCACAGCTGACAACCGCCCCGGGCACCCTCAGGTCAGCGGCCCAGCTCACCGGTGCGTCCGGTAGTCGAACCCCCGCCGGCACGCCCATCGCCCTGAGCAGGGACCACGCCTCAGCGCGGAGGAGGGGTGTGCCGTAGGACTAGTTCGGTGATGTGTGCCGGTGACGGGGGGCTAACCGGCATACGGCGCCACCGCCACAGCGGACGCTGCAGCGGGCACCTGACACTCGGAGTGCACCTTGCGTGCGCGAGAGCATGATCCCGTCCGGGGCGCGCCGGCGGGTGATCCGCTCCGCGCCGCCCTCCGGGCGGCACTCCGCTGCCCACCCGCAGCACTCCTGGCGCAAGCCGAACTGCGCCCTTGCCGGCGTGGGTGCTGCGAAGACCCGCACGTTGGCAGGCCGGCGAACGGGCCTTCAAGCCCTTCGGGCTCGCTGACGCGCCCTCCCTGACGGTCGGGTTCCGGCCCGTCGCCGGCCTGCCCTTCGTGGGGCATGCACAGCACCCACACCACCCGCCAGACCGCCTATTCCGGCGATCCGAATGTCCGCATGTCGCCAGTCAGTGCCCGCTGGGCGCATCACCGCGACGCCGAGAAGGACCAATGACCTCCGCCGGCAAGAAGCGAGAGCTCGCCCGCTACCAGCTCGCCGAGGGCACGCGCGCCGTGGTTGCGCAGCGCATCGACGGGCGTGTGGCGATCAGCGACGTCCCCGTCGACCACGCCGACCGCGTCTACCTGATCGAGCGCGACGTCCACAGCCAGGCCGAACTCGCGGGGCTCGTGCAGGCCTACGTCGAGCACTCCCAGCAGGCCGGCTGCCCCGCCGTCGTCGCCCAGCGCCGTCAGCTCGACGAGCTCGTCGACGCCGTCGCCTGACCAACCGCAGCTGCCCGGCGCCGCGCTCGCCCGCCGGGCTCGACACCCCACTACCGAGAGGAGCATCCGCGATGCCCAGGCGCACCCAGCAGCTCATCGACGCCGAGCGCCAGCAGCGCCGTGCCGCCGACCGCGCGTTCGTTCAGAAAGCGGTCGAGCAACTGCGGAGCTCCGAGGGCTGGCAACGCTGGCTGACCACCCGCCGCCACTTCCACACCTATTGCGTGGTTATCTAGAGTGTCAGCTGTCGTGAACGCTTGGTGGCAGACGACGTGTGTCGCAGACGTGTCGTCGACGGCGAAGGTTGTGTGCCACTTTGGGGCCTCTCGCCGGCGCGTCGGTGGTGAAGCAGCACTCGCCACCGGCGCCCGGGCAGTCTGGACCGGTGCGCCGGGGGGTGCTTGGACTCAGGGCGCTGCGAGGGCGCGTTCGTGCTTTCGCTGGGCGACGACCGCTCGTAGCTCGTCCCAGTCGACGTCCTTAAAGTTGTGCATGGGGCAGAACTTCGGGCCACACATCGAGCAGAACTCGGCGGTCTTGAAGTAATCGTCGGCGAGCGTCGCGTCGTGCATCGCTTGCGCGGTCTCGGGGTCCAGCGACAGCTCGAACTGCCGCCGCCAGTCGAATGAGAAGCGCGCCTGGGACAGCTCGCGGTCCCAGGCCGCCGCGCGCTTCGAGCCCCGCGCGAGGTCTGCCGCGTGCGCCGCGATCCGGTAGGCGATCAATCCCTGCTTGACGTCCTCGGCGTTCGGCAGCCCGAGGTGCTCCTTGGGGGTGACGTAGCAGAGCATCGAGGTGCCGTGCCAACCCACGATCGCGGCGCCGATCGCCGAGGTGATGTGGTCATAGCCGGGAGCGATGTCTGTCACCAGCGGCCCGAGCGTGTAGAAGGGCGCCTCGTGGCAGACGTCTTGCTGGCGGCGAACGTTGGCCTCCAACTGGTCGATCGGGACGTGCCCCGGGCCCTCGATCATGACTTGGACATCGTGCGCCCACGCCCGTTGGGTGAGCTCGCCGAGCGTGTCGAGCTCGGCGAACTGGGCGGCGTCGGAGGCGTCGGCGATGCAGCCGGGCCGAAGGCCGTCGCCGAGCGAGAGCGACACGTCGTGGGCGCGGCAGATCTCCAGGATGTCCTCGAAGTGCTCGTAGAGTGGGTTCTCGCGCTTGTGGTGGACCATCCAGCGCGCGAGCAGACCTCCGCCGCGCGACACGATCCCGGTCACGCGGTGCTGACAGAGCGGCAGATACTCGAGCCGAACGCCGGCGTGGATGGTCATGTAGTCGACGCCCTGGCGCGCCTGGTGCTCGATGACCTCGAGCAGCAGCTCGGCGGTCAGGTCCTCGGGATGCTTGACGCGTTCGATCGCCTGGTAGATCGGCACGGTCCCGATCGGGACTGTCGCGGCGTCGAGGATCGCCTCGCGCGTCTCGTCGATTCGCTTGCCGGTCGAGAGGTCCATCACCGTGTCGGCGCCCCAGCGCTCGGCCAGGCGCAGCTTGTCGACCTCCTCGTCCAGCGACGACGTAGTCGGCGAGTTGCCGATGTTGGCGTTGATCTTGACCCTGGCCTTCAGGCCGATGGCCATCGGGTCCAGGGCACGATGGTGCACGTTGGCCGGGATGATCATCCGGCCGCGTGCGACCTCGTCACGGACGACTTCCGCGGGTAGCTGTTCGCGCTCGGCGACCCGCCGCATCTCGGGCGAAGAGCCACCCTGGCGGGCGATGTGCATCTGGGTCCGACAGTGGTTGTCGGACGAGAACGTGCTGCGCTGCAGCATGTGCTTCCTCCCTTCGCTGGTGTGAGCCAGATCAGGTTCGGCGGGTCGGCGCTAAGAAGCGCCCTCTCAGCCCCTGTGACAGGGACACCCCGGGACGTGCGGACATCCTAACCGTACCGGCCCGCAACGCGACACGCCTCGATCCTCGATACCAGCGTCACCGGATCCCGAGCCCGCGCGGGGCCGGGCCGCCATATTTTCGCACCCGTTTGGGTGCGTGTTGGGCGGCCCAGGCCCGCAGCGGGCGGGCCCGAAAAGGAAGGGAGCCGTCATGGTCAAGACCAAGCGCCGGCTGTCGGATGCCGAACGAGCCGAGCGCCGCCGCCAGGATCGCGAGCGGCTGCGGGCCGCGACCGAGGAGCTTTTGTCTTCGGAGGGCTGGCAGCGCTGGGTGCGTGCCCGGGCGCTGTTTTCATTCCTATTCGCTGAACAACTCCGTGCTCTTGGCTTCCCAGTGCCACGCTCGCGGGATCCAGCCGCGTCGGGTCGCCGGCTTCGGCGCGTGGTTGAAGCTTGGGCGCTGCGTGCGCAAGGGCGAGAGGGGCTTGATGATTCTCGCGCCGATGGCGGTCACCGAGCGTGACGAGCACGGCGAGGATGCCGGCGAGAAGCGCCTGTTGTTCCGCAGTGCGTTCGTCTTCGCGGACGTTCAGACCGACCCGCTGGCGGGTGTTGAGCCGGCGCCGCTTGAGCCGCCGAGCGTGGCGATCGACGGTGACAGCCATGGCCTTCTGCTCGAGCCGCTGGCGTGCCTGGCCGGCGAGGTCGGGTTCTCGATGAGCTTCGCCGAGCTCGACGGGGAGCGCGGCGGGTTCTGTGACTACTGCGCGAAGCGGATCGTCATCGAGGACCGCCAGGCACCCAACGCCAAGGTGCGCGTCGCGATCCACGAATATGCCGACCTGCTGGTTATGCCGACTCGGTTGAGAAGGTCCTGCTCAGAGCGATTTCGGGCGTCGGGATGTCGGCATAATCAGAGCGCTTCGAGGAAGGCCAGCAGTGCGTCGGT
>Ga0136617_10001786_pt1 | contig 19149 bp, 10 predicted proteins | sample AntDrymUQ3222106_2_FD_129672 | JGI IMG/M metagenome (GOLD analysis project Ga0136617, IMG submission 129672) | Polar desert sand microbial communities from Dry Valleys, Antarctica - metaG UQ322 (21.06) | ecosystem: Environmental > Terrestrial > Soil > Desert | place: Antarctica: Dry Valley... | reverse complement strand
GGGTTGGCGAGCATGAGGTCGTCGCCGTCGCGGGGAGCGTTACGCGGGAACGCCCCGTCGTCGAGGCCCAGCAGGCAGACGACCCGGTGGGGTACCGAGCGCATCGGCATCAGCGTGCAGATGGTCAGGTGGCCGGTACGGAAGTTGGCTCGGGTGGGACGGCCCTGAAGGCGCTCAGCGAGCAGGGATCGGATCTCGGGGAGCGCGAGCGGTGCTGGGTGCACGGTGCCGTCCGTCGTGGCCTCCTCGACGACGTCGTCGAGCAGCCGCTGGAGCTCTTGGCGTTGCCACGCATCGCGCGCGGTCGTGGCGGTGAACGCATCGGCGGCTTCTACGATCGCTTTCGCCCACGCGTCAATCGTCTTCCGCTCGTTGAGCGCGTCGAGCGTGGTCTGCAGACGGTCGACGAGCTCCGCGAAGCGCCCGGCGAGCTCGATCGCACCGCTGTCGACGTCGTCGAGCGGCAGGACGCCCTCGAACAGCCGCGGCTCGTCGTCGGTCATGGTCACGCCGACGAGGACGCGGTCGAGGCCCGCCCGCCACGTGCCAGCGGCGAGCTGCTCGAGCTTGAACGGTTCGCGGTGATCCGCGTCGAGGCCCCAGCGGATGCCGCTGGCCGCGATCCACTCCTCGAGCCGCGCGAGGTCGTCGTCGTCGATCCGAAAGCGCCGACGCACGGGCTCGCGGTCGGCGAGGTCGAGCACCTGCGAGGCGGTCAGCCGCTCCTCGGCGAGTTCGATCAGCCGCGCGACGACGCCGAGGACGGGATTGGTCTGGCGCACCGATCGGTCGGCGAGCCTGACCCGCAGATCGGGTGGTCGCACATCGGCGAGCAGGGCGTCGAGCTCCTCGTCCACGTCGTCAGCGGACACCTCCCCCGTCCCGAACGTGGCCTGAATCAGCGGGGCGAAGGTCTCGATGTCCGGGCACATGACGATCAGGTCGCGCGGCTCCAGGGTGGGGTCGTCCGCGAGCAGGTGGAGGATCTCGTCGCGGAGGACCTCGACCTGGCGGGCGCGACCATGGCAAGCGTGGACTTGGAGGCTGCGGTCGGCGAGGTCGAGCGCCGGGCGCGTGTCTTCGTGGTCGGGGAGCGCGGCGCCGGGCGGAGCGCGGTCTGCCCGGACGTCCGCCTGGATGCGAGCGAGCAGGGTCTTGTCGGCGTGCTCGACCGGGTGGTGGTGGTCGACGTAATCTCCTTTCGACCCGAGTACGAGCTGGAGCTCGCGCGCGTCGTGACCCCAGGAGGCGATGAGGCGATTGGCGGGGAGGGTTGCGGTGGGGTCTTCGGCGCGCCGGAGAATCGCTGGTCGGGTCTCCGTGGCGTGGGCAACGCGGCCCCACAGGGACGGAGACGGGTGCAGCAGAAATAGGTGGACATCGCGGCCAACGGCGAGCGCACGCAGGACGTCGAGGTGGCCCGCGGGCAGACGGGTCAGGCCGAACAGCGAGACGCGTTCCGGCAACTCGACAAGGGCAGGGTCGTCCCGCAGCCGGGCACAGGCGGCGTCGAGACGTTCCGCCGGATCGGGCTCCGAGATCCGGTCTCGCAGGCCACGCCATAGCTCGGCTTGCCAGGCGCTGTCGCGCGCGAGGTCTCGACCGGCCGCGTCGGTGTCCCGTCCGTGCGCCCAGGCACTGACCATCTCGGGCCGGTGGAGCGCGTAGTTGTCGAAGAGGTTGGCGAGGTGCCGGACGCTGCTGAACCGGCGGACACTGTTCCCAGGCGGATTGTGGGTTTTCAGAGCGCCCTCCAGATGGGCGGCGAGAGTCTCGAGCCAAGGTTCAGACAGACCGTCGTCGACGACCTCGAGCAACGGCCAGACCGCCCGCTCTGGCACCCACTGGTCGGCATCGGACTCGAGCCCGGACGCCGCCGCGACCGCATCGCCGACCAGCCTGCGGGGCGACGGGAAGTGGACGTTTGCGCAGACCCCGTCGAAGCGCCCCAGCGTCACGCCGAGGTCGGCGGACAGCCTTTGGGTCAGCCAGCGCTCCATGCCGCGGGTGGGGACGGAGATGACCTCGGGGGTGAAGGGGTCAGGGAAGGCATCGAGCAGGAGGGCGCGAAGCGCGTCGACCAGCCCGTCTGCCCGTTCAGCTCGGTGAATGTGAAGCAAAGGAGTTCTCTGGGAGCCGCTTGGGTGATCGACCTCGGCAGGCGAGCATACGAGTCGGCGGCGAGCGCCCGGATCTGACTTCGGGAAGCTTGGGCTGCGGCTATTCCGATTCGACCAGCACCGGAGAGGGTCGCTCAGAAAACCCCGTAGTCGCGCACGAGCTTCGACAGCGGCTCAGTCTCGAACAGCAAAGCGAGCAGGCCTGCCTCGAATTGGCTCCCGAGCAGGCGCACCTCCGCGAAGACCTCCGACTCCTCGGCGGTGGCTCGTGTGAGGTTTTCGAGTCTCTGGCGAAGGTTCTTGTCGTCGAGCAAGCCGACGAACTGGTCGTACGCGCCAAGCGCTCGCGCGCCTGTATCGGCGGCATCCTGCTCTAGGAAGGCTCGGGCGATCCGATCCGTGGGCGGCATGTCGAGCTGGGCGTTCAAGAAGCCGAACATGGCGCCACGCTCGAGATTGGCGCACCCGAAGATGGGTAGGAGGCCGCCGGCGAACAGGACCTTGCGGGAAGTCCGTAGCTTGGCGTTCTGAAGGCCCCACTTGGCCGAGCCCGCATGCTCTTTGGCCGCGAAGTCGACGGTGACCGTACGCCAGTAGCGAATCGTGTCGTTCAGTAGTAGGCGCGGCGGGCGAAAGTCCTTCGTGGACTCGTCGAGGTACCGACCGAGCACGCGCTTTCGCGCGGCTGAGTAGACATCCTCGGCAGTTCCCGGCACAGACTCGAGCAGGAACAGCATCCGCCGCGTCAGGTTCGTGTTCTTGTCGGGATCGAGCCCGATGTTGTCGACGAGATCGTCGCAGGAAACCCGGTCTCCGAAGACGCCCTGGTCCCCCGGCGCTCGATCCAGCACGGTCCTGACTTCAGCGATCGACGGCGCAACCTTGCGGTCGGGGCCGTCGATCAACACCATGAAGTCGTCGTCGCTTCCCCCGGTCACCTCGGCACGGCCCCAAGAGCCCATCAGCACGACGGACGTGTCGGAATCGTGGCGCAGGGAGGCGAGGCGTGCCCGACGGTCCTCGAGTCCGCCAGCGGTCTGCTCGCGCGCCCCCATCAGGTGTGGGAACCCCCGACCCGTCGTCGCTGCGAGCTCCTCGAGCGGACTTTTGGCGCTGCCGGCCACCAGTCCGGCTCAGGTGGGTCGAAGCGGTGCCTCGAGGATCCACGGCACGTCGAGGCAGCGCTGGAGGACCGGGCGAAACAGCTCCTTGTGCACTTCGGTGAGCGGCACATGGCGCAGCTCGGATGTGAGGGAGCTGACATGGACCTGGCCGAGTCGCTCGAGGAAGGCGTCAAGCAGCTCCTCCGAAACCGTCATGTCGCCATCGATCGACCAGGCGTGTGCGATGTCGAAGCAGAAGCCGGCCTCCGGGAGCTCCTCGAAGACCTGGGCGAGCTCCTCGTGCGTTCTGCCCCACGCCTTTCGCCCGTCCATGTTCTCGATCAGGAGCTTCCGGCCCAACACGCGGTAAGGACGCGGATCCTCGATTGTGTCGGGGTGCATCACGATCGCGTCCGCCCATCCCGCGAGCCGCAACAGCTCGACGACGAGCTCCTCCTCCCCCAGCCGGCGTTCCTTCGATGGCCCGTGGATGCTCACGTAGCGGAACGGAAGGCTGGGAGCGGTGGCGAGGTAGTCGTTGAACGAGCCGAGCTCGGTCTCCGAGAGCACGGATAGCTCCACAGCGAAGGGCGAGACCGCCCATGCGGCGGCAACCTGCGCCGTCCAGTCGCCCCTTAGCTGCTCCATGTATCCCGTTGAGGCGCCGATCGGGTGGTGACGCCGCAGTAGGGAGGCGCCTTGAAATGGTGAAGCTGCGACCTCCAAGGCAGACAACGCTATCGGGCGCTGAGGCGATGACGTGGCGTGCGGACCGCCGGCCTAGACGCCGTACGGCGTGTTCGGCTGGGTCACCTGATTGACGACGCGTAGCTGCTGCACGCGCTTCTCGACGGTGAACGGCGTCTGCTGGAGCTGCACGTTCGCCACCGGAGAGACCACCTCCTCGAGCGTGTAGGTATCGTCGCGCCGCAGTTCGGCCGGGCAGACACCCCGACCGGTGGAATCGGTCGTGAACTCCGAGCCGGCGACCAGCTGGCCCTGACTGTCCAATACGCGGAACTCGAAGCCACGCCTCTCGAAGCGCCGGGTGGGGTCGCTGGGGTCGACAACGCGCTTCCGTACCACGAGGCGGCCGGTCTCGGACTGCCTACGCTGCGGTGGTGCTGAGAAGACCGCCGCGGCCAAGCCGTTCTCGTGGTGCGGTGGGACGAAAAAGAAGCCGACCTTCTCGACGGCCGTTAGCTCCCGCGCTGGGTCGAGTAGCGCGTCGGTGCCGGGTTGGCCACCGTCCGCCTGCGGTGGGAAACTCGGGTTGACCATCCAGTCGTTGAAGACGACATCGAACTGGTCGAGCGAGGCCTGGAACGAGCAGAAGTTGAGCCCCACGCGCAGCTGTCCGTCCGGGCTGCCCTCCATGAACGGAAGGCCGCGACGGAAGATCTGCGTGTCGTCGTGCGCCCCGCGGGGCCCAGCCTTGAAGACGTGTGAGGTCGGCGGAAGATTCGGCGGTGGCTCAGCCGGCTCCTTCGCTGGGTCGGCACCCTGGTCCGTGTCGAGGCGTGTGCCGTCCTTGCGCCGGCCGATGATCGCGTCGCGGGCGTTGTCGTCCGGCAGCGCGGCGAACTGGTCAGGACGCTGGAGGATCTTCAAGAAGGCCATGTAGCTCCCAGCATCGGCCCAGGCCGGCTCATCGGGCTCTTTACCGTCGCGGTGGACGAAGACGACTTCGGCGCGCTCGTCCTTCGGCACCACGTTACGGACGCCATCCCGATAGCCGAACGGCTCGGTCTCGTCAAGTCGCTGGTAGCCGCGGTCGAGGGTCAGCGTTTGGACGTCGGGCGTCGTCTGAGCCAGGCGGGAAGCGAATTCGTTGACCCGCGCCTCGTAGACCGAAGCTACGTAGAACAACACGTCGGCGTCGAGGAGAGGAACACCGGCCAAGGGACCCGCGGCGTTCGGCAACGGCGCGTCGGTCGCAAAGCAAGTCGGCGGTTCGATTGGCGGATCGAAGCGAGGTTGACCGTTCCTCGCGAAAAAGCCGGGAGCCAGGCCAACGGCGACGGCCGCCACCTTCTCGCCCTTCTCCCCGCCGCGTGCCGCCGGCTCGCGAGCGACCAGCTGATCAATCAGACCGCTGACCAGGCTGAGCCACGCTCTCGCCCGCTCGCAATCGATCTCCGCGTCGAGCCTGACACCGATGAAGTACCCGGCGGTACGAGGGTTCTTGTACAGGACCTCGCGATCGTCTCGACGGGGCAGGATGCCCTTGGCCTGAGCCATATCTACCGCCGGTCGCGTGCCGGCGACTCGTGGCCGCCCTGGGTGTCGCTGTCGGCGAAGCGCCCATCGCGATTCTGGATCCGCACCTCACCGTCGCCAAGATTCCCGACGATCTCCCGCGCGCGCCCGACTGCTTCGACTTTCGTCTTCGTGTGCGCGCTGGCGCGCTGATGCTTCTCCTTGACGACATCCCAGCCGCCATCCGGGTTGGGGACCACGTAGCGGTCGCTGTCGTTCGCTCGGCTCATGCCATCACCCTCCCGTCTCCTCGTTTTGCCAACTGGTGCCAGCTGGTCTCGAAGAGCTTCGCGCTTCGCTCGGACGGAAGAGAAGTCGCCCACCCAGCGGTGCCGCGAAGCCATGTACCGCCGTGCTGCGATCTCGCGGCTCGCGAGGCCACTATGGGGTCAACGTGTTGGCAGCGCGACAGCCGGCCTCCGGTCGGCGCCGAAGGTCGGGGGACCGATCTGCCCCTGGCCGTTATCCCGCTCGCAGCCGGTACAGCCCGCTACGAGGACGGACTGACTCGACGTCGGTGGCCTGGGCGATCTGGGTGAGGAACGTCGCCTTCGGGTTCCTGCCGCCCACGCGCGCTCCCAGCTCTTCGAGCATCGCGAGCCACTCCGTGTAATGGATCTCCTGCCCAACGTCGCGCTTTCTGCGCAGCACCGACACCGCGATCTCCCGTAGCCGTTGCCCCCGAAGCTCTCCGCCCAGGACGTCGAGCGGCAGCTGTGGCGCCGAGCCGAGCAGCTCATCCATCCGTCGAAGGAGGCGCACGGCCTCGCCGTGCTGTTCTTGTACGCCGACAACAAGCTGGCGCAGAGCCTCGGACTGCCGCTTCAGGTCTTCGACCCGGGTGGCAACGGCCGCTCTTTCGCTCGCCACGACCTCGCGCGCCGCATTACCAAGATCGAGGATGCTCACCGTCGTGACTGTAGGTCCGGGCTCGGACGCCGGTGCGCTCCGTATCCGGGAGGTGGATCTTCCGGCGAGGTACCTCCGGGGCGAGGCGGTCCGGCGCGTAGGCTCCAGCCCGCATGGCGGTAGAACTTCAACCGGCAGTGAGTCCGGCGCCCGAGAGCGGGCAGTTAGCGGTAGTCCGCGGGCGTCGCTGGGTCGTCGCTGACGTCATCCGCTCCGAGCTTCCAGCCGACATCACGAGTGACGTCCCCCCCGCCCGCCAGCACCTCGTCTCGTTGATCAGCGTCGAGGACGACGCCACCGGCGAAGAGCTCACGGTGATCTGGGAGTTGGAGCCCGGCGCCTCGTTCATCGACCGTCCGGATCTGCCGGACGTGGATGCGGACCGAATCGACGATCCGCGGGAGCTAGACGCGTTCCTCGACGCCGTCCGATGGGGCGCCGTGACCAGCGCCGACAGCCGCGCACTGCAGGCGCCTTTCCGATCAGGGATCGCGATCGAGGACTATCAGCTCGAGCCGGTGGTGCGAGCGCTGCGGATGCCGCGCACGAACCTCCTGATCGCCGACGACGTCGGGCTCGGCAAGACGATCGAGGCCGGCCTGGTCGTCCAGGAGCTGATCCTGCGGCATCGGGCGCGGAGCGTCATGGTGGTGTGCCCGGCCTCGCTTCAGATCCAGTGGCGTGACGAGATGCGCGAGAAGTTCGGACTGGAGTTTCGGATCGTGAACCGACCTCTGCTCGCCGAGCTGCGTCGCACACGCGGGGTGCATGCGAATCCGTTTACACACTTCCCACGCTTGATCGTCTCGATCGACTGGCTCAAGGCCGATCTCGGAATGCGGCTGTTGCGCGAGGTCCTGCCGCCGTCGCCGGAGATCCCCCGCCGCTTCGACATGCTCATCGTCGACGAGGTCCACAACGTCGCTCCGGCGGGAGCGGGCGAGCGTTACGCGACCGACACCCTCAGAACCAAGGCGATCCGTGAGCTCGCGCCGCATTGTGAGCACCGGCTCTTCCTGTCGGCCACACCGCACAACGGCTACTCGAACTCTTTCGCGGCGCTACTGGAGCTCCTCGATCCGTACCGCTTCGCGCGCGGCGTCGAGCCCGACCCGCAAACCGTCCGCGAGGTCACGGTGCGGCGGCTGAAACACGAGATGGTCGACGAGGACGGGGAACCCCGGTTCCCGAAACGAGAGATCGTCGCGCTTGAGGTCGACCACCCACAGGACGAGCGGGATGTACACGCAGACCTGCTGGCCTATTCGAAGCTCCGAGCGCGTCGGCTCAGCGGGGACGAGGCCTCAAAGCTGTCGGCAGACTTCGTTACGACTCTGCTCAAGAAGCGACTCTTCTCGTCCCCAGCCGCGTTCAACCGCACGCTCGAGGTCCATGAGGCGACGCTCCGTCGTGGTCCCAGGCGGAAGCGGCCGGCCAAGCCATCGACCAAGGTCCTGCGCGCCCGATTCGAAGAGGTCGACCAGGACGTCGCCGACGATGCGCAGGTCGACGAGATCACCGACGAGGCTTTGCGCCTCGCGGCTGATACTGAGGAGGCGCCGCCGAGCCCCGAGGAGTTCGAGGTCCTTACGCGCATGCGCGAGTGGGCCAGCCGGGGCGCCCGGCGTGACGACGCGAAGACCGCGCGACTACTCGGCTGGATCGAAGAGACAGTCCGTCCCAACGGGGACTGGAACGACGAGCGGGTCATCGTCTTCACCGAGTTCCGTGCAACCCAGCGCTATCTCCAGGAGCGGTTGGCCGCACGTGGACTGTCGGGGGATCGCGTCTCGCTGTTGGACGGTACCGTTCGCGAGGAACACCGCGAGGCCATCAAGGCCCGCTGGCAGGCCGATCCGTCACTGGACCCAGTCCGCATCCTGCTGGCGACCGACGCCGCGTCGGAGGGCATCTCGCTTCAGAAGCGCTGCCACCGCCTTGTCCACGCCGAGATCCCGTGGAACCCCAACCGGCTCGAGCAGCGCAACGGACGCATCGACCGTCACGGTCAGCCCGCAACCGAAGTGCTCATCCATCACTTCGTCAGCTCCCAGTGGCGTGAGTTTCAGCGCGCCGGTCGTCAGCCGGAACCCAACTCGCTCGAGGGCGACCTGCATTTTCTCGCCGTTGCCGCGCGCAAGGTCAACCAGATCCGGGAGGACCTCGGCAGCGCCGGCCCCGTGATCGAGCGCCAGATCGAGGAGGCGATGCTCGGCCACCGCTCTCTCCTCGACGATCGGGCGACCGACCGGAGCGCCGACCGCGGGGCGGCGTTCCGCCGGCTGCTCGGCGTTGAGCGCAAGATGCGCGAGGAAGTATCCCGGCTGCGGGCTCGGCTCGAGGAAAGCCGGGACGAGCTGCGCGTTCGCCCTGAACGTGTCGAACAGGTCGTCTCAGTCGCGCTCGCGCTCGCCGGACAGCCCGCCCTCGAAGCTCTCGACGAGGGACGCTTCCGGATGCCTCGGCTTACCGGGAGCTGGGCGCCGGCCACTATCGGGCTCGAGCATCCGGTCACGCAGGGGATTCGTCCGATCACCTTCGATCACGAGCAGGCCCGAGCCAACGATGACATCGTGCTCGTCCACCTCGGGCACCGGCTCGTCCAGCTCTCGCTCGGCCTGCTGCGCGCCGAGGTCTGGCAGGCTGCCGGCAGCCGGCTCGCGCGCGTGACCATGCGTGCCGCCGACCCCGCCGCCGTCGACGTGCCCACCGCCATCGCGCACGGGCGACTCGTGGTGACCGGTGCCGACGGACACCGCCTCCACGAGGAGGTCATCTCGGCCGGCCTCCCGCTTTCTGACCCGACCGCGAACGCACGCCTGAACGTCGGCCAGACCCAACAGGCGACGACCGGCGCCCGGGAGGGAGTGGTCCCCGTATCCATGCGCGGGCATCTCGCCGCGCAGCTCGCCGCGGCTCGCCCAGCCCTGCTCGCCGCGCTCGAGGCTCGAAGCCGCGAGCGATCGCAGAGCCTGGAGCGCACGCTCAGGGACAAGGCCGACGAGGAGGCCGACACAATCACCGGTGTGCTGACCGAGCTGCGGCAGGTGATCGAGCGCGAGCTCGGACCGAAGGACGACGCCCAGCAAAAGCTCTTCAACCCCGATGAGCGCCGGCAGTTCGATCGGGATGTCGACGCCCTCAAGCAGCGCCTCGCGCGGATACCTGAGGACATCGAGCGCGAGACAGCAGCGATCCGTCGCCGCTACGCCGATCCGGCACCGCGACTGTTTCCGGCGACGATCGCGCTGCTCGTCCCCGAAAGCGGCAGGCTCGACTGATGGCCCCCGCGATCGGACGCCACCACGCAGAATGGCTATCGCTCGTCGAGACGAGCGGGCCGTTCTTGTCGGTGCCCGTGCTCTCGAAGGCGCTGCCGCAGGGCCTTGACGCGCCCGACCGCGACATCACCGCCCGGCTCCGCTCCGCTCGTGAGCAGCTCGACGACGACCCGACGCTGCACCGCTCCTGGTGTGACTTCGTCCTGCGCGAGGTGCTCGAGCTCGACGACACACTGGCCACCGGCGCTCAGATTCCAGCGGGGCAGGAGCACCGAGCCGCCGAGCACGGCGACATTGTCCGCCCTGACCTCGTCGTTGTTGACGACGGCGAAGGGGCACCGAAGCCTGCGATGCACATGACGATCCACGAGTCGGCGCAGCGCCTCGACCGACGCATTGCGGACGCGGCGTGGTCGGCGTCCCCGATCGACCGGGTCGCCGCGCTGTGCCGCGCCACAGGTGTCTCGCTCGGCCTCGCGACGAACGGCCAGTCGTGGGCGCTCGTGTCCGCCCGACCCGGCGAGACGACCGGAGTGTGTACTTGGGACGCCGACCTGTGGCTCGAGGAGCCGATCACCCTGCGGGCGTTCCGCACGCTAGTCGGCGCGCACCGCTTCTTCTCGGTCGCCGCAGACGACACCCTTCCGGTGCTGTTGGAGCAGAGCGCAAAGAACCAGCAGGAGGTAACTGACCGGCTTGGCAGCCAAGTGCGTCACGCAGTCGAGCTGCTCATCGACGCGCTAGACCGTGCCGACCACGATCGCAAGGGCGAGCTACTTGGCGGGATCCCCAACGAGGAACTCTACCGCGCCGCCGTCACGATGATGATGCGGCTCGTCTTCCTGTTCGTCGCCGAGGAGCGCCGGTTGCTACCGCTCGAGGACCCGCTTTACGCGGAGAGCTACGCAGCCTCCACCGTGCGTGAACAGCTCGAAGAGCGCGCTGTCAGGTTCGGCGAGGATCCGCTTTGAGCGTTCATCCGCAGCATGGTACCGGCTGCTCGCGCTCTCGCGCGCAGTGCACGGCGGGATAGACCACGAGGCCCTACGACTCCCAGCCTACGGAGGCGGGCTTTTCGACCCTGATCGTTACCCGTTTCTCGAAGGACGCAGCGATGGCACCAACTGGCGGGCCGATGCCTCCGCGCCACTGCCCGTCGACGACCGCACGGTCCTACACCCGCTTACCGCGCTCCAGGTTCTCACCGAGCCCGGACGTGCCGGACAGCCGCCAACAAGCGTGCGTCTGTCGTTCCGGGCGCTTGACGTCGAGCAGATCGGGCACGTGTACGAGGGCCTCCTCGACCACACCGCCGTCCGCACCTTCGATGCTGCGTTGGGGCTCGTCGGCAAGCCCGAAGCCGAGATCTCGCTCACCCTATTGGAGCAAGCGCTTGCTCAAGGCGAGGGAACGCTGGTCGAGCTGCTCACGGAGCAGACCGCCAAGACGCCCGCCGCCATTCGCAAAGCGCTCGTCGCGCCCGCGGCCGCCGACCGCGCCGCCAAGCTCCTCGCTGCTTGCGACAACGACTCGCATCTCCGCGATCGCGTCCTGCCGTTCCTGCATCTCGTGCGCAACGACCTTCGCGGCAACCCGCGCGTCTTCCTTGCCGGAGCGCTGTACGTCACGACTGCCGGCGAGCGCCGCGCGAGCGGCACCTACTACACGCCGCGCTCTCTGGCCGAGGAAGTCGTCCAGCACGCGCTGGATCCACTCGCCCATAGGCCCGGGCCGGCGGAGGAACCCGATCCGGTGAATTGGAAGCTCAAGCCTGCTGACGAGCTGCTCGACCTCAAGGTCGCTGACATCGCCATGGGCTCGGGAGCCTTCCTCGTCGCCGCTTGCCGATACCTCGCCGCGCGGCTCCTACGGGCTTGGGAAGCCGAAACACATGCGAGCGGGCATGGCTCCCGGGATGCCGCGGAGCGGCCCCGGAAAGAGCCACTTCCCGGTGACCCAACCGAGCGCGAGGCTCTCGCCCATCGCCTCGTCGCCGAGCGCTGTCTGTACGGCGTCGACAAGAACCCCATGGCCGTGGAGATGGCCAAGCTGTCACTCTGGCTTGTCACGCTGGCCAAGGACCGGCCCTTCAGCTTCCTCGACCACGCGCTGCGCGAAGGTGACTCGTTACTCGGCGTTAATTCGCTCGAACAGGTCCGCGCATTCCACATAGACCCAGATCGCGGCCGTTTACTGCACGAGAACTTGCTCGGCCAAACCCGAGGAGTCGGTCCAGCCGTCGATCGGGCGTTTGAGCTGCGGTGCGAACTCGAGTCGTTCGTCGTACGGGACATCCGCGATGCGCAGCGCAAGGCGAAGCTCAACGCACTCGCGATGGCGGCGTTGGATGACGTACGGTTACTCGCCGACGCCCTCCTTGGCGCAGCGCTAACCTACGGCGACGATCTCGACGCCGCCCTCGTCTCGATCGAGTCACACGTCGCGCAGCTCCTCGATGAGGAGGCGCCCGATGAGAGACGGGCGCTCGCACGCCAAGCTCTGAGCGACGCATCGCAGCGCTGGCTTCAGAGCGGCCGCGTCAACATGACTTTCGATCGCCGATGTTTGCACTGGGCGCTGGAGTTTCCCGAGGTCTGGGAGCAAGGTGGCTTTGACTGCGTCGTCGGAAACCCCCCTTTTCGAGGCGGCGTCGATCTGGCGCGGATTCTTGGAATTCCGTTCGAGAGATTTCTCAAGGTCCGAGTTCCCGAGTCAAGAGGCTTTGTTGATCTCTCCGTCTACTTTCACCGACGGTGCGCTGAACTAGTCCGCGTGGAGGGTTTGTTCTCGCTGCTTGGCCCGCAGAGCCTGACCGCGCAAGTAAACCGTCGTCCGGGGACGGAAGCGTTGATCGAGCAGGGCAGACGCCTAGTATGGGCGGCAGATCGGATCCCCTGGCCTGGGAGTGCGTCGGTTGAGGTTTGCGCAATTGCGTACGGCCCCGGCAGCTGGGTCGCTCCTCCGCGGCTCAACGGCGAGACCGTGGTCGCCATAACACCCTCGCTCGAGGCGGGCGTAAACCTCAGTCGGGCAAGTCGGCTGAAGCCATGGATCCGCTATTCGCAGGGAACCGACCTTTACGGGGCGTCCTTTGTAAGGACAGCCGCAGAATGGCGCGAGGTGGCCGGCCCAGACTCGGCAATAGATGATTATCTGAGACTGTACGTCAACGCCGAGATCCTCTGCGACTACGCGGATCAGCAGAACGGGCTCTGTGCCCCTGACTTCGGGTCACGCGATAGAGAGGAACTCGCTGCCGTTGCTCCGGTCGTTGACTACCTCTCAGTTCACGTGGCGGCCGAGCGTGCGGCCCAGACGCGACAGATACACGAGCATCGACCGTGGCTGTTTTGGGATAAGCGCGAAAAGACCTACGAGGCCGCCCGGCAGCTAGCGACTGTCATAGTCTGCCCCAACTTGTCAAAGTTCGTGCCAATGGCCTTTGTGCCTTCGGACCGGCTCTTCTCGAAGGGTGTCAAGTTTATTGTTTCGGATGATCCAGCGATCTACGGACTGCTCCAGTCGAGTCTATTCCTTGCATGGACCGTGGCAACTAGCCCGCCCAGGGGAAGCGGCGTAGCTTTCTCGACCCGGGCTTCATTGGATACTTGGGTTCCGCCACCTTCACTAGCAGAGCTACGTGAGTTCGGATCGAGCCTTTGGGCCGAACGGAGGAGCCAGATGACTCGGGACGACCTCGGCCTTACGGGGATTCTGAACCGCTTACACGACCCCGGGAATGGGTCCCCGGACGCCGACCGTCTGCGACAACAACAGCGAGACCTTGATGAAGCAGTTGCCCTGGCGTACGAGTGGAACGATCTAGCGTTGGGCCACGACTTCCACGACACCTCGCAGGGCGTTCGTTTCACCATTTCGCCGGCGGCGAGGCAGGAGCTCTTCGCCCGTCTTCTGGAGCTCAACCGGGAGCGGTATGAAGCGGAGCTGGGGTCCCGTCGAAAGGGGGCGGTCAGAGCGCCTGCCCAACAGACGACCATGCTCGGCAATGACTGAAGGCACGAAATCAGGTCCTCTGTCCCGTTCACCCGGGGAGCTCCGCGACAAGCTCGAGCAAATGGTCCGCGACGACCTAATCGGTCCGGTCGGCGGTGACTTCGAGGAGCTTCCGCTCAGCGAACCGCCGTCCGAGAGGTATCTGGCGGGGATGCTGACGCCGCGTGAGTACCAGTCTGTCCAGGCCCTTCCCGACGAGGAGCTCGGGACCGGCAATCCCGCTGCGGACGGCATAGGAGAGGGCCAGGTTGAACCACCCGCGCCTGCGGTCGAGCAGCTCATGCCGTCGGCGTTTGGGATGACGTTCGTCGTTGAGGGTAGCTGTGAGGAGCTCCAGGTGATCACGTCTTGGGGCGCGTACATCCGAGGGAAGAGCGCGGTGGCGGAGACATCCGAAGGCCGCCCGCGGACGATGTGGCAGCGAACGCCTGTGGGCGACGCGCCCAAGCGGCTCCCGCTTGGTGCGGACGGCGATCTGGACCTCGTCGTACCTGACCCGGACTACCCGGAGGTCGTGGTCAGGGGTCGCGTGCGGACTCACGGGGCCCGCCGGGTCGTGACGCTCTTCCTCGTCAACGGTCAGGATGAGTCGGACTTCGAGCGGGGAGGTCAAACGGCCTGGTTGTTCCAAGCGCGTTTGGCGGTGCAGGCGACCAATGGTGCTCCGGTCTTCGTGCGGCGTCCGCTAGCTGGCGCAGAGGCGATTCCGGATGTCGATCGCGACGAGCTGGCGTCGCTCGACATGCTCTTCCGGCATGAGGGTGAGCTTGCCGTCGGACACGGGATCGCCACGCACGCCTTCCACACCGAGAGCACTCGAACCCGCGCCACGCGTATCGAGACGGTCGCGATGCCGACCGCTGACGTACCGCTCGCGGAGGCGCCGGCGGTCAGCGATTTCGACGGTCGCCCCGAGATTCAGGAGCCGTTCGCGAGGGCTGTCGCGGACATGCGGGTGCTGGGCGAGGCGAGCGACGCCGAGCTCGGCCCGATGCTGTCGCCGCTGGCTGATGCTTATGAGGCCTGGATCGACGGGCAGCAGCGACGGCTCGACGCTGGTGAGGACGAGCTCGGCGCATACAGCGACCCGGGCGCCGTCAACCTCGAGGCATGCCGTGCAGCGGCCACTCGGATCCGGCTCGGGATCGAGGCTTTAGCAGACCCTGACGTTGCCCAGGCGTTCCGCTTCGCGAACCTCGCGATGTGGCAACAGCGGACCCACACGCTGGCGAGCGAGGAGCGCCGTAGGACGGAAGCGCTCTCGCTCAACGATGCGCTCGCCCACGTCGATCAGCCGAAGAACCGCTCCTGGAGACCGTTCCAGCTCGCGTTTGTTCTGCTTAACCTGCCGTCGCTCGCAGATCCGTCCCACCCGGAGCGCACGGGTGACGACGGGCTGGTCGACCTGTTGTTCTTTCCGACCGGTGGCGGAAAGACCGAGGCCTACCTCGGTCTCACGGCCTTCACGCTCGCGATCCGCCGCTTGCAAGGTATGGTCGCCGAGCGGTCCGGGGCCGACGGCGTAGCGGTGCTCATGCGCTACACGCTGCGCCTACTCACCTTGCAGCAGTTCCAGCGAGCTGCCGCACTGATCTGCGCGTGTGAGCTGCTGCGCCGTGACCGCCTCGCCGCGGATCCGCGATGGGGCACGACGCCGTTTCGGATTGGCTTGTGGGTGGGCCGCAAGTCGACGCCGACGACCACGGATCAGGCGATCGAGTGGGCGCAACGCGCCTCTAGGAGCCCGACTGGCGCGGGTGGCGCGACGGGGTCACCGATGCAGCTCGCCCGGTGCCCGTGGTGCAGCAGCGACCTGAAGGCCGGTCGGGACCTCAAGGTCGACAAGGATCGCGCCCGCACGTTGCTCTTCTGCGGCGACAAGACCGGTGCATGCGCCTTCACCGGGCGAAACAGCCCCGGCGAAGGTCTGCCGGTCGTCGTGGTCGACTCTGAGCTTTACCGATTGGTTCCTTCGCTCGTCATCGCGACGGTCGACAAGTTCGCGCTCATGCCTTGGATCGGCGCCACGCAGGCCCTGTTCGGTCGTGTCAGTCGTCGTTGTCCCCGCCACGGATACCTGACGCCCGACGACCACCCGGAGAACAGCCACCCCAAGAGCCGCGACGGCAAGCTCGACGGGGTGAAGGTCGAGCCGTGCGGGCCGCTGCGCCCGCCGGATCTCGTCATCCAAGACGAGCTGCACCTGATCGCGGGACCGCTCGGGAGCCTCGTGGGTCTGTACGAGACGGCGATCGATCGGCTCTGCTCGTGGGACAACCGTGGGCATCGCGCCGGCCCAAAGCTGATCGCTTCGACCGCCACAATCCGCCGCGCCCGCCTTCAGGTGGACCGGCTCTACGCACGCGACCTCGCGGTCTTTCCACCGCCCGCCCTCGACGCTCGCGACACCTTCTTCAGTCTCCAGCGCGACCGTCCGGAGGACGCCGAGAGCAAGCCGGGCCGCCGCTACCTCGGTATATGTGCGCCGGGCCGGAGGTTCAAGGGCATCCTGATTCGGGTCTATATCGCGATGCTCGGCTCGGCGCAGAAGCTCTTGGAGGAGCACCCCGGCGACCCGGCCGACGCGTACATGACTCTGGTCGGCTACTTCAACTCGCTACGGGAGCTCGGCGGCACCCGGCGGATCGTCGAGGACGACGTGCAGAGCCGGATCTTCGGCCGGCGGATCGAGGAGCGTGGCTTCAAGCCGCGAGGACGGCTCGAGGTCGAGGAGCTCACGTCGCGACGGACCGCCGACGAGATCCCCAAGGTTCTCGACAAGCTCGGCGTCCAGCACGAGCATCCCCGCCGAAGTGACGCCTACCCGATCGACGTCCTGCTCGCGACGAACATGATCAGTGTCGGTGTCGACGTGCAGCGTCTCGGTGCGATGATCGTCGCCGGCCAGCCCAAGAGCACCAGCGAGTACATCCAGGCCACCTCACGCGTCGGCCGACGCTTTCCGGGCCTCGTGCTGACCGTCTTCAACTGGGCGCGACCGAGGGACCTCTCCCACTACGAGACCTTTGAGCACTACCACTCGACCGTCTACCGGCAGGTCGAAGCGCTGTCGGTGACGCCGTTTGCTCCGATGGCGCTACGGCGTGGCCTGACAGGCGTACTGGCCGCCATGGTTCGGCTCAGCGAGACTGAGTGGAACCCAAACGATGCGGCGGCCACGGTCGCGCGAACGGATCCGCGGCTCGCCGAGCTCCTCGAGGAGATTTCCAAGCGAGCTGCCGACCGCGCTAACGACAAGGATGTCGCCGATCTCGTGCACCAGGAGCTTGAGCACCGGCTCGACCAGTGGAAGCAAGAACAGGACGTCCCTCAGCGCGATCTCGTCTATAGCCGCGGTATGAGCGCAGGCACACAGGTTGGACTGCTCCATGAGCCTGACGGCACACCTTGGACGGACTTCACCGTCCCGATGTCCATGCGCGATGTCGAGCCGTCGGTCGATCTCGTCCTGCGCGAGCGCGGTATCGCCCCGGTCTCAGACGCGTGGGAGATGCCTACAGAGGGCGACGACTCCGAGGCCGAGGAAGAGTGAGAGACACCGCGGTCGTCGGGGACCTGCGCCCGAGCCAGATCCTTTTCACCTACGGTGTCGGCGCGAGCGTCGAGCTGCCGCAGATGTCCACGATGGTCCTTGGTCTGGACGAGTGGCCGCGCGACCACGGCTTGCTCGTCAGCGAGCCGCGACTGCTCGCCGCGGTGCGCACCAAGCTCGGGCACCAGATCGCCGAGCTACGCACCCCGCCGCGCGAGGACGAGCACAGCCCGACGGCGATCGGCGTTCCGGTCGCACCGTTCCCCGAGTGGCTCCGGTGTCCGGCGTGCAGGCTGCTGGCCCCGATCAGGAGCGGTCTCTTCGAGCTCGTGAAGGACCGCTACCGGGCCGAGCGCACCCGTTACGTCCACAAGTGCACGAGCAAGGGCCTCCCGCCGACCGCGTACCCGGCACGGTTCTTGCTCGCGTGCCGCCGCGGGCATCTCGACGACTTCCCGTGGAGCGAGTTCGTTCATCGTGGCCAACCATGCTCGGGAACGCTGACGCTTGCTGAGCTCGGGACCGGCGGCGGGCCTGTCGACGTTCAGATCGAGTGCGGCACCTGCGGGCTCAAACGACGTCTGGGAGACGCATTCGGGCAGAAGGCGGCGGACAACCTTCCGCGTCGTTGCCGGGGCCGCCACCCTCACCTCGGCACGGTCGGCGGTTGCGAAGAGTCGGTGAAGACGATCCTGCTCGGCGCCAGCAACTCCTGGTTCCCGGTCTCGCTCTCGGCGCTGTCGATTCCGACGCGCGCGGGAGAGCTGGATCAGACGGTCGCCGCGCGCTGGGCCGTGCTCGAGAAGATTCCCAGCCTCGAGGTACTGCGCTATGCCCTCGACACCGACATCCAGCTCGCCGGCCTTCGAGAGCACTCTCCTGAGGACATCTTCGACGCGATTGATCGCCAGCGGTCGGGCGATGAAGATGACGGCGCAGCCGATCTCCGGCTGCCCGAGTGGGAGGTCTTCAGCGACCCGGCTGCCGCGCCTGAGACGGAGGACTTCCGGCTGCGGGTCGTGCCTTCGCCCCCGCGCTACTCGGGCGTCCTCGCCGAGGTCGTCCTCGCAGAGAAGCTGCGCGAGGTCATCGCGCTGACCGGCTTCACGCGCGTAGAAGCCCCGGACGACCTCGATGCGAGCGGCGAACAGGTCGCGGCCGGACCCATGGCTCGCGAGACTCCACGCTGGGTGCCCTGCACTGAGGTGCGTGGCGAGGGCTTGTTCCTGCGCTTCGGCGTGGAGGTTCTTGACGAGTGGGAGAAGCGCTACCTCGACAGCGGGCGTGCCCAGCGCCTGTACGAGGCGCACCGGCAGTGGCGTCAGCGCCGTGGCCTTCCCGTCGACGAGGCTCAGGGATGGCCGGGGACGCGCTTCGTTGTGCTGCACACGCTCGCGCACGCGCTCATCCGCGAGCTGGCCCTCGAGTGCGGCTACGGCGCATCGTCCATTCGTGAGCGCATCTATGCCGCTCGGCCTGATGCCCCGGAGATGGCTGGCATCCTCCTCTACACCGCCGCTCCCGATAGTGAAGGCACGCTCGGCGGCCTGGTGAGCCTTGGCGAGCCCGACCTTCTCGGCCGACTGCTCACCCAAGCTCTCGAGCGTGCGCGACTCTGCTCGTCGGATCCGTTGTGCTCCGAACACGAAGCGGCGGGTGATTCCGTGCATCACGCGGCGTGCCACGCTTGCCAGTTCGCCTCCGAGACATCATGTGAGCGGGGCAACCGCTTCCTCGATCGAGCGGCGATGGTCGACACGTTTGGGGCGACCGGATCGGCTCTATTTCCCGGCCCATAACCGACCTCGGCGAGGTCGTTCTCGTCCTTGCTCAGACGCTGCCCAAGGGCCAGTGCGACAAGCTGGTCGAGGTGCTGCGCAGCAGCGAGGGTCCGAGCCCGTTGACCAAGC
>Ga0136617_10001785_pt1 | contig 19150 bp, 18 predicted proteins | sample AntDrymUQ3222106_2_FD_129672 | JGI IMG/M metagenome (GOLD analysis project Ga0136617, IMG submission 129672) | Polar desert sand microbial communities from Dry Valleys, Antarctica - metaG UQ322 (21.06) | ecosystem: Environmental > Terrestrial > Soil > Desert | place: Antarctica: Dry Valley... | reverse complement strand
GATGCTCGCCGCCTCGGTCATCTCGACCATGAACGTGGACTCCCCGCTCGCCAGCCGGTCCTCGGCGCCTACCCGGGTGAAGATGCGGTCCACGACACCTAGAGTCGCCTCTTCGGCGGGGACATAGGAGCCGGTCTGGGCGAGCAGCGTTATTATCGCGACCTGCCGGAGGTAGACGGACTTCCCGGCCATGTTGGGGCCGGTGATGATCTGCAGCCGCGAGGACCCATCCACCCGCGTGTCGTTGGGTACGAACGGCGTCTCCAAATTCTTCTCGACTACGGGATGCCGCCCCGCTATTACGCGAAGCCCGCGCTCTCCACTGATCTCCGGCTGGCAATAGCGGAGCTCGCCCGCAGCAGCGGCGAAGGAGGAGACCACGTCCACGACGGCTATCGCCCGCGCCACGCGCTGCAACTGCGGGGCGGCCTCCTTCACGGCGGTCCGTACCTCCACGAGTATCAGCCGCTCCAACCGCTCGACCTCATCGCGCGCCGTGAGCATCCTCGACTCGTGCTCCTTGAGCTCCACGGTGACGTAGCGAGCAGCGTTCTTGAGGGCCTTGCGATGCTCGTAGTAGGGCGGGACGGCCTGCCCCTCCTTGCCCGCGATCTCGATAAAGTACCCCTCGCCGTCTCGGTAACCGACCTTCAAGGTCTTGAGGCCGGTCTTGAGGCGCTCGCCGGCCTCGAAGCGGGTCAGCCACTCGTGAGCACCATCGCGGAACTCGCGGGCGTCGTCAAGCTCGGAGGAGTAGCCAGCCCGGATGACCTCACTGGACTCCTCGGAGATGGCCGCCGCCACGAGCTCCCTGACCCCCGGCGGCTCCTCCATCGCCGAGAGCACTCTATGAAGTAGCGACTCCGCGGGGGCGACGGGCGCGAGCGTCTCCTTCAGTGGACCAATCGCTTCGAGGGCGCTCCTCAGGCTGAGCAAGTCGTTGGGCGAGGCGGAGAGCCGTACGATGCGGGTGGCGATACGCTCGATGTCCGGGATGCGCGAGAGGTGTTCGCGGGCCTCCTCGCGCAGCATGTAGTCTCCGGCGAGAGAGTCCACGGCTTCGAGGCGCTGGTTTATGCGGTCGACCTCCAGCAGCGGGCGCTCCAGCCAGCGCCGCAGGGTGCGCTGTCCCATCGGCGTCCGGGTCCGGTCGATGGTCTCTATGAGGTCGTCCAGTCCGAGGTTGCGTCGGGTGGCCGCGTCGAGGACCATCCCCGCGCCGGGCGAGTAGGGCCTGAAGGTCACCACCTGCTCCGGCGGGCTCCCACCGCGTAGGGAAGAGAGGTACTGGAGCAGTGCTCCCGCCGCACCGACGAGGGCGGGCCGCCCGTCGAGGCCGAAGCCCTTGAGGCTCGATACCCCGAAGTGTCTCTTTAGCGCCTGTTCACCGGCGGAGGGCTCGAAGGTCCAGCGGGGCGCCGGGCTGATCGTGGCGCGCGCCTTCGGGAGGTCCTCGGCGGTGGTGCGTTCGGGGACGACCAGCTCGCGCGGCGACCAGCGTTCCAGCTCGGCGGCGACCTCTTCCTCGGGGACCTCGGTCCCGGTAAACTCGCCCGTGGAGGCTTCGACGACCGCGACCCCGGCGCGTCCGTCCTGGCGGAAAACGGCGGCGAGGTAACTCGACTCCCCGGCGGGGAGGACTCCGTCCTCGATCACGGTCCCCGGCGTGAGGATGCGCGAGACCTCGCGGGTGAACTGCTTCGGCTTCGTCGGATGCTGGCGCTGCTCGGCGACCGCGACGGAGTGCCCCTTACGGAGCAGCGTCGCCGTGTGTTCCTGCAGAGAGTGACCCGGCACCCCGGCCAGCGGGACGCGGCCCCCGACGTAGCCTGCGGCCTCGCGGCTCGTCAAGCGGATCGAGAGCGCCTGGGAGATCTTCTTCGCGTCCTCCTCAAAGGTCTCGAAGAACGTGCCGACTTGATAGAAGAGTATGGTCCCTGCCGGTAACTGGGCTTTTAGCTCAGCGTAACGTTCTAACATAAGTCTATTCTACGGCGAAGGTCTCCCTTCGTCAGCCCCGAAAGTCCCGTGCGCTTTAGCCCGCGACGGCCACGCGATCGCCGTTGTAGGTACGACGCTCGCGCGGTTAGTAGATGGGTCTACTTTGTGGGCGGTTAGCCTCGGGCCGTGCCGTTCGTCGACGGCTTTATGTTCTGGTTGAGGCGGAACAGGTTGGTCGGGTCGCACTCGTTCTTCAGGGCGACCAACCGCTCGTACTTTCCGGACCCGAATGAGGCTTTGAGCTTGTCCTCGCTCTGGTCGCTGGTGAAGTTCAGAGAGATGCCCGGGGTGGAGAAGGGCTCCAGCGCCTCCAGGAACTCACGGGTCCAGGCGATATGAGTGTCCGACTCCGCCGGGTTCTCCCAAATAGAGAGCGCGTGAAGGGCGTAGGCTGCATCCCGGCCGCCAAGGGCGGACTCGTCTTCTCCCACGCGGCTGATCGCACGCCCCATGGGTTGTACCACCACGTGCGTGAACGGCGAGGTCATCCTGGCTGCGTGGGTCACGATGGTGTTGATCGCTTCGTCGCCCAGACCGTCCAGGTTCTCGGCCTTCCAATAGTTGTTCCTTCCCGGAGGGCTTCCGGGGTCCAGCAAGGTCTGGATCACCGTGTACGGCATGGGCTGGACGAGGTCCACCTCCGGACCGAGCTCCTTGAAGGGCTGGACCCACTCCTCGCCCTCTTCCGACGGGCCAGCGTAGCAGATGATGAGGCCGACGACGATCTGGCCCTTCATGTGCTCCGGCACGAAAGGCGCGGGCGGCGCGGTGAGGAACGCGGTCGCGCCGCCGAGCTCGTCCGGGGCCGTCTCCATGTAGTCGCGCCAGAAGCGCAGGAGCTCGCCAGCCCTGGAGAAAGAATAGAGGAGCATGCCACCCAGCAAGATCGGACCGACGGGATGCAGCCGGTACTCGAAGGAGGTAACGATCCCGAAGTTCCCGCCGCCACCACGCAGGCCCCAGAAGAGGTCCTCGTTCTCCGCCTCGCTTGCCTTGAGGAAGCGTCCGTCAGCCGTAACAACGTCGGCCGAGATGAGGTTGTCGCAGGTCAACCCGTACTTGCGCTCGAGCCATCCGCTCCCGCTACCTAAAGTGAGGCCCGAGATGCCGGTATGGGTAACGCGTCCGCCGGTGACCGCGAGACCGAAGACCTGGGTCTCGCGGTCGAACTCGCCCCACGTGACACCGGCCTGAGCATGGACCGTGCGGGCATCGGGGTCTACCCTGATACCTTTCATCGGGGAGAGGTCGATGACTATACCCCCGTCGCACACCCCGTAACCGGGCACCGAGTGGCCACCGCCGCGCACCGCCACCATCAGGTCATTCTCGCGGGCGAAGTTCACGGCCGCAATAACATCAGCCACGCCCGTGCAGCAGGCGATCAGGGCTGGGTGCCGGTCGAACATCGCGTTGAAGACAGCGCGCGCGGCGTCGTACCCGTCGTCGCCACGCCGGATGATCTCACCGCGAAAGCCCGCCGCGAACTCCTGAATGGCCGCCTCCTGGAGCGGTTTGCCCAAAGGCACGCCTACGGGAACGGCTTGCTAGTCTACCATGCTATCTCCTTCCGCTTTTCCGCCTCGCTACTGGTCAACAATATCCTGAGTTCGAGGTCTTGGGAAGACCTTGCCGGGGCGTTCCGCAGAAAAATTGCGTAAGAGCATGATTGCCGCCGGTAACTGAGCTTCTAGCTCAGCGCAACGTCCTAAAATAGGATGCTTGTCCTTCACGGGGGTCTGAGTGTAACCGCTACGGCTCTCGTGCTGTCGGATGAGGTGTGGGTCCGATTCCTGAGAGACGCTGACGTGACGTGAAAGCTAACACCAGGAGGCCGGACCCACATTTGTATTCTACCTAGCTGATGTTTCTCCGGCACCCTCTTGTAGCTTCAAAACGATCGAATTCTTGATAACTTCATCCCCTAATCGCCGCACGGGTGGCTCGGCTCACGCGATAGGGGCATTGTTCAGGTTCCTGCACGGACGGTTATTGCGGCGCAGGTGGTTTACCGATGGGGTGACTACTCTAGGTCAAATTACGGGAATCGCTCGGCTAACGAAGAGGCGGACCCCCGAAGGAATCCGCCCCTCAACAAATCTCTACCTGAAGACGTGGTTAGAGGTTGTAGTAGCCGCGAGCCATGTTCCACCAGGAGTAGAGCTCCCATCCACCGTTGTCTTCCCCCCAGTCGCACCAGTACCCGTACCATTCCTCTCCAGTGAGACGATAGAAGTACTTTTCAAGGTACCAACCGCAGTCCGGATCAACAGGCTGGGCTAACGCGGGCAAGGCACTGACGAGCGTCATCGCTAGCATCAGTGCGGCTACCGTCAGAACCATAATTTTGCGCTTCATTACGCAACAACCCCCTTATTCTGGCGATCAGCGGGTGATCGCTTTTGCCTACACCGCTACCATAGCCGAACCGGGGGACAACCACGTCCACCGAAAGTATGATTCTGGCCACCCTAAAGTATGATCCACATAAAGCTCCCCGTACAGAAGGTTATTACGGGTAACAAGCTCCGACTCGTGTCTTGGAGAACTCTCGTGGACAGTTACTGTTGGGCATCATGGGTACTGGTCCGGTCGTGGGTCCCCCGGCTGATAGCAAGGTATCGTCCTCGCAAGCTATCCCGTCACCGTCGCCATCTCCACTGCTGAAGGGCACTACGGGGATGTTGTTCACACCTGTTGAGCAGTTTATCCCTAAATTTGGGTTAGATGTCGAGTCGTTGCCGTCGTTGCGATTGGAGTTCGAGCTGTCGTTGCGGTTAGGGTTGCCACTGTCGTTAGGGTTTCCGTCGTTGCCGTTGTTAGGGTCAGGACCATCAATACCGAGGATACTGGTGTCAATCTCGTCTGGGTCAGGCAAGCCGTTCTCGCGTGCTATGTCAGATGGATCACGATTACTGCCTCCACCACTACTACCGCCGCCGCCCCCTATGCTGCCACCACGACAACCTTTGCCGCGACAGCCGCCCTTCTGGAATGCAGCATTGGACCACTCGGCAGACCCAACCGTGGCGGCATCGCCCCGGCGAGTTTCCATCGCCGCTTCCCAACCCACGCGAAGCATCAACCCGAACACCACCACAAAGTCGATCATCACCACCACAGCTACCGGGTTCCTTCGCAGCATAATCCCCTCGTACGAAAATCAGCGACGGCATTCTACAAGTGCGGGGGAATGCGAGTCTACATCATCGGCTGCGTTAGCTTCTGATTGGCCTTCTCGAACTTCCTCCGTGGCTGCTGGAACGCTCTCATAAGCTGGACGTTCTCGAAGAAGACGCATTTCCTGCCGGGCCGCCAACCAGGGTAAAAGGCCCAGCCTCACGATCAAGGATGGGCCTTTGGTGGTGTGCTGTTGTGGTGCTAGACGCCTTCTGGGGAGGGACCGCCGACCATAACGGCACCCTGCATGATGTCCTCTATCTCGCGGAGGTCGTCTTCGGAGAGGTCGAATTCGGCGGCGGTGGCGGTGCCTTCGATGTGGTCCGGTCTGCGGGCGCCGACTATGGCGACGTCCACGGCCGGGTTGGCGAGGGTCCAGGCGACCGCGAGCTGGGCTACGGTGTGGTCTCGCTCCTCGGCGAACTTCTTTAGCTCCTCGACCTTTTCGAGGTTCTTGCGGAAGTTGTCGCCCTGGAAGAGGTCGCTCTGGCCGCGCCAGTCGTCCTCGTCGAACTCCTGGTCGGGGGTCATCTTGCCGGAGAGGAGGCCGTGGGCCATCGGACCGTAGACCAAGACGCCTACGCCGTGCTCCCGGCAGTAGGGGAGTATGTCTTCTTCGATGTCGCGCCGGAAGAGATGGTAGGGGGGCTGGAGGCCGTCGAGCTTTCGGGTCTTTTCTAGCTCGGCCATCTGGTTCGCGTCGAAGTTGGAGACGCCGACGTACCGGATCTTGCCTTCCTTGACCAACTCTTCGAGGGCGTTCGCGGTCTCCTCGAAGGGGGTTTCGTGGTCCGGCCAGTGGACCTGGTAGAGGTCGATGTAGTCGGTGCCGAGGTAGCGGAGGGAGTCCTCGACGCCTTGCCGGAGCCAGTCCGGGCTCGCGTCGCGGAGAAGCTGGTCGCCCTCCATGCGCAGGCCGCCTTTGGTCGCCAGGATCACGTCTTCCCGGCTGTTCTTTATCTCGGGCTCTAGAGCCTTGCCTAGAAGCTGCTCGGAGACCCCGAAACCGTAGGCCTGGGCGGTGTCGAAGAAGTTCACGCCGAGCTCCAGGGCGCGGCGTATGGCATCCGTGAGGTCCTGCTCCTCGTTACTGCCCCAGTCGCCCCCGAATTGCCAGGTCCCGAAGCATATCCTGGATACTTCGAGGTCCGTCTGCCCAAATCTCGTATAACGCATTGAGTTTCTCTCTAAGATTGCGATTTGCCACAGCCTAAAGCTCTCTTCACGCCACGACATACCCGGTACCGGAGGCCGTCAAAACTCGGAACACCGGCTTCGATGTGGGGAACGGCGCTCGTTATTCGGGTAGTATGGGCGCGGGGCTCAGAGGAGCCTGCGGGTGGCGAGCAAGGCTCCGAGAGGGCGAAAGGAGGCATACGTTGAGCGAGGGGAGTTACGGAAGGAGATCCGACAGGTCCGAGCATTTTGGGGGACAGTCGCAGGGACTGCGGGAGGGAAGCCCGAAGATTACCGAGGCTCTCGGACGCGGGAGCTTCGTCGCGGTTAGCGCTCGGGTGGGCAATGATCTTTCGGGTTACGTGTGTGACAGGGACGACTCGGGGCTCTTGCTCGACGTCCGCGACCAGAGCGGAGACCCCGGCGGGTACGAGTTCCTGCCCTGGTCGAGCATCGAACGGGTGAGAGTCTAGAGGGACGACCTCGCGTTCTACGGTATTCCGGCGTCTCCTACGCCGAGGAGGATCAGGGCGGCGAGCAGGATAGGCTGGTGGATGAGATAGACGGGGAGCGAGTGCCTGCCCAGGAAGGCCAGTGGCCGGGTTGACGGTGGTTGGGGGCCGGGGCGCGCGGTCTGTTTTTCACGGCCGCCGTAGAGTGCGTTACCGGCGGCGATGCCGAGGAGCATCATGCCGAACCAGGGTAGGAGCGGCCAGTAGTCGAGCATGAAGAATGTGGGGTCCGTCCCAAGCCATATCAGCCAGGGGTTTTCCACGTCGAGGCTGCGTAGCAACACGCCGGCGGCGAGGCAAATGATCCCGAGTATGACGTTCGGGAGCTTCAGGTTCAGGAACGGGTAGGCGAGAATTATGGAGACCCCGATCAGGTGCAGGATGCCAAACACTATTATCCCCTCGGGCGCGAAGAGCCAGGTCAACAACGTAATTACCATTGCATAAGAGAAGATCCGCAACCCACGCGCCAGGTATTTCCCGAAGAGACCTCGTCCCGGCCGCCCGGCGGTCGCCCTCCTGTAGCTGAGCGTTAGCGAGAGGCCGGCAAGGAGGATGAACGTACCCCCGATCACACGCGCTATGTCGAGCCCGAGCCCGGATGTGAAGAACCTTATGTCGAAGAGGCCAAAGTAGGCCAGATCGTACGAGAAATGATACAGGACCATCGCGACCACTGCCATCCCGCGAATTACGTCTATCTGCCACAACCTCTCTCGCACCATTGGATCTTAACCCACGCAAGACGCAACCGCGAAGACGCTTTAACAGTTGGAGTCGGTGCAGCGCGCCTCACGCAACGAGCGGACGACGAAGCCGTCCAACCGCGCGAAGGCGGGGACGTCCCGGAGCGAGAAGCTGACCTCGGAGTGGTCTATCGCCTCGGAGACCGTAACCCTATGGTCGGCGGCGATGCGGTCGAGCGCGAACGACTCGGAGACCGGGAAGTACTTGTCCCTGGACCCGGAGGCGAGCTCTACAGGCGCCGTTATCCGCTCTTCTCCCGCAAGCGGCGACAGAGTCTCCATCTTCACTCGTATCTCCGGCGAGAGTGTCTCGTAAAGCTCGTCGAAGCGTTCCGGGTCCTCGTTGGCGAGCAGCTCGACGACACCGCGCGCCTGCGCCGAGAGGTTGCCGGTGGGGCGGTCGCGGAGGCCGGACAGAGGGTCGGGTTCCAGCCGGTCTACCTCGTCGAGCTCCGCGCGCAGCGCGTCCCGATCCTCCCCGGGCGGGAGCGCCGCGAGCATCGAGCGAGCAATGACGTAGGAGAGAAAGGGATCTGCGTCGTAGGGCAGATACTCTCCGTTCTCCTGGTAGTGGGCGGTGGTGGCGATGTCGAGGACGGTTCGTATGTCCGTGTAGGGGGCGACGCCGGCGACGACCGAGACGCGGGTCGCCACTTCCGGGTCTTCGGCGGCGAGGAGGGAGAGGGTTGCTCCGGTGGAGACCCCGATGAGGGCGGTCTTGCCGTCGCGGGCGTCGGGGCGGTCGACGACGGCGCGGGTCATTTGCGCGGTCGAGGAGACGGTCTCAGCGGTGATCTCGTCGGTCGTAAGCCCCGGCAGGTCCGGGACCACGACGAGGTATCCGGCTCGGGCGAGCCCGCGGGCGAGGTTCTGGACCGGCGGATATTCGCGGCCCTCGGCGATCGTGCCGTTTACGAAGAGGATCACGGGCCACGGTCCCTCACCCTCGGGCTTCATCACGAGCGCTGGCCGACCGGCGAAGACAGTGTCCTCGACGACCGGTTCCCGCGTTAGGGCCTCGATAGCTGGAGTGAGTACGGGAGTTTCGAGGACCGAGGAGAGCACGATCACGGCCCGGGCCTGCGCGCCGATCCAGGACCAGCACATAACGACAACAACAATAGCGACCGCGAGCAGCACCGACACGAAGATACGCCGCGACGGCGGGCGCCGGGCTTCCGTCCTCCGGCGTCCGCCGTCTGAGTTGGATTGTCCAAGCCGTCCCGACCTCCGGATACTCATAAGAGTATTGTAGATTCGAGTTCCGCCGCCGCGCCCCTCTAGAAGGACTATTTCGGTCCCGTGAGCCATCCCCGGCAGCCTTATCGCGAACCGTCGTCCGCAAAGCAGGGACACGTCTCGATTGATGCTCCGGCCCCTACCCGAGATGTGCGTGGACAGCGTTTCCCGAGCCTTCCTGGCGGTCGCCATGCTACTTACCTGTACGCGACAAACCGGAAGAAAGGGAGCAGGATGACCGAAGCATCGAGACAGCCCAAGTACAAGAACTATAACCTGATCAGCGGGCTGATCAGCGCGCTGACCAGGTGTCGGATAACGCCGAGATGTCCAAGACCTACGCTCAGGACGCCCGGAACGACGGCGACCAGAAGCTTCTCGCGAACTTCTTCGAGTTGGTTCGTCGAGGACAAACTGAAGGTGTCGTAGCAGGCCAAGGAGATGCTCGTAGCCCGGCTGCGGAACGAGCGCAACAACTCGTAGTCATAAGAGAAGATGGACGGGGTTGCGACCCCGTCCCTCTTCTCGCGCTGTAAGAGGCACCCGGGCTGAGAGCGAGAAGCGTCGCTCGACCTTCCCGATGCCGGAGGCCTTACAGACCGGGCCGCTAACCAGCAGCAGAACCTTCGTCGCTCTGGCCGCCGTTGACGGAGCCTTCGATCTGGATACGCTTGGGCTCCCGGCTCGCGGCGGCCCCCTCTAGCGTCACCTCTAGCACACCGTCCTGGAAGCGAGCCCGGATGTTGTCTTCCTGCACGCCCTCGGGCATTTGCATGCTGCGCCTGAAAGAGCCACTCCTGCGCTCTCGGACCAGGTAGCCGCCACGCTCCTCCTCGCGCTCCTCCGCGCGCTTACCCGCAATGGTGAGCACTCCGTCGTGCACCGTGATGTCCACGTCCTCCAGCTTCGCACCGGGCAACTCGGCCCGGACCACCAAGTCCCCCTCCCTCTGGAGCACGTCCATCGCCGGAGCCCACTCCGAAGCCTGCGCCCTCTGCTGGCCCGACGACCGGCGTACCATGCCGCCGAACATCTCGTCGAACAGGCGGTTCATCTCGCTCTGCGCGTCGTAGAACCCCCGGCCCCTGAACGGACTCATCGCCATACCCACTACCTCCTTATCCTAACGCCCCAACCGGAGCATCCTCTTTCCTGATGCCGTCATTATAATCTTGCACTACAGCTTGTCAACAGTTTTGAGACATTTTTTTGTGTTACAACACAGTAAATATACATTCTATGGTATATTGTGTGGCTAAAAACTAGAGGGAAGTTCTATGGAGATAGGTGAGGTACGGATCAGGTTAGCGGTTCTCCGCGAGGGGCAGATGTGGACCCAGGGGCGGTTGGCCGAGGAGGCGAGTGTAAGCCCGACGACCGTTTCGGGGATCGAGAGCGGCAGGATCTCGCGTCCGCACTTCGGCACCATCAGGAAGTTGGCCGATGCTCTAGGGGTTGATCCGAAGGAGTTGCTTTCCACTCGGAGTACCGAGACGCAGACACGCGCCGTGGTGTCCCTTTCGCTCGCGTGGGCGATGTCCTCGCGGGAAGAAGAGTTCGAGGAGGGCCTCGAAGGGGCCACGCTCGGTGGTCTGCTGTCCCTCTCCCGGGAGCTCGCGAGAGAGCAAGAACGCTTGCGTAACCTCTACGGGGAGGCGCGGGGCACCGAGCAGCGGCGATCCATAAAAGTTCGCATCCGCGACGTAGCCGCCCAACACGGGTCGGTAGGGACCTCTATTGCCTACCACCCCGACCTCGAAGCCTCTTCGGGAGAGCAAGGCCCCGGCGAGTAACCTCACCGGGGCGGCGGACGGGTAGAGGCCGAGGTAGACACCACCGGACGGCCCCCGCATCACCAATCCTCTACTGCACCAACCATTCTTTGTTCCGGGAGAGCTTTACGCGAAGCGCCCCCGGTCAGTAGAGCCGGGGGCGCGCTTCTTCTTTCGCATTCGTGGCCGGATGCCGGATCCGCTCCGGTGGCCGGGCGTGGATCAGGCTTGGCGCAGACGCCGGAGAAGTACTGCCATACCGATGACCGCCACCGCGCTTATCCCAAAGACCGTGGGCAGGAGAGCATCGCTGCCACCGGACTTGGGAAGCGCTTCGCCGGTCCCGGAGCCCTTTATCTCCCCGGCGGCGATCCTGTCCCCCGAATCGCCCGAGGGGTCGGTCTCGTAGTCATCGGCCTTGTCGTGAATGATGAGCGAGCTGCCGTCCGAGTCGAGGATGGAACGCTCGCCCTTGGAGAGCGTTATCTGGTCGGTCGTCGTCGTATAGCTGACGGTCCCGTCCTCGGCGACGTTTATGTTCTCGAGGTCGCCCGCGTGCGGCCCTTCGGAGTTGTTGAAACCGTGCTTGTCATCCGCCGGGTTGTGGTGCTCCCCGGCGCTCTTGAAGTCCGAGGAGTTGGTGTCGCTCTTCTCGTGGACGTGGATGCCGTGCTCGCCGGGCGGCATGCCCTTGCCCTCCACGACGATGGCCACCCCTTCTGGCCCCTCCGTAAAGTTCGCGTCCCCCACCGGGTTCCCGTCCGTATCTTCAAGCTCCGCCGTGGCCGTGCCGCCGCCCTGGGCTATCGCCACACCGGCGCTTAGAGCCAACAGCAAGGCTCCGACCAGCGCGAACAAAACAGACCTTCTCTTCCTCACGAACTTCTCCTCTCTATTCCGGGCTACTCCGCTCTCGCGCGACCTCTCGGCGGCGAGCGAAGGACATTCTACCCACACCGTCCGCAAAGGACGCACACAGAAAACTGCCGCCGGAGAGGGGGCTCTAAAAAGCGTCGCGTGGCGCGATGCGGCGGTAGCGGGAGACGGCGATCATGAGCAGGCCGTAGGCAACGAAACCGACGGCCACTATACCCAGTAGTATTCCCCCGAAAAAGGGTTGTTCGAGGACTGCCGAGAGGGCGCCGCCTAGGCCCCTGACCTCTTGCTCGTCGGCCTGCACAGCCGCGAAGACGAGAAATCCCCCGACGATGCAGAAGACCAGCCCTCGGGCCGCGACGCCGAATCGGCCGCCTTGCTCGATCCAGTCGTGCTCCCCTTCGCCCATCTCGCGGAGCTTGAGGTACTTCTCGAACTCGGAGTGGTACGCCTCGTATATCTGGAACAATCCCCCACCGACGACCCCCACTCCGGCCGCCGCGATCAGCACCCACCCGAAGGGCCAGGATAAGAACCACGCCGTCAAACCTTCGGAAGACCCGTAACCCTCGCCTAGCCCAAGCGCCAACCTCGAAGCGGTGATGGTGAAACCGAGGTGGAGCAGGGCACTCCCCGCGTAGCCGGCGCGCGTGGCCACGCCCTTGAGGTCCGCGCAATCCTTGTCCGGGTCCGCCACGGCCTGAACACCCTTCCACAGCGCGTACATCAAAAACCCGAAGGCCACCACGCCGAGCAACACGCGTCCGTAAGGAACCTCTTCCATAGCATGAAAGGTACCGGTCTGGTCGGTCGTGCTGCCCCCCAACCCCGTGGCGACCATCACCGCCAGTATGCCAATAACTATGTAAACGACCCCTTTAGCAGCATATCCGAGACGCGCGAGCCCCTCCACCCACGGGCTTGCGCGCCGCGCGGCCTCCTCGGCGTGGTCCCCGGCATCCCGCGCCACGTCGCCTGCGGAGGAACGTCGTCCTGCCATGTACGTTACCTCCTACGCGTCGGGGTCAATGGTGTCTCGTCCGCATTATCCTCGAAAGCAGGCCCCAACGCCGACGCGGGCCACGGTGAGGCTTGCGCTGGCCTACTTCGGGCTTAATGAAGTTCGGCTTTGGCCTCTATCTCCGCGTTTAGGGTCGCCGACACGGAGCAGTATTTCTCGTGCGAGAGGTTGACCGCCCGGTCCAGGCTGGCTTGCGTTATACCCTCGCCGCTGACGACGTGACGCACCACGATCCTGGTGTATCTCCTGGGATACTCCTCGGCTCGCTCGCCCTCGAGCTCTATGCGGTAGCACTCCACCGGAGTCCGGCGCTTGGCGAGGATCGAGACCACGTCAAAGGCCGTGCAGGTCCCCAGAGCGGCGAGCAGCGCCTCCATCGGACGGACGCCGAGCGCCACCTCCTCGCCGTCTATGATTATCTGATCCCCGGCTTCGTTGTGGCCCACGTACCGCTCGCCGCCGAGGTGTTGAATAGTCATATTGGTAACGTCCATGTGAAGACTCTACCTCACTCGGGAAATCCACGTCACTCTAGCTCTCGCCTTCGGGAGCGGGGGACCTGGATCCCCCCACAGCGTAGAGCGTGAGCCCGACCGCCAGAGCCCCGAGCGCCGCGAGCAGGTTGACGAGAGGTTGTTGGGTCAACAGTAGCACGCACAGCCCGGCGGCCAGGACGGGGATGGCGACGCCGAGTGGCAAGCGGAAGGGGCGTTCGGCCTCGGGGTTGCGGAGGCGCAGTATAACGACCGAGATGCACACCATCAGGTACTGGTAGAGGCGGGCGGCCACGTTTAGCAGGAGGAGTTGCTGGAAGGTGCCGGTTATCGTCAGGACCACGACCAGGGAGCCGGTCAGCCAGATCGAGACGATTGGCGTCCTGAAGCGCGGGTGGATCCAACCCAGAAAACGGGGGAGCATCCCCTCGCGGGAGAGAGCGTAGAGGCTGCGCGAGGAAATCAGAGCGATCCCGCTCTGGGTGCCGCCGATAGAGAGCAGGGCGCCCACGGTCATCAGCGTCAGTCCACCCGCGAACATGGCCTCCCCCACCGAAGCGAGTGGCGAGCTAGACGCGGCAAGCTCCGGCTCGATGTGAAGTGCCGCGTACTGGATCAGCATATAGAACGCTGTAACCGCGCCGAGCGTACCGAGCACCGCGACCGAGATCGTCCGCCTCGGGTTCACCATCTCGCCCGCCGGGATCGTGGCCGCCTCGAAGCCGCCGTAAGCGAAGATGATGATCAAGACCGCCCCGAGAAAGTCCCCGGAGCCGGGAGGCACCAGCCCCAGAGCCCCATTGCCCGACACCCCCGCGAACGTGAGGCCCGCGATTATCAGTATCGTCAGCGGGACCAGTTTCGCCACGGTGAAGAACTGGATCACACCCGCGCCCAGCCTCACACCGAAAGTGTTGAGCAAACATAGCAGCACGACGAGGCCGACGATAATAAAGGCTCCGTAGTCTTGCGCCGGCGTCCAGAGCGACCCCAGATAACCGATGAACCCGTTGGACAATAGTGCCCAACCGAGCAGGTACGTCAGCCACACCATCCAGCCGACGGTGAAGCCCGCCGTCTGGCCCATCGCCTCCTGCGCGTACACCAGCGGGCCACCCGTACGGTCGTACATCGTGCTCACCTCCGCGAAGCAGAGACCGATCAAGATGACCACGACCCCCGCCGCCAGGTAAGCCCACACCGCGGCAGGTCCCGCACGCTCCGCCACCTGTCCGGGCAGAAGAAAGATCCCACCACCAACCACGCCGTTGATCCCGATAAACAACATCCCCGGCGTACCCAGCGTCCTCTGCAACTGCTCTCTCATGCCCCGACCTCATGCTTCGATGGAGCTTTTAGATAACAAGCCAGCGCATCTTGACACTTTTGGAGGAGCAACGCCGTACCCTCTCACCTGGCCTTGCATATACAGGGGACGCCCACACCACGAACCAGAGTCCTTCGAGACTCCGGCTTCTAGTGCGAGTGGACGGGTAGCCCGTCGTGGCTGTGGGCGCTGACGCGGTGGTGCTCCTCGCCCGACTCCTGAACGGGGTCCAGGTGGACCACGGCCGTTTCCAGGTAGCGGAGCTCGTGCAAGAGGTGGTGGTTGACCGCCTGGGCTATCGCATGCCCTTCGGCTACAGATAGGTCCGGCGAGACCGCCACGTTGACCTCCGCACGCAGCCGATGCCCGAGCCACCGCGCCCTCACCTCCGCCACGTCTTCCACACCAACGACGTGCCTCGCCGCGTGCCGAATCCCCTCCGTAACCTCGGGCTCTACCCCATCGAGGAGGCGTGTGAAGACGGCCTTGCCGGACTGCCAGACGATAAACAGTATCGCCACGGTGATGAGCAGGCCCACGATCGGGTCGGCGAGCGGGTAGCCGAGCCACACCCCCACGGCCCCGAGCAAAACGGCGAGGCTGGTCCAACCGTCCGTTCTCGCGTGGTAGCCGTCCGCGACGAGGGCAGCACTACCTATCTCCCTGCCAACCCTGATACGAAAAACGGCCACGGCCTCGTTGCCGACAAACCCGACCACGGAAGCCGCCACCACCGCCCACAGGAGTCCTATGGGCTCCGGGGCGAGGAGCCGTTCGACCGCCTGGTAGCCGGCGACTATGGCACTGAACAGGATGATAAGCACAACCATTACCCCGGCCAGGTCCTCGACCCGCCCGTAGCCAAACGGGAAACGCCTGCTCGCCCCCAGCCTGGAGAGCGCGAACGCGATCCACAACGGTATCGCGGTCGCCGCATCGCCAAGATTGTGTATGGTATCCGAGAGCAAGGCGACACTACCCGACAGCACCACCACGACGACCTGCACGAGAGCCGTGGAGAAAAGCACCACAAAGGACCATTTCACCGCCCAGATGCCACGCTCGGAGGTAGCTATGGAGGGGTCTACCGCCCCATGGGTATGCCCGTGACCTTCGTGCCCGTGATTATGATTGCGTGCCATAGCGCGTAATTTTACCTCTATATTCGAGCAAGTCAGATTGCGGTAGAGAGTTGGATCGCCATTGAAGAGAAAGCAGCCTCCCCGTCACGGCCATCAACCCTCGGCCAACTTCTCCAGCCTCTCTCGGTCGAAGCCCACGATAACCTCGTCCCCCGCCACGGTGACAGGCGTGGTCGAGGCCCCCACGCGCTCTAGCTCGGCTACCGCCTCTTCGTCTTCGACTATGTTCTTGACCATGTACCCGACGCCTAACTCACGCAGAAACTCCTCCGTCTGCGTGCCTTCCATCGACCCGGGTTGCTCTACGTACAGCACCACGTCTCTCGGTCTCTCGCCATCTTGTTGCTCCTTTTCGCGCTTCCACGTCGGAATATACGGCTATCAGAGCAGTAGCTTACACCTGCGCGGGCCTTCGCAATTCAAAAGGTTCCGAGCGTAGCATGCCCCGCCCGAGGTGTCTGTCTGGAGGTACATACAGCCGGGACTATCACCGTGGCCGCCGGTCGATTGGCTTCACTGGTAGCGCAAGATCTTTGCCATGGTTCAAACCGCCAGCAGGCGTGTAAGCCTCAAGTGAACTCCTTCGTCCTCGTCCACGACGTAGAAGAAGCGGCCGTCCTCGATGCCCGCGATGCCCTCGACGCGCGGGAGACCAGGGAACTCGCGGATAAGCTCAGCCTCTACTTCCCCGGAGCTCTGGTCCTCGGGAAGGACGCAGCGCCAGTGGGTGGATACGGTGTCGCGGCCACCGGGGTAGTCCTTGATAAGGAGGCTGGCCGCCTGGGAGCTATCCACGTCGCCGGTGATAACATGCAGCTCGTCGCCGACGTAGGTGAGGTCGCGCACGCCGGCAAGCTCCCCGTTGCTGCCCACGGCGTCGAGGGTCCAGAAGCCCTTGACCTCGGGCTTTGAGTCGCCTTCTTCGAAGAGGCGTTCGATGCCTTCCACGTCCACGAGGATGGGGCGGCCGTCGGCGGACATGGGGAAGCGCAGCCCGATCAGTAGGGACCCGCTAGGGCGGAACGTCGCGCCCTCAACGTTGAGCGGCCAGTCCCCCTCGCGCACGAGACCGGCCCACTTCTTCCTCTTCTTCTTCCCGACCTTTATGGTCTCCTCGATGAACGCCTCGTGGCAGTTGGGGCCGAGCGGGATGAGGTCCACGCCGTGCTCTTTGAAGGCGTCGTTGATAATGCGGTGCAGGACGAAGCTCGGGCGGGCCACCTCTATCTCGGCGGCCGGATCGTTCGTGGCGTGTAGTATTGCGGCCTCGTCGAACCGGGCGACGAAGCCCCGCTTGGGGTGCAGCGGCCCGCTCTTGCTACCGAAGTGGGAGCCTATGACGTAGACATAGCCGTCCTTGCGGGTGAGGCCTTCGGCGTCGTCGGTGGTCTTGGTGTCGCCCACGGCGACCGCGTGCAGGCGCTCTATCTCCCAGTCCGATTCGAGGTCCGTGCCGGTACCGACTTTGTGGCCGACGAGCGCGAGACAGTCAAGCACTTCTCCCTCATCCAGACACACCCAGAACGCCCGGTCCCAACCGTGCTCCCTGAGCAACTTCTCGTTCTCGATCGCGAGCATCCCCGACGCCTCATTCGGATATAAATCCAGGTTGTATTGGTATAGCTCGCCGTTGCCAGTGTTCTCGTTCGCCACGCGCTGCCTCCTCCGTCGAGCATGAACCCGGACAACACAATATATCAACCGTTACTCTGCTTCGACCATCGGCGATATCGCGGAATTACAGGAGGCTGTGTTTGCGGCTCGAACTACTTCGGGGAGCGGGGCCATGAAAGCCTCACTCCCCGTGATGGGAAGGTTATGTTTCTACGCGTTTACCTGCTGGAGGTCTGGTTCTCCGTGCGGCCGAGTTCGCCGCGTTCGACGATTTCGGCGAAGTTCTGGAGGTCTTCTTGCATGCTCTTCTCGGGGTCCGAGAGGACGTTTGCCACGACTTCACCGGCCTTGCCGCCGGGCGGGTTGGAGTAGTTCATGGTTACCTCGACGCGCGTGCGATCCGGCAGCAACTCCTCGAAGCGGACTTCGCCGGACGTCATGACGTCCCCGTCCACCGTATTCCAGCCGATGCCTCTCTCCGGATCCATCTCGGTGGTCTTGGCGTCGAACTCTACGCTCTTGCCCAGGGGTCCCTTGACCCGCCAGCGGCTCATATCCTCCCCGGTCATACGGACCTCTTCGATGTTCTGCATGAACCTGGAGAAGTTCTCGAAGTTCGACCAGTAGGCGAAGACGTCTTGTAGCGGGGCCTGGACTTCTACGCTCTCGTGTACGCGCTGGGCCATTATTGTCCTTTCGTTCGACTCTAGATCATCCGACCCTGCGAGCTTATCAGGGCCGCGATGTCATCCAGTAAGAGATCGCACGGCCGAGGGCGGCATAGAGGTTGGGACCTCCCTCGTGCCCAGCGGTCACAACTTTACGGGAAGCCCTCTCAGCCCGCGTAGCACCATACCCGGACGCCAGATCAAAGATTCGGGCGAGTCCGCGAGCCGAAGATCCGGCATCCGGCGTAGCAGCGTGTTTATGGCGATCTGGCCTTCCATCCGGGCGAGGGGCGCGCCGATGCAGAAGTGGATGCCTTTGCCGAAGGCTACGTGCTTGTTGTCCGCACGGGTGATGTCCAGCGCGTCGGGGTTCGGGAAGCGTTCCGGATCATGGTCGGCGGACGCTATTACGATCAGCACCATCTCGCCTCTCGGGATGACTGTTTCACCAATGCGTATGTCTTCTCTGGCGAAGCGTTCGGTAGAGGTTTCAACCGGCCCGTCGTAGCGCAGAAGTTCTTCGATGGCGGGTTTGATGAGCGAGGGGTCTTCCCTTAGCTTCCGGAGTTGGTCCGGGTGTTGGAGCAGTGCCAGCACGCCGTTGCCGATGAGGTTGACGGTGGTTTCGTGGCCGGCGATCAGGAGCAGGAACACCATGGCGAGCAGCTCGTCTTCGCTGAGCTTATCTCCGGCTTCCTCGGCTCTCACCAGCGCGCTGATGAGGTCGTCTTTTGGGTTCTTGCGCTTCTCGTCGAACAGTGCGCGCAGGTAGTCGGTAAAGGCTTGCATGTGAGGGAGCAGGATCTTCTCCACGTACTCCTGGGTCGTATCTCCAGACACGGCGGCGTCCGACCATTCGCGGCACTTGTTCCGATCCTCCGCGGGGACGCCGAGCAGCTCGGCGATTACGGTGATGGGCAGCGGGAAAGCGTAATCGTCGATGAGATCCATCTCGCCTTTGTCCCGTACCGCGTCCAGCAGTGCGTCGGCGATCTCCTGGACACGCAAGCGCATACGCTCGATCAAACGCGGCGTGGACGCTTTGGAGACGAGCGCGCGCAACCTCTCGTGATCAGGCGGGTCCGTGTCAAGCATGTTCCTGGTTAGGGACATTACGAACTGACAACATTCCGAAGGTCCGCTTCTCCGCCACCCTAGGCCAGGAGCCGGAGATCGAGCTGGCGCTGGTCTAGCGGTTAGACGCTCCTGACCTGCTCGACGGACGGCTTGTAGGTAGGCGGATCCGAAGTCGGGAATCTCGGATGCAGGAGGAGACCACCCACCTCTGGCTCCACGACGCCCTAGAGCAGGAAGAGCAGCACAAGTAAGACGAGGCTGCCCATCCTTAAGGCTCGCCTTGACGCTACAACGACATCACGTCG
>Ga0136617_10001784_pt1 | contig 19162 bp, 20 predicted proteins | sample AntDrymUQ3222106_2_FD_129672 | JGI IMG/M metagenome (GOLD analysis project Ga0136617, IMG submission 129672) | Polar desert sand microbial communities from Dry Valleys, Antarctica - metaG UQ322 (21.06) | ecosystem: Environmental > Terrestrial > Soil > Desert | place: Antarctica: Dry Valley... | reverse complement strand
GGCGTTCGGCCGCAACAAGATCCTGCGCGGCCTGAACATGGGCATCCCCGAGGGCAAGATCTCGATGATCCTGGGGCCCTCGGGGACGGGCAAGTCGGTCTGCATCAAGCACATGGTCGGGCTGCTGTATCCCGACCAGGGTGATGTGCTCGTGCACGGCGAGTCGGTCCCGAAGATGGCCGACGACGAGCTGTTCAAGATGCGCCAGAAGTTCGGCGTGCTGTTCCAGGACGGCGCGCTGTTCGGCTCGATGAACGTGTTCGACAACGTCTGCTTCCCGCTGCGCCCGCACACCGAGAAGAGCGAGGAGGAGATCGGCGAGATCGTCAACCGGCGACTCGCCGAGGTCGGCCTGCAGGACGCGCACGACAAGATGCCCAACGAGCTGTCGGGCGGCATGCGCAAGCGCGCGGGCTTTGCCCGCGCGCTCGTGCTCGACCCCGACATCGTCCTCTTCGACGAGCCCGACTCAGGCCTGGATCCGGTGCGCACCGCGCTCCTGGGCGAGCTTATCCAGGAGATCCACGAGGACATGATGAACGAGGCGCAGAAGCGCGCAACGGCGCCGCCGGCGTTCACGCTCATCACCCACGACATCATGACCGCGCGCCGCGTCGCCGAGCACATCTCGGTCCTGTGGAAGGGCCGGATCGTCGAGTCCGGGCCCGCCACCGAGCTGTTTCACTCCGACAACCAGTTCGTGCGCCAGTTCCTGGCGGGGGAATCGCAGGGTCCGCTCGGCATGGAGTGAGGCGTACGCGCCTGCCGGCCACGTAACCTGATCGCACGGTGAAGGACCCACGCCCGCTGTACCGGGCCGCGGCGTTCGCGGCCAGGCGGCCTGCGCTCGTGCTCGCGCTGACCGCCATCCTGGCCCTCGGCGGGCTCGCGCTCGCCGCCCAGCTGAAGCCCGACGCGGGTATCGACACGCTCGTCGGCACGGACAGCCCGGCCTACGAGGCCACGGCGACGTACCGCGATCGCTTCGGCGACGACCCGATCATCGTGCTCGTCCGCGGCTCGCTGACGAAGCTCCTGCTCTCGCAGGACCTCGAGCGCCTGCTCGGCCTCGAGGGCTGCATCGCCGGCAACATCCCCGCCGGTTCGACGCCGCGCGGCGGCGCGAGCGGACCCTGTGGTCAGCTCGCCAGGACGAAGCCCGTCAAGGTCGTGTTCGGCCCGGGGACGTTCATCAACGAGGCGGTCCGCCAGCTCGGCGGCGGCTTCGCCCGCCGTGTCGCCGAGAACGGCCGCCGCGCGACCGCGGCCGCGCGGTCGGCTCGCCGTGCCGCCCTGCGCCGGGGCCGGGGGGCGGCGGCGGCCGCGCGCGCCGCCGCCGCCGCACGCGCCCGCGTCGATCAGGAATTCCAGAACGAGGTCGTCGACCTCGCCGTGCGCTATGGCCTGCGGGCGATTCCGCGCATCGACGACCCGAACTTCGTCTCGACGCTCGTGTTCGACGCCGCCAAGCCCGCCGGCACGCCGAAGCGCAAGTTTGCCTACCCGTTTGCCTCCAAGGGCGGCGGACCGGGCCAGGTGGCACTCGTGCAGGTCCGCCTGAAGGCCGGTCTGAGCGAGGCCCAGCGCAGCGCGGCGCTGCGGGACATCCGTGCGGCGGTCGCGATGAAGGAGTGGAAGCCCAGCAACGGGGCGAGCTACACGGTCACGGGGGCGCCGGTCGTCGTCGCGGACCTGACGTCGTCGATCGCGGGGTCGATGTGGGTCCTGCTCGTGGCGGTGCTGTTCGTGATGGCGCTGACGCTCACGCTCGTCTTCGCGGGCCGCCCGCGGCTGCTTCCGCTCGCCGTCGCGCTCGCTGCGGCGGCGCTGACGTTCGGGGTGCTGTCGCTGATCGGAGCGTCGCTGACGATGGCGTCGATCGCCGTGCTGCCGGTCCTCATCGGCCTCGCGGTCGACTACGCGATCCAGCTGCAGTCGCGCGTCGAGGAGGAGGGCGGCGGGCTCGGCGCCGCCGCGGCGGCGCGCCGCGCCGCGCTGCTCGGCGCGCCGACCGTGGCGGTCGCCGCGACCGCGACCGCGGCAGGGCTCGCCGCGCTCGCGCTGTCGCCCGTGCCGATGGTGCGCGGGTTCGGGCTCCTGCTCGTCGCGGGCATCGCGATCGCGTTTGCCTGCGCGCTGCTGGCGGGCACGGCCGCGCTCGTGCTCGCCGAGCGGGCGGCGCTGCCGCCGGCGCTGCGGCGGGCGGGGGCCGGCGTGGCGCGCGCGTCGAGCGCGGCCCGCACACGGGCGGCCGGCAGCGGCCTGCCGCGCCGCGCGCGCGCCGCCGGCGACGCCGCGCTCGCGCGGGCGATCGCGAACCCCGCGCGCGTGCTCGCGATCGCGCTCGTGCTCGCGGCCGCCGGCTGGGCCCTCGACACGCAGACGCGCGTCGAGTCGGACATCCAGAAGCTCGTCCCACAGGATCTGGGGGCGCTGCGCGACCTCGACGCCCTGCAGCGCGCGACCGGTGTCGGCGGCGAGGTCGACGTCCTGATCGAGGGCGCCGACCTCACGCGCCCCGCGGTGCTGAACTGGATGATTGGCTACCAGACCGGCGTGCTGAAGCGATTTGACTACTCGGCAGCGCGCGGCTGCGGGAGGGCCGAGCTGTGCCCGGCGTTCTCGCTGCCCGACCTCTTCACGACGCCCGCGTCGCGCCGCGACGCAGCCGCCATCCGCGGGCTGCTCGACGCGGTCCCGCCCTACTTCTCGCAGTCGGTCGTCAGCGCCGACCGGCGCACCGCGACGCTCGCGTTCGGCATCCGGCTGATGCAGCTCGACCGCCAGAAGGACGTCATCGACGAGATGCGCGCGCGGCTGCAGCGCGGCCGCCCGGCGGGCGTGCGCGCGCAGGTCGCGGGCCTGCCGGTGCTCGCCGCCGATGCCAACGCCGAGGTCGCCTCCAACGGCCGGCGGATGCTGACCCTGCTCGCAGGCCTGCTCGCGGTCGCCGTCGTGCTGCTGCTCGCGCTGCGCGGCATCGCCCGCGCGCTCGTGCCGATCGTGCCGATCGCGCTCGCGACCGGCTGGTCGGCGCTCGTGCTGTTCGCGCTGCGGATCCCGCTGAACCCGATGTCCGTCACGCTCGGCGCGCTCGTCATCGCGATCTCGACCGAGTTCAGCGTGCTGCTGTCCGAGCGCTACCGCCAGGAGCGCGCGCTCGGCCACGACCCGCGCGCCGCGCTCGCCCGCACGTACCGCTCGACCGGCGCCGCGGTGCTCGCGTCGGGTGCGACCGCGATCGCGGGCTTCGCGGTGCTCGTCGTCTCGGACATCCGGATGCTGCGCAACTTCGGCTTCGTGACGGTCGTCGATCTCACGGTCTCGCTGCTCGGGGTGCTGCTCGTGCTGCCCGCCGTGCTGCTGCTCGCCGAGCGGCGCCCGAACGCGCCGCCTCCGGCGCCCGCGCCGCGCGAGGAGCCGGCGTCGAGCGAAGCGCTTGCATGAGCGGCGGCGAGGGATCGCCGCCCGCGCGGCTGGTTGCGAGGAGCCGCTACGCGTGGCTGCTGGGGATCGCGGCGATCCTCGCCGTCGCCGTCGTCACGATCAACGCCGGCCGGCCGGCCGGACCCGGCGCGGTCGGCCTGCCGGCCGGCGCGCAGCTGCCGCCGTTCGCAGTCGTGCTCGCGACCTCGGACGTCGTCTGCGACAGCAGCGACGACCCCTGCGATGCGAACGTCGCGCGCAAGCCGGCCCAGGGCGAGGCGGGCAGCCGCCCGGCCTGCGAAGTGCGCGGCCCGACGGTCCTCAACCTCTGCGAGCTGACCGAGCGCGGACCGCTCGTCCTGGGCCTGCTCGCCACGCGCGACGCGGGCTGCGTCGGTGCCCTGGACCGGCTCGAAGCACTCCCGCGGCGCCACCGCGGCCTGCAGGTCGCCGCCGTCTCGATCCGCGGCGGCCTCGAGGAGCTGCGCCAGGTCGTGCGCGCCCGGCGCTGGAGCTTCCCGGTCGGCTGGGACCGCGACGGCGTTCTCGCGAGCCTGTACGGCGTCGTCACGTGCCCGTACGTCGCGGTCGCGCGCTGGCGCGGGCGCGTGCAGGCGACGCTGCCCGGGCGCGCCGGCTCGGTATCGGACGGCGAACTCGAGCGCCGCGTCGTCGCCGCCGTTGCTGCGTCGCGTCGAGCGGGCTGGAAACCGTAGCCTTAGGCGCTCATGGACTTCGAGGAGCCGCGCCGCATGGCGCTGCGGGGGCTACACCACATCACGGCGATCTGCCAGGACCTGGAGCGAACGACGGCGTTCTATCGCGACGTGCTCGGCCTGACGCTCGTCGGCGACGTGGTCAACGACGACGATCCCGACGCGCGCCATTTCTGGTTCAGCTTCGGCGGCTCGGCGCGCACGGCGCTCGTGTCGTTCCTCGAGTACCCCGACATGGAGCCCGGCCAGGTCGGCGTCGGCGCGACGCACCACTTCGCGTTCCTCGTCGAGACCGCGGCGGAGCAGGAGGGGTGGCTCGAGTACCTGCGCGAACGCGGCGTGCAGTGCAGCGAGATCTTCGACCGCGACGGCTTTCGCTCGATCTACCTGCGCGATCCGGATGGTCACATCGTCGAGATCGCCACGCGCGGCTGGGAGTTCTCGTAGGGAGAGCATCGGCGCGGGCGACCGCGCATCACGTCGCCCCGAGGTCGCCGCCTGGGGCGACCTCGAGGATGGATGAAGCGTTCCTAGATCATCGCCGCCAGCAGGCTGCGCTGGCGCTCGGTCATCGATCCGACCGTCTTGGTCTCCGGCATTCCGATGGCTGCGAGGAACTTGCGGCAGCGCGCCGTTCCCCAGCGTCGCTGGCTGGTCAGAAGCTCGGCGATCGTCATACTCGCCGCCTCCCATGGGCAGGTCAGAATGATCTCGTCGACCGTGATCGCACCATCGCCCACCTTGCGCTTGAGCTCCGCACGGGCGAGGCGTACCTCGTTGGCGCGCTGAAGAGCCTGCATATGTTGCGGCGGCGCAGGGGCCATCGTGGCTGTCGCGTCGTGCATTGGTCCTCCCCGGCTGCTCACCCGTACGGGAGGCAGCGCTTCGTGGTTAGTTCATTCCGTAACGCGCTGGCATGCCGCCGGTCCATGTCCCGCAGCCGACCGCTGATCTCCTTGCGAAGCTCGTTCCCAGGTGCTCCGGCCGGTCTGGCTGTCTTCCCCGCGCGCCTGCGCTGAACGCTCCTCGAACGTATGTGAGGTCCGGGTTGTCATGCAAGGCACGACCCGCAAACGGACACGCTCAGAGCGATGTTTTTCTTCCGTTGTCCGCTTGTGAAGGTTTGGACAAGCACGCGGCGATCAGACCGGCAGCGGACCGTGCTGCGCCTCGAAGTCCGCCTTGACGGCAGCGAAGGCGTCGAGCGCCCGGTCGAGCGTCGCGCGGTCGTGCGTGGCCATGACGCTCGTCCGCAGCAGGGCGCCGCCGGGCGGCACGGCGGGGTGGATCGCGACGTTCACGAAGACCCCCGCATCGTACAGCGCGCGCCACAGCAGCACGGCCTTCCAGTCGTCGCCGACGCTCACGGGGACGATCGGCGTCATCTGGTCGCCCTCGTGCTCGACGACCTGGAAGCCGCGCTCGCGCAGGCCCGCATGCAGGTAGTTCGCGTTGTCCAGCACGCGCGCGAGCAGCTGCGGACCCTCGGCGGAGCGCACGATCCGCAACGCCGCCAGCGCCGCACCGACGGCCGCCGGGACGCCCGCGGCGGTGAACAGGAACGCGCGGCTCTGGACGCGCAGGAAGTCGATCACCTCGTGGTCGCCGGCGAGGAAGCCGCCGCAGCTCGCAAGCGACTTGGAGAACGTGCCCATCCGCAAATCGACGCGGTCCTCGACGCCGAGCAGCTCGGAGGCGCCCGCGCCGCGCGCGCCCAGCACGCCCGCCCCGTGCGCCTCGTCGACCATCAGCCGCGCGCCGAAGCGCCGGCAGAGGTCGGTGATCTGGGGCAGCGGCGCGACGTCGCCCTCCATCGAGAAGACGCCGTCGACGACGACGAGGATGCCGCCCCCGTCGGCGGCGGCCTTCTCCAGCGTGCGCTCGAGCCTGTCCATCCGGCTGTGGCGAAACGCGCGCAGCTTCGCACGGCTCAGCAGGCAGCCGTCGAGGATCGAGGCGTGGTCGCCGGAGTCGGCGACGACGGTGTCGCCGGGCGCCAGCAGCGTCCCGAGCGCCGCGAGGTTGGCCTGGTGGCCGGTCGTGAAGACGAGCGCCTCCTCGGTGCCCATCCATTCGGCGATCTCCTGCTCGAGCTCGAGGTGCAGCGCGATCGTCCCGTTGAGCAGCCGCGAGCCGGTCAGGCCCGTTCCGTACGTGTTCAGCGCCGTCTGCGCGCCCTGGATGACGCGCTCGTCACCGGTCAGTCCGAGGTAGTTGTTGGAGCCGAGCATGATCCGCGCGGCGCCCTCCATCTCGACGACGGGGCCGGCGGGGCCCTCGAGCGTGCGGAAGTACGGCAGCACGTCGGCCTCGCGGGCGGCGCGCAGCTGCTCGGCGCGCTCGTGACCGCGGACCTTGGCGAAGACGTCGTGTGACAGGGAGGCCATGTAGCGTGGGGTCCGTGAGCGTCGACGTGCGGGCCGTCTCGTCGAGCCGGGATCTGCGGGAGTTCATCGAGCTCCCGTTCCGGCTGCACTCTACCTCGCCGCAATGGGTCCCCCCGTTGCGGCTCGAGCGGCGCGCGTTCCACAGCCGCCGCATGAACGCGTACTTCAAGCACGCCGGCGCGCAGGAGTTCCTCGCCCGCCGTGACGGCCGCGTCGTCGGGCGCATCTCGGCACAGGTCGACGGCGCCTACGACGCCCAGCACGGCGCGGGCACGGGGATGTTCGGATTCCTCGAGCTCGAGGACGACGCGCAGGTCGCGGACGCGCTCGTCGGGGCGGCGCAGGGATGGCTCGCCGAGCGCGGCCGTCACCACATGATCGGCCCGATGGACTACACGATGAATGACGAGTGCGGGGTGCTCGTCGAGGGCTTCGAACGCGAGCCGCTGATCAAGCAGCCGTGGCATCCGCCGTACTACCGCCACCGCTGCGAGGAGGCGGGCCTGACGAAGGCGATCGACCTGTGGATGTGGGAGCTCGTCATCGACGACCGCGAGAAGATCCTGCCGATCATCTTCGAGCTCTCCGAGCAGGCCGAGACCAAGCACGGCGTCCAGCTGCGCCACATGCGCCGCCGCGACCTGCCCAAGGAGATCAAGGTCTTCGGCGAGGTCTACAACGCCGCCTGGAAGCGCAACTGGGGCTTCGTGCCCTACTCGGAGTCAGGCCTCAAGCATCTCGCGGAGGAGTTGCAGCTCGTCTTCGACCGCAACTGGTTCATGATCGCCCAGAAGGACGGCGAGACGATCGGCACCGCGATCACCCTGCCCGACATCAACCAGGTGCTCAAGAAGATGAACGGGCGCCTGCTGCCGCTCGGCTGGTGGCACTTCCTGCGCCGCGCCAAGACGATCGACCGCGTCCGGGTCGGCTTCCTCGGCGTCAAGCCCGAGTACCAGCACACCGGCACGGCGGCGCGGTTCTACGTCGAGCACTTCGACATGGCGAAGGTCACCCCGCAGAAGTGGGGGGAGATGGGCTGGATCCTCGAGACGAACCGGTCCATGAACCGGGGGATGGAGGCGATGGGCGGCAGGGTCGTCAAGCGCTACCGGGTCTACGAGTCGAGGTTGTAGGTCGTGTTCCAGGGCTTCAACGTCTGGCACTTCCTTCAGTATCTGGCCCCCATGTGGTTCCTGATGGCAATGCGCAAGCAGCGCGGGGAGATCGACAACCGGTTCACCGCCGCGATGAACGGATCCGGCCGGGTGTGGCGGTTTCACTGCCTCGCGGTCGCGCTGACCGCAGCGGCGGCCGGCCTCGTGCTCGTGATTGCGGGGGTCTTCGGGGTATCCCTGCAGCAGGCGCACCACATCGTCATCCTGTCTGCCTTGCTTCAGCACTTCTACCCCGACCACCTGCAGCTCACGAAGCTCGGCGACCTGCTCGGCACGGGGGACCGGCTGCTCGCCGACCGCCCGTGACCGACGAGCCGCCAGAGGTGTACGACCAGGCCGCGGCCGCGCCCGAGGTGCTCGACGGCGTGGCGGTGCTCGCCGGCGCCCACGCGCGACCGGTCGAGCCGTCACGGCCTGCGGGGGCGCTTTCACCGGCGGTCGTGCAGACGGTCGCCGTCGTCGGCGCCAGCATGGTCGCCGGCGCCGCGACCGTCGCCATCGTGCACCGGCGGCGCGCCCGCCGGCTCGCGCGCCGCAGGCGCCGGATGTTCGCGCCCGTGCTCGCGAGCCGCTCATTCCTCGTCGACGTGCACGTGCTCGGCGAGCGCGGCAAGTAGTGCGCAACGTGCGGGATCGCCCGGCGCGGCCGTCCTGAACGCCGCGTAGGTTCTCAACGTGGTCGAAGTACGCGTCGAGGTCGTCCCGCGCTGGCCGTTTCGGCTGCCTGCGCACGGCGGGCGCGACGGCGTGCTGCGCCGGCGCGGCGGCGCGCTCGAGCGCCTGCTGCACCTCGACGGGCGCCCGGTGGTCGTCCGCGTCGCGCAGACCGGCGAGCGCTGCGTGCTCTTCGGCGCGTGGGCGCAGGATCGCGACGACGCTGCGGCGGCGATCACGCGGATGCGGTTCGCGCTCGGCGTCGACGACGACCTGCGCCCGTTCTGGGAGCGCTATCGCGACGATCCGCTCGTCGGGCCCTCCCTGCGGCGCCGCCCGTGGCTGCGCGTGTCGCGGCGCCCGTTCGCGTTCGAAGCGCTCGCGTGGGCGATCTGCGAGCAGCTCATCCAGACCTCGCAGGCGAACCGGATCGAGGCCCGGATCGTGCGCGCGCTCGGCCCGCGCTGCGCGCAGACGGGGCTGCGCGACGTGCCGGCGGCGGCGGCGATCGCGGCGTGCTCGCCCGCGCGCCTGGAGAGCTTCGAGCTCGCCGGCCGGCGAGCGATCGCCCTCGTGCGGGTCGCGCGCGAGGTCGCCCGCGGGCGGATCGACCTCGACGGGCGGGCGGGCGCGGATCATGAGCGCGCCTGGCGGCGCCTGCTCGCGATCCCGACGATCGGTCGCTGGACCGTCGAGATGCTCGCGCTGCACGGTCAGGGGCGCTACGACGTCATCCCCGCCGGCGATCTCGGCTTCCTGAAGCTGCTCGGCCAGGCCCGTTCGGGCGGCAACCCGGCCGCGCGCGCGGAGGAGGCCGAGGTGCGCGCGCTGTTCGAGCGCTTCGGCGAGTGGCGCGGGCTGGCGGGCGTGCACGCGCTGCGGGCGCCCGCGCGGGCGCTGCTGGCGGCGTGACGCCGGTCGCAGCACGAGGCCGCAGCCACCACAGCTCTTGATCGATCCGGCGGCCGGCGGCCGGCGAGCGGCAGCGCCTTCCTGCCGACGCTGCGGTGCCACGTGAGTGGGGGCATGGCACCATAGAGGCACATTTTAGCTTGATGTGACATCAGTGGAGTGCCATAATGGCGCCATGGACCTACGCCAGTACATCGAAGACATCCAGCACCAGCTCGCGGTCGCCGCCGAGGCCGGTGGTGATGACGCTCGTGTGCTCGCCGAGCGCCTTGTCGCGCCGCTGGACGCGGCGCTGCGCCTCGCGTTGCAGGACATGCTGGCGGCGGCGGCGGAGGAGATCACCTGCGAGCTCGCTCCGGGCTCGGTCGAGCTGCGCCTGCGCGGACGCAACCCCGAGTTCGTGGTGACACCGCCGCCCGTCGATACGTTCGGCGAGGATCTGTCAGAGGGCGACCCCGACCAGGCGGCGACGGGTGCGGCGCCGCGCGTTTCGGTTGACGCCGACGAGGGCGCGATGTCGCGGATAAACCTGCGCATGCCCGATCAGCTCAAGGCCCGGATCGAACAGGCTGCGGGCAGCCAAGGACTCTCGGTCAACACCTGGCTCGTGCGAGCGGCGACCGCCGCATTGGAACGAACCGACCCGGACCGTCAGCGCGAGCGACGCGCCCCGCAGAGCGCTCAGCACTACACGGGCTGGGCGCGCTGACGGAGCGCAGCCAGGACATGCCTCACACCACAACCCTGAGCCGCGTGAGCGGCCGCCAACCCACCAGAAGGACTGCCATGCCTACGTTCGAAACTCCCGAACCGATCTCCGTCACGGTGGAGCTCGGGGTCGGTGACCTCCAGATCGTGGCAAGCGACCGCACCGACACGATCGTCGAGGTGCGCCCGAGCGACGATGCCAAGAAGTCCGACGTGACCGCCGCCGAGCAGACTCGCGTGGAGTACGCCGCCGGCAGGCTGCTGATCAAGGCCCCGAAGGGGTGGCGGCAGTGGACCTTCCGCGGCGGCGGCGAGTCGATCGATGTGCAGATCGCGCTTCCGGCGGGCTCGCACGTGCGAGCCGAAGCAGGGATCGCGGCGTTGCGATGCACGGGTCGGCTCGGCGAATGCCGCTATCAGACCGGCCTCGGCGATATGCACCTCGACCAGGCTGGCCCGGTGCAGCTCAAGACCGGTGCCGGCGACATCACCGTGGACAGGGTGCTGGATCACGCTGAGCTCATCACGGGCTCCGGTGCCGTCCAGATCGGCAGCATCGACGGCAGCGCCGTGATCAAGAACTCCAACGGCGACACCTGGACCGGCGAGGTCACCGGCGACCTGCGGGTGAACGCGGCTAACGGCAAGATCTCCGTCGACCGCGCGCACTCCGCGGTCGCCGCCAAGACCGCCAACGGCGACGTCCGCCTCGGCGAGGTCGCGCGCGGCGCGGTCCTCGCGCAGACCGGCTGCGGCAGGCTCGACGTCGGAGTCCGCGACGGCGTCGCGGCCTGGCTGGAGCTCAAGACGCAGTTCGGCAACGTGCACAACAGCCTGGACGCCGGCAAGCGCCCTGAAGCGGGCGAGGACACGGTCGAGGTACGCGCGCGCAGCGCCTACGGCGACATCAGCGTCCACCGCTCCGGCGCGAAGGAGACCGGGAAGGACGCGGCATGACCAGCACGCTCGCCATCCGCGCCGAGGATGTCAGGCAGACGTTCGGCGACGTCGTCGCGCTCGACGGCCTCGACCTCGAGGTCCAGGCCGCCACCGTCTTCGGGCTGCTCGGGCCCAACGGCGCCGGCAAGACGACGCTCGTGCGCATCCTCGCCACGCTGCTGCGCCCGACAGCGGGCCGCGCGAGCGTGCTCGGCCACGACGTCGTCGACGAACCGCTCGCGGTGCGCCGCCGGATCGGTCTGGCCGGTCAGTTCGCGGCCGTCGACGAGGAGCTGACCGGGCGTGAGAACCTCGAGATGGTCGGCCGCCTCTACCGTCTGTCCGGCGCCGAGGCGCGGGCCCGCGCCGGCGAGGTGCTCGAGCGCTTCGGGCTCGCCGAGGCCGCCGACCGCCGCGTCGCGACGTACTCGGGCGGCATGCGCCGCCGGCTGGACCTCGGCGCGAGCCTCACCGGCCGGCCGCCGGTGATCCTCCTCGACGAGCCCACCACCGGCCTGGACCCGCGCACGCGACAAGAGCTGTGGAACACCGTCGAGGAGCTGCGCCGCGAGGGCACGACGGTGCTGTTGACGACGCAGTACCTCGAGGAGGCCGACCGCGACCGTCGGGACCGACGTGCTCGTCGTGCGCGTCGCCGACCCCGCGAGCACGGCCGGCGCGGCGGCGGCGCTCACCGCCCTCGCCGCCGGCGACGAGCCGCTCGTGGACGCCGCCGCCGGCGAGATCCGCCTCGCGGTGGCCGACCCGAGCGCGTCGGCGGAAGCGGTGCGGCGCCTCGACGCGCGAGGCCTGCCGATCGCTGCCGTCGAGCTGCAGCAGCCGAGCCTCGACGACGTGTTCCTCACCCTGACCGGACGGCGCGCCGAGGACGAACCGGCGCCCGAACAGCAACGGCGCGCCGCGGACGAACCGGCGCCCGAACAACACCGCGAGCCGGAGGCCGCATGAGCACCACCTACACCGCATCCGAGCGCCGCCGCCTCACGCTCGGCGAGACCGTCGCTGACAGCCGCGTGATGGCCGCTCGCCAGCTGCGCAAGACCCTGCGCAGGCCGACCTACATCGTCTTCTCCTTCGTGCAGCCGGTGATCTTCGTGCTGCTGTTCCGCTACGTCTTCGGTGGCGCGATCGACACGGGCAATGTCGCCTACGTCGACTTCCTCATGCCCGGGATCATCGTCCAGACCGCGGTCTTCGGCGCCCTGATCACGGGCCTCGGGCTCACCGAGGACATCAAGGCGGGCGTCGTGGACCGCTTCCGCTCGCTGCCGATCGCCCGCTCGGCGGTCCTCCTCGGGCGCACCGCGGCGGACATGGTGATGAACGTCCTGACGCTGATCGTGATGGTGCTCATCGGCATCGCCGTCGGGTTCCGGCCCAGCGCGCCGTTCTACGACCTCGCGCTGGCGTTCGCGCTCGTGCTCGCCTTCTCGTATGTCTTCTCGTGGATCAGCGCATTCATCGGCCTGACCGTGCGCGACCCCGAAACCGCTCAGTCGGCGGGGTTCATCTGGGTCTTTCCGCTCACGTTCGCCTCGTCGGCGTTCGTCCCGACCTCCTCGATGCCCGGCGTCGTGCAGGGCTTCGCAGAGATCAACCCCATCACGCTGACCGTGGACGCCGCCCGCGCCCTGACGATCGGCCACGGGGACGCGCTGGCGCCTGCGCTCGGCGCCGTCGCCTGGCTCGTCGGGCTGCTGCTCGTGTTCGTGCCCCTTGCCGTGCGGGCGTTCAAGCGGGCGTAGGCGCCGCCGGCTCGCTCGGTCAGAGCGTGAGCTTGACGGTACGTGTCTTCGTGGCCGTCTGGCCGGCCGCGTCGCGCACGACGATCTTGAGGTTGGCCTTGACCCGCTTGCCTCTCGTCAGGGCCTTCCTGGCCGCCTGGTGGGCCTTCTTCGGAACCTCGAGCTTGAGTTTGAGCGTTCCGCCGGCGGCGATCGAGCCGGCCGTGGTCTTCAGCGTGTGGCGCGCGGCGGCGTTCGGGAGGCTCAGCTTGCCGGTCGCGGTGGCCGTGCAGGGCTCATTGCAGCTGACCGCGACAGCGATCGCCTTGGCGAGCTTCTGCGACGTCTTGCCGAGCAGGGTCGCGGTCGGCGCGGTCGTGTCGGGGACACGCGGCGGCGGCGGAGGTGACTGCGGGGATGGGGCGTTGATCGTGCACGGCGGGCCGATGAGCTGCCTCGCCTGCGCAAGGCGCAGCTGGTACCTCCCGCGGTATTGCGCGGGCGGCAGCAGGACATCAGCGATCCAGTCGCCCCACGCGGCCTCGTCAGCGGCTGGGTCGGGGCGCCCTGCCGCGATGCGCTGTTGGCGCATCTGCGCAGCATGGTCGGTGAACCAGCGCAGCTGTAGCTCGGGCTTGTCGGGGAAGCCGGCGTAGGAGCCCTGGTTCCAGATCCCGACGCGCATCTGGAAGTAGCCAACGCGGTCGGCGTCCCCGCCCGGCAAGTTGGCTAGGCCCGATTCCTCGAGCGCGCCCATGACGGGCAACTCCCGCGGCAGGGCGACGGCGCTCGCGCCGCTCGCCATCCAGCCGGCGATCGCGGGCTTCGGCGCGTCGTCGCCCGGGTAGGCGCCGGTGGCTGGGCAGGGGGCGACCTGCTGCGCCGACGTGAAGCGCTCAGCCGGCCTGACCTCCGACCAAGCGCACAGCATGATGAGCGCCATCGCGGACAGCAGCACGCCCGCGGCGAGATGCCGATGCCGGCTGCTCATGACACCGCCGCTGTGCGGAACATCGCCGCACCGGATGCGTCGCTCATGCGCTGAGCGTGCCGCGGGCAGCCACCGCCGTCAAGCTCCTGGAGGCTCGCCGACCCGCACGCCGCCCGCGCCGCGCCACGCCGCCAGCCGGTCGAGCGCCCGCGCGACCGCGCGGTCCAGCGCCGGCGTCCGGCGCACGTCGGGCTCGCGGTAGAGCGCATGCACGCGCAGGACGCCGGCCTCGCGGTCGAGCGCCATGTCGGCGCGCGCGACGAGCCGCTCGCGGTGCAGGATCGGCAGCACGTAGTAGCCCCAGCGCCGCTGCGCGGGCGGAACGTAGATCTCCAGCCGATGGTCGAAGCCGAACAGCTCGGCGGTGCGGGCGCGGTCGCAGAGCAGGTTGTCAAACGGCGACAGCGCGGTCGTGCGCGCACCCGGCGCGAGCTCGGCCAGGCGCTCGAGGTCCTGCGGGGCGGCGAACCACTGGCCGCGCAGGCCCGCGACCGTCACCGGCTCCAGCCGGCCGGCGACGACGAGCCCGGCGAGCGTCGCCGGCAGGCGCCGGTAGCGGCGGCGCAGGAAGTGCGCGCGCACGTGCCCGGCGCGCGCCACGCCGAGCATCCGCACGGCGCGCAGCGCCGCCTCGCGCTCGGCCTCGTCGTCGCCGAGGTCCGCGGCGGCGGTGGCCGCATGCGCGCCGCCGGGCAGGCAGCGCTCGAAGAGATCCCACACGCGCTCGCCCGCGAGCCGCCGTGCGACGCCGACACGGCCCGTGATCCACAGCAGGTCCAGCAGGCGCCCGATCGTCTGGCGTGCTGACACCTCGTCGGTCCACCAGCCGTGGCGCCACGGCTCCGCCGAGCGGTCCTCGAAGTCGCGGGCGCGCAGCGGCCCGCGCGCCCGCAGCTCGTCGAGCAGCTCGTCGCAGAACTCGGCGTTGGCCTGCAGGAACGCCCGCGCGCGCTCGGCGCGCGTCGTCGGCGCGTGCAGCCACGTGCGCATCGCCCAGCGGTGCAGCGGCAGGTCGGCCGTGGCGACGAGCGAGGCCTCGTGCGCCCAGGCGTCGAACAGCGCCCGTCGATCGTAGGCGGCGCGCTCGAGCGCCTCGTCGCGCAGCGGCCCGAGGCGCGCGAACAGGACGAGCAGCGGGCTGCGCGCGACCGCGCTGACGGGGTCCAGCTGCAGGCAGCCGATCCGCCGCGTCACGGCCGCGACGGCGTCGGGCCCGCGGCCTCCGGGCGGCGGCGCGGCGGCGAGCCCCTGCGCGTGCAGCGCCAGCCGGCGCGCGTGCGCGAGCGAGACGGTGCGCTGCGTCAGATCCCCTCGCCCGGCAGGAACTCGTTCGTGAACGCGCGCTGCGCGATCTGCGGGCTGGTGAGCAGGCGGTTGTCGCCCATCCACTGCGCGTAGCGCTGCCACGCCCGCGGATCCTGGTAGCCGAACGGCCGGTCGTCGCCGGTCGGGAAGAAGACCGGCAGCGTCGCCGTGACCTGGGCGCGCTGGAGGTCGCGGTCGAGGTCCGGGTTGGCCTTCACGAGCGCGTCGACACCGGTCTCGATGTTCTTGCGCACCCGCTCGTGGCCGCGGGCGAGTGCGCGCATGAAGCGCCGTAGCAGCGGTCCGCGCTCGCGCACGTCAGGCGCGCGAGCGACGATGACGAGCTCGTTGTACGTCGGCACGCCGAGCTCGTCCATACGCAGGATCACGGGATCCTTCTTGCGTCGCCGCAGCTCGACGCCCTCGACGTTCCAGAACATCCCGAGGACGGCGTCGACGCGCTTGGTCAGCAGCGCCGGGACGAGGTTGAAGCCGACGTTGATCGGCTTCGCACGCTCGGGGTCCGCGCCCGCCCGCTCGAGGATCGTCCTGAGGTACGCGTCCTGGTAGGGGATACCGGAGGTGCCGACCTTCCTGCCCTCGAGCTGGGCCGGACGGCGGATCGGCTTGTTGCCCGCGGAGACGATCGACGTCAGCGGCTTCTGGACGAGCGCGCCGATCGACACGAGGTCGGCGCCCTGCGCGCGTGCGAGCAGCAGCTCGGGCTCGTAGGAGATCGCGAGATCGGCCTTGCCGGACGCGAGCAGCTTCAGCGGCGCCGACGGGTCCGACGGCGTGCGCGGCTCGACGTCGAGCTTCGCCGTCCGGAACTCGCCGCTGTCGATCGCCGCGTAGATGCCGGCGTGGTCGGCGTTGGGGAGGTAGTCCAGGACGAGGTTGACCCGCTCCGTCGTGCCGGCGCCGGCCGTCTCCTTCTTCTCGCCGCAGGCAGCGAGGCCGAGCGCGAGCAGCACGGCGGGCAGGACGAGCACGAGCAGGCGGCGACGGATCACGGAGCGGTTCCTCTCGGTTGATGGGCCCAGGGCAGCAGGCGGCGCTCGGCGAGCGTGAGCAGGCCGAAGAGCGCGACGGCGAAGGCCGACAGGATCACCACCGCGGCGAACGCCCGCGCGGTCTGGAAGTTCGGGATCGCCTTGAGCATGAGGTTGCCCAGGCCGGCGTCGGAGCCCGCGAGCTCGGCGAGCGTGGCGGCGATCGCCGCGATCGCGACGCTGAGCTTCGCGCCGGTCAGCACGCCGGGCATTGCCGCGGGCGCCTCGACCATCCGGAATGTCTGCCAGCGCGACGCGCCGAACGTGCGCATGAGCTTGCGCAGGTCGGCGTCGACGCGGTCCAGCGCGTCGAGCGTAGGCACGACGATGGGGAAGAAGCAGACGAGCGCGACGATCGCGAGCTTCGGTGCCAGGCCGAAGCCCCACCACGCGACGAGCAGCGGCGCGACGAGCACGATCGGGATCGTCTGCGAGCCGATCAGCAGCGGATACAGCGCCCGCCGCAGCGCGGCGCTGAAGTGGATCGCGACGGCGCAGGCCAGCCCGAGCACGAGCGCGACGAGCATGCCGAGGGCGATCTCGCCCGCCGTGACGGTGAAGTTGCTCCACAGCAGCGCGCGGTCGTCGTAGAGCGCCGTGGCGACCGCGCTCGGCGCGGGCAGCACGAAGTCGTCGATCCCGCTCAGGTCGGCGTAGGCCTCCCACGCGCCCAGCAGCGCGAGCAGGAGCACGGCGGCCATCATGCGCGCAGCTCCTCGAGGGCGCGCGCGCGCAGCTCCACGAGCCGCGCGTCCGTGCGCCTGCGCGGCCGCGGCACGTCGACGTCGAGCGTGGCCATCACGCGGCCCGGTCGCGGCGAGAGGACGAGCACGCGATCGGCGAGCACGATCGCCTCCTCGACGTCGTGCGTGACGAGTACGACCGTGCGCGGCGCCACCGCGAGCGCGCCCGCGAGCCAGTCCTGCATCTCCTGGCGGGTGAGCGCGTCGAGTGCCGCGAACGGCTCGTCGAGGCAGAGCACGGTGCGGCCCGACAGCAGCGTGCGGGCGAACGCGACACGCTGGCGCATCCCGCCCGACAGCTCGTACGGGCGCGCGCGCTCGAAGCCCTCGAGGCCGAAGTCGTACAGCAGCGCGGCGGCCTGCCCGCGCGCCTGCTCGCGGCCGACGCCCGCGACGCGCAGCGCGAGCGCCGCGTTGTCGACCGCACTGCGCCACGGCAGCAGCAGGTCGCGCTGGGCCATCAGCACCGCCGGCGCGGCGTCGACCCGGCCGGCGTCCGGCGCGACGAGCCCGCAGACGAGCTCGAGCAGGGTCGTCTTGCCACAGCCGCTGGGCCCGACGACGGCGACGATCTCGCCCGCAGGCGCGTCGAGGCTCAGGCCGTCCAGCGCGGTCACCGCGCCGACGCCGCGGCGCCGCGGCGCGAACGTCTTGACGACATCGCGAAGAAAGACCGAACCGAGTTCGGTCTCCACCTCCGGTGGCGCCGCCCCGGGCGCCCGAATCCGCGTCAGCATCGCTCCCTCCGCGGCCATTACCCCACAGGTTCGAAGGGTCAGCGCCGCACGAGGGCGCGATCTCAGCCAGCCTGTCGCCAGCCCCCCTGGTCTTCGATCAACGCGAAGCCTACTTCTTGCGCGAGACCGCTCGCTGGAGCTGCTCCTTGTTCATCTTCGAACGGCCCTCGATGCCGAGCTCGCGGGCCTCGTTGTAGAGCTGATCGCGGGTGCGGCCCTTGGTGCGGTTCGTACCCGAGCGCAGGCCGCCGCGGCGGCCGGAGGAGATGTCGTTCGTCGACGTGCGCGAGCGCTGACGCGACTCGCCGGCCCGCGCGCGCTCCTTGTTGACGGTGCGCGCCGCGATCTCCTCGGCGCGCGATTCAGACGCGCCCTGCTGGCGCTCGCTGTCCTTGATGTGCTCGTACTGGCGGGCGCGCTTCGTGCCCTTCTTGACGCCTGCGGGTGGCATGACGCTCCTTTCGTTGTTGCCTGGCTCTGCGCAGCGTGTACCCGCTACGCGAGCTGACCGCGCACGACGCAGATCTCCTCCTCCTCGAGCTCGGGCATGCGCGCCGACAGCAGCGGTCCCGTCGGGCCGCGCCGGCGCGCCACGACATCGGCGCGCAGGCCGGCCTGCTCGAGCGCGTCGAGCGTGCGCGCGATGCCGTTGACCGAGGAGTGCACGAGCAGCACGATGCCGGCCGGCCGCAGGTGCTGCGCGACCCCGGCGCAGATCCGCTCGAGCACGGCGCGCCCGTCGGCGCCGCCCTCCCACGCGCGCGCCGCCCCGCGCCGCGGGATGCGGTCGCTCGGCAGGTACGGCGGGTTGGAGACGACGATGTCGAAGCGCTCGCCGGTGACCGGGGCGAAGAGGTCGCCGCGGCGGGCGACCACGCGCCCGCCGTTGAGCCGCGCGTTCAGCCAGGCGGTCACGAGCGCCCGGCGCGAGACGTCGACGACGGTCACCGAGCGCGCGCCGGCGGTGGCGGCCGCGACGCCGATCGCGCCGCTGCCGGTGCCGAGCTCGAGCACGTCCGCACCGCGCAGCGCCCCCTGCGCGCGCACGACGTCCGCGAGCAGCCACGTGTCGCTGCGCGGGGTGAAGACGCCGGGAATCGGGCTGATGATGTGCACCCCGGCCGGGTATGCCTCGCGGGCCGAGCAAACATGGCCCTTGATCCCGCCATCGACCGTGTCGCCACGCCGCTCGGCGCGAGGTCGCTGCGCGCGGCGTTCGACGCTCCGCGCGGCCACACGATCGGCATCGAGGAAGAGCTCATGTTGCTCGACCCGCGGACGCTCGACCTGGCGCCGTGCGTCGTACAGGCCCTCGATGCGCTCGGCGGCGATGCGCGCTTCAAGCCCGAGCTCGTCGCCGCGCAGATCGAGAGCGTGACGACGCCGCGGCGCACCGTCGCCGCGGCGGCGGACGCGTTGCGCGCCGCGCGCCGCGATCTCGCCGCCGCGCTCGACGGCCAGGCGCTCGTCGCCGCCGCCGGCGTGCATCCGTTCGCCGCCGCGCTCGGTGAGCTCAACCCCGGCGGTCGCTACGCCCGCCTGGCCGAGGAGTTCGCGAGCGTCGCCCGCCGCCAGATCGTCTTCGGGCTGCACGTCCACGTCGCGGTCTCCGGCGCCGACCGCGCCGTCGCGGTCCACGACGCGCTGCGCTCCTACCTGCCCGAGCTTG
>Ga0136617_10001783_pt1 | contig 19164 bp, 17 predicted proteins | sample AntDrymUQ3222106_2_FD_129672 | JGI IMG/M metagenome (GOLD analysis project Ga0136617, IMG submission 129672) | Polar desert sand microbial communities from Dry Valleys, Antarctica - metaG UQ322 (21.06) | ecosystem: Environmental > Terrestrial > Soil > Desert | place: Antarctica: Dry Valley... | reverse complement strand
GCTCATCCACAGGGCCGATCTCGACGGCGTTCGTCTCCTCGCGGTCGCGTACGACCAGCCGCACCCCTGGTCGTCGGCGTGGTGCCGGGGGATCCAGCGAGACAGTTCCCGGTGCTTCAAGCCACTGCACGATGTCTCCCGCCCGCCCGGGGCGACCAACGTGGCCGTTCTCGCTCGGCTGGCAACCTCTCCACGACACACGCCAGCGCCGACGGACGCACACGCCACGGCTTGCTGCCGCCCCGCCCAACGTGATGCGCTTTCATCGACCAAGTCCGGCGCGTTTCCCGACGCTGATTGAGCGCCGCGCGAAGCCCGCGCAGAGTTGCGACCGTAGGCGGCCCGGCGCCGTTGAACGGCCGGCCGCGCCGCGTGTTGTCGCAGGACGACGTGCCGCGGTCATGGGCCGCCTGCGGCGACTCGGGGACCGGGGCTGGATCTCAGCGGTCGAACGGGTCGCCGGCGGGGACGTGGCCGGTGATATCGGTGTAGAGCTGCCAGGCGCGGTAGCCGTCGGCTTCGGTCAGCGGGGCGTCCGGGCTGGGGTGGTGCGCTTCGTTGACGAGCCCGGAGAGCTGCCTGGCCTTCGTTGTCGCGGCGGCGGGGATCAGCTGCAGGCCGGCGGGGTCGTAGGCGAGGCAGTTCAGCACGGCGCGCGGCTCGAGGAACTCGTAGGGGCGTGGCGCGCGCTTGCCGTCGACGGTCATGGAGACGTGCCGGCGGTGGTTGAGGGCATGCAGCCAGTCGGGCCCGTCGCGCTGCACGAGGATGTTCTGCAGGCGGTCGCGGTAGGTGTCGGCGATCGCATCGACGGCGTCTTGGATGACGTCTCGTGGCTTTGCTCGGGGCCGTGGCCGCTCGGCTTGCGCGTGTAACGCGACCGCGGGCATGGCCGGGCTGCGTGACGCGGGTGGTGGCGGGGCAGTCGGTACCGCCGTCGCCGGCGCCGGTCCTGCGGGGTAGGGCGGCGGTGAGTTGCGACGCCGTCGGCGCGACGTCGCGGAGAGCGTGGTCGCGGGAGCAGACGGCGTGTCGTCAAGCAGCCAGCTGCCGAGGCGCATAAGCGCGGCGACGAGACCGATGACGAAGATCCACGTCATGATCCCCCCGAGGATCAGCTCGACGTCGTCGCTTCCCGAATTGTTGTCGGGGACGGCGACCGTCACCGTCGTGCTGTCGCGTGCGACGGTGATGGTTCGCAGCACGCTCGCCGTGCGGCGCTGCGCGGTCAGGTAACCGCACAGTCGTAGCTTGCGGCCGGCCAGGTACGCGTCGTTGATCGCGAGCTCCCCGGAGAAGCGGCGCTCGGTCACGGTGATGGCATCGCCGTACTGGAAGTACCCGGGCGAGTCGCGCCGGCACTGCCGGTCCGGTAGCAGCGCCATGACGGTCACGACGCCGGCGTACACGTCGGTCGGGGCGCTGTTTGCGTCCGCGTCGCCGCTGCGACCGACGGTCCCGGTGACGGTGACGACCGCCGATGACGGGGACGCGGGATCCTGCTTCGCGGTGACGTGCAGCCGGTCGGGCCCGGAGGTCGCGGCCTGCGCTTGCGCCGGTACGGCGAGGAGCAGTGTGAGCGCGGCGAGCAGCCGCATACGTTGTGCAGCGCGGCGCCAGCGAGACGTCGGTGCGTTCGGCGTACCCACAACTGTAGATATACACAGTTGTGGATGGCGCGCCACGGTCAAGGGTCGCAAGGTCTCGCGCATGCCCGAACCGTCCGAAGCCCTGCTCGCGTTCGGAGCGGTCGTCCGGCAACTGCGCGTGGCGCGTCACATGAGCCAGTGGGAGCTCAGCGAACGCGCCGGCGTCCACAAGAACACTCCGGGGCTCATCGAGCGGGGAGAGCGCTCTCCGGCGCTGGAGACGATCAACGCAATCGCGGGGGCGCTCGAGATGTGTGGCTCTGAGTTGATGCGCTTGGCTGAGGAACATCTGACGCGCGGATAGCGCCGGCGTCCAGACCAGGCCGCCGGACGCCTCGCTGGGAGGTGGCACTCGACGGAGCGACGAGTCGATCGTCGCTACGGCGAGCGGTGCCTGGAACATCGACCGAGCATTGCCGACCTCGTTCGCGCGCGCGACACCATCCTCATAGGGTCCCGGCGATGATCACGACGACGCCCCCGGCCGATTGGCGCGACCTGCAGCAGCAAGTCGGGCGCATCCTGCGCGAATGCGGACTGACGGTCGAGATCGAGAGGAAGATCGCAACGGTCCGCGGCAACGTCGAGGTCGACGTCTACGCCACCGAGACCATCCTCGGGCGCCGCAGCGTGACTCTGGCCGAGTGCAAGCACTGGGCGGCTGCGGTCCCACAAAGCGTGATTCACAGCTTCCGGATCGTAGTCGCGGACACCGGCGCCAACCTCGGTTACGTCGTGTCGAAGGCCGGCTTCCAATCGGGGGCGTTCTCGGCGGCCGAGCTCACGAATCTGCGGCTCGTGACATGGGAGGGGTTTCAGGCCGAATTCGAGGAAACGTGGATCCACGCCTATCTACGCCCGACGCTCGACGCACGGCTTGAACGGCTGATTCGGTACACCGAACCGTTCGTACCGCGGAAGTTCATGGAGGTGGACGACGAGGGCGTCAGGCGCATCAGAGAGCTGCTCGATCGCCACGAGGCGTTCGCCACGCTGCTCCTGCGCTTCTCGGTCTTCGGTGAGGATTTCTTCAAGGGCATCCTCGACCTGCCGTTGCGCACGTTCTGGCCAGAGATGGCCGGCAAGGTGCCCGATGAGATCCTTGACGCCTGTGCTTACCGCGAGTTCCTTGAGGCAGCCATAGCTCACGGCGAAGCCGCCATCACTGACTTCCACGAAGCTCTTCGGGCTGGAGGCGTTGAGCCGTAGGTCCCAGCGACGCGTGCCCCGCGTCGCTATCGAGCCCGCATGCAGCGTCGAGCCGGTGGGGTCCTCCGCAACAAGTAGTCCGGCCCGCGAGTCGTCATCGAAACGTGGAAGCCTCGGTTGCAGTAACAATCGGAGTAGCCGGGACGCTCGCGGCACCGGACTTGGTTTCGCGGGGGCGCTCGTCATTGCTCGACGAGCATCTCCACGCTGCGGGTCGGCTACTCGGCTGCGAGCGCTGAGGCGGCGACCATCGCGTTGAGCCGGGCCGTTTCCAGTGGTATCGCGGCCCGAAGCGCGGCGCCTCGCTGGCGACCTGTGGCGCACCGGCATCGAGCCTCTCGCGTGGGTCATCGACCAGTCCCTCGCCGCCACCGAAACCCACGACATCCTGCTCGCGGCGCACGGGCGCAACAACACGCTGGAATCACCGACGAACTTGCCGACGCGGCCCGCGCCGCGATCATCGCGTAGCAGGTCAACGACCCCGCCGGCCGACTGCGGCAGCTTCGACCCGGCGCGTTGAGTCGGGCGGCCGGCGCGGTTAGGCTCGCGCGTCGTGGGCTACTGGCTAAAGCTCGGCTACTTCGGCGAAGCGGTCGGCGAAGGCGACGCTGCGTACTGGATGCGGAGAGCCTGGGTCAGCGACAGCCCGGGTCGCCGGTCCTCGCGCTGGGAGCACCGGCCCCGCCCGCGACGCGGCGACACATACCCTCCGTACGGGCCGAGATACGCGATCGGCGATCACCTCGTCGTCTACGTGAAGGGTCACGGTTGCCCGGCGATCCTGCGAGTCGCGGCACCGCCTCAATGGGATCCCGGTCGCGTCGACCGCGAAGCGACGCGCGGCGAGGGCGACCGCTGGGGTGTCGTGACCGAAGTCATCGGACTGCACGCCGTCGCGCTCGACGACGCGCCAACCCTGGACGAGATCAGCGTTGCCTCCACGTCCGTCATGCAGAAGGGCCACGTGGAGCTCAAGGAGTGGCAGTACCGCCTCGCCGAACAGCTCATTGCCGGAGCCTCGGCGTCGTCAGAGGACCAGCGGCGGGCGGAGCAGATACCGATCGAGGCGGGCGACGTCGACGGATACGACGTCGCCGCACCGAGCGACGTGCGGCGCGCCGTGCGTCGCGAAGCGCGGCTCGTGCGCAGCTACGAGGCCTACCTCAACCTGCTCGGCGAAACCGTTGTTCGCACGAAGGTTCCGCCGAGCGCCGGCGCACGCCCGCTGTTCAGCGACCTCTACAACCCCGGTCGCGACCAGCTCATCGAAGCCAAGGCACACGCGGGACGAAACGACATCCGCATGGCGATCGGACAGCTCGCCGACTACGCCCGCTTCATGGCTCCTGCCGTCAGCAGGGCTGTGCTGATGGACACCCGCCCCCACCCGGACCTCCTGGCCCTCCTCGACAGCCAGGGGATCGCCGCAATCTGGCGTCACGGCGCCGGCTTTACCGACAACGCCGACGGCAAGTTCACGTAGCCCACCAATGCGACGAGCCCCGATCTCGTCGGGGATCGCGGCGACTCCGAACAGGCCGTCGTGCCCACAGCGCCCGATCGGGTACGAACTCATCGGCCGCCGCGGCGCATCGCGGACAGCCTCTCTCGCGCGGATCGGCCCGGGAACTCGCCGCGCACGAGCCCGACTGAACAAACCGTGTCCAGCTACTGAAGAGAAGCCGTCCTAACCGCTGAACTTCTCGTGTCTCTTCACAATCACCCGCAGCCCGTGTTGTTCCCACAGCTCGAGCACGTGTAGCACGAGCCCGTCCGCTGCATCATCCCGCCGCACTGCGCACAGGCCGGGCCGAGGTCCAGGCCCTTCATGCGCGCCGGGACGACCGGCGGTGAGTCGGTCATCGCCTCGGCGGCGGCCCGCGTGGTGGCAGGCTGGGTGCTCGTCGTCGCGACCGGCTTCGTCGCGCCGCCGGTGCCGCCGTTGGTCGGTCGGTTCGTGTCCGACGAGACCGTCGTGCCGGCGTCCTCGGCCATCTTGCGTGCCCGGACCTCGGGCGTGAGGATGCCGAGCTCCTCCTGCGTGTCGGTGTCCAGGAAGCGCGAGGCGAGCCAGCGCATGATGTAGTCGGGCATCGACTTGGCGAACGGGATCTCCGGGTTCTGGGTGATTCCTTCGGGCTCGAAGCGCATGTAGCTGAACTTCTCGACGAGCGTGTCCAGCGGCACGCCGTACTGCAGGGCGATCGAGATCGACGTCGCGAACGCGTTCATCATGCCGCGCAGCGTCGAGCCCTCCTTGCCGATGTCGGTGAGGAAGATCTCGCCCACCGTGCCGTCCTCGTACATGCCCGCGGTGATGTAGCCCTCGTGGCCGGCGATCGAGAACTTGTGCGTGATCGACTGGCGCTCGCGCGGCATGCGGTTGCGCTTCGGCCCCGCCTCGGAGAGCGCCTTCGTGCGCGCCGCCGCGACCGCGCCCTCGATCAGCTCGTCGACCTGCTCCTGCGAGTAGCCCTCGACGAGGATCGTCGCCGCGCCCTCGGCGGACTTGCCCTCCTGTGCGTCGGTGCGCAGCGCCTGCGCGGTCTTCGAGCCGTCGCGGTAGATCGCCAGCGCCTTCACGCCGACGTTCCAGGCCTGGATGTACGCGTCGGCGATGTCCTCGACCGATGCGTCGTGGGGCAGGTTCACGGTCTTGGAGATCGCGCCCGAGATGAACGGCTGCACGGCACCCATCATCTTGATGTGGCCCATGTGCGAGATCGCGCGCTCGCCGACCGCCACGTCGAACACCGACAGGTGCTCGTCGAGCAGCCCGGGTGCCCCGACGATCGTCGCGTGCTCGTTGATGTGCGCCTCGATCTGGCCGATCTGCTCCTCGCCGTAGCCCAGCGTGCGCAGCGCCATCGGAATCGTCTGGTTGACGATCGTCATCTGGCCGCCGCCGACGAGCTCCTTGAACTTCACGAGCGAGAAGTCGGGTTCGACGCCGGTCGTGTCGCAGTCCATGAGAAACGAGATCGTCCCCGTCGGCGCGAGCACCGTCGCCTGCGCGTTGCGGTAGCCGTGCTCCTCGCCGGCGACGACCGCGTCCTCCCAGACCGCGCGCGCCGCATCCAGCAGCGCCGTGTCAGTCGTCGCCGCGTCGGGAATCGCGTACGACGCGTCGCGGTGCATCCGCATGACGGCGTTGTGCGGCTCGCGGTTTGCGTCGTAGTGCTCGTAGGGCCCGATCGCGGCGGCGATCCGCGCCGAGCCGAGGTAGGCGCGGCCGGTCATCAGCGACGTGATCGCCGCCGCCGTCGCGCGGCCCTTGTCGGAGTCATAGGCCATGCCGTTTGACATGAGGTAGGCGCCGAGGTTGGCGTAGCCCAGGCCGAGCTGGCGAAACGCGCGCGCGTTGACGCCGATCTGCTCGGTCGGATAGCTCGACGGCCCGACGATGATCTCCTGCGCCAGGAACATGACGTCGACGGCGTGCTCGAAGGACTCGACGTCCAGCGAGCCGTCGGCGCGGCGGAACTTCATGAGGTTCAGCGAGGCGAGGTTGCAGGCCGAGTCGTCGACGTGCATGTACTCGCTGCACGGGTTGGACGCGTTGATGCGTCCCGACGCCGGGCACGTGTGCCACTGGTTGATCGTCGTGTCGTACTGCACGCCGGGATCGGCGCACTGCCACGCCGCCTCGGCGATGTCGCGCATGAGCTCGCGCGCGGGGATCGGATCGCCGACCGGATCGCCCGTGGTGCGCGCGATCAGATGCCACGGCTCGTCGTTCTGCACCGCGCGCATGAAGTCGTCGGTCAGGCGCACCGAGTTGTTGGCGTTCTGGTACTGGACCGAGATGAAGCCCTCACCGTCGATCGACATGTCAAAGCCAGCGTCGCGCAGGGCGTTGGCCTTCTTCTCCTCCTTGGCCTTGCACCAGATGAACTCACGGATGTCGGGATGGTCGATGTCGAGCACGACCATCTTCGCCGCGCGGCGCGTCTTGCCGCCGGACTTGATCGTGCCGGCCCACGAGTCCGCGCCGCGCATGAAGGAGACCGGGCCCGACGCGGTGCCGCCCTTGGCCAGCGGCTCCATCGACCCGCGGATGTTCGAGAGGTTGATGCCCGAGCCCGAGCCGCCGAGGAAGATCTTGCCCTCGCGCGTGTTCCAGTCGAGGATCGACTCCATCGTGTCCTCGACGGCGAGGATGAAGCAGTTGTGGACCGCAACGTTGTTGCAGAAGTACTCGCCAGACTCGGTCTGGATGTCGTAGACCTCCATCTCGCCGAGCGGCTCGATCGCGACGATCTCCTCCTCGCGCAGATCCGGGCAGTGCATGGGGTTGGGCAGGTCCAGCGACTCGAGCAGCTTGCCCTGCTTGCGCGCGTCGGCGAAGCCGACGAGCTCGGCGAAGCGGGCGCGTTCGGAGCCGATCGAGATCTCCACGACATGCAGGTCGTGTCGATCGGGGCGCTTCTCGGTCTTGCGAATCCGGCGCGAGTAGATGCCGAGCACGCCGAGCAGGATCTGGACGTCCTCGGTCCAGCGCTCGCTGATCACCGCAAAGCCGATCCTGGCGTTCTCGCAGCCGTTGTCACGGCGCACGATCACATAGCCGTCGGCCTGGAAGATGCTGCGCAGGTACGCAGCGATCTCCTCGTGCGACGCCGTCCAGAGCGCGCCGGGCACGCGGATCTCGGTGCCGCGCGCGAGCAGGTCGTAGCGCTCGACGAAGTCACGCAGAACCTCCCCGTAGAGCCGGATCCGCTGGACCGGCGTCTCGAGCGTGTCGGCGTCGCGCACCTCGCGATGCACGCCACGGAAGACGAGGTCGAGATGCTGTTCGACCCATGCGCGCTCCTCGGCGTTTGCGACCTGGAACTCGATCGTCAGCGAGCGGTTCGTTGCGCTCGAGTACTGACCGACGAAGCCGCCGGCCTGCAGCCAACCCGCCAGCGCCGCCTCGGCGACCTTGAGCGGATCGCCCGCCTCCGGACCCGCGTCGTCAGCCGCCATGCCACCGGCAGCCACCAGCGCCGGCGCGGCGACCTTCGCGCGGTGCGGGTGCAAATGCATCCGCATCCCGAGCTCGAGCTCGCCGACGCGCAGCCACTGCGGTTCCGTGCGCCGCTCGCGCACGGCCTTGACGACATGGTCTGCGGTGGCCTCGACGAAGCTTCCGTTGCGCAGTCGGACGCGATAGACGGGCTTCACTCCGTTGGCCTGCGTCGTCACGATGCGCGTGACGCCATGCGCGTCGTAGACCTCACGGCCGACCAGGTCGCGCTCGACGATCTCGCCGATCGGGACCATGCCCTCCGGCGTCGAGATGAGCGCGCCGTACGGCTGGCAGGCGCTGCATTGCGGGCTCTCCTCGAAGCCGACGTTGAACCACACCGGCGAGTTGAAGGCCGCCATCTGGTGCAGCAGCACGTGCGACAGCTCGGCCTGGAACGTGTCGCCGTCCTCGACGCTGGCGAAGTAGCCGCGTGCGCGCCCCCAGTCGGCGATCGTCCCCGCGACGCGCCCGATCATCTGCTTGACGGAGTACTCGCGCGCCGGCGAGTTCAGCTGGCCGCGGAAGTACTTCTGGGCGACGATGTTCGTCGCGTTCTGCGACCAACTCGTCGGAAACTCGACGCCGCGCTGCTCGAACGCGACGCGGTCGCCGTGGGCGATGCGCGCGTCGCGCAGCTCCCAGCGGACCGTGTCGAAGGGGTGCACGCCCGGCTTCGTGAAATAGCGCGAAACGGAGAGGGCCTCGCCCGGCTTCATGTCGGTGGCGAGTGGGGTCTGCGAAGTGCGTGCCATCTCCTGCTCCTTCTCCGTATCAGCGGCCAAGATCCCTGCAATTTGGGGCTTTACGAGAGCCCCTCTCGTGGACCGATGAGTCTCCGTGACGGGTCGGACGGATCGGGAATTCCCCGCAAATGAGGGGTAACCAAGCGCCCCACTAGCTTAGCGAGGCGGGGCATCCGGACAGACGACAGCGGGCCGCGTCGCCGCACCTTCGGCGGTTTCCCGGAGGCCCGCGGTGGCGTCGGCTACGGTTCGCGCCGAAGGGCGATTCGACGCGCCGCGGGCGGGCGATCAAGGGAGGCGCCGTGACGTCAGCGTCAAGCGTGAGGAAGAACGTCGTCGAGCGGTACATCGCCGGGTTCAGGGCCGGCGATCACGAGATGATCCTCGGCTGCCTGACCGATGACGTCGCGTGGGAGATGCCCCCGTACTTCAGCCTGCGTGGCAGGGCCTCGTTCGACGAGGCGATCGAGAACGATGCTACGCCGGGCCTGCCGGACATCCAGCTGATCCGTCTCGTCGAGGAAGGCGACATCGTCGTCGCCGAGGGCTCGGTACGGGCCGCACTCGCGAGGGGCGGCAGCATCGACGCGCTGTTCTGCGATGTCTTCCACTTCCGCGACGACAAGATCTGCCGCCTGGTGACCTACCAGGTCGACCGACACAGAGGCGACCGGACCCGTCGCGCGTTCGAGCCGTGAGCCGGGCGGTGTACGACCGGGCTACTCCGCGCCCTCCGCCACGAACGCCTCGTAGGCGTCTGCGTCCATCAGCGCCTCGACCTCCGCCATGTCCCCCGGCTCCACGCGCATCATCCAGCCCTCGCCGTACGGGTCGTCGTTGATGCGCCCCGCGCCGCCGTCCAGCGCCCGGTTGACGTCCATGACCTTGACGGTCAACGGCAGGAGGATCGGCGCCGACGCCGTGTCTCCGCTCACTCGGCAGATGACCTTGCCGGCCTTGAAGAGCTCGCCGGGGTAGGGCAGCTCGACGAAGCCGATGGCGCCCAGCCGGTCGACGGCAACCTGCGTGATGCCGAGCACCACGAGCTCTCCGTCGGGACGGACCCAGACGTGCTTGTCGGTGTAGCGCAGTTCGCTCGGATAGCCGGCCATGGTCGCTGCCTCCCCATCGTTCTCTTCGGTGCGGTCGCGCCCGCCGCCGCGCGCCGCCCGCGCCGGCATCGGACCGCTGCTGGTCCTGCCGCCCGCGGTGCAGGCAACATAGGACATGCCGATCGCGTGCGGGACTGCGATCGCGCCAGGTCGCGAGGCGCGAGCACCCCGCCGCCCGGCGACCTCACGCCGCACGCGTTTGCCGCGTTGATGACAGACACAACCGATCGCAAGGAGCAGCATGGATCTGCGTCTGTCAGGCAGCGTCGCCGTCGTCACCGGCGCCTCGAAGGGCATCGGGCTGGCGGTCACGCGCACGCTGCTGCAGGAGGGCGTGCGCGTCGTCGTCGCGTCGCGCCGCCGCACCCCCGAGCTCGACGCGCTCGGCGGCGACCTCGTCCACGTCGCGGTCGACCTCATGGACCCCGCCGCGCCGGCGCACGTCATCGCCCGCGCGGTGGAGTCGTTCGGCGGCCTGGACATCCTCGTCAACAACGCGGGCGGCCCGCCGCCCGGCACGAAGCTGCCGCAGTTCGGCTTTCTCGGCCTCAGCGACGACGACTGGCGGGCGATGTTCGAGTTCAACCTGTTCTCGGCCGTGCGCGCGTGCCGCGCCGCGCTCCCGCTGCTCGGCGAGCGCGGCGGCGGCTCGATCATCAACATCACCTCCGGCCACGCCCGCCAGCCATCGGCCGTCAACGTGCACTACGGCGCGGCGAAGGCCGCGCTGACGAACCTCACGAAGGCGCTCTCGGAGGAGTTCGGCGCGCAGGGCGTGCGCGTCAACAGCGTCTGCCCGGGCCCGGTCGTTACGCCGTGGTGGACGGAGGACGGCGGCGCCGCGGACATCATCGCCGCGCATACCGGCGCCGACCGCGCGACCCTGATGACGACCGTGGCGCCGCAGATGATGCAGCTCGCCACCGGCCGCCTCGCCGAGGCGCAGGAGATCGCCGACGCGGTCGTCCTGCTCGCGTCGCCGCGATCGGGCAGCACGACCGGGTCGGAGGTCGTCGTCGACTCCGGCTTTCTCAAGGCGAGTTGACGACCGTCGCGGGCGCGCCCGCCGCATAATGAGCCGCCGCATGCTGTTGCGCCGCGACGAGCTGGACGCGATCCGCGCGGGGAGCATCGACCTCGCGTTTCGGCGCTGGGACCGACCGCGGCTGCGGGCCGGCACGCGGATGCGCACAGCGATCGGTCTCGTCGAGGTGACCGCGGTCGACGAGATCCGCGAAGACGCGATCGGCGACCGCGCGGCGCGGCGGGCGGGGGCCGGCTCGCGCGAGGAGCTGCTGGCGCGTCTCGCGACCCATGACGAGCGTCCGATCTTCCGCGTCGGCCTGCGCTTCGCCGGCCCCGACCCGCGCGTCGCGCTGCGCGCGCGGGCCGACCTCTCCGACGAGGAGCATGCGCGGATCGCCGGGCGCCTGGAGCGCCTCGACCGCGCCCGCGACGATCCGTGGACGTACGCGACGCTGGCGCTGATCGACCGCCTGCCGGCGACCCGCGCCGCCGAGCTCGCCGACGAGGCCGGACGTGAGCGGTTGGCGTTCAAGCGCGACGTGCGCAAGCTCAAGGAGCTCGGGCTGACCGAGTCGCTCGACACCGGCTACCGCCTGTCGCCGCGGGGGCGCGCAGTGCTGCGCCGGGCGCCCCCGTAGCAGGTCGCGGCGACCCATCGCCCCCGCCCTTTCGATTTCGACACATGCGACCGCGTTGTCGAACATCGGTAACAGAACCCTTCGGGCAGGGTCAGAGCTAGTTGGATGAACGGGATGTCGTCAACTTCAGCGCTGCTCTTCCCCGGGCAGGGCAGCCATACCGAGGGCATGCACGAGCCTTTTGCCGACCACCCGCTCCTGCGGCGCGGCGTCGAGCTGCTCGGATTCGATCCGTTCGACAGCCTCGCCGAGGGCACCCGCTCACAACAGCCTGCCCTGTTTCTGTGCTCGATGGCGCAGTGGGCGTCGCGCGAGCCCAGGGCGGCCGACCCGCTCGCCGCGGCCGGCCACTCGCTCGGCGAGTATGCGGCGCTGACCGCCGCCGGCGCGATCGCCTTCGACGACGGCGTGCGCCTCGTCGGTGCCCGCGCGCAGGCGATGGCCGACGCCGCCGCGCTGCAGCCTGGCGGGATGGTCGCGCTGCTGGGCGGGGAGCGCGACGACGTCTACGCGCTCGCGCTGGAGCTCGGGCTGTCGCCCGCCAACGACAACGCGCCCGGCCAGATCGTGCTCTCGGGGCACATGGACGCCGTCGACGCAGCCGTGCAACGGGCCGGCGACATCGGCTGCCACGCGCGCAAGCTCGACGTCGCGGGCGCGTTTCACTCGCCGCTCATGGCGCCCGCGGCCGACCGGCTCGCCGTCGCGCTCGAGCAGACTCCCATCCGCGAGCCCGCCTTTCCCGTCCTCTCCAACGGCAGCACGCTCCCGTTCGAGGACGTCCGCGCCGAGCTCGCCGAGAACCTGCTCAAGCCCGTGCGCTGGCGTGAGATCCTGCTCGAGCTGCAGGCCCGCGGCGCGACGGACTTCGTCGAATGTGGGCCGGGCGCGGTGCTCAAGGGCCTCGTGAAGCGAACGCTCAGGGCGGCGGCGTGACGGTGAAGGCCGGCGTCATCGGCATCGGCTCCGCGCTACCCGACCACATCGTCACCAACAAGGACTTCGAGGCCTACCTCGACACGACCGACGCCTGGATCCAGCGCCGCACCGGGATCCGTGAGCGCCGCCACCTCAACGGCTCGGTGACGCTGACCGACCTCGCCGCCGAGGCCTGCCGCGCCGCCCTCGCCGACGCCGGCCGCGACGCGGCCGACATCGACCACGTCATCGTCGCGACGTTCACGCCCGACCGCCTCATGCCCGGCCTCGCGCCGAAGCTCGCCGAGGTGCTCGGCACGGACGGCGCGGGCGCGATCGACGTCAACGCCGCCTGCGCGGGCTTTCTCTACGGCCTCGACCAGGGCGCCGCGCTGATCGAATCGGGCCGTGTGACGTGCGCGCTCGTCGTCGGCGCCGAGGCGCTCAGCCGAGTGACCGACCCCAACGACCGCGGCACCGCGATCCTGTTCGCCGACGGCGCCGCCGCTGTCGTCGTCGAGGCCGGCGAGTTCGAGAACGGCTGCTCGCCGTTCGTGCTGTGCTCCGACGGCGAGCACGGCGACCTGCTCTACGCAGAGCGCGAGGAGCGGCTGCTGCGGATGGAGGGCCAGGAGGTCTACCGCCACGCCGTCGAGCGGATGGTCGAGGCGACGCGCGAGGCCCTGAAGCGCGCCGGGCTGACCGTCGACGACGTCGATGTCCTGATCGTCCACCAGGCCAACCAGCGCATCATCGACGCCGCCGCGCGGCGCCTCGGCGTGCCCGAGGAGAAGGTCTTCGCGAACGTCGACACGATCGCCAACACGTCCAGCGCGTCGATCCCGCTGGCGCTGCATCACGCCGAGCTGGCCGGGCGCCTGAACCCGGGCGACACGGTCGCGCTCGCCGCGTTCGGCGGCGGCTTCGTGTGGGGCGCGGGCATCGTGAAGTGGAAGGAGCGCGTCCGTGCCGGCGCCTGACGGAGGGGTCGCGCTCGTGACGGGCGGCGGACGCGGAATCGGCAAGGCGATCGCCGAGCGGCTTGCCGCCGACGGCTTCGCGGTCGTCACGCTGGGTCGCACGAGCGGCGACGTGCAGGCCGACGTCGGCGACGCGCAATCGGTCGAGCGGGTCTTCGCCGAGGTTCGCGAGCGCTTCGGGCCCGTGCTCGTGCTCGTCAACAACGCCGGCGAGCGCCAGGACGGCCTCGCGATCCGGATGAAGCCCGACCAGTGGGAGTCCGTGATCGACACGAACCTCAACGGCGCCTTTCACTGCATCCGCCGCGCGCTGGACGACATGCTCAGCGCGCGCTGGGGGCGCATCGTGAACATCTCCTCCGTCGTCGCCGAGCGCGCCAACCCGGGACAGGCCAACTACGGCGCCGCCAAGGCCGGGATGCTGTCGCTGACGCGCACGATCGCGCGCGAGATGGCGCGCAAGGGCATCACCTGCAACGCCGTCACGCCGGGCGTCATCGAGACCGACATGACGACCGGTGTCGCGGAGAAGCTGCTGGCCGGCGTACCCGCCGGCCGGATCGGACGAGCTGAAGAGGTCGCACACGCCGTCTCCTTCCTCTGTTCGGACGGGGCGGCATATGTCAACGGAGCCACGCTCGCCGTCGACGGCGCGCTGGCCGCATAACGCAAGGGGAATGAAACCGCATGGCCATATCCGAGAACGACGTACTGGAAGAGATCCGCGACCAGCTCGAGGCGATCAAGGTCCCCGGCGCGCGCGAGGCGACGCCCGAGAACACGTGGACCGACCTCGATGTCGACTCGCTTGACCTCGTCGAGCTCGTCAAGGCGCTCGAGGACCGCTTCGAGATCACGATCTCCGACGACGACCTCAAGCCGATCGAGTCCGTCGGCGACGCGATCGGGCTGACGATGCGCCTCGTCGAGGCAGAGGGCGCGCCTGCATGAGCAGCTACGCGTCCACCCACACCGAGATCGCGATCACCGGGCGCGGTGTCATCTCGTCGATCGGCGAGGGGCCGGACGCGTTCGTCGACGCATTGCTCGAGCGGCGCTCCGGCGTCGTCGACGGAATGGCACCGTGCGCGGAGTTCGCCCCCGAGTCCGCCATGAACGCAAAGGTCGCGCGGCGCAGCGATCGCTACACGCAGCTTGCCTTCGCCGCCGCCGTGCAGGCCGCAGCGGAGGCCGGGCTGCCCGGTGACGTCGACCTCGAGCGCCTGGCGATCCTCGTCGGCACCGGCGTCGGCGGGCTGAAGACGCTCGAGGACGAGTGCCGCAAGTTCGTCGATGGCGGCGAGCGCGCCGTCTCGCCGCACTTCGTGCCGATGATGATGCCCAACGCCGCCGCCGGCGCGATCGCGATGGAGCTCGGCGCCCACGGGCCCGGCTTCAGCGTCTCGTCGGCGTGCGCCACGGGCAGCCACGCGATCGGCGAGGCCACGCGGATGCTCGAGCGCGGCGAGGCCGACGTCGTCGTCGCCGGCGGCACGGAGGCGGCGATCACGCCGCTGTGCATCGCCGCGTTCAAGGGCATGGGCGCGCTGTCGCGCGAGGGCGTCTCGCGGCCGTTCGACGCGCGCCGCGACGGCTTCGTCATGGGCGAGGGCGCCGGCGTCATCGTCATGGAGCGCAGAGAGCATGCCGAGGGGCGCGGGGCGGAGATCCTCGGCTACGTCGCCGGCTACGGCGCCTCCAACGACGCGTTTCACATGACGCAGCCCGACAAGGACGGCCGTGGCGCCGAGAAGGCGATGCGGGCGGCGCTCGCCGACGCCGAGGTGGCGCCCGACGAGGTCGGCTACATCAACGCACACGGCACCTCGACACCGTTCAACGACCGCATCGAGACGCTCGCGATCCACTCCGTGTTCAACGGCGGCTCGCCGCCGGTGTCGAGCACGAAGTCGGCGATCGGGCATCTGCTCGGCGCGGCCGGCGCGGTCGAGGCGATCGCGACGCTCGAGGCGCTGCGCCGCGGCCTGCTGCCGCCGACGCTGAACTTCGAGCAGCCCGACCCGGAGTGCGATCTGGACTACGTGCCCGACGGCCCGCGGGAGGCGCCGGGGATCACGGTCGCGCTGTCGAACTCGTTCGGCTTCGGCGGCCAGAACGCCTGCCTGGTGTTCAGGAAGGCCTGATGAGCACCGAAGCTGCCGACCCTCCGGCGCGCACCCCGGCGCCCGTCGCAGTCGTGCAGGAGCCGCCGGTCCCCGCGCAGGCGCGGATCGACCTGTTGTGCGATCCCGGCTCGTTTCACCCGATTCGCAGTGAGGCCGGCGACGGTGTCATCTGCGGCGCGGGGCGAGTCGGCGGCCGGCCGATCTACGTCTGGTCGCAGAACGTCAAGCACAAGGGCGGCTCGCTGGGCCAGAAGGGCGGCGCCTCGATCTGCTCGACGATCGCCGCCGCCGACAAGGCGTGCGCGCCGGTCGTCGGCTTCCTGCACTCCGGCGGCGCGCGCCTGCAGGAGGGCGTCGGCGCGCTGGGTGCCTACGCCTCGATCTTCCGCGCGACGTCGCGCGCCAACGTGCCCCAGATCAGCGTCATCTGCGGGCCCTGCGCGGGCGGCGCGGCCTACTCGCCGTCGCTCGGCACGCTCGTGATGATGGTCGGCGACGGCTCGCAGATGTTCCTCACCGGCCCGCGCGTGATCGCCAAGGTCACCCGCGAGATCATCAGCGCCGAGGACCTCGGCGGCGCCCGCGTGCACCGCAAGACCGGCGTCTCGCACATCGAGGCTGACGACGACGCGCAGGCGGCCGACATCATCCGCCAGGCGCTCTCCTACTTCCCCGGTACGCTCGGCGGCCCGCTGCCCAGCAAGGCGCCGGTCGACCCGCCGGTTGGCGATCCCTCCGCTTCGGTCCCGACCAACCAACGCAAGGTCTACGACGTGCGCGACGTCGCGCGCCACCTGCTCGACGGGGGCGAGTTCCTCGAGCTGAGCAGGCGCTACGCCAAGAACATGGTCATCGGCTTCGGCCACGTCGAGGGCCACCCGGTTGGGGTGATCGCCAACCAGCCACGCTACCTCGGCGGCGTGCTCGACGCTGCGGCGTCGGACAAGGGCGCGTGGTTCGTGAGCATGTGCGACCGCTACGGGATCCCGCTCATCGTGCTGTCCGACACGCCCGGCTACCGCCCCGGCGTGCGCCAGGAGCGCGAGGCCGTGCTGCGCCGCGGCGCGGCGCTGCTGCGTGCCTTCGCGGTCGCGGAGGTTCCGCGCGTGACGGTGACGCTGCGCCAGGCCTACGGCGGCGCCTACATCGTCATGAACTGCCGCGACCTCGGCAACGACCTGTGCCTGGCGTGGCCCAACGCGCGCATCGGCGTGATGGGCGCGCCGCAGGCGATCGAGATCGTCAAGCGCCGCGAGCTCGAGGCCGGGGCCGACCCGGCGGCGCTGTCGGCCGCCTACGAGGACGAGCACCTGCCGGTCGCGATCGCGGCGAGCATGGGCTACATCGACGAGATCGTCGAGCCGGCGAAGACGCGCGCGCGGATCGCCGCGCACTTCGAGGCGCACCGCTAGGCGCGGCTGGGCGCGCGGATCAGCGTCGCCCGCGGCGGTACGTCTGAAAGCACGTCACGGGCTTCTGTTGTAGGCACAGCGCGCCGCCATCGCGCGGCCGCTCAGCTTGGTCGGCCCGATCGCCCGCACGAGCACCCGGCCCGACGCGCTGCGCGGCAGCGAGATGCGCGCAAAGCGCCGCGCCCCGCCGAGCTCGGTGAACGTCCCGTTGAGGCGGACGGTACCCGTTGCTGTCGGTCGTGCTCGGCGGCGGCGCGCCGAGCGTGCCGCTCACCGCCGACGTCCAGTCGGTGAACACCGGCGTTTGCGCGTGGGCGGGAGGAGCGTAGAGCGCGAGCGTGGCGAGGAGCGCGAAGCTGGGGTCACGAGCCGCACGGCGTGGCGTGGGGTGCCGGCGGTCATCGGCGCACCGCATCCAGCGCGTGGGGTCTCGTCAGGATCGAAACGTGTGAATCGCCGACGTGGCAGGGACGCCGCGACAGGCGTACGGTTGCGCGTGACGATGAGCACCTCCAAGCCCGCCGACGGCCCCGCGGCCGACGCGTCCGCGCCGCTCGCCCCGCGCAACGCGACCGAGGACGCGATCCTCGAGGCCGCGCGCGAACTGCTGAGCGAGGGCACGCACGAGCAGGTCACGATCGACACGATCGCGCGGCGGGCGTTCGTCAGCCGCACGACGGTCTACTTCTACTTCGAGAACAAGCGCGCGGTCATGGATCGCCTGATCCAGCAGGCGTTTGCCGACATGGACGACGCGGCGTCGCCGTACTTCACCGGCAGCGGCGACCCGCGCATGGAGCTGGCGCTGGGACTGGCGCGCTTCGTCGGGGTCGTCAATCGCAACGGCCCGATCCTCATGCTCGCCGCGCACCTCTACGGCGAGGACGAGCATATGCCGTCGCAGTGGGAGCCCTACGTCAACCGCTTCATCGCCGGCGCCGAGGCGCGGATCGCGCGCGACCAGCTGCGCGGCCTGGCGCCCGACGACGTCCCGGCGCGGGTGGCGGCGCAGGCCTTGTGCGCGATGGTCGAACGCCACCTGACGATCGAGGTCATCCGCAACGGGCGCGACATGCGCGAGGCGGTGCGGCAGCTGACCGAGCTGTGGTTCCGCGCGGTGTACGCGGGCGGGCGGACGACGGCGCGGTAGCAGCCGGCCTGCTGGCGGAGGTCAGGCGCCCGCGGCGGGCTCTGCGGCTGCGGTCGCCTCGGCCGCCTCGGGCTCGACCGGCGGGGCGGGCGGCGCACCCATCGCGTGAAAGCCGCCGTCGACGTGCGTGATCTCGCCGGTGATCCCGCGTGACAGCGTCGAGAGCAGGAAGAGGATCGCGTCCGCGGTGGGGCCGGCATCGGCGGTGTCCCAGTGCAGCGGCGCCATCGTGTTCCAGACGCCGGCGAGCTCGCTGAAGCCGGGGATCGACTTCGCCGCCATCGTGCCGATCGGGCCCGCGGAGACGAGGTTGCAGCGGATTCCCTTCGGGCCGAGGTCGCGGGCAAGGTAGCGATTGACGGACTCCAGGGCGGCCTTCGCCACGCCCATCCAGTCATACACCGGCCACGCGACCTGCGCGTCGAAGTCCAGGCCGACGATCGCGGGGCAATCGCCCTTCTCGAGCAGCGGCAGCATCGCGACGGACAGCGACTTGAGCGAGTACGCGCTCGTCGCGAACGCGATCTGGGCGCTCTCGACGGGCGTGTTGAGGAAGTTGTTGCCGAGCGCGTCGCCGGGCGCGAACGCGATCGCATGCAGCACGCCGTCGAGCTTGCCCCAGCGTTGCTGGAGCTCCTGCGCGACCGCCGCCAGCTGCTCGGGCTCGTTGACGTCCAGCTCGAGCACGTCGGGCGGCGGGTCGCCGAGGCGCTTGGCGACCCGCTGCGTGATCCGCATGCCACGGCCGAAGCCGGTCAGCACGATCTCGGCGCCCTCCTCCTGTGCGCGTCGGGCGACGGCGAAGGCGATCGAGCCCTCGGTCAGAACTCCGGTGATGAGCAGTTTGCGGCCTTCGAGCAGCATGGGGCTGACCCTAGCGAGAACGGGTCTACGGGCTGTTCTCGGCTGGCCCAGAGCGCCGCGTTGGTGCGGCCCGGCGCGACAGCGATGAAGGGGGCTAGAACGGCGCGGCGCCGGCGCGTGATCGAGCGGTACCGCGACGGTGACGTGCGCGGTCCCGCTGGAGCATCGCTGGGGGTGATCGAGCGGTACCACGACGGTCGTGATGTGCGCGGTCCCGCCCGAGCACGCCTCCCCCGGTGGCGCAAGTCTCCTCCTGCCTCGCGGCCGTTCAGCCCGCGACCGCAGAACAGCAGCGGTGGCGCAGAGCGCCGGACGCTCCTTAG
>Ga0136617_10001782_pt1 | contig 19164 bp, 16 predicted proteins | sample AntDrymUQ3222106_2_FD_129672 | JGI IMG/M metagenome (GOLD analysis project Ga0136617, IMG submission 129672) | Polar desert sand microbial communities from Dry Valleys, Antarctica - metaG UQ322 (21.06) | ecosystem: Environmental > Terrestrial > Soil > Desert | place: Antarctica: Dry Valley... | reverse complement strand
TGGGACCTCTCACAGTTTGTCGGGATCACTACATCGGCCGTATATATTCCCTGGTCGGAGGTAGAAACTCTAGTCGAGGCATTCCCGAATCACAAAGTCTGCACAGGAGGACTATTCGATGACACTTTTCCCGGGTCTGCTGGCGGGTCGGGCATCGCCTACTACGACCTGATCACGATTGGCAACGCCACGCTCGCGAATCATCGAGACATTGCCGGCCGCGGATTTGCCCAAGGGTGTAGCAGCGGCGGAGATGACGACAACGATTGATGTTAAGTTTCGCGCTAAAAAAATGAAGGGGGATCAAATTGATCCCTCTTTATTATTGCGTTCCGACCTTTGATCGTTGGGGGTGCACCGCCATTTCCTTGTCGAGAGTAATCGCGGCGATGTCTATCATCCGTTAAACTTTTCGGGAAACGTAAACCCGCGCGTAGAAACATTAGCGGGTAGAAACGTCAGCACTTTCCCCTCCTTCGTTTCAACGCGCTCCTGCCAAATCAACGCGAAATTTGATCCTCGTAAAATGAGTATTGGAGCGAACCACCGCTCGGTTATCCATCTACTGGTTAGAAAACGCGAACTCAATTTTGACGCAATACGCGATGCATTTTATACGGCGTTTATGATTTGCTGTCGTATTTTTCATTTTCGTCAATTCTGATATACACTTCTGAAATCAAACATCCCTGAATCAGCTGAATCTTATGCTCTTCCTTACGCAGTCCGCCGCCGTTTATGGCATTGACGCTCTTATTGTGGATATCGAGGTTAATCTGCAGCCCGTTAAGGGCGAAGCCGATACAACGCCGTCCATTACGATCGTGGGACTGCCGGACACGGCTATCCGCGAATCGAAGGAGAGAATCAGAGCGGCGATAACCAACAGCGGCTACTTCTTTCCGTTTCATAAAACGACTATAAATCTTGCACCGGCAGATGTTAGAAAGGAGGGTGCGAGCTTCGATCTGCCAATCGCGTTGGGCATTTTGGGTGCGAACGGCGACCTCGGAAATTTCGACAACGCGGGCAGCACGTTGTGTATCGGAGAATTGTCGCTGGACGGACGGGTACGGGCAGTGCGTGGAGCATTGTCTATTGCTTTACGAGCGAGGGAAAACGGCATCAGAAATTTATTGCTTCCGGAAGAGAATGCGACGGAAGCGGCGGTGGTTCATGACATTAACGTTTTTCCTGTCAATGATTTGCGCCATGCCGCATTACTCGTTCAAGACCTTCAAAGCGGGCAATCGACAGGGATTCCACCGATGAAACTCGACATCGCCGAATTCAAATCGAATGAAACAAAGTATCGCGTAGATTTTTCCGAGGTTAGAGGCCAGCAGACTGCGAAACGCGCCCTGGAAGTTGCGAGTGCAGGCGGCCACAATATTCTTTTTATAGGACCGCCCGGTTCCGGTAAAACGATGCTGGCAAAACGTTTGCCGACCGTGCTGCCGCCGCTCGAATTCGAGGAAGCCCTGGAAATTACCAAGATCCATTCGGTTGCGGGGCTCACGGGGAAGTCCGGACTGATAAAGGAGCGGCCGTTCAAATCGCCTCACCACACGGTTTCGCAGGCTGGCCTTATCGGCGGGGGCTCGATCCCGAAACCGGGCGAGGTTAGCCTGGCGCATCTCGGTGTTTTATTTCTCGACGAACTGCCCGAATTCGACCGCAGCGTCCTGGAGGTTTTGCGGCAGCCGATGGAGGACAAACAGGTTACGATCTCGCGTGCGGCGAGTTCGCTGACATTTCCATCGAATTTTACGCTCGTTGCTTCGATGAACCCGTGCCCTTGTGGATATTTCGGAAGCACTCGTGAATGCAAATGCTCGCCGATTCAAATTCAGCGATATGTCGGGAAAATATCCGGGCCGCTGATGGACAGGATCGACATACATATTGACGTGCCTGCCGTGAAATTCAACGAGCTTCGGGGCCGCGGCGTAACGCCGGGTGAAAGCTCGGAATTGATACGCAAAAGAGTAATAAAAGCCCGCGAAATTCAACTTCAGCGGCTAAACGGCGACGGCTTGTTTTCAAACTCCGCCATGTCGCCAAAGCAGATCCGCACGTTCTGTGCCCTGGATGCCGAAAGTGAGTCGCTGCTGGAAAAGGCGATGACCCGGCAGGGATTATCGGCCCGGGCGCACGACCGCATCCTAAAGGTGTCTCGAACTATCGCCGACCTCGAAGCCAGCCAAAATATCCAGCCGTCCCACATCAGCGAAGCAATAAACTATCGCTCGCTCGACCGCAACTATTGGACTTAATGCCGGGGTTTTGCCAGAATAGTTATCATTTTGTTGATAAATTGTAGACCTAAAATGGTCCCAAGGCGCTAATGACTGCAGAAAATCTTATAGGATTCGAAAACATTCCGCAGACGATTCCGCATTTTTGTATCGAGTCGTTTCGGCGGAACGGCAAACGCGACGCGCTCGCTTACAAAATAGACGGTATCTGGTCGTATTTTTCCGGGCCGGAAGTGATCGAAAGGATTAAACGCATTGCTCTCGGACTTTCGCGGTTGGGGATTGAGGCGGGCGACCGCATCGCGATCATCTCCGAGAACCGGCCGGAATGGTCATTGACCGACCTTGCCATCCTCTCGCTTCGGGCGATAACGGTTCCGATTTATACAACACAGGCTGTCGAACAGATACGTTATATTTTGGAAGATTCGGGAGCGAAAATGCTCTTCGTTTCCGGCAAAAAATTGCTCAAGCATGCGGAAAATGCGATTCAAAGCGTCGAACGGATTGAAAAGATGATCTTTTTCGACGCTGGCGCCAAACCCGAGAACGACAAGCGCGCAATATCTCTCGCCGATGTAGAAAAACACGGCTCGGAGCAGGAAAAGATCGATTCGAAATCTTTCGAAGATCTTTTGTCTAAAGTCGAAACGAACGACCTCGCGACGATCATTTACACCTCCGGCACCACCGGCGAACCGAAAGGCGTAATGCTTACGCATGAAAATTTCGTGTCGAACATTATTGCGGTCTCCAAGGGCCTGCCGATCAGATCGTCCGACCGATCGCTCGCGGTGCTGCCTTTATCGCATATATTTGAACGCACCGTTTTTTACGTGCTGTGTGCAAACGGAGTGTCGATCCATTACTGCGCGGCTTTCGACCAGATCGCATCGCACCTGCAGGAAGTCCGCCCGACAATAATGACCGCCGTGCCGCGTCTGTTCGAGCAGGTTTATCACAAGATCGTAAAAAAGGGAAAAGCTGCCGGCGGATGGAAAACTTCGCTGTTTGAATGGGCGCTGGTGGTTGGTCAGGACTATTGGGAAGGGAAGGACAAACACGAAACCGTCTCGCCGGTTCTCGCCGCAAAACATGCGGTCGCGAGCAAGCTTATTTTCTCTAAATGGCGAACGGGTGTCGGCGGCAAACTGCGGTTTTTTGTATCGGGCGGAGCTCCATTGTCTAAAAGACTTTCTTATGCGTTCTGGGCAGCCGGAATCCCTATTTTGCAAGGCTATGGTATGACGGAAGCCTGCGTTGCTTCGGCAAATCGTCCGGATGATAATAAAATAGGTTCGATCGGCAGGCCTTTTGAGGGAATCCAGATGAAGATTGCCGAGAAGGATGGTGAAATCCTGATCCGCGGCAAAAATGTGATGTTGGGTTATTATAATCACCCTGAAGAAACTGCCAAAGTCATCGACGAAGAAGGTTTTTATCACACGGGCGATGTCGGTTATGAGGACACCGACGGGCATTTTTACATCACCGACCGTCTAAAAGATCTTTTTAAACTGTCCAACGGCAAGTATGTCGCTCCACTCCAGGTCGAAAGTCTATTAAAACAGAGTCCGCTTATCTCTCAACCGGTCGTCGTTGGCTCCGGGCGTAAGCAAGTCGGGGCATTGATCGTTCCCAACTGGGAAGCACTTAAGGAAACTTTGGAGGACGAAGGTATCGATGCGACCGGTACCCGCGAAGAGATGTGTGAAAATCCACATGTGGTAAAAAGAGTCCAGCGGGACGCCGTTGATTTGACGCGGGAGTTAAGCGATTACGAACGTGTAAAACGCATATATCTGCTGCCCCGTGAATTCTCGATCGATAAGGGTGAAATGACACCGACGTTAAAAATAAAACGCGGTGTGATCGACGAGAAATACGACGAAGCGATCGACGAAATTTGCGGAAGCTGACGAACGAAACAAGAGGATTTATTTTTAGATATTTCAGGCCTGAATCAAGACTGGAACCACCAAATCACACGAAATAACACTAACAATCAATCCACTACCCTAACTTTTCATGATGGAAGAATCCTCATTTTCATTCAAGAGGTTATCGAAAAAATTATCGTTCTGTTTTTTTGGTCAGAAGTGCCGTTGCCAACTCGAACATCGGGCGGGGGATTTGAGTCAATTCAACAATTTCTTCGGTGGGCGGATAATGGGAGTAAAAATCGATTTCGGCCACGCAGAATTCACACGCCGCTAAATGTCTTCGGATTTCCAAATCTTCTTTAGCGGAGGTTGTGCCCACTTGAAATGCCAGCACGTCGATTGATGCCGGGCAGTCATTATTTTTGCGAAATGTTCCCATCTTGAATCACAATTTCTGAGAATTTTGCCGTACAACAAATATTCCTCAATCGCGGGCAAAGCCTTATCTATTCCTATAAGATATGTATATCTATAATGGCGCGGTGCTTCCAGAATAATAAGAGTTGTAACGTTATTCCCGACAAGGCATTTCGATTTAGCGATTCCCTTGTCCCTCAGTTTCAGGAGAGGGATACAGAAAGACAGAAATCCTTATAAGCCCAAAAAAACTATTGCTCATTCTCGAGAATATTAGTAATATGTGAATTGTCGGCACTGAGCGACACAACGCCAGCCAAATTAACCGCAGAAGCGGCGAAACGTTTACCAATATTCTTATCCACTCATTCAATAGTAATTTAATCGTTTACTAGTCGGACTGTAACGCACTCATCCAGGAAGGCGTCTCAAAGACGGTACGCCTCTGCAACCATCAAGGAAAGTTAATAGGTTAAATATGAAGCCACTAAACCGGCCGGTTCCCTTGTCGAAACCCGCCCCGATGCGACAGCATAAGGTTGGCAGTTGGAGGGAAAGCCTCCGATCCTCCGATGTCAATCAGATCTGGACCGACCTGCACCGGATCGTGGCTTCTCACCCGTTAGTGCGGGCATCGAAACGTGCGGGGTTTTTAGTCGAAGAAGGCAGTTATAATGCTTACGCTGACGCAACGCAGGAGCTTTTTGTCACGTTACTGAGCAAGCGGCGTTTTCAACATTATCTCGACACTTGGATGTCCGATGCCGAGATCGAATCGGAGATTAGCCAGATCGAGCTGACGAACATGCTGACCGCGGAACTTCGAAAACGGTATCCCGAATCGTATCGCTTAGCCCGCAGAATTTCTACTCTCATCCAGTCGAGCGCGACCTTCAAACGTTTCGACAATGCCAATAATCCCGAAGGTCATCCGCGGCTTGCCAACCGGCTTTATGGGCTGGCGGACTGGAAGATCCATAAAACACGCAGTGAAGTCCATGAAATGCGGGAACTCGTAAAGGTCGTGCCTTTCCAAAGCCGCGATACACGCATGGTCGGCTGCACCGGGGACGCACAGATCGTCATCAGCAACGTCGACCTGGAAAAATTGATAGTCCGCGTTTTTAAGGCGATTGATTCTCCTGTCAACGTGCGCTCGCTTCGAACGTTTGTCATGTCGCGGCTGCCCATAATAGATATTCATCTCGTTCCGGTCGGCGGTTCGGGCGACAGCGACGATGATCATAAAATGCATTTCGAGCTCGCGGACACACGCGAAACGCCGGAGGAAGACCTGCTTCGTATGGAGGCAGACGACGAAGCTAAAGGTTTTGTAGACGGTTTTCTGAAGAATCTCGATCAATCCGTACGCGGCAAGGTTAAACAGTATGACCGGATGATTAACGTTTTGTGGAACTGTTATCTGATTTCCGATGGCGGAACTCAGTTGGAAGTCGCCGAAATGCTCGGCGTATCCGATTCGCTCGTGTCGGATTACCGTAAGCGTATCGAAGTAAATTTACAACAGCTTTCCTTCGACGGAGTAAATGGAGCCAGGCAATTCGAAATTGCCTTGAAACGGAAAGTACGGCAAATGATCGTTAAAGAAATGGAAACAGTTTTGGTATAGAGTCGACATATTTCTGTCATCAATTGTGAGTTCGGATCCACCGTCCTCTGTTAAACCGAATGCACCATGTCAGGATTTTCGTCCGTATCGACTCTGCCGTTAGGTTTTGCCAAATTCCGCTGCCTTTCAAAATGCGCGGAAATCTCTCTCGAGGTTTTCGCACCCACATACGCAGCAAGTTCTTCGACGGTCGCCTGGGCAATTCGTTCGATCGAACCAAAATTCCTCAAAAGATTCATCTTGCGTTTTTCACCTACGCCTGGAATAGCTGATAGTTCGGAAGTAAAATCCCGCTTCTCGCGGCGTTTGCGGTGAAACTGAAGCGCCGTTTTGTGCGTTTCCTCCCTAATTTGCAGGATGAGGCGACATGCGAGTGAATTACGGTCAAAGGGGATCGGTTGATCTTCGCGGCCGTGAATCAGGAGATGCGAGATTTCGTTGTGTCGTTTTGGCGGTTTTACGAGGCCGACGAGCATGATGTATTCCAAATCAACGGAACGCATCGCGGCGGCCGCGGCCGAAAGCTGACCTTTGCCGCCGTCGATAAATACAATCTGCGGAAGGGGCTTTTCTTCTGCCAATACCCGTTTGTAGCGGCGGAAAACTGCCTCGTTCATCGAAGCAAAATCGTCCGCTCCGTCAACCGTTTTAATAATAAATCGCCGGTACTCGGACCGCGCCGGCTTGCCGTTTTGAAAAACGACAATACCCGCGACGTTCTCTGCACCGGAGATGTTCGAAATATCGAATGACTCGATGCGCTCGGGAAAATACGCCAGTTCGAGAAGCTCCTGCAGATCGCCGAGGACCTTTTCGGAATCGGGTTTTAGGATGCGGAACCGCTGCTCGAAGGCGATCTTGGCGTTCGTCTCGACAAGATGTACGAGATCGCGTTTCTTACCCCGTTTTGGATCGAAAATTCTCACACGCCGTTTGCGCCTTTCGGTCAAAACTTTCTCTAAAATAGGTCGATCTTCAAAATCCTGCGGAACATGAATTTCGAGTGGTACATAGTCGGTCGAATAATACTGTGTCAATACCTCACCCAGAAATTCGGATGCATCGAACGTTTCGCCCTCCGCGATATCTTCCCAAAAAAATTCGCGGCGTCCCACAATGCGGCCTTCGCGCATGGTGAAAAGCTGAAGAGCGAGCAGCTGATTTTCCCGGTAATAGCCGAAAATGTCCACGTCGCGATCAGCGGTTGACGTCATCTTTTGCTGTTCACCGAGAGCAACCACAGTTTTGTGAAGATCGCGATATTTTGCTGCCAATTCGTAATTATGGTTCTCGGAAAAATGCCACATTCGCTCCTTAAGGTCATTCGCCAATTCCTTGTTTTTACCCTCAAGCAGTATTTTTACATCCCGGGCTGCTTCCTGATATTCATCCTGTGTGCAAAGCCCTTTGACACACGGTCCGAGACAGCGTTTTAAGTGATATTCGAGGCATGGACGCGGCAACCTCCCGTCGATCTCGATGTCGCAGGTGCGCATTTGGAAAGCCCGGTTAATCAAATTGAGCGTTCTTCTAGCGAAGGCTGCCGGAAGAATCGGACCGTAATAGCTTGCTCCGTCCTTTAAAACCTTACGCGTAATCACCACCTTCGGAAACGGCTCGTTCGTCATCTTTAGATGCGGATATTGCTTGTCGTCCTTTAAAACTACATTGTAGTGCGGCTTATACTTTTTAATGAGATTCGATTCGAGAACCAACGCCTCAACCTCATTATCCACAACAATAAACTCAAAATCCGCAATTCGTTTTACTAACCGCCGCGTTTTTGCGTCCTGATTGCGGTTCGAATGGAAATACTGCCGGACGCGATTTCGCAGATTCTTTGCCTTGCCGACGTAGATTATCTTCCCATCCGCATTTTTATGCAGGTAAATACCTGCTGCGACCGGCAGGATTTTGAGTTTTTCGGCGAGCGTCATTAAATGAATTCTACCGCAACGCCGCCGAAATAAAGAAGAAAAGCCGGCGCATCTTCCGGGGAAAACGCGATTGACATTCCTTGCATTTTGCTTTATATCAAATGTGCAAATTCAAATTTGAAAGCTCGGTTCCGGAGAAAATATGGCAAAATCAATCGAACAATCCAAAGCGATAACCCAATCAATGATAACCCTGGCGGCGGCGCTTGGCCTGGTATGCGCTCTGGCATGGAACGATGCGATAAAATCAGCAATGAAATCATTTCTCGGTGAAGATGACAGCCTCGCCGGGCTTTTTACATACGCGATACTTGCTACGTTGATCGCCGTATTTGTTTTACTCGCTCTGGCACGCGCCGCTTCAAGAATCGGCGGCGAAGCAGCGATCTCGCGTGAAGCAGAAGGATAGACAGCAGACAATTTCTTATCTGAGTCAGAACAATTCCTGCGTTGCGTTCTTTGCGTCTTTGCGTGAAAATTCCACCTGGACGCTTGGAACGTATGAAAACTGTCTTTACCAAATCTCCATTTGAAGCGGCGGCTGTAATCAAGTCAGGCGGCATTGTCGCATTCCCGACCGAAACCGTTTATGGCTTGGGCGCCGATCTTTTTAACACCGCTGCGATTCGAAGGATTTTTGAAGCTAAACGGCGTCCGCCCGATAATCCCTTGATCGCGCACATTGGCGAAATCAAACAGATCAATCGCATTGCTTCGGTGATTCCTCCGAATGCGGAGAAGTTTATCGAGGCGTTTTTTCCGGGACCGTTGACGATAGTACTGCCAAAATTGCCGAGCGTTCCTTCGATCGCAACCGCCGGACTCGAAACAATCGGCGTGCGAATGCCGCGAAACGATTTAGCTCTCTCTCTCTTGCGATCGTGCGATGTTCCGATCGTTGCACCATCCGCCAACATTTCGGGAAGGCCGAGTCCCACGACTTGGGAAGCCGTTTATGAAGATCTTAACGGCAAAATCGATTGTATTTTACAGGGCGGGATGACCGAGATAGGCTTGGAATCGACGGTGGTTGCCTGCACTTCGGGTGTGCCCATTGTGCTCCGGCCGGGCGCCGTCTCTATTGAACAGCTTCAAGCAATTATACCCGAAACACGCGTCTATACCGGAGCCAATGTTGAAGTTCCACGTAGCCCGGGTTTGAAACACCGGCATTATTCGCCGAATGCAAAAGTTGTTCTTATAAATTCAAAACTTCAATTTTCAAATTTCGGGTTGAAGGCATTTATTGGTCTGCTTCGGCCTGACGCGGGATTCGATTTAGTAAAGATTTGTGATTCGGCCGACGACTATGCTCATTCGCTTTTTGCCTTTTTTCGCGAATGCGATAGTCGAAAAATCAATAGTATTTATTGTCAGGAGGTCGAAGAAATGGGAATTGGCATAGCTTTGATGGACAGGCTGCGGAGGGCTGCGCGTGGATAAAACTTATTTCGGTGACGCATGAACAATCGCAAGTTCTCCATTTTCATTCACAATTTCTGTATTGACAAGATCACTTTCCATTAGCTGTCTTAGGTATTCGAGCGGCACGATGACCAGAACAGACTCTCCTTCTTCGAGCTTTATTTGTTCCAAAACCTCAGCCGGGCCGAGAAATTTCCTTTGCTTGCCGTCGTGTGTTCTTAACAATCTACCGGCTGCGTAAAACTCCGCGTTGTGCGAAATTGTGTGAAGAGCTAAAACTCTTTCAGATGAAAAACCGCGTGCGCCAGCCGCTGTGAGCAGTCCTTTAACTGAGTCTGTTTTTGCAAATTCCGGAACGATGAATAAAAGCACCGCGACAACAGCAATAAATGTCGAAATTGCCGCTGCTTGAACCCAAACGGCCCTCTTTGAGTCCTTTTGAACAAATCTCCAGATCAACTCGGCAGTCAAAATGATGGCGGGAGGAATGGCGGGTAAAATATAGCCCGGCAGCTTCGACCCCGAAAACGAGAAGAACACGAGCGGAACGAGAAGCCAGGCCAGAGAAAAGAGGAAAAGGGGAGAAGAGGAGACATGGACACGAGGAGATGCGGAGACGCTAAGACCTGGCGGTGCTTCAGCGACTATATTACTCAACTCAAGCTTCTTAAAATAACTCTGCGTCTCTGCGTCTCTGCGTTGAATAACTTGTTTCCCAAGACCCCAAAGTGCGGCAAAGAAAAAAGGCAGCCACGGAATTGTCATAAGCGGCAAAACCCAAAAGAAAAAGTAAAACGGCTGCGGATGAAAATATTTGTTGGACGTAAACCTTTGAAAATGGTGTTGGATAAAGAATTCGTCGATAAATTCATAGCCGTGCCGGCGATACATCGGCAGATACCACAACGAAGCCACGCCAATAGCGAGAAGCGTTCCCCAAAACAGGCTTAGAATGAAAGTCCTGTTCGGCAATCGCCAGGACAGCAGAAAATAGAACGCGACGATAGCAAAAGGAAAAACCATACCGATCAAGCCTTTGGCCAAAACCGCAACGCCAATGAAGAAATAGAATGCAATAAGTGAAAGGGTGGCCAAGCGGCGCGTCGACGCCCGATGGCCGGATTCGCTTACTGTAAAAGATCGTTCGCCGATAGAATCAAAAATAAAAAAGCTTACGAGCGCGGCGGTCATAGGAAATGTCAATATAATATCGAAGCTTGCTCCGCGCGAAAATACGATTATTCCGATTGACGATGCGGCTATCAGTGCCAGCCAGTTTGCGAAATCATTTGCCGCAGAGTTCACGGGGTGGGCATGTGAGTTTTCCAAAGCTAAATTTATCTCTGTGTTCTGGGTGACAGCGAATCTTCCTAAAATCCACAAACTCAAAATCGTCCCGAGGCCAAAAAGCGCCGATCCGAAACGCGCCGAAAATTCCGACACTCCGAAAAGGTTATAGGAAGCGATCTGAACCCAATAGAGAAGCGCCGGTTTTTCGAACCAATTAAATCCGCCGAGCGTCGGGGTGATCCAATCGCCCCGCTCGAACATTTCGCGGGCGACCTGTGCGTAGCGCGGTTCGTCAGGCCCGACGAGTGGAATATCAAGTCCAAAAAAATAAACAAATATGACCAAAACAAAGAGAATTGTCCAAATGTAGGTGGTTTTTGGCCCTTGGTCTGCGATCTTTGTCATTTCGCTAAAGTTAACGGAAAATGCTAAGTATTACCGAATTCATTTTTCGATTCAAATACGACTCATGGAAGAAATTCGCAATCCGCGGAGCGCAAACCGGATTCTAAGAACGGCGGCGATCGGTGTCGGCAGTCTCGGTAGGCATCATGCGCGGAATTATGCCGAGATTGCCCGCGAAGGCAGAATCGAATTTATAGGCGTGAGCGACACGAACACAGAAACCGCAAAGCAGGTTGCGGGTGAAAACGGTTGTGCATCTTTTATGGATTGGCGTGATTTGTTGGAAAAAGTAGACGCGGTTTCGATAGCGACGCCTACCGACACCCACTGTGAGATTGCGTGCGCCTTTCTCGAAAGGGGCGTGCACGTCCTCGTAGAAAAGCCCATCGCGTTAACGCTCGATCAAGCCGATAAAATGATAGCGGCGGCCGAAGCTTCAGCGGCCGGATTAATGGTGGGGCAATTGGAGAGATTTAATCCGGCGATGGTCGCCCTTCGCCCGCATGTAACGAAGCCTTTGTATTTCGAAATTCACCGTGTCTCGCCGTTTCCAAACCGCTCGCTCGACGTCGATGTCGTTCTGGACGTAATGATTCACGATCTCGACGCCGTCCAATGGATGGTCGGCGAAGACGTTAAAGTTTCAGGAATTCATGCCGTGGGAATCCCGGTGATTTCGGATAAAGTAGATGCGGCGAATGCCCGTATCGAATTCGAAAATGGCGCGGTTGCGAATATTACCGCTTCGCGCATCGGCACCGAAAAGATTCGCAAAACGCGATTCTATCAAACGAATTCTTATGTCGTGTTGGATTACGCAACGAAGTTTGCATCCGTAACAACGCTCAATCCGGACGCTGATCACCCGTTGCTCGGAATTTCGATAAATCGTTTGCGAATAAACGATGTCGAGCCGCTGCGGGCAGAGATCGATGCTTTTCTTGAATCTATTGCCGGAGGTAAGCGGCCGCCGGTAACAGGCGAAGACGGAAGATGCGCATTGGCGCTTGCAATTGGAGTTTTGGAAAAGATCGAGGCTCACCGCAGCAGGTTGAATGTTTAGAAATACTCAGCGCAAAATGACTACCAGGTTTGCGTTGAACGACCCGGAGGAAATAGTAAATGGACGGAGAGTTCGGAGACTTTTAAAAGTGACTTTTGTCATGGGCGATTTTCAGGTATGCTGTAATTGCAAGGCATCGGGAGGAATTTTTATGCAGCGAGTTCTTATACGTTTCTGCAAAGTTTGAGGGTCGTATCGGCCTCAAGCTGTCCGTGTGGCAGCGATTCTCAAAAGCGAATTAGGTGTTGAACCCGAGCTGGTAGAAGGCAGCCGCGGAGAGTTTACCGTTTGGGTAGGGGAGCGGCGTGTAGCGCAAAAAGGCTGGCTTCGGTTTCCCTCGGATGAGAAAGTGTTGGCGGCGGTGCGGCAGGCTTTGGCGAATGAGTTTCAAACTTAGCTTCACGCAGCCTTTTCATTTCTTTCCGTTCTTTTCCGTCCATTTTGGGGATCAATTTTATCCTAAATGAAAATGCAGGAATAAATATCCATAGAACACACGGAAAAACGGAATAAAAACTAAACATTGTTCGAAATTAGCCGACGCCCACGCGTAAGTAAGGGATCATTGGAAAAAAGGCCGCCTTTTCGAACAGCCTCATTTTGCAAATTTACAAATCTAGGCCGCTGCTTCTCCGGCTTGCTCGCCTGCCATTTTTTTCAACCATTCCTGTGTTTTTCTAAGTTTCTCTTTCCCGTTCGGCATATCCATAATGACTTTTTCAAGATGTTTAAATGCCTTTGGTTCTTCAAATTTTTCGCGCAGTTCATCGAGGAACGGCTCAAATTTTGCGAAGACCATCATGTGCTCGCCGGCAGTGTCATTAAACATCTCTGCATCGATCGCACCGTGGTTCACAAATGAGGCAGCCATGTCCCAATAAGACGAGACCATTCTCAAATAAGCCCCAACCTCCGGATCCATCATGGTTTGCATAATTTCATCGGCATTCGCCGGGTTGAAACTAAAAAACCAGTCTCTTGCTTCTCTCATTTTCGTTTCGCGTCTTAAATCATAAAGTTTTAGAATTAAATCCGCGGATTCTACTTTGCTTGTCATATCTCGACCTCCGTAAAGAATTTGTTCCTGAATTTTATTTCCAAAACTCTTTCGTGTCAATTGTCGCGAAATAATTTAAGGCAAACGTAACCTATGATAGAAAAGTCTCGAATACAGACAATTCAGCGCCAATCTTATCCTGCCTGTTCCTCTAGTTTCTGTGAGTTTTGACCGCGACATGAGGAACCGGGAGGAACAAGAAAGAAGACTCGCGACAAGGTAATTTTTAGAGTCTACAAATCATTATGTCAGCCGAACCTCAATGAAAAATCACATTTCAAAATTTCTTCAGGAACGAATCGATGCGGGCGATTTTCCCTCTTCCGTCTATCTTGTTGCAGAAAAAGGCGAGATTGTTTTGCAGGATGCGCTTGGCCTTGCAGTCGTAGATCCGGAGAAAATCCAGACGAGGTTGGATACGATATACGATCTGGCAAGCCTTACCAAGCCGTTGATTACCGGTTTATTATGCGCCAAATTGATCGAGCGCGGGACAATAAGTCTTTCGGATAAGATTGCCACATACATTGAGGAATGCGATTTCGAAGAAAAACGTGAAATTACAATTAAAAATTTATTAACGCATACATCCGGGTTAGATGCGTGGAAGCCCTTTTATATGATTTCAAATTCTAAATCTGAAATTTCAAATTTGATAGTTTCCGAAGAACTTAAGGCCAAACCAAACGAAAGGGTCATTTACAGCGATTTGAACTTTTTTATTCTCGCATTCTTGCTGGAAAAATTTTACGGTGAAAGTCTGGACAAAATCGCGAAAAAGGAAATCTTCGAGCCGTTAAATCTGCGCAATACTTTTTTCAATCCGGCGAAAGGACTGCAAAAAAGGATCGCCGCCAGCGAAAAAGGAAACGAGTACGAGAAACAGACTTGCATTGAGATGGGTTATCTTAAGCCCACCGCTGCCGCCGACCGGAGCGCAAGCGTCTCGCCTGCATCGAACGCCTTGTGTTCGAACCCGCCCCCTCACGCAGGCGGTTCTGACATATTTCGCACTGAGATGATCTGGGGCGAAGTTCACGACGGAAACGCTTATTTTATGGGCGGCGTTGCCGGTCATGCCGGGCTTTTTTCGACGGCAGCAGACGTATTTAAAATCGCACAGCAATTTTTACCGAACTACACGCAGATTTTACAACCCGAAACGTGCCGGCTTTTCCGCACAAATTATACAAAAGGGATGAACGAAGCACGTTCGATTGCGTTCCAACTTGCCGAAACGAAAGACTCGACGGCGGGAAGCAAAATGTCGCCTGAAAGTTTTGGGCATCTTGGGTTTACAGGCACGAGCCTATGGATCGATCCGGTCAAGGAACGCGTCTTTATTCTGCTGACAAATCGAACGCATAATCGCGAACTTCCTTTCGTAAACATAAACGCGGTTCGGCGGCGTTTTCATGACCTTGCAATCGGTTTTCTCGACAAAAATATCTAGCAACTAACAAAACAAAAATGTAATCCTAACTTGCGCTTTCACTAAAGCATTTCAGCTCGGAGAATCAGCGGTTATGAAGAAATTTGCAGTAGCGGTTTTATGTATTTGGATGTTGTCCTCGATTGTTTTCGGTCAGACCGTCCGGACGACGCGACCGCGTGTCGCGGCAACACCTCCTCCGCCCGTAATTCAAGGCGATCTGCCCGCAACTGGTGCCGAAAGGCGTCCGCCGGTGTTGCTTGGAGACGATGCGAAGAAGCGGGTGCCGTCTCCGATGCCGGAAATTACTGATGACAGCGATGAGGTGATCAAGGTTGAGACAAATCTTGTGACGATGCCCGTGTCCGTTCTGGACCGCGATGGCCGCTTTGTTTCCGGCCTGCAGCAAAAGGATTTTCGCATCTTTGAGAACGGGATGGAGCAAAAGGTCGATTACTTTCAATCGGTTGAGCAGCCTTTTACAGTTATCTTAATGATCGACGTCAGTCCGTCTACCGCGTTTAAGATTGACGAAATCCACAATGCGGCTATTACGTTTGTCGATCAGCTTCGGCCTGGCGATAAAGTAATGGTCATCGCATTTGACGACACGGTCCGCGTCCTGAGCCAGGTAACAAACAATAGAAACGTGCTGCGGAACGCAATCCGGCAGGCGGAGTTTGGCGACGGCACAAGCCTCTATGAGGCGGTTGAACATGTCATTAATCAGGAACTCCGGCAGATCCAGGGGCGAAAAGCCGTCGTACTTTTTACCGACGGTGTCGATACAACATCCAGACGAGCATCATATCAAAGCACGTTGGCTGACGTTGAAGAGATTGATGCGTTGTTCTATCCGATCCGCTACAACACGCAGCGCGACAACTATGGCGGTTACGGCGGAGGCGGAAATCCTTACCCCACGCGACGGCGGGGCGGTACTGTCGCCGATATCCTTGCAGACATTCTGGCCGGCAGTACAATTACGATGGGCGGCGGACGCGGAGGAGGAGGCGGCGGCTCATCCGCGTACGAAACCGGCCGCAAATATTTGGAATCACTGGCGCAGAACAGTGGCGGCAGAAATTTCGAAGCCGAGTCCTCTTACAATCTCGAAGCCTCCTTCGCTGGAATAGCCGAAGAGCTGCGGCGCCAGTATTCTCTCGGATATTACCCTGAAACCGTCGGGGCGATCGGCGACCGCAAACAAATAAAAGTTCGGGTCATGCGTGCCAATCTCGTTGTCCGGGCTAAGAGCAGCTATATCGTCGGTCAGAATAACACCAAATTGCCAGGAAGGTAGGGGCCGAGCGTTATAAGGTTGGAAGAAGAGTGACGGTCGGCGGCAGAACGACCCCTTTAAAAAAATAACGCTCAGGCGCCTTGTATTGATGCCTTAAAGTTTGCGAGAAAATAATCGAGTCTTATTAAACGCTACCTATTACGCAGCAGTCGCGACATTCCTTTCTCTTCCGCCGAGAGCATCTTTTCCAATCCGGCAAAGCATCGTATACTCGATCTATGTTCCGAGGGTCGAAGATGAGAAAATTTCTCTTTTTGCTTTGCGTGGCGTTTTATTTCTGCGGCGGCTGCCTCGAGATTTACTCCCAATCGCGGCGGGGTGCTCCGCGGTCTACGAACGATAAACAAAATCAAAGGCGTCCTGAACCCGCCCTTACTCCGACGCCTTTACCCATGCCGCCGGGCGAAACCGATTTCGTGACCGAAGCCGACAGCGGCGAGATCATCTCCGTAAATACCAATTTGATCACTATTCCGGTTAGAATTCTCGACCGAAAAAATAGATTTATCGGTGGTCTGACCCAGGAAAATTTCAGCGTTCTCGAAGATAATGTCGAACAGGAAATCGCTTATTTCACGAATGAAGCCCAACCTTTTACCGTGGCCCTCATTTTGGACATGAGCTACTCCACTACGTTCAAAATCGAAGAAATCCACTCGGCGGCAATCGCTTTTATCGACCAGCTTCGCGCCGAGGACAGAGTGATGGTTATTTCGTTTGACGAAGAAGTCCATATGCTTTGCGAGGCGACGAACGACCGGAATCGCATCTATGGGGCTATAAAAAACACAAAAATCGCTACGGGCACCAGTCTTTACGAAGCCGTCGACCTTACAATGAATTCGAGACTTAGATCGATCGAGGGGCGAAAGGCAATAGTGCTCTTTACAGATGGTGTGGACACGACGAGCCGGACATCGCACGACCGTGAAAACTTACGCGATGCTTCCGAACTCGACGCACTCATTTATCCGATCCGCTACGATACCTTTGCGGATGTCCAGGCAATGAAAAATAACCCCGTGATTAGTCTTCCCGATTCGACGCCGAAATCGACACCGCCGATCGCCCCGCAAAGCCCTCCGTTTCCGCTTCCTGGCCCGGTGATTCGAATTGGAACACCGAGCGACAAGGGAACGACATCCCAGGAGTATGCGTTCGCCGAGGAATATCTGAATCAGTTAGCACTTCGCACGGGCGGGCGTATTCATCTTGCAAGTACGGTTGGAAATTTGACGAACGCGTTTGTCAAAATTGCCAGCGAGCTGCGGGAATTTTACAGCCTCGGATACTATCCGAAGGAAGAAGGCAGACCGGGAAAAATGCGAAGAATAAAAGTGCGCGTCAGTCAGGATAATGTCGTCGTTCGAGCGAGAGACAGTTATACTGTTGCGACAAAAAATAAGCCTGGAATGAAGTAAAGAAGACCTGTTTCGCAGTCGAGAATATTCAAATCACGGTTCCGTCATGGATGGTTGCACCTTTCGGCACAATAATGATGCCTTCGCGAATATAGTAGCAGCCGTTTTCGTCGTCACTATTTTCTACCCGCTCAATATTTAGCAGCTTCACATTTTTTCCGATCCTGACGTTTTTATCGATAATTGCCCGCTTTATCAATGTGTTTTCACCGATGCCGATGTGCGGTCTGCGCGTTTCGCGATCGCGCCTTATTTCCTCGATCGATTCAAAAAAATCCGCACCCATAATTATCGAGTCCTCGATCCTGACACCGACGTCGAGCCGGCTTCGCAACCCGATTATTGAATTGCGGGCATATATGCCGTTCATGATGCATCCTTCGCTGACCATCGAATTGTCGATGTCGCATTTTTGCAGTTTTGATGGCGGCAAATAGCGGCTGCGGGTATAGATCGGTGATTCGGTATCAAAAAAGTTAAACTTCGGCAGCGGCGCCGCGAGATCGAGATTCGCGTCGTAAAATGCGCGGATCGATCCAATATCTTCCCAATAATTTTTGAAAAAATGAGCCTGCACGTTCAACGTTTTTATGGCTGCCGGTATGATCTCGCGCCCAAAATCCAGCCATGTGGTATCGGTTTTGAGCAGATCCACAAGCCGGTCGTAATTGAAAACATAAATGCCCATCGACGCCAGAAACGGGCGGCTCGCCGCCTCGGCATGGTCGAGGCCGAAACGGGTCGTATCAACCCGCATCGCTTCCAGCGCGTCACCTTTCGGCTTTTCGCTAAATTCGACAATCGCACCGTTTTCATTCGTTTTCAGCAAGCCGAACTCCTCGGCTTCTGCCGGTCTGCACGGCACGACCGAGATCGTCAGATCCGCGTTCGTGTCGAAATGCCGAGCGAGAAATTTACGATAATCCATCCGGTAAAGATGGTCGCCCGAAAGTATAAGAAGCGTATCGACCCGCCAATCGCGGAGGTGCGGCAGCATTTGGCGTACGGCATCGGCAGTTCCCTGAAACCAATCCGGATTCTCCTTGGTTTGCTCGGCCGCCAGAACTTCGACAAAACCGGTTGAGAAGCTCGAAAATCGATAGGTTCGAGAAATGTGTCGATTGAGCGAGGCCGAATTATACTGTGTCAAAACGAATATCTGCGTAATCTCCGAATTGATGCAATTCGAAACCGGCACGTCGATCAGCCGGTATTTTCCACCGAGCGGAACGGCCGGTTTGGAACGTTCGAGTGTCAGCGGAAACAGCCTCGAACCCGCACCACCGCCCAGAACCACCGCAACTACGTTATCGTATTGAGCCATAGTATAACGAAATCTACCAGGAGCAACTACCTTTCCAGAATAGCGGTATCGGCCTATACGTTCAAGGCATTTTCTTGGTTTTGTCATGAATACCGCCTGAAGTTCCATGAATTCCGTAACCACGCATCAACACGAAATGCCAGTAAACTTCGTGTTATTTCGTGTTTCTTCGTGCAATTTCGTGGTTGCAGATCTTGGCTCATCAGGCGCGAATTATAGGAACCTTTCCGATTCAATATTTCGTATAATTATGGTAAGTTCGGAGAAGTTTTACTAGAGTCTCCACGGTAATTGTTTCACAACTGACTACTGACTACTG
>Ga0136617_10001781_pt1 | contig 19166 bp, 22 predicted proteins | sample AntDrymUQ3222106_2_FD_129672 | JGI IMG/M metagenome (GOLD analysis project Ga0136617, IMG submission 129672) | Polar desert sand microbial communities from Dry Valleys, Antarctica - metaG UQ322 (21.06) | ecosystem: Environmental > Terrestrial > Soil > Desert | place: Antarctica: Dry Valley... | reverse complement strand
GAGTCACGGTTGAGCGCCAGCACGGCCGTGAAATCAGCGTCGACGACGTCGCGGACCTCCACCCCGAGACCCTCTCACGGTCCGCCCGACCCAGCGATCCACCCGGTCGACGACGCCGAAGCCCGCCATGACGGGGTCGCGCGGGGCAAACAATACAACATGGTATGTTGCACGTCATGAGGTCACGAAGCGACTGGCTCGACGCAGGCCTGATCGTGCTGGGGTCAGCGGGCCTGAAAGGGCTTCGGCTCGAGGGACTGTGTCGCGCCATGGCAGCGACGCGCGGCTCCTTCTACCACCACTTCGTCGACATGGGCGACTACCGCAGATCATTGCTCGCGCACTACGAGAGCGAGCACACCGACCGCTTCATCGCCCTCGCCGAGGAGTTGGCCGACGCCACCCCGCACGAGCAGCTTGCCACCGTGGCGAACGCCGTTCTCGCCGAGCACACGGCGGCCGACGCGGCGATCGGTCGACAGCTGAGAGGCTGGGCCGCGGACGACGACGACGCGGCGCAGACCATCGCCCGCGTCGATGCCCGACGCGTGGAGTGGCTCCGCGAGACGATCGCTGCTTGCGGTGTGCCGAAGTCCGACGCCAGCGACCAGGCCCGCGCCATCTACCTGCTGTTGATCGGCGCCGAACATCTCAGTCCCCCGTTGCCTGCCAAGGACCTGCGCCGGCTGTGGCAGCCCTACCTCGACGCGCTCAGCGAGGCATCTCGATGACGCCGGGAGCTCGGTGGAGCAGTGCCGGTCTGTGGAGCATTGTGGTCGGGGTGCTGCACGTCGCCGCTGCTCCGGTCTTCTACGCCGACTCGGTGCGCAGCATCATCGACGCGGGGGTGATCGCCTCGGTCGAGGCTGACGCCGAGTTGCTCGAGCTGCGTAGTGCGAGCTTCTGGTACACGACTGCCGGACTGATGCTGATCCTGCTCGGTCTGCTGGTGCTGAGACAGGAACAGGCGACCGGGCGGCCGCCGGCGGGGACTGCCCTGTTGTTCCTCGTGACGGGGTTGTGGGGCGTGCTACTCGTGCCGATGTCGGGATTCTGGTTCGTCCTTGGCCTGGGGCGTTGGCTTGGCGCGGGGAGCGCCACCCCGATCGACATAGTTCGAGCGACGAGCCGGCCAGCGTGGGAGGTCCCGCTGACGGCGGGTGAAGCCCCTCAAGTCGCTCGCACCGACTGGCGGCGCTGGCAGGCACCTCGGGGTGTCCGCCGCTTCGCTGTGTCGGAGTAGGGTCGCGGGCGTGGCCCAGGCGTCATACCTGTGGCCAGTCCGCCGTCGTACGTCGCAAGGATGCGCACATGTCTGAGTCTGTCGCCTACCTCAACGATCACCGAGCCGTGCTGGAGCAGGCGCTGGAGGCGATCCGCACCCGCGGCTATTACTCGGCGTTCCCGGAGTCGCCGAGCCCAAAGATTTACGGCGAGTCTGCCGCCGCGGACGGGGTGGCTGCCTTCGAAGCACTGCTGGTCCACGAGTTTCTGTTGAGCACGCCGGGCGCCGAGGGCACGGTGGCCACCGAGAAGTCGCCGTACGGCAAGCCGCTCGACGTGCGGTACCCGCGGGTGGTACCGAGCGGCGTCGACGCGCTGGTCGAGGCAGCAGGGGCAGGACTTGTCGGCTGGCGCGACGCGGGCGTCGATGCACGCGTCGGCGTCGGGCTGGAGATCCTGAAGCGCTTGCACGCCAGGGTTTTCGAGCTTGCGAACGCCGTCCAGCACACGTCAGGCCAGGCCTTCGTGATGGCGTTCCAGGCCGGTGGCGCGCATGCGCTCGACCGCGCCCTGGAGTCGATCGCCTATGCGTACGCCGAGATGACCCGCGTACCGGGCACCGCAGTGTGGGAGAAGCCGGGGCGCGATGCGCCGATCAGGATGGAGAAGACGTACACGGTGGCGCCGAGGGGATTGGCCCTCGTGATCGGGTGCAACACGTTCCCTACCTGGAACTCCTGGCCCGGCTTGTTCGCCTCCCTCGTCACCGGCAACCCCGTGATCGTCAAGCCACACCCCGGCGCGGTGCTGCCGCTCGCGATCACCGTGCAGGTGTGCCAGCAGGTGCTCGCCGAGGCCGGCTTCGACCCCAATCTCGTGACCCTGGCCGCGGAGGACCCGGCGGACGGGATCGCGGCCGTCCTGGCCGTGCGCCCCGAGGTCAGGCTGATCGACTTCACCGGCGGCAACGCCTTCGGTGAATGGCTGGAGGAGAACGCGCGGCAGGCCGTCGTCTTCACGGAGAAGGCCGGAGTGAACGCCGTGGTCGTCGACTCGACCGACTCGTTCAAGGGGATGTGCTTCAACGTCGCCTTCTCGCTCGCGCTCTACACCGGGCAGATGTGTACGGCCCCGCAGAACTTCTACCTGCCCGCCGACGGCATCGACACCGACGAGGGCCGCAAGTCCATCGAGGACGTCGTGGCCGGGCTCGAGCAGGCCTTCGGCAAGCTGGTCGGCGACGATGCTCGCGCGGTCGAGCTGCTCGGCGGGGTGGTCAATGCCGGCGTCCTCGAGCGCCTCGGGGCCGCGGGTGCTGACGGGGCGCCCGGCCGGGTGGCGATCGCGTCGCGCGAGGTCACCCATCCGTCGTACGCCGACGCCGTCGTACGGACGCCGACCGTGGTGGTGCTCGACGTCGCCGACGAGTCGACGTACGCGCGGGAATGCTTCGGGCCGGTCGCCTACCTGATCGGTACCGACTCGACCGACCAGTCGATCGCGACCTTCCGTCGTACGGTCCTGGAGCACGGGGCGATGACGGCGGCGGTGTACTCGACCAGCGACGACGTCGTCGCGGCGATGCGTTCCGCGGCGCTCGACGCTGGGGTAGCGCTCAGCGAGAACCTCACCGGCCAGGTGTTCGTCAACCAGTCGGCGGCATTCAGCGACTTCCACGGCACAGGGGCGAACCCGGCGTCGAACGCGACGTACACCGACGGCGCGTACGTCGCGAGCCGCTTCCGGATCATCCAGTCGCGTCGCCACCTCTGACCGACAAGTGGGTCAGGGGGTCACGGCAAGGGCGCGCAGGATGCGTCCCGCCAGCGCCTCGTCTCCCGTCACCCGCACCGCCACCCGATCCGCCTCTCGGCGCCCCGCCGCCAGGATCGTGAACGTCTCGGTGTCCAAGGTCAGCCGCACTGTCGGATCCGCCGGTACGTCGTCCAGCGCCGACCCACGGCCGTCGCCCTCGACGCCCACCGCGTGGACGCCGCTCACCGGCCCGGTCACGTCGACCACCACGGTCGTACCCGCAGGTGCCCCGGCGACCTTCGCCACGACGTACGGCAGCGCCGCGACGAACACCGCCTGCGCATGCTCGGCGGCCACGCTGTCGAGCCCACCGGGTGTCCCGATCGCCCGGCGAATATCCTGCTCGTGCACCCATACGTCGAGCGTCCGGCTGCTCAGCAGCCGTTCCCAGGACCACCCGATACCGCCCGGTGTGCGCGGGGGGTCCCCGGCCGGATCGTCGAGCGGCGCGGCGTCGAGCTCGTCGCCGCGCCGTGCGACGACAGCATCGAGCTCGGCCAGCACGTCGTCACGCGAGTGCGAACGCCGGGCCACAACGCCGCGTTCGGTCAAGATGCCCACGGGGTTCTTGATGTGAGGCGCCGCCTTGTCAATGGTGACGCGCAGAGGTTCGTCCCCGACCAGCTCGGCTTCGAGCGCCACCACGTGCGCGACGACATCACCGACGCTCCACCCCGGGCAGTCGGTCGGCAGGTGCCACTGCTCATCGTCGAGACCATGGGCCAGCGTCGAAAAGTCAGCGCTGGCCGCCTTCCAGGCCGCGCGGTGCTGCTCGAGGACGGTCATCGCAGCAGCCTAGGGCGAGGTCACGATGCAAGGTGCAGGGCGCCGGACTGGTATCCTGCACGGGAAGCGTCGCGCAAACCGCTGCGGCGCTTTCTTTGTGCCTGTCGTACGGCGCGCATGTGCGTGGCCGAGGAGGACGGGTGCACCCACCCGTTCTCGTCAGGAAGTAGTCATCGACGTGTCCGTCGACTCTGCCCGCGTTGCCCGCACGTTCGCCGAACTCGGCACCCCCGACTCCGTCGTGCGCGTGCTCACCCGCGCCGATATCACCATTCCGACGCCGGTCCAGGCCGCCGTCATCCCCGACGCGCTCGCCGGCCGCGACGTGCTCGGCCGCGCCGCCACCGGTTCGGGCAAGACGCTCGCCTTCGGACTGCCGCTGCTGGCGCGACTGTCGTCGGGCCGCAGCAAGCCGAAGGCGCCGCGCGGACTGATCGTCGTACCGACGCGTGAACTGGCCATCCAGGTGCGGCTGTCCCTCGACCCGCTCGCCGACGCGCTCGGCCTGCGACTCGTGACCGTGTACGGGGGCACGCCGTACGACCGCCAGATCAAGCGGCTTCGCAGCGGCGCCGACCTGGTTGTCGCCACCCCCGGTCGACTGCAGGACCTGGTGTCGCGCGGCTCCTGCCGGCTCGACCAGGTGGAGGTCGTCGTGCTCGACGAGGCGGACCACCTCTGCGACCTCGGATTCTTCCCGGCTGTCAGCGAGATCGTGTCGATGACCAAGCCCGGCGGCCAGCGGCTGCTGCTCTCGGCGACGCTGGACGGTGACGTCGACCGGCTGGTCAAGCGCCACCTCGCCGACCCGATCACCCACATCTGCGACGACGACGCGGATGCGCCCGACCTGGCCCACCACGTCATCATCACGGGATCGCACGACAAGACCGATGCCGCCGTCTCGCTCCTGCAGGCCAACCCGCGGTCCATCGTCTTTACCCGCACCCGACGGGGTGCGACCCGGCTCGCCCACGACCTCGCGGCTCGCGGGGTCACCACCGTCGACCTGCACGGCAACCTGGGCCAGGGGGCACGCGAGCGCAACCTGCGCAAGTTCCGCACAGGGCAGGCTGACGTCGTCGTCGCCACCGACGTCGCCGCTCGCGGCATCCACGTCGACGGCGTCGGCGTGGTCGTGCACTACGACGTACCGGCTGAACACAAGTCTTATCTCCACCGCAGCGGGCGGACCGCTCGTGCGGGCTCGTCCGGCGCCGTCGTCACGCTGGTGACGCGCAGTCAGCTCGGGTCCGTCGTCGTCCTGCACCGCGCGGCCGGCATCGACGCCCGCCACCACGACTCGCGTACGACACCGCAACCGATGACAGCCGCAGCGCTCGAGCGTTCCGGCCGCCCGGCAGCGGCAGATGACACCGCGCGAGCCAAGGGCCCCACCAAGGTGCCGAGCCGAGGGCGTAGCTCGACCCGGAGCAGGCCCCGCCGGGAAGGCCAGCAGGCGCACGCCCGCTCACACCGAGCCCCCCAGGCTGCATTGACCGCGGCTCAGAAGACACCCCGACGCGACGACGCGCACCCCCCGTCCGGCTCCACGGACCGCGCAAGTCGACCGAGTCGACGTCCCGATCGCAAACCCAAGGAGCGCTGGAGTGGTGCGCGCCGGCGCGCTGCCAAGCAGAACTGACCGCGGACCAGTGTCGCCACGCCACGCTGTGCCGCTTCGAAGCCCGGCGAGGACCGCTCCCTCCGCCTACTCTGAGGGCACCTTGAAGAGGGAGACCTCACCATAGGAGGAATCGCATGGCAATCGGACTCGGCATCGTGCTGGTGGCAGCAGGAGCCATCCTCATCTGGGCGCTCAACGTCGACATCTCGTTCATCGACGACGACACGCTCGGGGTGATCTTGCTCGTAGCGGGTGTTCTCGCGATCATCCTCGGCCTGGTCATCAACATGCAGCGCAGCCGGCACAGGACGACCCACGTCGAGGAGCGTCGGTACGACGACGGAGCACCGCCGCGCACGTGACAACGTGACGCGCTGACCCGTTCGCGGGCGGGAAGCCAGTCCCCTTAGAAGGACGCTTCGGGCAGCTCCATCGCCTGCAGGTCGGTGGACGCCGCCAGACAGCTGGTTGCGGGGCCTACGTCGAGGGCTCAACTGACACGTTCGAGGCCTTCAACATGCCAGGCCATGCCGCGATGCACAGGCCCACCGGACAGCCCGTGCTCCCGAGTCACCCTAAGCATCTCGTCCGGTGGATGCGCGAACGAACGGAAGGACTTCCGCGTCGCCTGGAAGATGGCTCGCTGGGTTGCGGCGACGGCACGGGTGCCCGGGTTCCGGGGCGGGTGGCTGAACACCAGGACACGCCGGGTGTGCGCTGCGGCAGCACTCAGCAGCGCCTTGTAGTCCGGGTAGCAGCACACCACCCGGTGCAGCACCACGATGTCGGCCGCCTCGACGTCACCGGGTGTCACGGCGATGTCCACCATGCGCCGTTCGGCTCGGTCGGACAGACCGGCCTCGGCCAGCAGCGATTCCGCGGCAGCGTCGTAGGCGTCGACCAGCTCCAGGTTTACAGCGCTGGCTGCTCCGCGGCGCAGGAGCTCGATCTGGATCTCTCCGACCCCGCCCCCGATCTCCAACACGGAGGCGCCGTCGACACCACGGTCGGTGATGAACTCGACCATCCGTTGAGCGATTCGGTCCAAGCCGCGCCGGCGATATTGGGACGCTCGACGCCGCGCGAACCTGGCCCCGAACATGTGGTTGCACCCTCTCGGGTCGCAGCAGCCATCCATGGCCGCAGTATCCACCCCACCGTCGGCCCGCCGGTGGGGTGGAGCGGGCGCCTGACGGGGGTTGTCGGCGGGGTGGTGAGTTCCGGGTGGTCCTGACCCCATGGCGCGGGCTGGGTCTTCCCGAAACCCGCGGGCCCGGCGACATCCAACCCCTGGTCTATCAAGTCGCCTGGCGCGCCTGAAACGAGCGACTAGGTGCAGATCTGAGAGACTTGAGCCATGAGGGTCTCTGCGAAGTCGGACTACGCGCTGCGAGCACTCATCGAGATCGCATCCCGGTCGGACGGGTCACCGGTCTCGGCCGAGGAGCTCGGTCGCCTGCAGGACATCCCGCACGGCTTTCTCCAGGCGATCCTGGCCGACCTGCGACGCGCGGGGATCGTGATGAGCGTGCGAGGTCAAAGTGGCGGCTGGCGGATGGCCGGGCCCACCACGAAAGTCAGCGTGGCCGACATCATCCGGGCCGTCGACGGGCCCCTGGTCAGCGTGTATGGGCTGCGCCCCGAAGCGGTGACGTACAACGACTCCGCCGAGGTGCTCCAGCTGGTCTGGATCGCCGCCCGCGCGAACCTGCGTGACGTCTTCGAGCACGTCACCGTCGCCATGCTCGCCGACGGAAAGCTACCTGCCTCGATCATCAAGCTGACCAAGGACGACGACGCCTGGCAGCCGCACTGACACGACCGCCTACCCTCAACGCTTCGACGTGCGTCGCAGCCGCCCCACCCGGTCTGTCACCACGGGCATGCTGATCGCCAGCGCGCCGAGCAGTCCGAGCCCGCCTAGCACCAGTCCGACGCGCTGGCCCGGTGGGCGGTAGGTGATCTCGACGTCCCCGGCCTTGGTACCCGCAGGGATCTGCACCTGCAGCAGGCCTTCGGCCGTCCGTGACCAGCGGAGCTCCTCGCCGTCGATCGAGGCCGAGTAGCCGGGCCAACCCAGCCGGGCGAACACCAGCGTCCCCGCCTGGTCGACGTCGCCGATGTCGACCGTCTCGCCGTACGCTCCTGAAGTCTCGGCAGCCGTCACTTCGACTTCGTCGGAGGCCCAGCTCAGCCGGCTGTCCGGCCACGGATACGGCTCGTCCGGGTGCAGCACGACCACCTGCTTGGTCTCCCGCTCGATGATCCAGCCGTCCTCGGGGCGTACCTGGTCGATGCCCTGCTGCACGACGAGCGTCTGCAGCTTGATCAGCGTCGCCAGCGAGGGTCTGCCGTCACCGGTCGGTTGGTAGAGCTTCTCGTACGCCGCGGGACAGGTGCCGCCGTTGTAGTCCATGCACAGCGAACGGGTGAACGCCTTCAGCCCGACACCCGAGTAGGTGTTCACCGAGTCGACGCCGACGGCGTGGTACATGCTGCCGCCAAGCAGACCGCCCCACACCTTGGTGCCTTGGGACGTGACCCGGGCGCGCACCTTTCCGAGGTTCGCCAGTTGCAGGGTCGTGCCGTCGTACGAGGCGAAGCGCTTGTCCATCGCCGACACGTCACTGGGAAACGCCCACCGGGCGGCGCTGTCGTTGGCGGAGTACGCCGCCAGCTGGAAGCACAGCACGAGCACCGTGCCGACGTGCACCACGGCCACCGCCGGCAGCAGCGACCGGGCACTACGCAGGATCGCCCACACCAACCCAGCCACCAGAGTCAGCACAAGAGCAGTCGCCGCGGCGTGGACCTTGAGCGCGTCCGGGCGTTGCGCCCACGCGAGGTAGCCGCCGGTGGCCGCGATGATGACGCTGGCTGCGGCCCGCGCCGTCACCTTGTCGCGATGGAAGCCGGCCGAGGCGATCACGGCGAGCAGCAACGCCAGCGGCAGCTGGACATACTCGACGAGCCGCAACGGCCAGCGGAAGAGCCACAGTGCGGAAGGCCCGACGGCGAGCAGGAAATACGCGACCGTCACCAGCGGAACGGCCGTCAGCGCCCGCACCCGCCCTCGCAGCGACGACCACCGCAGCCACGGCAACAGCGGCAGCGCGAACCAGGCGAAGTAGGTAGCCGGCACCTGCATGGGGTCGAGGAACGTCCTGATCGGCGGCAGGTACGACGGCGCGCCGAGGTTGAGCAGGTCACCGAGACCAGGGCTCATGAAGTCGTTGTTGCGGATTCCTGCCAGATCGCCGCGGTTGGCCAGCGGCGCGATCTCCAACAGAGGAACGAAAATCAGCGGAATCAACAGCGCCACGAAGAAGCCGGTCAGCACGAGACGCCGTACGCCCGGCCAGTCACGCTGCAACGCGACCTCGACGACGACCGCGACTCCGACAACGGCCACGGCGAGGACGCCGTACGGGTTGCCCTGCGTGATCGCCAACGCCCCGACGAGAAATCCCCAGATCGGCTTCATCCGGCCGTACGCCGTGCGCCGGAACGCCCACCACACGAACGGTAGATAGGTGAACGCGATCAATCCGGACGCCCAGCTCCCCGCCTCCCAGTACAGCGTGAAGCCGGAGAACGGCATGGCGACGGCGACCAGCGAGGCCGCCCACGGCTGCGCGCCGTACTCGCGGCAGAGCAGATACAGGCCGAGGGCCAGCAGGGCTAGGAACTCTGCCTTGACCAAGGTGGCGGCCAGGTCGAGATCGGGCAGCAGCGAAACGAACACCCAGTTCAGGGCATTGATCGGGTTGTAGATCCCGAACAGCGCCTCGGCGGCGTAGTTTCCGCCGTGCCAGGAGTCGGGATCCATCAGCGGGGGCCAGGTGCCGCCGCGCAGCAGGTCGCCGAAGTGCACCCACGTAGGCAGGAACTGGGCGGCACTGTCTCCGCGCCGGTAGAAGCTCTGGCTGCCGATGATCGGCGGTAGCAGGGCAAGGAGGAAGGTCAGTACGGTGACGCTGAACGGCCACGCCCAGCGCGCCCGACCCGACACGTCGGGGGTTACTGGCGGCGTCTGCGTGGTGGCGTCGTCGGCTGAGGGTGCGCCCGCCGAGGTGCTCACACAGTCCCCTTGTGGTCGGAAGCCGAACGACTACGAGCGGTATCCACGGTTATGGGAGCCGCGGCAGACGGCTCCAGGGACTTGGCTCTGCTTCCTCCGGTCAGGGTGAACTGCGCGACCAGGAACGTGATCGGGATCGCGACCGCCGCCGCCGGGATCGCCGCCCAGCGTTCGTCCAGACCGGCGTACTGCACGAGGACATAGAGGCCGACGGTCGTGATGACGAAGTTGGCCAGGTTGGACAAGGGGAAGAGCGCGAAGGACTTCCAGCTCGGCTTGGTGCGGAACGTGAAATAGCAGTTCAGGAAGTACGAGCCGATCATGGCGAGCACGAAGGCCAGCACGTGCGCGACGAGGTACGGCAGCACGGTCTGCAGCAGCAGGTAGAGCCCGTAATACGTGCCGGTGTTGGTCACCCCGACGATTCCGAACCGAAGGATGCGCCCCACGATCACGTAGGCGGTCCGAGAGGTTTGGCCACCGACGGCGTGGCTTCGTGCGCGGGTGGGCCCTGGCGGCCGATGTGGGCGTACTCGTCGTCGTGTTCCGGTCCGAGGACGACGGTCACGGGGATGTCGGTGGGGTTGCTGCTTTCCTTGAGCAGGAAGTGCGGGCGACGCTTCGTCTCGTAGTAGATCCGGCCGAGGTACTCGCCGATCACCCCGAGGACGATCAGTTGCACGCCACCGAACCCGAGGATCGCGACGATCAGGGTCGGGTAGCCCTCGACAGGGTTGCCCTCGATCAGGTACGACCCGATGACCCAGGCAGCGTACGTGAAGGCCAGCACCGTCACGATGCTGCCGAGGTGGATCGCCATCCGGAGCGGCCGGGCGTTGAACGACACGATGCCGTCGATGCCGTAGTTCACGAGGTCGCCGAGGCGCCACTTCGACTCGCCGGCCTCGCGCTCGACGTTCTCGTAGTCGACGACGGCGGTCGAGAAACCGATCCAGGAGAACAGACCCTTGGAGAACCGGTTGTACTCACCGAGGGACAACAGGGCGCGGACAGCGCGACGACTGAGGATGCGGAAGTCGCCGACACCGTCCTCGAGGTCGACGTCGACCAGGCGGTTGAAGACCCGGTAGTACAGCCGCGACAAGGCGGTGCGGACCGGCTTGTCGCCCGTTCGGGTACGGCGCGCAACGACCTGGTCGTACCCCTCGTCAAGCATCGGCAGCATCTTGGCGAGCAGCGCGGGTGGGTGCTGAAGGTCGGCGTCCAAGATGGCGATCGCTGCGCCTTCGGCCTGACTGAGGCCAGCCAGCATGGCGGCCTCCTTGCCGAAGTTGCGGCTCAGAGCGAAGTACCGAAAGCGTGGGTCGCCCTCGTGGATAGCCCGCATTCGCTCGACCGTGCCGTCACGGCTGCCATCGTCGACCAGCAGCACCTCGAAGGAGTCGGTGAGGGCCTCGAGCTCGGTGGTGAGCACGCGGTGCAGCTGGTCGATTACCTGTTCCTCGTTGAAGCAAGGGACAACGACAGACAGCTGCACCGGCTGCATGCTTTCCCTCACGTCCTCCGTGCCTGGCCGCCGCCATCGTGGGTGGCGGCGACTCGCGAGTGGTGGCACGACCGTGCTGCTGGGATCAGTCGAGCCGGGCCGTCGAGCCCGGCGTCGAGTCTAGGTGACTGGTCTGTCCTCCCGGCCGCACCCGCCCTGGCTCGCGCAGGTGTCGAGCTGGCAGAAGATCCGCTGGTCGAGCCGGCTCTCCGTTGATCGAGCCTGTAGAGATCACTGGGAGGTCGTGCACGAGCGGATGGGCAGGCCCAGGGCCGAGCCCGGCACTACGCTCTCGGCATGGAAGGCGAGGCTGCGGCGAACACCATCAGCGGTGACCAGGCGCGTCCAGCCCAGGTGGAACTGGCGCGGCTGCGCGACAGCATCGACAACCTCGACGCCGCGTTGGTGCACTTGTTGGCCGAACGGTTCAAGTGCACTCAGGAGGTCGGGGTGCTGAAGGCGAAGCACGCGATGCCGCCTGCCGACCCCGACCGGGAGGCGCAGCAGATCGAGCGGCTCCGCTTCCTCGCGGCCGATGCCCGCCTAGACCCTGAGTTCGCCGAGAAGTTCCTCAACTTCGTGGTCGCCGAAGTACTGCGCCATCACGAGGCGATCGCCAACTCCTGACTCGTCAGTCGTTCGACTTCTTCGCGTCGTGCTCGTCCTTGTCATGTCCGTCGGCGTCGGCGGCGGTGTTGTCGTCGTCGCGGTCCGCGTCGTCTGCGTCGCCGGACCCCCGGGAGTCGCCGGAGTCGTTCTCCTCGTTGTCCGAACCCTTTGCGGCGTCGTTGGTGTCGGTGTTGTCGATGTTGTCGGTCTCTCCAGCACTGTCAGCGTCGGAGTCGTCAGCGGAGTCTGCATCCGATTCGTCGGAGGACCCGGCTTCTTCAGCCTCCACACGTAGCTGGCTGCGACGGCATCCGGGCAGGTCGTTCGGAATGGAGTCGGCGAGCACGCTGTGCACCGCCTCCCCGAGTGGTACGTCGCCGGCCGCGTTGTACGGAAAGTCTTCTTCCGACGACCACGACGAGCTCATCCGCTCGTAGGCGGCCTCGCTTAAGGCGTCGGCGTCATCGACGTACAGCTCGAGCTCGATGGTCACTCGGATGGTGTCCGTCATGTGTTCCTCCGGGGACTGGCCGCCTGGTGCGGCGCTGCTGGGGAGGCTACGCCTGTCGCGGATGGTCGGCCATGTAGCGGTCGAGCTGGCCGCGAGCGGTGGCTCGGGCGCGCCGGTGCAGGAACGACGTCCGGCCCAGCAGCCGCCCCGGCAGGCCGAGTGCCTGACCCGCCCATCGTGGCCAGTCGAAGTCGTCGACGTGGCGCGAGATGAGCCGGTTCCGGAAGGTGAAATCGGCGTCGATGACGTTGTGCACCGGGTGGCCCTGGAATGTGTAGTAGGCCTCCCAGTGCGCCGATCCGTGCGCGTCATCGGCAAGAACGTCGCGGTACTCGGCGCGCAGGTCTGTGGCGCGACCGAGCAGCATCCGCCACATCGCGCGGACCTCGTCGGCGTTCAGCCGACCGAACGCAGGGTCTTCGAAGGTCGCGTCGTCGGTGTAGCTGGCGGCCATGGTCTCGGCGTCTCGCGTGTCGAAGGCGGTGTAGAACCGGTCGACCAGGATGGCGTTGGGGTGCACCCGATCACTGTCGCGCATCTGCTGTCCAGACGACAGAGGCAGGGCAGGGGTTTCGTGGTGCCGGACAAGCAACGCTCGGCTGCTGACACCATGGCGTTGTGTCTGACGTGGTGGAGCCCGATGCGGTGAGCCCGACCGCACGAGCGCTCGCTGGCCGCCCGATCATGCACCAGCAGTGGCGTGATCTGACGTTCCTGCACTGGCGGGTCGATCCGGTCGTTGTCGCGTCGGTGCTTCCACCCGGAGTGCGCCCGGACACGTACGACGGCAGTGCCTGGGTGGGGCTGATCCCGTTCCGGATGGTCGATGCGGGGGTCGGCGCCGGCCCGTCGGTGGCGTGGCTGGGCACGTTCGCTGAGACCAACGTGCGTGTGTACACCGTGGACGACCGGGGCCGTCGGGGCATCGTGTTCTGCTCACTGGAGGCGTCTCGGCTGGCGGTGGTGCTCGGGGCGCGCGTGTCGTTCGGGCTGCCGTACTGCTGGGCGCGGATGCGCGTCGACGTCACCGGCGACGTGCTGACGTACACAACTCGTCGGCGCTGGCCGGGGCCGCGCAGGGTCGGCGGCAAGATCGTGGTCCGTTGTGGGGAAGTCCGCCAGTCCGGCGACGGCCTGGCTGACTTCCTCACGGCCCGGTGGGGCCTGCACACGCGCTGGCACGGGCGCACCCTTTACGTCCCCAACGAGCATGAGACCTGGCCACTGCACGATGCCGAACTGCTCGGGCTCGACGACGGTTTGCTGCTGGCTGCGGGTTTTCGCGGGCTCGCCACGCGCCCGCCGGACTCGGTGCTCTACTCGCCGGGGGTGACCACGCGGTTCCATCGTCCGTTTGACGCCCGGCACCCCCGGTGAGCCGGCGTGCGAGACGATGACCAGATGTCCTACGACGTCGACCGGGTCCGCCGGTCCTTTCCCGCCCTGGAGCACGGAGTCGCGCACTTCGACGGACCCGGTGGGTCGCAGGTCCCGGTGGAGGTCGCGCGAGCCGTGGCCGACACGATGGTGTCCGGGATCGCGAACCGCGGCGACATCACCGACTCCGAGCAGCGTGCCGAGGCGGTCGTCGTCGAGGGGCGGGCCGCTGTTGCCGACTTGCTGGGCTGCGATCCGGGTGGCGTCGTCTTCGGGCGGTCGATGACCCAGCTGACGTGCGACGTCGCTCGTGTGCTGGCCAACGGCTGGGGACCTGGCGACGAGGTAGTGGTGACGAGACTCGACCACGACGCCAACATCCGTCCGTGGGTCGCCGCTGCGGAATCGGTCGGAGCGACGGTGCGGTGGGCGGACTTCGACAAGGAGACGGCGGATCTGCCCATCGAGGCGGTGACCGAGCTGCTGTCCGAGCGGACACGGCTGGTCGCAGTGACGGGCGCCGCCAACTTGCTGGGGACGCGTCCGGACGTACCGGCTATCGCGGCCGCGACGCACACGGTTGGTGCCTTGCTGTACGTCGACGGGGTGCACCTGACGCCACACGCGGCGGTGGACGTGGCGGCGCTCGGCGCGGACTTCTACGCGTGCTCGCCGTACAAGTTCCTGGGACCGCACCACGGACTGTTGGTGGCGGACCCGAGCTTGTGGCAGACGCTGACGCCGTTCAAACTCCTGCCGGCGACGGACGTCGTACCGGAGCGGTTCGAGCTCGGAACGCTGCCGTACGAGCTGATCGCAGGGACGACGGCGGCGATCGAGTTCCTGGCCGGGTTTGCTACCGGCGAGGCGGCCTCGCGTCGTGGCCGGGTGCTTGCGTCGATGGCGGAGTTGGAGGCGTACGAGGACGGGCAGTTCACGCATCTCCTTGCTGGGTTGGGATCGCTCGACCACGTGACGCTGCACGGATCACCGCGGCGCCGCACGCCTACGGCGTTATTCTCGGTGGCGGGGATGCCGCCACCCGACGTACAACGGCACCTCGCGTCGCGTGGTGTCAACGCGCCGGGAGGCAACTTCTACGCGCTCGAGGCGGCACGCTGGTTGGGTCTCGGCGATGCGGGCGCAGTGCGTGCCGGCCTCGCGCCGTACACCACTCCCGCAGACGTCGACCGGCTGGTTGCGGGTGTAGCGGAGCTGGCGCCGTGAGGTCGGTGGGCGAGCGCCGGGTGCTGGTGACTGGAGGTTCGCGCGGGATCGGGAGCGCGATCGTGCAGGCGTTCGCCGAGCTGGGTGACCGGGTGGCTGTGCACTGCGGGCGCTCGGTCGACCTCGCGTCCGCGCTGGTGAAGGAACTGCCGGGATCCGGGCATCTGGTCGTGCAGGCGGAGATCTCGGACGCCCACGCGGTGAAGGCCGCTGTCGAGACCGCGACCGACACACTCGGCGGCTTGGACGTGCTGGTAAACAACGCCGGCGTGTTCACCGCGCACCCCCCGCTGGAGACGACGTATGAGGACTGGCAGACGGCGTGGGCGCAGACTCTGGCCACGAACCTGGTGGGTGCGGCGAACATGACGTACTGCGCAGTGCCGCACCTGATCGAGGCCGAAGGTGGTGCGGTGGTGAACGTGTCGAGTCGCGGTGCGTTTCGAGGGGAGCCGCGCAACCCGGCGTACGGTGCTTCGAAGGCGGGTCTGAACGCGTTCGGGCAGTCGATGGCACTGGCGCTCGCGCCGCACGGGATCGCGGTGGGGACGGTGGCGCCGGGATTCGTACAAACCGAGATGGCGCGCGAGGTGCTGGACGGTCCGGAGGGTGACGCGGTGCGCGCGCAGTCGCCGTACGGCCGGGTCGCTCGACCTGAGGACGTCGCAGCGGCGGTGATGTGGCTCGCGTCGCCGGGTGCGGCGTTCTCGACCGGCACCATCATCGACGTGAACGGCGCGTCGTACCTCCGCTCGTAAGCACCAACGCATCTTCGTACGAGACCACCATGTCGGGTCACCTCTCCGCACGCCGTCTTACCAGCTCCGCCACCCCGTCGAGGATGCGGCCGAGCCCGAACGTGAACGCGTGATCGGCGTCCCAAGCCGCCTCATGCTGTTGACCGACCGCCGTACCCACCCGTGTCGCCAGCGGGAACCGTTCCGGGTCCAGCACTTGGGCCAGCACTGGCCAGTTAGCGGCCCACCATGCTGCCTCGTCCAATCCCGACGTCGTTCGCGTCGCGTGACCCATCGATTCGTTGTGCACCACCGCCCGAACGAAGTCGAGCACCAGGCCGACCACCGAGTCCCTCTCGACGTCCGTGAGACCAACTCCGTCGACGGCCCCGAGCTCGTGCTCGTACGCTGCGATGCTGTGCGGGCCGAGCACCGGCCGCCCGACGTCGACCTCCGTCAGCCACCGATGGCTTCGCCACAGGTCCCGCCGCTCCTGCGCGACCGCCTCGAGTCGGCGCCGCCACCCGCGTCGGCCATACGGCGCCAAGGGCAACTCGGCGCCGACCTCGTCGACCATCAGTTCGACGAGCTCGTCGCGCCCAGGGACGTACGTGTACAAGGACATCGGTCGGATCGACATCCGGTCGGCCACGTGTCGCACAGTGACCGCGTCCAACCCTTCGGCGTCGGCAATTGCGATCCCAGCTCGAAGGATGTCGTCGAGCGAGAGTCGAGGGCGGGGACCGCGTCGGCCTGACGACTCCAGCGAATGTCGCCACAACAGCCGCAACGTGCGGTCGGGCCCGGCTTGCCTTGACTCTGGAATGTTCAGCGCCTTTGGTCGGTTTGGGCTAACTCCGTACACTGTACGAGATAGTTCGGGACGAGAGGTAGCTGGTATGGCGAAGTCGTGGGTGAACGGGGAGTTCGACCGGCAGGTCGAGACGTTGGTGGGGCTGGGGTATCCGTCGTTGATCGCCCATGGCGGGAGCAGCTTTCGCCGTCTCGTCGAGCCCGTGCGTGAGCGACTCCAAGCGGCAGCCTCCAGCGCACTGTTGCCGCGCGACCTCGAACAGACGCGTGAGCGCGTGGCGTTCGTCGTGGTGATCGGGAGGAAGCAGGTCTCGGTGACGCAGACCATGCCGTTGACCAGTCTTGGTGGACGGGCGGGTTGGGTGTCTGCCGACACCGCGGACATCGACCGTTTCGAGCCGATCGATGCGGTCGAAGTGCCGGACCCAGATGCCTACGCCCTCATCGACGTGTCACGCGGCGAGGACACACTCGGGGTACGTCCGAACGACGCGATCGTGACGATCATCGAGGCGGGACGGTCGCCGCTGACGGTCGACGAGGGCGTCGCGTTCGTAACCCACTTCCCGGACTCGCTGGAGAAGAACCACTGCTTCCAATTGCTCGCGTCGCGGGTCGGCGACAAGCGCGTACCGGGGATCTGGATCAGCGAACGTCGCCCGAAACTAGGGTTCTGCTGGGCGGGCAACCTGCACACCTGGCTAGGAGCCGCCTCCTGCGCCGCGCGGGTCTGATGCCCGGTTGATCGCGTCGTGAAGATGGGAGCACCCACCGGGGTAGGCGGCCTAGTATCGGAGGCTTCTTGGAGGAGTTGAGAGGCCGGCGAGCGCAGTCATGAGTTCACCCGAGGTCTGTACGGATGGATCACTCACACCGACCTGTCGAGCACCGATCCGTCAGCGACGCGAGACTGGTGCGCCGAGGTGCTCGGGTGGGAGTTCCAACCGCCTTTCCCATCCCGGGCGGTGACTACCACCTCTTCGCTTACTCCGAGTCCGGCGGGGGAGGCATCCGCCAGACCGCTTCTCTGGACCCACCGAGCCCGAAGCAACCCGAGGCAGGAGTCCGTTCGGAGGCCACCAGTCAGGCCGATCGTCGCCGCTCGAGCCGGTTCGCCATCGCGTCGACCAGCCGATCCGCGGCCTCCGGTACGGCGGGGAAGAACACGCTGGGCTCAATCAGCTCGAGCTCGAGGCACACGGGCTGACCCGTTGTCGGCCGTCACCAGGTCGACCCGCGAGTAGAGCGGCGTCTGGTTGATGCCGCTGTGGCGACCGAAGGAATCGAGCACCTGCTCCGCTGCGGCGAGCTCATCGTCGGTGACTGTGGCTGGCTCGATCCACTCGACGTACGTGCCGCCGAGCAGGCCTCCGCCTGCATCGAGCAGCGGGCCCTTGCGCGCGGCGTGCGAGAAGCGGCCGTCGATGTGGATCACGGCGAGTTCGCCGTGGCCTTCGACCGAGGACTGCAGCATCACGACCTTGCCGCCCGCTGGCTGACCATGGTCGAGGCGGCGCTCATCCGTGGAAGCTGGACCGATCCCGAGCGCGGGAAGATGTGTCTGGACGAGTACGGGCAGCAATGGATCGAGCAGAGACCCGGGCTGCGACCCCGGACCGTGGACCTCTACCACTGGCTATTCGGAAAGTACCTCGGTCCGCAGCTCGGCCACGTACGACTGACCGACCTCGACGCCCCCTCGCTCGACGCTGGCGTCACGAATTGCTGACTTCCGGGATCTCACAAGGCATGGCGGCCAAGGCGTACCGTCTGCTCCGAGCCATTCTGAATACAGCCGTCGAGGACGGCTGTATCGCGAGGAACCCCTGCCGCATCAAAGGCGGCGGGACTGAGACGCCCGCCGAACGACCCACTCTGTCCATCACGCAGGTGCTCGATCTGGCCGACCGCATGCCAGCCCGGTATCGGCTGCTGGTCCTCCTGGCGGTCTTCGCCAGTCTGCGGTGGGGCGAGGTCAGCGCGCTACGTCGTCGAGACGTCGGTGCCAGAGCCGGAAACGTAGCCGTACGGGCGGCGTTCGTCGAGCGATCGAGCGGCGAGCTGACGCTCGGCCCGCCGAAATCCGCGGCTGGGGTGAGAACCATTGCGCTGCCGACGTTGGTCGCCGAGCAGCTGGCCGATCAGCTGGCGCGCTTCGTCGACACGAACGATGACTCCCTTCTCTTCACCGGTGTGAAGGGCGGGCCGCTGCGTCGCAGCAACTTGAACAAGTCGGTCAAGTGGACAGAGCTGGTGCGTTCGATGGGGCTTACCGGCCTGCACTTCCACGACCTTCGACACACCGACAACCTGCTCGCATCCCAGACCCCCGGAGCTACGTTGCGCGACCTGATGGCCCGGATGGGGCACGACAGCATGCGCGCAGCCCTGATCTATCAGCACGCCAGCCAGCACGCAGACCTACACATCGCAGAGGCGCTGGGCGAGCAGCTCGCGTTCACGTGGCCAGGCGGCACCGAGACCGAGGACGGCAGACACGACGCGCGGGCAGGCCAGGCGCCGCCGGCTAACAGCACGCAGACAGCACGTGGGCGCCCTGCGCCATCGCAACTTCAACCTCGACCGAGCCGAACGGCTCGCTGACCTGGCCTTTCGAGTGGAGCGGGTGACGGGGATCGAACCCGCACTGTCAGCTTGGGAAGCTGAAGTTCTACCATTGAACTACACCCGCGCGACGCCTCCGGCGGCTGCGATCCGGCGCTGCAGCGGCCCTCGACGGGAGCGCTGACGATACTAACCTCCCGCTCTGCTGCGGACGGTTTCGGTGCTGAACCGACACAGTGAACCCCCTGGGTAGGCTCCGCGCGTGGCCATCGCCTTGTCGCTGCTGT
>Ga0136617_10001780_pt1 | contig 19172 bp, 19 predicted proteins | sample AntDrymUQ3222106_2_FD_129672 | JGI IMG/M metagenome (GOLD analysis project Ga0136617, IMG submission 129672) | Polar desert sand microbial communities from Dry Valleys, Antarctica - metaG UQ322 (21.06) | ecosystem: Environmental > Terrestrial > Soil > Desert | place: Antarctica: Dry Valley... | reverse complement strand
TCGAGGAGGCGCTCGACCTCGAGGCGATGGCGCGCGGCGGGCGCTAGCCGCGCTGCGGGCTCCCCGGCCGTCCGGGTTCGGGCGCTCCCTTACTCCCCCTCAGAGGTTCACCGCCACGTACTTCGTCTCGAGGTACTCCTCGATCCCCTCGCTCCCGCCCTCGCGGCCGAAGCCCGACTGCTTGACGCCGCCGAAGGGCGCCGCCGGGTTGGACACCATCCCCTGGTTGAGGCCGACCATGCCGGTCTCGAGCCGCTCACAGACGCGCAGCGCGCGCTTGAAGTCGCTCGTGTAGAGGTACGCGACGAGCCCGTACTCGGTATCGTTCGCGGCCGCGACCGCCTCGTCCTCGGAGCCGAACGTCGCCACCGGGGCCACCGGCCCGAAGATCTCCTCCCTGAGCAGGTTCGCGTCGTCGGGCACGTCGCCGAGCACCGTGGGCTCGTAGAAGTAGCCGGCGCCGTCCACCGAGCGCCCGCCCACGAGCGCCTTGGCTCCCTTGCCGACCGCGTCGTCCACCAGATCCGCGACCTTGCCGCGCTGATCGTCGTCGATCAGCGGGCCGACGTCGACGCCGTCCTCGGTGCCGCGGCCGACCTTCATCGCCCCCAGCCGCTCGGCCATCTTGCCCGCGAACTCGTCGGCGACGCCGCCGGCCACGTGGAAGCGGTTCGCCGCGGTGCAGGCCTCGCCGATATTGCGCATCTTCGCGATCAGCGCGCCCTCCACGGCGTCGTCGACGTCGGCGTCGTCGAACACGATGAACGGTGCGTTGCCGCCGAGCTCCATCGACACCTTGAGCACCTGGCTCGACGCCTGCTCCATCAGCTTGCGGCCGACCTCGGTGGAGCCGGTGAACGAGAGCTTGCGCGCGCGCTGGTCCTCGATCAGCGGCCCCATTACCGACCCTGACGAGGAGCTCGTCACGACGTTGAGCACCCCGCCGGGGAGCCCCGCCTCGGCCAGGATCTCGGCCAGCGCGAGCATCGACAGCGGCGTCTGCTTCGCCGGCTTCATCACCATCGTGCAGCCCGCGGCGATCGCCGGGCCGATCTTGCGCGTGCCCATCGCCATCGGGAAGTTCCACGGCGTGATCAGCACGCAGGGGCCGACCGGCTGCTTCATCGTCAGCAGCCGCCCGGCGCCGTTCGGCGCCACGCCGTAGCGGCCGGTGATCCGCACCGCCTCCTCCGCGAACCAGCGGAAGAACTCCGAGGCGTAGGCGATCTCGGCCTTCGACTCCTTGATCGTCTTGCCCATCTCGAGCGTCATCAGCAGCGCCAGCTCGTCGGTGCGCTCGGTGATCGCCTCGAACGCGCGCCGGAGGATCTCGCCGCGCTCGCGGGGCGGATGGGCCGCCCACTCGTCCTGGGCGTCGGCAGCGGCGGCGAGAGCCGCGACGGCGTCGTCGGGCGTGCCGTCGGCGACCTCGCAGAGCGACTCGCCGGTGGCCGGGTCCTCGACCGAGAGCGTCTCCCCGCCGGTCCCGTCGCGCCACTCGCCGCCGATCAAAAGCTGCTTTGGGACCCCGTCCACTACCTGCTGCTCCGACGTGGCGACGCTCATGATCGATCCCTTCGAGACGGGTTAGGCGGCTACGGTCTCCGTACCCAGCTCCTGCGAGATCGCAACATCGATCGAGTAGTCGATCGGGAGCACGATCAGCGATGGCAGGTCGGCGGCCAGCGCCTGCTCCAGCCGCGCCGGGAAGTCCTCCGGCGACTCGCAGCGCCACGCCGGCAGTCCGAAGGCCTCGGCGAGCTTGACGAAGTCGGGGTTCTGGAAGTCGGTGCCGAAGTGCGCGCCGAACTGCTTCTCCTGCTTCCAGACGATCGAGCCGTAGGCGCGGTCCTCCCAGATCACCGAGACGAACGGGGTCTTCAGGCGGACCGCGGTCTCGAGCTCCTGGCAGTTCATGAGGAAGCCGCCGTCACCGCTCACCGCCACCACCTTGCGGTCGGGGTGGACGAGCTTGGCGGCGATCGCCGCCGGCACCGCGAAGCCCATGCCGGCGAGCCCGTTCGCGATCAGCACGGTCCCCGGCTCGTGCGCCGGGAACATCCGCCCGATCCAGAGCTTGTGCAGGCCGACGTCGGAGACGAGGATGTCCTCGCGCCCGAGCGCCCGGCGGATCTCCCACAGCGCGCGCGGCGGCTGCATCGGGAAGTGGTCGTCGTCGCGCGCCGCCTCGAGCCGCCCGAGCACGATCTGGTTGAGGCGCTGCGAGCCGCCCGCGCTCGACGCGTCGCCGCCGCACTCCTCGGTGAGCACGCCGAGGATGAACTCGATGTCGCCGACGAGGTCGGCCTCGATCTGGAAGTGCGCGTCCACCTCGACCGACGTCGTGTCGATGGCGACGATGCGCTTGTCGCCCTTCGCGTTCCAGTGCTCGGGCGAGTGCTCGACGAGGTCGTAGCCCACGGTGATCACGACGTCGGCGTCCTCGAAGCCGGCGAGCGCGTAGTCGCGCGACTGGAGCCCCACCGTCCCGAGGGCGTTCTCGTCCTCGGCGTCGATCGCGCCCTTGCCCATGAACGTCTCGGCCACCGGGATGCCGGTCCGGCGGCTGAGCTCGCGCAGGGCGGCCGCCGCCCCGACGCGCGTCACGCCGTTGCCGGCGAGGATCACCGGGCGGTCCGCGGCACAGATCACGGCCGCCGCGCGCTCGAGCTCGTCGTCCGAGGGCCGCGGGCGGCGGATCCAGCCGGGCACCGGCAGCGGATGGCCGTCCACGTCGGCCGCCATGACGTCCTCGGGCAGCTCGAGATGGGTTGTGCCCGGCTTCTGGGCCTGGGCAACCTTGAACGCCTTGCGCACGACCTCGGGAACGATGCGCGGGTTCGTCACGCGCGCGTTCCACTTCGTGACCGGGCGCAGGATCGACACCAGGTCGAGGTACTGATGGGACTCCTTGTGCATGCGCTCGAGGTCGCCCTGCCCGGTCAGCGCCACGAGCGGGGCGCGGTCGAGGAACGCGTCGGCCACCGCGGTCATCAGGTTCATCGCGCCGGGCCCGAGCGTGCCCAGGCAGACGCCGGCGCGGCCGGTGAGCCGGCCGTAGACGTCGGCCATGTACCCGCCCCCCTGCTCGTGGCGCACGGGCACGAACTGGACCGAGGAGTGCGCGAGCGACTCGTTGAGGTCGAGCGTCTCCTCGCCGGGGATGCCGAACACGTACTCGACGCCCTCGGCCTCGAGGCACTCGACGAAGAGGTGGGAGGCCTTTCGCAGGACGTCGAACCCTCTCTGTCTGGTCACGTCCTCTCCTCCGGTCGCCTCTTCGGGACCGGGAATCTAGCTCACGTAGCATCAGCCGCATGGCGGCCGTCGAGACGAACGCGCTCGAGCGAAGCTACGGTGACCTGCGCGCCGTGGCCGGCATCGACCTGGCCGTGGCCGAGGGCGAGATCTACGCGTTCCTCGGCCCGAACGGAGCCGGGAAGACCACCACCGTGCGCATGCTCACGACGCTCCTGCGCCCCACGGCGGGCGCCGCGCGCGTGGCGGGCCACGATGTCGTGCGCGATGCGGGCGCCGTGCGCCGTCAGATCGGGGTGGCGCTCCAAGAGGCCGCGCTCGACCCCCTCATGACCGGCGCCGAGCTCGTGCGACTCCAGGCCACCCTCCACGGCATCCCTCGCGCCGACGGACGCTGGAAGGCGGCCGCGCTGCTCGAGCGGGTGGGGCTGAGCGATGCCTCGGGCCGCCGGATCGGCACCTACTCCGGCGGGATGCGCCGCCGCCTCGACCTGGCGGCCGCGCTCGTCCACGAGCCGCGCGTCCTGTTCCTCGACGAGCCCACGACCGGCCTCGACCCCGCGAGCCGGCAGGCGATCTGGGACGAGGTCCGCAACCTCAACGCCGGTGGCACGACGGTCTTCCTGACGACCCAGTACCTCGAGGAGGCCGACCAGCTGGCCGACCGCGTAGGGATCATCGACGAGGGGCTGATGAGGGTGGAGGGCACGCCGGGCGCCCTCAAGGCACAGGTTGGGAGCCCCCACCTCGAGCTGTCGCTCGCCGACGGAGGCGCCGAACGCGCCGCGCCGGTGCTCGCCCGCTTCGGAGAGGTCCAGCCGCCGCGCGACGGGGTGGTGCAGGTGGGGCTCGCCCGCGGGGCGGCGCAGATCGCCACGGTGGTGCTCGCGCTCGACGACGCCGGCCTCACGGTCGAGTCGCTCGAGCTCGTCCAGCCTACGCTCGACGACGTCTTCCTCGCCGAGACCGGGCGCCACCTCGAGGGCGCCGACGAGGGAGAGGCCGACGGCGACCCGGAGGCGGAGCCAGCCGGCGCGGACGCGCGCCCGTGACGCAGGCGAGCGTCGGCCAGAGCCTCCGCGTCGTCGGTGCGCTCGCGCGGCGGTCGATCGACCAGACCTTTCGCCGGCCTCAGTTCCTCGCGCCGATCCTTTTGTTCCCGACGCTGCTGCTGGCGATCAACGTCGGGGGCGCGGGGCGCGCGGTGGACCTGCCCGCGTTCCCCGACGTCGGCGGCTTCCTCGACTTCCAGCTGGCCGCCTCGACGCTCCAGGCCACGATGCTCGCGGCGGTCAGCGGAGGCGTGGCGCTGGCCCTCGACTTCGAGCTCGGCTTCAACGACCGCCTGCTGGCCGCGCCGATACCGCGCGTCGCGATCATCGCCGGACGGCTCGCCGGGACGGCGACGATGGGCGCGGTGGCCGCGGTCTGGTTCCTCGTGCTCGGTCTCGTCTTCGGCGCCGAGATCGTGGGCGGGCCGGCGGGTGCTCTGATGGTGATCGCCCTGAGCGCGCTATCGGCGGCGGCGTTCGGCGGGCTCGGCGCCGCGCTGGCGGTTCGAAGCGGCCAGGCGAGCGTGGTGCAGGGGACCTTCCCGCTCGCCTTCGTGATCCTGTTCCTCTCTTCCGCGTTCTTCCCGCAGGAGCTGATGCAGGAGCCCGCCTCGACGGCGGCCGCCTACAACCCGCTGAGCTTCATCGTCGAGGGGCTGCGCGAGCCGGTGCTCTACGGCATCTCGGGAGAGACGATCCTCGAGGGGCTGGGCGGAATCGCGGTCGTCGGGGTCGTCGGGGTCGTCGCGACCGCGCTCGCGATGCGCGCGCGGCTGAGGGCCGCGTGACCGCCGCCCTGCACCTCGACGCGGTCGGCGCGCTGATGCGCCGCGCGCTCAACGAGCTGCTGCGCGTCCCCGGGGCGGCGATCCCGGGCGTCCTGGCGCCATCGCTGTTCATGCTCGGGCTGACCGGCGCCTTCGGCGAGCTGACGGAGCTCCGGGGCTTTGAGACCGACAGCTTCCTGTCGTTCATTCTCCCGGTCAGCCTGGTCCAGGGCGCCACCTTCGCCGGGGCCGCGACCGGCGTCAACCTCGCGCGCGACATCGAGATCGGCTGGTTCGACCGCCTGCTCGCCGCGCCGACGCCGCGCCCGGCCCTGCTCGCGGGCATCGTGCTGTCGGCGAGCCTGCGCTCCCTCTTGCCGATCACAGGCGTGCTCGTGCTCGGGCTCGCGCTGGGCGCGAACTGGCCCGGCCTGGGCGGCCTCGTGGTGGCTGTGGGCCTCGCCTTTGCCTTCGCGGCGGTCGCGGCATCCTGGACGGTCGGGCTGGCGCTGCGCTTCAAGACGCAGGCCGCGGCGCCGCTGATGCAGGCGAGCATGTTCGTGGCGGTCCTCTTCACGACCTCCTACGCGCCGCAGGAGGTACTCACCGGCTGGCTCGCCACAGTCGCCCGGTACAACCCGGTCACCCGCATCGTCGAGGGGGTGCGCCAGGGCTTCGTCGGCGAGGTGACGTGGGCCGAGACCTGGCCGGCGCTCGCGGTCCTGGTCGTGCTGCTCGTGCTGATGGCCGCGTTCGCCCTGCGCGGGCTCCGGCACGCGGGCGACTGACGCCCGGGCGCCTCTGACGGGCCCGTCGCTAGACGACGAGCGCGAGGCCGAACAACGGCGCCGGAGCGGCGTGCTCGGGATGGTCGCCCTCGAGCGAGAGCCGGAGCCCCTGCTCGGGCGTCAGCGACACCGTCCGCTCGTGACCGCACTTGCGACAACGCGTGCGCGCGCGGTTGTCCCAGGGCTCGAGCTCGAGCGCCCACGCCACGTCGTCGGCGAGGCAGACGCGGCAGGCCAGGCCGGCAGCCACGAGGCAGCTCGGGTCGTCGCCGCGGAACGCGGCGGTCTCCGCGCGGTTGCGTTCGTCGAGCTCGACCATGGGTAGAGGATCGTCGCGACGCGGGCGCGCGAACATGGCGCGGGCTCGCCAACCCTACGTTTGGGGGGTGCGGCACGAGGGGACGCTTCCTCACCCCTCCGTGAACCGGATGCGCAGCACGTCGCCGTCGGCCACCTCGTAGTCGCGCCCCTCCAGCCGCAACTTGCCGCGGTCGCGCGCTCCACCGTAGCCGCCGGCGTCGGCGAGCTCCTCCCAGGGCGCCACCTCGGCGCGGACGAACCCGCGCTGCATGTCGGTGTGCACCTGTCCGGCCGCCTCCCAAGCGGTTGTCCCGCGCTCGACGGCGTGCGCCCGCGCCTCGGTTCCGCGATCCGCGGTGAAGAACGACAGCAGTCGCAGCAGCGCGAACGCCTCGCGCACGAGCCGGTCGATCCCGGCGCCGGGGGCCCCGAGCTCGACGCGCATCGTCTCCGCCTCGGCCGCGTCGAGCTCCGCGAGCTCGGCCTCGATCCGCGCGGCGAGCGCCGTCGTGCGCGCGTCACCCCCGTGGGCGTGGCCCTCGAGCGCCGTCGGCGGGTCGGCCGGCCCTTCGTCGGCGACGTTCGCCACGTAAAGCACCGGCTTGGCGGTCAGGGGCTGGAGGCCCGCAAGGGCTGCGGGAGCGTCGGCGGGCGTGGGTACCGAGCGCACCGGCCTGCCGGCGCCGAGCGCCTCGACCACGGCGCGCAGCCACGACTCCTCCGCGACCGGGGCGCGCTCGCCGGACTTCGCCTGACGGGCGACCCGCTCGAGGCGGCGCTCGGCCTGCTCGAGGTCGGCGAGCAAAAGCTCCGCCTCAACCGTCTCGGCGTCGCGCACCGGGTCGACCGAGCCCTCGGGATGCGGCACCTCGGCATCCTCGTGCGCCCGCACCACATGGACGATCGCGTCCGTCTGGCGGATGTCCGCAAGAAAGCGGTTGCCCAGCCCCTCGCCCTCGTGCGCACCGCGGACGAGACCGGCGATGTCGTGGACCACGAGCGTCTCGTACACGACGGGCGCCGCGCCGACCGCGGCGGCGACGCGACCCAGGCGCTCGTCGCGCACCGGGACGACCGCGACGTTCGGCTCGACCGTCGTGAACGGGTAGCTCGCGGCCTGCGCGCCCGCGCGAGTGAGCGCGTTGAAGAGCGTGGTCTTGCCGGCGTTCGGCAGCCCGACGATCCCGACCCTCACGGGTGGGAGCGCCGGTAGTCGGTGACTCCCGCGCGCATCACGGCGCGTGGCCTCCGATCACGCTCCCGAACGCGGCGCCCGCCACCACGTCCGAGGGGTAGTGGATACCGAGGTAGGGCCGCGACACGGCCAGCGCGATCGCAACCGCGTAGAGCGGAGGTCCCGGCAACGCGTCGCTCAGGACGCGCGCGCCGGCGAACGATGTGGAAGCGTGAGCAGAGGGGTAGGAGAGCGTGGAGAGCGTGGGCGAGAGCGGTGGCAGGTCCTCGATCAGCGGGCGGGCGCGGCGGATGCCGATCTTCGCCCCGTAGTTGAGCACGAGCGTGAGCGCCACCGTGCGAAGCGCGCGGAGGTAGACGGCGCGCCTGCGCCGGTGCACGACGGCGCCGAGCGCGGCGATCGTGAACCAAAGCGCAGCGTTGTCCCCGAGGCGGGAGAACCGAACCACGGCGAGCTCGACGAGCGGGTGGTGGCCGCGCGTGCGCAGCAGGCGGAGCAACGCGAGGTCCATGTTGTGGAACACGCGACCGACCGGCGATCCGTACCGCGTCTACCCGCTCGAGGCTAGAAGCCGACGCGGTGCAGCTCGGTGTCGAGCCGGACGTAGACCAGCTGGCTCAGGTCGAGCGTCACGTCGGAATCCTCGGCGGCGACGGTGTGCCAGCGCTCGGCGCGATCGCCGGCGAGCGCCGCCTTGAGCGCGTCGTATGGGGCCGAGGTCATCCGCAGCACCAGGATCTGGCCGCCGGAGAAGCCGACGTCCACCCGCCGTGCCTTGTCGTCGGTCGTGGAATCAGCCATCAGTGCGCCGGCTCCACGAGCTCGGTCAGGACGCCGCCGGTGTCGTGCGGGTGAAGGAACGCGACCCGGCTCCCGCGGATGCCGATCCGCGGCTCGGAGTCGATCAGGCGGATGCCGACCTCGCGAACGCGCTCGAGCGTCGCGTCGATGTCGGTCGTCTGGTAGGCGACGTGGTGCATTCCCGGGCCGTTCTTCTCGAGGAACCGGCCCACCGCAGAGTCGGCCGACGTGGGCTCGAGCAGCTCGACGTGGCCATCGCCGACCCCCAGGAGCGCCGCCTCGACGCCGAACTGCTCGACGGTCTCGCGGTGCTGCTCGGCCAGGCCGTAGCGGTCGCGGTAGAGCTCGAGCGCCCGGTCGAGGTCGTCGACGGCCACGCCGACGTGGTCGATCCGTTCGAACACGGGCCGCAGTCTACGAGGCGGGCCGCGTGGGAGCTAGGTGACGCGCTCGAGGCGATCGTTCGGGCGGTGCTCGCGCCCGACCTTGGCGCAGTCGCGGCCGCCCACGCGGACCACGTCGGCGGTGAAGTCGTTGCCGCCGCGCACCAGCGACGAGCCGACGCCGTAGGAGTCGACGCGCGCGCCCAGCGCCTCGAAGTCGCGGATGCGCTGGGCGTCGAAGCCGCCGCTCGCCACGATCTTCACGCGCGCGTGGCCCGCCTCGTCGAGCGCCTCCCTCACGCGGCGGACGAGCTCCACGTTCACGCCGGTGGGCTTGAAGCTCCCCATCGCGTGCCAGAGCGAGCGGTCCACGAGGCTGTCGGAGGTGTCGAGCCGCACGCCCCAGAGGCGATCGCCGAGAGCGTCGGCGACCTCGAGCGCCGTGCGCACGGAGTCGTTCTCGAAGTCGACGAGCACGACCACGTTCGTCTCGTGCGCGAAGCGCTCCGCGAACGCGCGCGCCGCCGCCACGGTGTCCCCCTCGTAGGCGGCGATCAGCCCGTGCGGCACGGTGCCGACCCCGCGTCCGCCCCACCAGGAGGCCTGGGCGTCGGTGGAGACGCCGATCGCGCCGGCCACGTGCGCGGCCCATCCGTCGCCGGTCTGCACGAGCCAGTGGTCGTGGCGGGCGGGGAAGTAGAGGATCGGCTTGCCCGCCGCGGCGTCCACGACCTCGCGGACGTTGCGCATGATGAGTGTCCGCCGGGCGAGGCACCCGAGGTAGACGGTCTCGAGGTGGGCGAACAGCGCATAGTCACCCTCGATCGTCATCACGGTCTCGAGCGGCGCGATCTCGTCGCCCTCGTTGAGGGCGTGCACCTCGAGCTTCTCCCACCCGGGATCGAAGCCGCCTTGCGGGAAGGACCCAGCGCACTGCTTGAGCACCGCGATCGCCTCGTCGATGCCGCCCAGCACCGACTCCTCCTTCTGGAACACCTGCATCGTGACCGTGGGGTGGCGATCCTCGGCCTCGAGCAGCTGCTTTGCGAGGTTGAAGTAGGCGTCCGTGTAGTAGCCCGCGCGGATCCGCTCCACGGGCAGGCGGAAGACGCTCGGGGCGAGGCGAGTGCGGCTCGCTTGCGTCGCCACGACCGGATGTTAAGCGCGGCGTCCGTGTAGTAGCCGCCGCGGGCGCTACCGGCCCTCGGCGCGGAGGATCTCCCGCAGCGCCGCGTGGCCGACCTCGAGCTGCTCGGGCGTCGGCTCGCGCGTCCCCACCGCGCGCTGGATCTCATGGCCGGGGCGGCGCAGGGCGCGCGCGAGCCCCGACCGCGGGTGGCGCTCTGACCAGCCGAAGACCTCGAGCGCCACCGCTGTGCTCCCGATCCCGACCGCAGCATCCACGGCCGGCCCACGGAGGCCGGCTCGCCGGGCGAGCGTATTCCCGAGCATGGCCGTTGACAGGAGCGGCGCGACCAGGTTCGAGCCGCAGCGCTCATGCTCCTTGGTCGCGTCGCCGACCTCGCCGTCCTCCTCGTAGGCGCCGATCGCCTTGTGCTCCACGCCGTGGTAGGCGGCGAGGTCCCCGCTTCGCAGCGCGAGCAGCGCGGGGGCGAGGCTGAGTGCCGCCACGACCGCCTCGCGCCCGAGCGTCCGGCCCCCGGCGCTCCGCACCGCCTGGCCGAGCAGCGCGGCGCTCACGAGCGCGCCCAGGGTGCGCCCGTCCTGCATCGGGAGCTCCGCCTCGGGAAGCCGGCGCTTGACGAGCGGGACCACGGCGAGCGCCTCGGCCAGGCGGGCGAGCCCGCGCAGGCCGGCCACGCCGTCGAACCGCTGCCCGCCGAAGTCCGGCTTCTCGCCGGAGGCGACCCTCAGCTCGCCGTCGCGTCCGCGGACGGCGGCAGCCCAGTGACTCGGGCCGTGGACCAGCAGTCCGTTGCGGAGCGCCATGCCTCCGAGCCTCAGCTTGTCGTCGGGCTCGGGGGCGAGCTCGCGCCCGGTGCGGGCGTCCTCGGGCGCAATCTCCTTTGTCATCCCAGCAGCCTCGGCGCCAGCTCGGCGAAGAACCGCGCCGCGAGTCCGAGGTCCTCGACCGGTATCCGCTCGTCCGCGGCGTGGATCAGCGGCGCCGCCTCGAACAGGTCCATCGAACGCTGCGGGCAGAAGCCGTATGCCACGCAGTCGGGAAAGGCCTCGCGGAACCAGCGCGAGTCGGTGAAGCCCGGCAGGACCATCGGGGCGATCGTCGCATCGGGGTCCTCGCGCCCGATGAAGTCCTCGATCTCGCGCATCAGCCGGCTCTCGACCGGGGACCGGTTTCCGATCACCGTCTCGGAGAACTCGAGCCGGTATCCGTCGTCGCCGATCACCTCGGCGATGCGCCGCCGGGCGTGGTCCTCGTCCAGCTCCGGGGGAACGCGGCAGTCGACCTGGAGCTCGGCGCGCGCCGGGATCACGTTGATCTTCTCGGAGGCGCGGATGCGCGTGGGGGTGAGAGTGACACCGAGCATTGGCTCGAGGAGGACCGCGACACGCGGGTCCTTGCTCGCCACGCGCTCGAGCGCCGGACCCAGGTCGCCGTCCACCGCGAACCCGAGCGCCTCGAGGAACGCCTCCGGCTCCGGGGTGAGCTCGAGCGACGGCTGGCGCTCGGCCATCGCCTGGAGGATCGGCGCCATCTTGGTCAGCGCGTTGTCGCCGATCCGAGGGATCGAAGCGTGGCCGGCCCGGCCCTCGGTCGTAAGCGTGAAGCGGAAGACGCCCTTCTCGGCCACGCAGACCCCGTACACGCGCCGCCCGCCGAGCTCGATGTGGTCGCCGCCGCCCTCGTTCACCACGAGGTCGCAGCGCACCTTGTCGGGAACCTGTTCGCAGAGCCATTTCGCCCCGTGCGTCGCGCCGGCCTCCTCGTCGGCGGTGAGGACGAGCATCAGCTCACCCGACTCCGGGCGCCAGCCCTCCTCGGCGAGGGCGGTCGCCGCCGCCACCTCGGCCGCGACCTGGCTCTTCATGTCGAGCGCGCCGCGGCCCCACACGCAGCCATCCTTGAGGTCGCCGGACCAGGGGTCGACGCTCCAGTCGTCGGGATCGGCGAGCACGGTGTCCACGTGGCCGAGGTAGGCGAGCCGCGGGCCGTCCGAGCGCCCGCGAAGGCGCGCCACCTGGTTCGGGCGTCCCTCCACAGCGGACAGCAGCTCGCACTCGAAGCCGGCTCGCTCGAGCAACTCGCGCAGGTACTCCTGGACGGGCGCCTCGTTGCCGGGCGGGTTGACGGTGTTAAAGCGGATCAACTCGCGCAGAAGCTCGGTCGTCCTGCGCTCGAGTTCCTGCGGCTCCGGCACCGCGGCCGAGTATAGGAAGGGTCGAGCGAACGCCGCCCGTCGACGCCGGCCGGTTCTCCCTGCACTGGAGATTGCCGTCGACCACATTGCGCGAGATCGCGACGGCGTGAGAGTCTTCTTTACGCGGCCACGACGGGCGGTGGGAAAGCGACGCCGTCCTGCGCGACAATCGAGGCCCTTGGAGCGCCTGTTCGAGAGCGACGCCACGCCCGACCCTCGGCGGCCCGGTCACCGGACCGCGGTACCGCCCGCCGAGCAGCCGGCGTCGGTGCGGATGCGACCGGCGAGCCTCGACGAGGTCGTGGGGCAGGAGCACCTGCTCGCTCCGGGGTCCACGCTGCGGAGCGCGATCGAGGACGGTCGACCGCACTCGATGATCCTCTACGGGCCGCCGGGCACCGGCAAGACGACGCTCGCCCGGCTGCTCGCGGCGGGCGCCAGCGCCGCCTTCGAGGAAGCCTCCGCGGTCAGCGCCGGGCGCCAGGAGGTCCGCGAGGTGATCGCGCGCGCCGAGCACCGGCGGCAGACCGGCGGCGAGGCAACGATCTTCTTCCTCGACGAGATCCATCGCTTCAACAAGGCGCAGCAGGACGCGCTCCTGCCGGCCGTCGAGGAGGGGCTGGTGGTGCTCGTCGGCGCCACCACCGAGAACCCGTACTTCGAGGTTAACTCGGCGCTGCTTTCGCGCTGCCAGGTCTACGAGCTGAGGCCGCTCGAGCCGGGTCTCGTCGAGGCCCTCCTGAGGCGGGCGCTGAGCGACGAGCGCGGCATCCCCGATCCGCCGCAGGTCGCCGACGACGCGCTCGAGTTCCTGGCAGCGCGCTCGGGCGGGGACGCGCGGACTGCGCTCCAGGCACTCGAGCTCGCGTGCGCCGGCGCGGATGGCGACCCCGTCACGCTCGAGCGGGCCGAGGACGCGCTCCAGCGGCGGGCCATCCGCTACGACCGCGAGGGCGACCGCCACTACGACACGATCTCCGCCTGGATCAAGGCGACGCGCGGCTCCGACCCCGACGCGTCGCTCCTCTATCTGGCCGTGATGCTCGAGGGCGGCGAGGACCCGCGCTTCATCGCGCGGCGAATGGTGATCCTCGCGAGCGAGGACGTCGGCAACGCCGACCCGACGGCGCTGCTCGTGGCGGTGGCCGCGGCGCACGCGGTCGAGCACGTCGGCCTGCCGGAGTGCGCCCACAACCTCGCCCAGGCAGCGGTCCACCTCGCGCTGGCGCCGAAGTCGAACGCCTCGTACAAGGCGCTCGGCGCCGCGCGCGCGTGGGTGCGCGAGCACGGCGCCCCCGACCCGCCGCCGCATCTGCAGAGCGCCGCGTATCCGGGGGCCGGGGCGCTCGGCCGCGGCCAGGGCTACGACTACCCCCACGATCGTGCGGACGCGCTCTCGGGGCAGGAGCTGATGCCGTCCGAGGCGGTCGGGGAGCGCTTCCTCGAGCTCTCCGAGAATGGCGCCGAGGCCGAGCTGCGCCGGCGACTCGAGCTGATCCGCACGGGTCGTCGAGCTCGCGGGGAGAACGCCTGAGAGCCGGGGCGGCCGCGGCCGCCCCGGTCGCGACTGTGACATCGCTCACTCCCGCTGCGCCCGCGCCGCTCACAGGCGCAAGCGGCGCTGCAGGACGCCAAGCGGCATTGGCCTCAATCGGGGGTCGTCTGCCACCCTGGATCCGATGGCCTCTACGCGCGCCGCCCAACGCACCCGACGCCGCCAGCGTTCCGCGGAGCCGCCGCGTCAGTCGCACGGGTTCGTCGACCCCGGTGCGATGCTCGCGAACGCACACGAGCTCCCGTCCGGGCTCACGGTTCGCCTGCGACTCGCGCGGCCGACCGACGCGGTGCAGGTGCGCGCCCTCCTCGAGCGGCAGTCGGCGGAGACGCTCTCGCGCCGCTTCTTCACCGCGATGCCACGCATCTCCGACGGCACCGTCCGCCACTTCACCTACTACGACCCGCGCACGACGCTGATCGTCGCGGCCACCGCGCTGATCGGCGGCGCCGAGGAGGTCGTCGGGCTCGCCGACGTGGCACTGCTCGCCACCGGGCTCGCCGAGATCGGCCTGCTGGTGGACGAGGCGCACCAGGGCGAGGGAGTGGGCCGGGCGCTGTCGGAGGCGATCGCGTGGCTGGCCGTGCAGCGCGGCGCCACTCACCTCAAGGCCGAGATGCTCGATCGCAACGTCGCCATGCTGCGGCTCATGCAGCGGCTGGGGCCGACCGTGCAGACCGCCGAAGGCGGCGTCTCGACCGCCTACACGAAGCTGCCGGCGCTGCGGCGCCCGGCGGCGGCCTGACGCCCCCGCGACGCTCCGGCGCCTCGCCATAGACTGACTTCGGGTCGCCCGGCCCGGTCCTCGAGCAGCCGAAAGGAACGCGAATGCAGGCAGCCACAGCCACCGAGACAGCGCCCCCGGCCGGCACCGAAGGCGGGCTCGAGTCGTTCAGCCCGGCGACCGGCGAGCGGGTCGGCTCGGTGCCCACGCTACGCCCCGAGCAGGTGCAGGCGGTCGTCGACGAGGTGGCGGACGTCCAGCCGTTCTGGGCTGCCCTGCCGCTCTCAGATCGCGCCCGCTACATGCGGCGCACGGCCCAGGTCGTGATCGACAACCTCGACGAGCTTGCGACGCTGATGGCGCGCGAGCAGGGCAAGCCGATCAGCGAGTGCTACACGATGGAGCTGCTCCCGACGATCGACGCGCTGCACTGGATCGCGGGCGCCGGGCCGGAGATCCTCGCCGACGAGAAGATCTCCTACCCGCAGATCTTCTTCAAGCAGAAGAAGTCACACTTCGCGTACGACCCGCTCGGCGTGGTCGGCGTGATCGCCCCGTGGAACTACCCGTGGTCGATTCCGTTCGGCGAGGTGGCGATCGCGCTCATGTGCGGCAACGGCGTGGTCGTGAAGCCGGCGTCGCTCACGCCGCTCATCGGGCAGCGGATCCAGTGGGCGTTCGAGCGCGCCGGGCTCCCGCAGGGACTCGTCCGCGCGGTGCACGGCGGCGGCGGCGTCGGCCGGGCGCTCGTCGAGTCGAGCGCCGCCAAGATCTTCTTCACCGGCTCCGTAGACGTCGGCCGCGGCGTAGGCGTCGCCTGCGCCGAGCGCATGAAGGGCTCCGTGCTCGAGCTCGGCGGAAAGGACCCGGCGCTCCTGCTCGCGGACGCCAACCTCGACACGGCGATCGCCGGCTGCGTGTGGGGCGGCTTTGCCAACGCCGGTCAGACGTGCTCCGGAATCGAGCGCGTGTACGTGGTGAGCGAGGTGGCGGACCGCTTCGTGGAGGGAATCGTGGCGAGCGCCCGCCGCCTCCGCGTGGGCGACCCGCTCGCGGGCGAAACCGAGATCGGGCCGATGGTCTCGCGCGAGCAGTTCGACCTCGTCCGCGAGCTCGTGGACGACGCCGTGCAAAGCGGGGCCGAGCTGCGGTGCGGTGGTCCCACCGAGGTGCCCGGCCTCGAGGGCCCGTTCTTCGCGCCGGCCGTGCTCACCGGCGTTACCCACGAGATGCGGATCATGCGCGAGGAGATCTTCGGACCGGTGCTGCCGGTGATAACGGTCGAGTCCGAGGACGAGGCGATCCGCCTGGCGAACGATTCCGACTTCGGGCTCAGCGCTTCGATCTGGACGCTCGACCGCGCCAAGGGCGAGCGGATCGCCCGCCGGATCGAGGCGGGCAGCGTGTGGATCAACGACCACTCCTACTCGCACGGGGCCTGCCAGTGCTCGTGGGGCGGCGTCAAGGACTCCGGACTCGGCCGCTCCCATTCCAAGTTCGGCTTCTACGAGTGCGTGAACGTCAAGCACGTGGCATGGGAGCCGTCGCGCCTGCCGCAGTTCTGGTGGCACCCCTACGACGACTCGCTGCGCAAGGCGATGCGCTCATCGGCTCAGCTTCTCTACGGACGCGACGAGGACAAGCTCGGGGCGCTGCGCACGGGCGCACTCCCGCTCGCCCGAGTCGGCAGCAAGATGCTCCGCGGGGCGCGTCGGCGGCGCTAGCGCCTCGCGGGCAGGCGGTCGCTACGCTGGGCAGTGGGTAGCGGCCGGTTCACGAATCGGGAGTCGAGGAGAGTGGCCGCCCGCTGCAGCGCGTCGGACGCGCAGCTAATGGCGCAGGGGGCCGGCGCGTGCCCCGACCGCAGCATCGTCGGGGGAGGACGGCTCCACGAAGGATCGACGGCGAGCGGCGCGCCTACGTGCGCACGCCGCACAGCTGCCCCGGCAGCGAACGGTGGGTCAGCGCCTTCCGCTTCGGCTACCGCGACGGCGTGACCCAGACGGTCACGAGCCGCACGCCGTGCCGGCACGTGCGCTCCAGGCGCTAGCCGAAGCGCGAACTCAGGCGTGCGCCGGCACGTACGCCGGGTCGCTCTCGTGCTCGCGAAAGAAGCGGACCATCGGGCCCACGTACTCCTCGAAACGCGGGCAGCGAAGCCCGTGCCGCGCGAGCATGTCGCCCGCCTGGCGGGTGTCGAAGCGGACCGGGTGGTTGAGGTAGCGCAGGCTCTCGGCGGGCGCGTCGGCGTAGAGGCGACGCACGGGCGGAAGCTTCAGCGAGGCGGTCACCAGCCGCGGCGGCACCCGCAGGCCCGGCGCGCGGCCGGCGTACTCGTGGGCGAGCAGCCGCAGGACGTCGCTCGCCGACACCGGCTCGGGGTCCACCAGGTGGAGCGTCCCGCCGACCGCCTCCGCGTCCTGCGCCGCCGCCGCCATCGCGTCCACCACGAAGTCCACCGGCACGACGTTGAACGGCGCGCGCGATCGTCCGAACTGGGGAATCGGCCCACCGCTTCGCTCCGACGCCTGGACCACTCTGAGCATGTAGTAGGGCCCGTCGAACTTCTGCGTCTCTCCGCTGAGTGAGTCGCCGACCACGATCGCCGGGCGGATCACGGTCGTGGGCACGCGCCCCATGGCCGCCCGGACCCACACCTCGGCCTGGAACTTGGTCGACTCGTAGTGGTTCTTGAAGCTCTGGCCGAGCGTCAGCTCGTGCTCGTAGACCACCCCCTGCCGCGTGCCCGCGACATACGCCGTGCTCGCGTAGACGAGGCGCTCGAGCCGCTCGCAGCGCGAGCACAGCTCGAGAACGTTGCCGGTCCCCTCGACGTTCACCCGCTGGGCGATCTCGAGCGGCACGGCCAGGTCGTAGATGGCCGCCAGATGATGGGCCGTGGTTACCTCGGCGAGGAGGCGCTCGTAGTCGTCCGGCGCCAGCCCGAGGCGGCGATCGGCTATGTCGCCGAGGAGGACCTCGACGCGCCCCGAGTCGATCGCGGCGGCCGCCTCCCACGCCTGCGACTCCATCCGCGGCTCGACGAGGCACGTGACCCGCGCGTCCGGCTCCGCCTCCACGAGCGCGCGCACCAGCCGGCGCCCGATGAACCCGGGGAACCCCGTCAGAAAGGCGAGCGGCTTCGCCACAGCGCGCGGCAGTCTACGTCTCAGGCGCCGCGATCGCCGTAGATCGCCGCCATCCAGACCGCGGCGAGCTGGTCCACCACGGCCTCGACCGAGCGCTCGGACGACGCGAGAAAGAGCCAGAAGCAGCGCTCGGCCATCCACACGAGCGACTCGGCCGTGCCGCGCGGGTCGAGCGACCCGACGCGCCCGGCAACCCGCTCGCGCTCGAGGTGCTCGGCGGTCGCGTCGACGAACCGCTCGACGAGCGAGCGCCAGAAGGCCCTCACGTCCGGGTCGTACGTTGACACCTCCACGGCGAGGCCGAGCAGCCGCCCGTGGCGCGCGTAGACCGAGGCGACCCCGGTCAGCGCCTCCCGCACCAGCGCGCCCGGCTCGCCCTGCCCGTGCCACCAGCAGTCGGCCTCGACGTAGAGGTCGTCGGCCACCTCGGCCGCGGCCGCGATCAGGAGGTCGTGCTTGTCGCGGAAGTAGAAGTAGAACGCGCTGCGCGACAGGCCCGCGCGGCGGGCGATGACGTCGACCGTGAGGTCGCGGAACGCCGACTCCGCAGCGAGCTCGCCGATCGCCTCGACGAGCTTGGCTCGGACGTCCTCGCGTCGCTGGCGCCGCTCGGTGCGGCTGGCTGCTGCCGTGGCCATCGTCCGCGACCATAGCAACCCTGACGGCGCGTTCAACATATCGTTTGACATAGTGTCGAGAAATCGGGTAAGGTGGTGGGCAGCCAGCTGGAGTCGATCGAAGGAGGCCCGCCGTGGCCACGCTTGAAGAGCTCGCCCTGCAGGGGGACCCGGGGACGCTCGAACACGAGGAGCAGGCGCGCAAGATCAAGCTCAAGACGCCGCAGGAGCTCTACGAGCTGTGGGAGCGCCAGCAGTGGCTCTCCCAGGACGTCGATCTCGAGCAGGACCAGCGCGACTTCGCCGCGCTGTCGGACGAGCAGCGCCACCACCTGCTCTGGAACCTCTCGTCGTTCTTCATCGGCGAGGAGCGCGTGACGACGCAGTTCTCGGGCCTCGTGATGGCCTACGACGACGAGCAGGAGGAGGCGTTCCTCGCGAGCCAGCAGGTCGACGAGGCGCGCCACATGCAGTTCTTCGACCGCTTCTACCGCGAGGTCGTCGGCTACGACGACCCCGAGATGAAGCGGCGCCTCGAGCGCGTGCGCGAGCACCTCAACGACGCCTTCGTGACGCTCTTCGACGAGTCGCTCGTCCAGGCCGGCCAGGCGCTGATCGACGACCCGCGCGACGTCGGGGCGAAGGTGGACTTCGTGACCGCGTACCACATGGTCATCGAGGGAGCGCTGGCGCTCACCGGCCAGCACTACATCACCGAGTACATGGAGAACGAGGGCATCCTCCCGGGCTTCGTCGAGGGGTTCGGGAACATCGCCCGCGACGAGCACCGCCACGTCGCCTACGGCACCTGGTTCCTGGCCGAGTCGGCCGGCCAGGACGAGGCGCTCGGGCGGCGGATGCAGGCGAAGCTCGCGGAGCTGATCCCGATCGCCGCCGGCGTACTCGTCCCTCCGGGTTACGAGCTCGGCGAGGAGTACGAGATCCTCGGGTACAGCTCGGCGGAGGTCAACGAGTTCGCGTTCAAGTCGCTGTCGCGGCGGCTGAAGGCGATCGGCGTGCCGCTCCAGCTGGAGCCGGCGCCGGCCTAGTTCGAACGGGCTCGAAGCGAGGGCGGCGTCATGCCGCCCTCGCGGCCGGCACGAGCCTCAGCCGCTCGGGCAGGAACGGGATCACGGCGCGCTTGACGTACTCGGCGCCCCCGGCGACGAGCGCGCGGCGCACGGCCGTGGGCGGCAGCGGGCTGAACCCGTATTGGCGCCGGATCTCCGCCGGGAGCAGCGC
>Ga0136617_10001779_pt1 | contig 19184 bp, 18 predicted proteins | sample AntDrymUQ3222106_2_FD_129672 | JGI IMG/M metagenome (GOLD analysis project Ga0136617, IMG submission 129672) | Polar desert sand microbial communities from Dry Valleys, Antarctica - metaG UQ322 (21.06) | ecosystem: Environmental > Terrestrial > Soil > Desert | place: Antarctica: Dry Valley... | reverse complement strand
TCAGCGTGGTCACAGCGGCGGGCGGACACAGTGAATCCCACAGCGGAACCGCCGCTGACCAAGACCTATGGAGGTCCCATGAAGATCAACCGTTCCCTCACCATCGCCGGCGGCGTGCTGGCCATCTGCACGCTCGGGTTCGGAGGCGCCGCAGTCGCCAGCGGCCCTGCCGTGACCGGAGAGACCAGCTCCTCGAGCACCGAGAGCGCTGCCGACCAGGCGGCGCAGGATGCAGCCTGCAAGGCCGCCGGGGTGGACCCGGCCGCGTCCAACATTCAGTACGACGACGCCACCGGTGTGTGCTCGCTCGACGGCGGCGGGCAGGACAACAACGGCGAGTGACCGTCCCACACCTCCTGGCCGGGGTCCAACCACCCCGGTCTAGGGGTGCGTCAGGGGGTGTTGTGGGTCGCCCAGTCGCGCAGCAGGTCGATCCGCTTGGCGAGCTGCACCGCTGTCGCGGCCGCCGCAGCCGGTCCGCCGCACTCCTTGCGCAGCGCGGCGCACGTATGCCGTGCGGCTGGCCGGTGCGGTGGTGCCAGGCCGCCACCAGGCCCTTGAGCTCACGACGCACCATCGCGAGCTGCTCGTGGGTCGCCGGCTCGCGGAGCTTCTCGGCGGCCTCGGCCTTGTCGGGTGCTCGCCGAGGCGCTCGCTCTGCCGGCTGCAGCAGGTCACGGACCTGGTCGGCCTCCAGCAGGCGGGGGATCCCGAGGAAGTTCATCTCCTCCTCGGAACCCACCTGCACCTCGCCGGCATGGCCGAACTCGGCTCCGTCGTAGAGCACGCGGGCGAAGGTCGCATGTGATCCCAGCGCCTCTTGGACCGACAGTCGAAAGCCCGAAAGCCGTAGTCCACAAGGGAAAATCGAAACGCAGTGGCTCGACAAACTCGACCGGTGGAAGGTCTCCCTCGACCGACGGAAGGGCGGCGACCGGAGAGACGGCGTCGATCAGCCGTAGGGGAAGAAGAGGGGGCCGGGGAAGACCGACAGCACCACCGATGCGGCGAGCGTAAGCCCGACCACGAACTCCGTCGTCCACGGGACATCCGACGGCCGTACGACGACAGCTCGTGCGGTCGCCACCGTTCCGCCCTCACCTTCGGCAATCCCGCGCATCTCGTCGGCGGGCTCATCTTCACCGGCCTCCCACGCTCCCTCCGGCACGGGCATGAACAGTGCCACCACGAACCGCAGGTAGTAGACGAGCCCGATCGCGACGTTCACCGCCAGCACGACCGCGAGCCACAACTGGTCGGCGTCAACCGCGGCCTGGAAGATGACCACCTTCGCGACCAACCCGACGACTCCGGGCGGCAACCCCGCCAGGCACAACAGCGCGAACGCGAGCCCGATCCCCAACCACGGGTGGGTACGCGCCAACCCGGTCATGTCGTCGACGCGAACCGCACCCAAAGTCGCAGCTCCGAGTACGGCAGCGAAGGCGCCGAGGTTCACAACGGCGTACATCACCAAGTACGACTGCAGCGCCGCGACGCCGTCACCGGATGCGCCCGCGGCGATCGGTACCAGCAGGTAACCGGCTTGGGCCACCGACGACCACGCCAACAGGCGAACGGCGTGCAACTGACGCAGGGCCGCCAGGTTGCCGACGGTCATGGTGACAGCCGCCAGCACGCCGATCACCACAGTCCAGGTGTCGGCGTACACGGGAAAGAACCGCGTCAGCACCACGACGATCCCGACCAGTCCAGCCGCCTTGCTGACGACCGACAGATATGCCGCCACGGGGATCGGCGCACCGACGTACGTGTCCGGCACCCACGCATGGAACGGCACGGCGGCCACCTTGAACCCCAGCCCCACGATCGTCAGTACCATGCCGACACCGATCACCGGCGTGACGGCGGTTTCGAGTCCGGCTGCCGTGGCTACCGAACCGGAGCCGAGCGACCCGGTGGCTCCGTAGACCATCGAGACGCCGAGCAGGGTGATCGCCGTCGCAACGACCGACGCCACGAAGTACTTCAGCGCCGCCTCCGCGCCACGGCGGTCGCGACGCCGCAGCCCGACCAGCGCAAAGGCGGGCAGCGACACTGTCTCCATCCCGATCACGAGTGTGACGAGGTCACCCGACGCCGCCACCACCAGCGCACCGGTGGCACTGGCCAACAGCAGGAACGTCGTCTCCCCTGCCGGCAGCTCGCCTCGCGCGTACGACGGTGTCAGCAGGATCAGCACAAGCGCCGTCGCCGCCAGCACGACCGTCCACCAGATGAGCGTCGGGTCCGCGACGAGCCAGGAACAGTCCTGTGGCCTGCCGAGTGTGGTCGGCAGGCAGAAGGCCGCCCGCGGCTCGTCGTACGACGCCATGACGAAACCTGCCGAGGCCACCAGCCCGGTCAGTCCGACCACGCTCGGCAGCCATCGGCTCAGCCGTGGCGTGAACGCGTCGACGACGAGGGCGCCGACCGCTCCGGCCAGTGCACACAGGGGCGCCGCGATGCTCCACCAGTCGACCGACTGCGTCACGGCGAACCCGCCAGGCCCGCGGGCACCGCCGACCACAGCATCAGTACCGGAAAGATCCCGAGCGCCACGGTCGCCAGCACCAACGGGGTCCACGAAACCCACTCGTCGGTAGCGACGTCGGGCAAAGCGTCCCGATCAGCCACCCCTTGGCACACGCGGCGAATCGCCACGACGAAGTACACGGCCGTCAGCGCCACCCCGACAGCCGCGATCACCATCAGCACCAGGTAGGTGCTGCGGGCCAACGCCGGGTTGGGATCGAACGCCGCGAGCAGCGCGAGCATCTCGCCCCAGAATCCCGCCAGGCCTGGCAATCCCAGGCTGGCCAGCGCGGCAAAGGCGAAGATCGCGCCGAGCCGTGGGGCGCGCGCATACAGCGCCTCGCCCACCACATCCAGGTCGGAGCTGCCGACCCGGTCCTTGACGGCGCCGACCACGAAGAACAACAGGCCGGTGATGACACCGTGCGCGACGTTGCCGTAGTTCGCGGCCAGGGCACCCTGCGGCGTCAGCACCGAGATGGCCAGCAGCACGAACCCCATATGGCCGATGCTCGAGTACGCGATCAGCCGCTTCAGGTCGCGCTGCGCCAAGCACGCCAGCGCCCCGTACACGATGCCGACGACCCCGAGCGCCCCCAGGTAGGGCGCCACCGCCACGGCGCCATCGGGTACGACGTCACGCCAGAACCGCAGCAGGCCGTACGTGCCCAGCTTGAGCAGAACCCCGGCGAGCAGCACCGAGCCGACGGTCGGTGCCTTGCTGTGCGCGTCGGGCAGCCAGAAGTGCAACGGCCACATCGGCACCTTCGCACCGAAGCCCATCAGCAGCAGGGTTGCGACGACCGTCCCAGTCCCGGTCGCTACACCACGTTCGCGCAACAGCACGATGTCGAACGTGCCGGTGTCGGCACGCAGGACCAGGAACGCCACCAGGACCAGCGCCGAGCCGATCACCGTGACGACGAGGAAGCGGGTCGCCGCTCGGCGTCGTCCGACCACATCGTGCGGGTCGCCCCACAGCGCGATCACGAACCACATCGGGATCAGCACGACCTCGAAGAACACGAAGAACACGATCAGGTCGAGGGCGGCGAAGGTGCCGATGCTGCCCATCTCGATGACCAGCACCAGCGCGACCAACTGCCGTACACCGCCGCAGTCGGGCGGTCGTCGCAGCAGTGAAACGAGGCAGCACCACGTCAGCAGCGTCGTCAGCACCACGAGCGGCGCCGACAGGTCGTCCAGTCCGAGATGCCAGCGAATCCCGAGCGGCTCGATCCACGCGACGTCAGTCTCGGCCACGAACACCCGACCGTCACCGTGCAGCGCCACCCACGGCCAGATCGACACGACCAGCGTCACCGTCGCCGCCGCCAATCCGCACCACACGGCAACGCCGTCGCGTCCACGCACCGTAAGCGCCGCGGTCGCACCAGCCATCGGCAGCAGCAGCAGCAGCTCCAGGCCGCCGATCACGGCCGCACCATCCCGACGACGACAGCGACCGAAACCGCTCCGAGCACGATCACGGTCACATAGCGCTGCACGTCTCCGTCATGGAACCAGCGCAACAGTCGCGACGCCCAGCCGGCTCCGGTGTCGGCACCGCGCGGATACGGCTCGACCACGTCGGACTCGACTACGGCGGTCAGCCTGCTCAGACGCCAGGTCGGACGTACGACGGCGTGGTCCAGCAGGGTGTCGTACGACGCCTCTCGCGCCAGCACAGTCCGAAAGGGGCCGAGCACCTCTGCCGGCTCACAGCGCTGCGAACGTGACCACTCGGCCACCACCACGAACGCACTCAGCCCGACCAGGACGATGCTGGTGAGGGCCACACCGACGTGCAGATGCTCGGGTTCCAGTCCCAGGTACGTCGGCCGCAACACCGCGACACCTCCCAGGACGCCAAGGGCCGCGAGCACGCCCAACGGCCCCACCATCTCCGGCGGCGACTCGTGCACAGGCGCGACGACCACAGCATCCGGCCCGGTCACCTGCCCCGCACGCGCACCGAGGAAGACCATCAGCCAGGCTCGTACGCAGTACGCGGTCGTGAGCACGGTGGTCAGCAGGGCTGCGACCAGGACGGGCCAGCCGCGACCGGCCTCACCATGGAACGCGGCGTCGACCGCGGCCGCCAACACTGCGTCCTTGGAGAAGAAGCCGACCAGAGGCGGCACCCCCGCGAGCGCGGCGAAGCCGACGGTCATGGTGGCGAAAGTCCAGGGCATCGCGCGCCGCAGACCGCCCATGCTGCTCAGTCGTTGCGTCCCGACCGCGTGGATCACCGACCCCGCCGCGAGGAACAGCAGCGCCTTGAAGACGCCGTGCGAGAGCAGATGCAGCACCCCGGCGGCGTACCCATCGACGGTTCCGAGCGACAACGCCCCGAACATCAGCGCCAACTGGCTCACCGTCGACCAGGCGAGCACCCGCTTGAGGTCGTCGGCAGCCAGCGCGAAGAGCGATGCACCGAGCATCGTCACCACCGCCACGGCACTGAGCACACCGAGCGCGACGTCGGACAAGACAAAGACCGGGAGCAGCCTGGCCACCAGGAAGACGCCAGCGGCCACCATCGTCGCGGCGTGGATCAGCGCACTGATCGGCGTCGGTCCGGGCATGGCGTCCGGCAGCCACGTGTGAAGCGGGAACTGCGCCGACTTGCCGACGACCCCGCAGAGCACCAACAGGCAGGCGGTCGTCGCCGTGCCTGTCCCGATCTCGCCGGCCAGCGCCGCCTCGATGACACCGCTCACGCGGTACGTCTCCGCGGCCTTCCCCAGCACGAAGATTCCCACCAGCAGGCCGAGGTCGCCGACGCGCGTCATCACGAACGCCTTCACGGCACCGGCTCTCGCCGGCTCCAGCTCCCAGTGATGCCCGATCAGCAAGTAGGAGCACGCACCCATCACCTCCCAGCCGACCAGCAGCACGAACAGGTCGTCGGCGGTCACCACCAACGCCATCGCCGAGGTGAACAGGCAGACGAACGCAACGTACGACGGGTAGCGCGGATCGCCACGCAGGTAGCCGACCGAGTAGACCTGCACGAGCAGGGCGACCGAGGTGGCGAGCACCAGCATCGAGGCACTCAGCTGATCGACCCGCAGCACGAACGAGATCGGAAACCCGCCCGTGTCGACGTACCCGTCGCCGACGACCGACGGATCGGCCCCTCCCCACTGCTGCACACCCACCGCTACCGCCGCTGCCCAGGCGGCCGCCGTGCCGCCGATGCCGAAGGCCGGAGCAGCCCGCTCCCATCGATGTGCGGCGCCGACGGCGGAGATTGCCGCGATGATCGGCAGCACGATCACGGCGAATGCGGTCACGAGGCCACGCCGGATGAGTCGCGGGGATAGTCGGCGTCGTCACGGTCGGCGAGTTCGCGCAGCTGGTCGAGGTCGATATGGCGATGGCTGCGGTAGACCAGCAGCACGATGGCGAGGCCGAGACCGATCTCTGCAGCAGCGATCGCGATGACGTACAACGCCAACACCTGACCGGAGTCGAGCACGTCGTGCCAGTAAGCGTCGAACGCGACGAGGTTGAGGTTGACGGCGTTGAGCATCAGCTCCACTCCCATCAGCACCAGCACCGCGTGACGCCGGGCGAGCACGATGTAGACCCCGATACCGAACAGCAGCGACGACACCACGAGCGGGAGCAGGACCGGCATCAGCGTTCACCTACGGGTGTTTCCGGGCGTCGCGAGATCACGATGGCACCGATCAGAGCGGCCAGGAGTACGACGCTGAGCACTTCGAAGGCCAGCACCCAAGAGCCGAACAGCGTTGCTCCGACGGCCCCCGCCGACCCGATGTCACCGGGCCCGATGTCGATCCGGGCGTCCCCGAAGCCGAGGGCGAACGTCGTGACGAGGACGGCCGCGGTGGCCGCGCCGACCACGACGCCGACGACGCGGCTCGGGCCGGTGAGGTCGTCCAGCGGTCCGGTGGGCGCGCGGGTCAGCATCAGGGCGAACAGCAGCAGGACGACGACGGCGCCGAGGTAGATGAGCACCTGCACCCAGGCGACGAACTCGGCGGCCAGAAGCAGGTAGATCCCGGCCAGCGACCCCAACGTCACCACCAGCCAGAGCGCGCAGTGCACCAGGTGGGAACTGGTGGCGACTAGTAAGGCCGACCCGACCGCGACCACCCCGAGGCCGACAACGAGCACCTCCACGCCGTTCACGCCGGGTCCCCCGGCCCCGCATCCCCCATGCGTCCGGCACCGGGGTTGCTCCCGCGGCGCGGCGGCAGAGCGTCCGGAGCCTGCTGTGCCCGGGCCGTGGCCTTCGCCGCTGTGGTGATCTCCTTGGGCGGTGCGGAGTGAGGGTCGAGTGCCGGCGGCGGCGGCACGGTCCACATCCATTCCTGCAGCCGGTCCTTTTCGTGGGTCAGGTCGCGGATGTCGAACTCGGCGTACTCGAACTCAGGCGACCAGTGCAGGGCGTCGAACGGGCAGACCTCGATGCAGATGCTGCAGTACATGCACAGCGAGAAGTCGATCGCGAACCGGTCGAGCATGTTGCGGCTGCGTTCGCGTCCGCCCTCGGTCGCGGGCGGCACGGTCTCCTTGTGCGAGTCGATGTAGATGCACCACGAGGGGCACTCGCGCGCGCACAGCATGCAGGAGGTGCAGTTCTCCTCCATCAAGGCGATCACGCCACGCGAACGCGGCGGCAGCTCCGGCAGCGCGTCGGGGTAGTGCGCCGTGACCGAACGCCTGGTCAGGTTGCGCAAGGTGATCTTGAGGCCGGTGAGGAGGCCCGTCCCGAAACCGCTCACGTCGCGACCACCCCGACCGTCGTGATGACGAGCTGGGCGAGCGCCAGCGGCACAAGCCCCTTCCAGGCCAGCGTCTGCAACTGGTCCTCCCGCAGCCGCGGGAACGCCACCCGCGCCCAGATCACGACGAACGACACCGCCGCCACCTTCAGCAACGTCCACAGCCAACCCAGCTGGTCCTCGAACGGCCCGGCCCAACCGCCGAGGAACAGCACCGTAGTCAACGCCGCGAGGACGACGATGCCGGCGTACTCGGCGAGCAGGAAGAGCGCGAACCGCAGCCCGGTGTACTCGGTGTACGGACCGAAGATGATCTCGGCGTCAGCGACCGGCATGTCGAACGGGGGCCGAGCGAGCTCGGCAAGCCCCGCCACGAAGAAGATGACCAGGGCGGGCAGCTGCCACAGCAGCCACCACGGCGTCCAGGCGGTCGCGATGTCTGTCAGCGCTACGCTTCCCGCGGCCATGGCCGCCGAGCAGGCGGCGAGCACGAAGGGCAGCTCGTAGGCCATCAGCTGACCGGCGACGCGGAGTCCGCCGAGCAACGAGAACTTGTTCGCGCTCGACCAGCCGGCCATCAGGGAGCCGAGCACGCCGACGCTCATCACGGCCAGGACGAAGAACAGGCTGGGGTCGAGGGTGCTGCCGACCGCCGTCGGGGTCAGCGGCAAGGCGACGATCACCACCAGGTACGGCAGCAGGGCCACGGCCGGCGCCAACGTGAAGACCCGCCGGTCGGCTGCGGCCGGGACGATGTCTTCCTTCTGGGCGAACTTGACGCCGTCAGCGACGAGCTGCGCCCAGCCATGGAAACCGCCGGCGTACATCGGTCCGACCCGAGCCTGCATGTGCGCCATCACCTTGTGCTCGGCCTGCCCGACGAGCAGCGGCAGCAGCAGGAACGCGACAAGCACGGCCACGACGCGCAGCGTCAGGTCCCACCCGTCGATCACGGGCGGGCCCGCCGCGTCGAAGGGGTCCCAGCCCGTCGCTCATGCATGACCGCCTCAGACTATCCACGAGCAGCTGGTTAGAGCGGACCTACTCGACGAGAACTACCCACGGCAGGTGCTCGAGGCGGTGCTGCAGTGCCGCGTCGAACGTGTAGAGCCGAGTTCCGAGCCGCTCGGCCATCGCGACGTACACCATGTCGTAAACCGGATGCTCGTCGAAGCGCCGCGACAACTCCCAGGCGCGCTGATGATCGACCGGCGTGTCCTCGTACGCGAGGCTCAGTCGGAGCAAGTGGCGCTGCGCCAGGTCCGCCTGTGCGCCGCTCCATCGGCCGCGGCGACAACCCGACAGCAGCGCATTCTGGGTCTCCAGCAAGCAGAGTCGAGGCGCCACCAGGCGTTCACCGATCAGAGTGTCCGCGAGGCGGGAGGCCGGCCCTTGCAAATCGGCGTCCGGCGCCACCCACTCCACGACCAGGCTGGCGTCAACGATCGGCATCATCACGATCGGCATCATCACGATCGGCACTGCGGGGAACGTTCGGGCCGCTGCGTTGCGCTCGGTCCTCGAGAACGAGCTCATGGGGCGCTGCCCCGGGCGTGTGACGCTGAGTCCGCCGAACCTCGGCTAGCCAGTCGGCGAGCGAGAGTTCGACCACCCGCCTCGGGCCATCCTGAGACCTGCCGACGAGATCGGCTTTGGCGACCAGCAGGCGGTTGCCTACCTTCTGCGCTTCGATGCGTCCTGACCAGATCCAGCGCCGTACCGTTTCAGGCGTGCGGTCGACCAGCCGGGCCGCCTCGCGCACGTCCACCATGTCTACACCATCGACGCTGATCATGGTGTAAGACTACTGCACCATGCTGGCCACACCGCTCGTCCGCAGCGGCGAGCGCGTCAGCGTTACTGGGCCGCGCCGGAGGTTGGCCGGGTGCCGTGGCGCTGAGTCAGGCGCCAGATGACGACCAGGCCGACGATCAGCAGACCCCACCAGAGGAGGAGTTCATCCAGGCCGATGAACATGCCCCCGCCCGCTAGCGCAGCCAGCACGATCGGCAGGGACAGCATCACCAGCACGAAGATGGTCGAACAGCGCAGGCGGTCGCTCATCGAGATCCTCTCAGTCGAAGTGTTGGTAGTCGGGGTTGCTCCAGGTGCCGCCCCAGCGGAAGCCGTGGGCGAGGAAGGCCCTTGTCACAGGCGAGCGCGCGTAGAGCATCCCCGGTCGCGGCCGGCTCCGGTCGCGGTACGACGCACCGAAGTCGCGCGGGTACCACCGACCGCTCGAGTCCTGGTACGGGTTGCGCACCGTGTTGACGTCGATCGCGGTGCCGTACGAGTGGTTGGACAACTGCCCCGGCTCCCCCACCACGTCGCGGCAGTTGAACGCCGAGGTGTTGTCAGCCCGCATGGACCGGAGGTCGGATCCGCCGTAGAACGACACCGGCCGCATCCGCCGGATCGGGTAGCTGGTGCGCAAGGCGACCCGGAAGACCGCGCGTATGTCGTCGACGATCGACTGGTGAACCACCAACGTGCCGCGGCGCACCAGCGGGCCGTAGGTGTGGAACGTGACGCGCACGTCGCGTAGTTGCGCCGGGCCCACCGGACAACCGGGCCGCCACGTGCGCCCGAGCTGGGCGCGCGTCACCCGGGTCACCACGGGGCGGAGCACCGCGTTGACGTCGTACATCTTGACCCGCGAGCGGGCGGTGACTCCCGTTTCGACGACTGGTGGCGAGTAGGCGCGGACCCGCCACTGGCCTGGATTCCGGTTCGGCAGCCGCAACGCGTAGCCACCGTCGTCACGAGTGCGGGTACGCCCCACCGCCCGCCAGTCGCCGGTACCGACCCGACGTTGCACCACCACGCGGCGATGCGCGGCCGCCGGTCTGAGCTGGCCCCGCGCGACCACCCGACCGTACGTAGGGTAGGAGTCGCGGTTCAGCAGCAACGTGACCACCCGCTTGGGCGCCCGTCGGGACTCGATGACCTGGTCGGCGAACTCCGAAGCGGTCCCGGCATCGGCTGGTCGAGACCGCGACTCGCTGGAGGCGGGTTGTCCAGCCGCGCATGCCGACACGGCCAGGGCCATTGTGACGAGGCCGACACCGACCATCCGGGCTCGAACCCTCATCGCTCGCGGCTCCTTGTCGCTGACTTCGTCAGCCACAGTTGGTGAGTGGCGTCGCACGGATCACCTCGTACTGCCCTCGCTCGTCCATCAGCAGCGGGATCACCGGCTGCGCCGCCTGAGCCATCGACACCGTGTAGCCGCCGCCGGCACGCCTGACGTCGATGCCATGCAGGGCGAGTGTCCTGTCGACCTGCTCGTACTGGGCCGCGGTGAGACGGTAGCCACAGGGCGGCTCGATGGTCACTTGCTCCGGCGTCGGAAGCATGTTGTCGGCGCCGCCGAAGTAGAAGGGCTGATCGCCTGCGCTACCCTCCGCAGCGGCGCGTCTCGGCGCCCGCTCGGTCGCCGACGCGATCTGCCCCCGCTGTTCGACCAGCATGTCGAGGGTGGCCCCGACAGCCAGTTTCTGCGTTAGCACGCGGCGCCGGTTGAGCACCGACTCGTCGGCACGCTCCCGGCGTGTCGTCGGGTCGCTGTTCGCCTCCACCAGGATCCCCATCGAGTGTCTGAGGCCGACCATGTTGCGCAGGATGCGCTCCTGACCGTCGCCCGCGGACTGGGCGATCGGTTCACCGTCCGGTCCGTAGTAGATGCCGTAGATACCGGTCGTGTAGCCCTCGCGCCGCAGCCTCGGGTCGACGTACCCGTTGTTGAGCCGCAACGACAGGCGGTAGACCCTGGTATCCACGTTTCGGTTGCGCGGCCAGAGGTGGATGAGCTGCCGGTCGTAGACCTCCGGCGTGGGGCTGTACTCGTGCAGGTCGTGCACGATGTCTGGTCGGTAGTCGCGAATGACCCGCGCCATGGCACGCCCCTCGCGGGTCGCGAGCTCGAGGTGATCTCGGTTGAGGTCCACGCCGTCCGCGTTCTCACGTGTGTTCGCGGCGGTCCCGTCTGGGTTGGCGCTGGGGATGAACAGCACGGTCGTGTCCTGGAGCAGCCTGCGCGTCGCCGCGTCCCTCGCGGCGGCCAGGTCGCGAGCAGTCTGCAGGCAGGCCTCCCGGCCCGACGGCTCGTCGCCGTGCTGACTGCAGACGAAGAGCACAGCTGACCCATCTGCGATCGCGGCTCGCCTCGGCGGCGCCGGATCACCGACGACGATGAGACGAAGCGGTCGGCCGGTGGCGGTGCGGCCGATCACGGAGACGTCTACCCGTCGACTGGATCGGTCGAGCGCTCGCAGGAATCCGCGTTCCTCAGGCAGCGTCGTCCACCGCTTGCCGTCGCGCTTCTCGAATCCGGTTTGCAGGGTCGGGGCCGCCAAGCCGGCCGGTTCGGCGGTCGTGGTCACGGATCCAGCAGGAGCCGGTGACGAGAGGAGGAGCGAGAAGGTGGCGAGTCCGGCGAGCGCCAGAAGCGGTTTGCGTGTCATGGCTCTGCAGTCCCCACTTGGCCGGACCCGAAACCTGACCGGTGATCGCGGAGACCTTCAGGTTCCGCCAGGCGTGTCGACATGCGGTGCCGCAATCGCGACGTGGGTCTCATCGATGGGGCCCCCAGTTCTCGGGGGCGGGTACGCCGGGGGGCCGGGTACGACGCCTGCTCGGCGACGCCTCTCCCTCGGACTCGCCCGGCTCCTTCGCGCCGGGCCACGCCTTGGCCACCCGCGACGCGAGCACGAAGTCCTTGCGCAGTGGATGTCCCTCGAAGCCATCCGGCAGCAGCAGCGGGTCTAGCCGCGCGTGGCCGCTGATGGTGATGCCGAACATCTCGTGCGTCTCCCGCTCGTGCCAGGCCGCACCGGCGTAGACCTCACAGACACACGCGAGGTCTGGTGCCTGGGCCGGCAGCCGCGTGCGGATCAGCAGGTGGTCGACCCGACCGATCCGCGGGGCGGCCACATGGGCCGCGATCTGGAACCCGTCGGCTTGCAGATCGACCGCGGTCAAGAAGTCGAAGAAACGGCAGTCGAGCCCGTCCCGGGCGATGGTCAGTGCCTCGACCCAACCGAGGGCCCCGACGTCGACGGTGACGGGAGTCGCGTCCGCGACCACGCCATCTGCCCGGTCGCCGTAGGCCGCTTCGACGCGTGCTGGCCACGTCTGCGTCGGCCTCGCGGGTCCGTGCACACTTTCGTCGACGCTCACGTCGAGTCCGGAGGTCCCAGCAGCGGACGCGTGAGTCGGGCCACGAGCGAGCCTCGCCGGGCTGGTGCCTCCGCCGTCGAGGGGGGCGGTGCGTACCGCTCGGCGAGCGACTCACCAGCGATCTTCTCCTGTAGCTTCACGATCCCCTGCAGGAGCGACTCGGGGCGTGGCGGGCAGCCGGGGACGTACACGTCGACGGGGATGATCTGGTCGACGCCCTTGGTGACGCAGTACGAGTCCCAGTACGGCCCGCCCGAGTTGGCGCACGACCCGAACGAGATGACGTACTTCGGGTCGGGCATCTGCTCGTACAACCGTTGCACCGCGGGCGCCATCTTGTCGCTGACCGTGCCCGACACGACCATCAAGTCGGCCTGGCGTGGACCGGGAGCGAACGGGATGACGCCCAGCCGGATGAAGTCATGGCGCGCCATCGACGTCGCGATGAACTCGATCGCACAGCATGCGAGCCCGAAGTTGAACACCCACAGGGAGTACGTTCGGCCCCAGTTGAGCAGGTATCGCGCGGGCTTGGGCGCCGCCCGCTGCAGCGCACCGACCGTCGGGGTGGGCAGGGCCACCGACTCTGGCCGCCGGGTCACGTCCACGTCAGCACGTCCTTGCGCCAGGCGTAGGCCAACCCGACCGCGAGCACGCCGACGAAGACCCCCATCTCGCCGACGGTGACCCAGCCGAAGCGCTCGAACACCGTTGCCCAGGGAAACAGGAACACGACGTCGACGGCGAAAACCACGTACAGAAAGGCGAAGACGTAGTAGCGGACGTGGACCTGCGCCCAACCCTGACCGACCGGGTCGACACCGCACTCGTACGTCAGCAGTTTCTGCGGGGTCGGCCGGTTGGGGCGTAGCGACCGGTTGGCAGCGAACATCGCGCCGACCAACAGCACGCCGACCACGGCGACCACGGCCACGGGCACGTACGACGACAGGTAGGCGTCGTAGTCAGCCGCAGTCGCCACCATCACGGACCCACCGTAGACCGTCTGCGCGCCGATCGAACGTTGTGCTGATCGACCACAGGCAGAACCCGCACAGTGGTCTCGTACGCAGATTCTGCGACGGCCCGTCGGAGACCTTGATCGCCCCTGAGACCGGCCGCTCCGCACAATTTGCGTGCAACAACACATGGGATCGGGCGATTGCGCCGTCGGACGCGGCGTAAACTGGCAATCATCCAGGCCGAACCGCCCGGATGACGGACCCGACAAGAGCGTCACACGCACCCAGACCGAGAGCACGGGGGCCGACCAAACTCCCGTAGGAGATGGATCTCGTGGCCAAACAGGCCAAACAGGCCAAGAAGGTCGAACGGCTCGATCAGGTGGTCATCCGCTTCGCCGGCGACTCCGGCGACGGGATGCAGCTCACCGGAGACCGATTCACCCAGGAGACTGCGGGCTTCGGGAACGACATCTCGACCCTGCCGAGCTTCCCCGCGGAGATCCGGGCCCCCGCCGGCACGCTGCCCGGTGTCTCGTCGTTCCAACTGCACTTCGCCGACCACGACATCCTGACCCCGGGCGACACCCCCCACGTCCTGGTGGCGATGAACCCCGCCGCCCTGCGCGCCAACCTGACCGATCTCGAGCCGGGCGCCACGATCATCGTGGACAGCCATGACTTCACGGCCCGCAACCTGACCAAGGCCGGTTACACGGAGAACCCCCTCGAGGACGGCTCGCTCGAGACCTTCGCCGTGCACGCCTTCGACCTCACGTCGATGACGGTCGAGGCGGTCAAGGCATTCGGTCTCAGCCGCAAGGACGCGTCGCGGGCGAAGAACATGTTCTCACTCGGAATGCTGTCGTGGCTCTACGGCCGCCCTGTCGAGTCCACACAGAGCTACCTGAAGCGGCGTTTCAAGGACAAGCCGCAGATCCGGGACGCCAACCTGGCCGCGTTCAGCGCCGGGTGGAACTTCGGTGAGACCACCGAGGGCTTCGCGGTGTCGTACGAGATCAAACCGGCCCCGATGCCCACCGGGCGCTATCGCAACATCAGTGGCAACCTCGCGCTGGCCTACGGTCTGGTCGCGTCGTCGGTGCGCTCTGGGTTGCCGCTGTTTCTCGGCGCGTATCCCATCACGCCGGCGTCCGACATCTTGCACGAGCTGAGCAAGCACAAGAAGTTCGGGGTGATGACGTTCCAGGCCGAGGACGAGATCGCGGGCATCGGGGCGGCACTGGGTGCGTCGTACGGAGGTGCCCTCGGCGTCACCACGACGTCCGGCCCGGGTATCTCGCTCAAGTCCGAGACGATCGGCCTGGCGGTGTCGCTCGAGCTGCCGCTCGTCGTGGTCGACGTGCAGCGCGGCGGCCCGTCGACTGGTCTCCCGACCAAGACCGAGCAGTCCGACCTGCTGCAGGCGATGTTCGGCCGCAACGGCGAGGCGCCAGTGGCCATCGTGGCGCCTCAGTCGCCCGGTGACTGCTTCGACATCGCGCTGGAGGCGGCTCGCATCGCTGTCACCTACCGCACGCCGGTGTTGCTGCTGTCGGACGGTTACCTGGCCAACGGTTCCGAGCCATGGTCGCTGCCCGATGTCGAATCGCTGCCGGCTATCGACCCGGCATTCGCCGACGCGCCCAACCACGAGCAGGAGAACGGCGATCGTACGTTCTGGCCGTACCAGCGCGACCCTCAGACCCTGGCTCGGCCCTGGGCGATTCCCGGCACCGCGGGCCTCGAGCACCGCATCGGGGGGCTCGAGAAAGCCGACGGGCACGGCAACATCAGCTACGACCCCGCCAACCACGACTTGATGGTCCGCACCCGGCAGGCAAAGATCGACCGGATCGCCGACTCGATACCCCTGGTCGAGGTCGACGACCCTGACGGCGATGCCGACCTGCTCGTCCTCGGCTGGGGCTCGACGTACGGCCCGATCGGGTCTGCGTGCCGGCGGCTGCGCCAGCAGGGACAGCAGGTCGCACAAGCCCATCTGCGCCACCTGAACCCGTTCCCGAGCAACCTCGGCGAGGTCTTGCGCTCCTACGAGCGAGTCGTCGTCCCCGAGATGAACCTCGGGCAACTGGCGATGCTGCTACGGGCGAAGTACCTCGTCGACGTGATCGGCCACAACCAAGTCCGTGGGGTGCCGTTCACCGCCAGCGAGCTCGAGCACGTCCTGACGACGCACCTGAAGGAGCTACACGCGTGACCACCACCGAGACCCCCATCGAAACGGTAGCCGTCGAGCTTCCCGCCGGGCTGCAGGGCATCCCGCTCTCTCCGGTCGATCGCACCCGCAAGGACTTCACGTCCGACCAGGAGGTGCGCTGGTGCCCAGGCTGCGGCGACTACATCATCCTCAACGCCGTCCAAGGCTTTCTGCCCTCGCTGGGACTGCGCCGCGAGAACATCGTGTTCGTCTCCGGGATCGGCTGCTCGTCACGCTTCCCGTACTACCTCGACACCTACGGCATGCACTCGATCCACGGTCGCGCCCCCGCCATCGCAACCGGGCTCGCGACGTCGCGGCCCGACCTGAACGTCTGGGTGGTGACCGGCGACGGTGACGCACTGTCGATCGGCGGCAACCACCTGATCCACGCGATGCGCCGCAACGTCAACCTGACGATCCTGCTCTTCAACAACCGGATCTACGGGTTGACCAAGGGCCAGTACTCGCCCACCTCGGAGGTCGGCAAGCTCACCAAGTCGACTCCGGCGGGGTCCGTGGACCACCCGTTCAACCCGGTCTCGTTGGCGCTCGGCGCCGAGGCGTCGTTCGTCGCTCGAACGCTCGACACCGACCGCGCGCACCTGACCGAGGTGCTCAGGGCCGCCATGACCCACCGGGGCACGGCGCTGATCGAGATCTACCAGAACTGCCCCATCTACAACGACGGCGCGTTCGACGTGCTGAAGGACCGCGATGAGGCGCAGGCTCGGCTGGTTCGGCTCGAGCACGGCCAGGAGGTCTCCATCGGCGACCGCACGTGGGTCCACGACATCCACGCCGAGAACCCGTCACAGGCGTTCGAGATCAGCCGTCTCGATGACGGCACGATGACACACGTGCCTATCGGCATCTTCCGCCAGGTCGAGCGGCCGACGTACGACGATCAGGTCCGCGACCAGGTCAAGAAGGCTCAGGCCGGAGGCGACGGCGACCTGGCCGCACTTCTCGCCGGCCGCGATTCCTGGTCCGTCGACTGACTCAGGCGCGCTCGGTGGTGAACACGCCGCTCGAGGACCTGATGAAGCGCGGCGTCGGCGCGGTCGTCACGCGCCACCACCAGCGGCCGTGCCTCGGGGCGGACACCTTGAAGTCCCAGTTGCTACGTCGGTCGGTGCGGTCGCCCCGGACGGGCTCCCAGCTGCAGCGACCACACGCACGCTTCTGCAAGATCACAAACCGATGCCGATACCGCGGCGACATGTGACCGTGAAACCGTCCCGTGCCGTCGGCGAGCGTCGGATCGAACCTGCGGTGGACAAGCACCGAGGTGACACCGTTGCTACCGCTGAGGCGACTGTTGCCGCGGAAGTTGACCTTGTAGCGCGCGTTCGCCCTGGCCTGCGGACGAAAGACGAAGCGGGCGTACGCACCGCGCCCGACGCGCTTGCCGGCAATCAGGTCCCAGCCGTTGCTGCCGTTGAACTTGCGGTACAACCGCACCCACAGTCCCTTCACGGCGCGGCGCCCGGCTGGGGTCTGCACCGTCACCTGCCCCTTGACCCGCGCCCGAGCCATGTGTGGCTTGGTGTGGTCGAACGACAGGAACCGGATGTTGGTGTCGCGCCGCTTGGCGGCCTGCTCGGCGGCTTGCGTCACACCTAACCGCTCGGTCGCGCCGGTCGTCGACGGAGCTGAACCACCTACGGCCACAGCAGCGGGAGTCAGCAAGAGGGCGGCGGCGGTCAGGCCGACCGTGAGCGTACGACGGGAAGTCATCGGGGCAGAAACCTCAGGTTCGGGAGCAGGGCACGCCGGTCGACGAAGGACCGAGCCACCCAGCACCGTAGGCGCCCGCCTCCTCTCGGGCAAACTCGGTGGCCAGCGGCGGGCAGGGGTTGCGGAGTCGCGAGGGTCGAGGCAAGGTCTGGAGTACCATCACGCGGTGGTACGTCACGAGAGGCACACCATGACCCCCGAGTTTCTCCCGCTGATCGGTTCCCACGGCGGTCGCAGCAAGATGACCTGCACCTATAGATGCGGCAACGCCTGCGACCAGCCCGAACCCAACACCTCGGGCAACGAGCACATCGGCGAGGTGCTCCAGCGCGCCGTCGCTCGCCGCTCGCTGCTGCAGGCGGGAGCGGCCGGCAGCGTCGCCCTGGTGGCCGGTCTTCCTACGAGCGCCGCGGCCGGCAGCTCAGTGGCGCCGCCACGGGGGCCCACCGGGCTGAGCAAGCTCAGGTTCGACCCCGTCCCGCCGAACGTGATCGACGACATCACGGTCCCGCGTGGTTATCGGTCGAACGTCGTGGTGCGGTGGGGCGACCCGATCCTGCGCGGCGCGCCGCAGTTCGACATCCACCAGCAGACCGCGGAGTCCCAGGCCCAGCAGTTCGGCTACAACTGCGACTTCCTCGCGGTGCTACCCGGTGAACGGCGCAGCCAGGCGATCTTGGTGCTCAACCACGAGTACTCGAACGAGGAACTGATGTTCCCCGCTGGTGAGTACTCCACGGCACAGATCAAGGAGGTGGCGATCCAGGCGCACGGACTGTCGGTGGTGGAGATCGAGCGTGGCCGTCGGCGCGGGTCATGGAAGATGCGCAACCGCCGCCGCGCTCGCCTGAACCGGCGGGTCACGATGACCACCCCCTTCGAGGTGACCGGCCCGGCGGCAGGCGCAAGGCGGATGCGGACGGCTGCCGACCCGACCGGTCGGCGCGTGCTCGGCACGCTGAACAACTGCGCCGGGGGGGTGACGCCGTGGGGCACCACCTTGCACGGTGAAGAGAACGTCAACTTCTACTTCGACAAGAACGGCGAGCTGGACCCGCGGTACGTCGACAGCTACGCGCGATACGGATTCACCGGCGAGGAGACGCGCGGCTGGAGCGAGGTCGACGATCGCTTCGACATGTCGACCGAACCGCACGAGCCATTCCGCTTCGGCTGGATCGTCGAGCTCGACCCCAACGACCCGTACTCGACGCCCAAGAAGCGCACCATGCTCGGCCGCTTGAAGCACGAGGGCGCAAACATCGTCGTTGCACCAGATGGGCGAGTGGTCGCCTACACCGGAGACGACGAGCGGGGTGAGTACATCTACAAGTTCGTGTCGCGGGATCGGTTCCGTCGTGGTCGGGGACGCGCTGCCCGGCGGCACAACGCCACCTTGCTCGACCACGGCACCTTGTACGCCGCCCGTTTCCGCGGCGACGGTGCCGGTGACGGCAAGTACGACGGATCCGGCCAGTGGCTGCCGCTGACGAGCGACACCCGCTCGTACACCCAGGGCATGTCGGTTGTCGACGTCCTCATCGACACCCGGTTCGCCGCGGATCGTGCCCATCCCACCCGGATGGACCGGCCGGAAGACATCGAGCCCAACCCGGTCAACGGGCGCATCTACTGCGCGCTGACCAACAACTCCGACCGCGGCGCCAAGTTCCCCGTCAACGAGGCGAACCCGCTCGGCTCGTCGATGGTGCGCGAGTCGATCAACGCCCCGTTGACAACTGCGTCCGGCAACCGCAACGGGTACGTCCTCGAGGTCAGCGAACGGCG
>Ga0136617_10001778_pt1 | contig 19184 bp, 20 predicted proteins | sample AntDrymUQ3222106_2_FD_129672 | JGI IMG/M metagenome (GOLD analysis project Ga0136617, IMG submission 129672) | Polar desert sand microbial communities from Dry Valleys, Antarctica - metaG UQ322 (21.06) | ecosystem: Environmental > Terrestrial > Soil > Desert | place: Antarctica: Dry Valley... | reverse complement strand
GCGGGGGCGTTGAACAACCTCGAGCGGTGTCTGGTCGAGGTCGGTGACCTGGGCCGCGCGGAGGCCGTCTGGCAGGAGGTCCTCGGCGAGCACGACCCGCTCACGCGCTCGGTGTTGCTGTTTCCTCGGGCGTCCGCGGCAGACCCGGGCGACCCGCGGGCCGCCGCATGGCTGGTGCAGGTCTGCGGCAGCGACGACCGCGGTCTGCTCGGTGCGGCGCACGACACCGCGCGCTCACACCGCGCCGCCGGGCCGGCGAGCTGGGATGCCGCGTGGGTCCGGGCCGGCGGTGGCGAGCCTCCCGACTGGGTCACCGTGGATCCCGGGCTCCTCGCGGTCGTGAGGGCGTGGATCGACACCCCGAGCTACGAGGACGAGCGCGATCACCTCGCCACTCATCCCGAGCTTCTCGCGTCGGACATCGGGACCGCGGTCGAGGAGGCGCTGCTGCGGATCGACGAGAACGATGCGGATCGGTACCGGCAGATCCTGGCCCACGCCCGGGCCGAGGGCGTCGATGCGGCGTACCGGCCCCTATTCCTGATCCTGCTGGCGGCCGGGTTCGCGGCCGCGAACCCGGCCGAACAGCGGGAGCTGCTGACCACGCGGCGGGACGAGCTGCTCGACGACCTGGTCCGGGACCATCTGGACGGTCGCGGTGGAGCGGATGAGAGCGGCGGGGTACGCCGGGCGGCGGCGCTGCTGACGGTCGCAGCCCACGACGACACCGGCACGATCCTGGAATCCACCTTCGCCGCGCTCGACGATCCTTCCCGCTTCGGCGAGCTGCTCGACGCGACCGCCCGCGACACCGACCGGGCGGCCATCCTGTTGGGGCCGCTGGCCACCGTCGCCCTCACCGCGGCCACCGACGAAGCCGAGGCGGCGGTCGCGGGCCTGTACCTGGCCGTCGCGGCCGCGTTCGCCGGTGACCAGGACCGGGCCGCCGATATCGTCCGTGAGGCGCGGGAGTGGGATCCCGGCAGCGCCGCGGCATGGATCGCGCGGCTCGCCGGGCTCGGCACGACTCAGCCGTCGGTCCTGCCGCTGATCGCCATCCTGGTCGAGGCGGGCGATGATGGCGAACACTGACCTGGTCGTCGTGTTACCCGGGATCATGGGCAGCACCCTGACCAGGAACGCCGAGCCGATATGGGCGCCGTCGGCCGGAGCGGTGCTGCGGGCGGTGCAAACCCTCGGCCGCAGCCTCACCCGGTTGCGGCTTCCGGCGGGCATCGGGGACGCGCACCCCGACGACGGCGTCGCACCGGGCGAGCTGATGCCGGACCTGCACGTCATTCCCGGGATCTGGACCCCGGTCACCGGATACGACGGCCTGCTGCGCCGGCTCCACTCACTCCAGAAGCACGGAACGATCGGCGGCGTGCTGCCGGTGGCCTACGACTGGCGGCTGTCCAACCGGTACAACGCCCGCCGGCTCGCCACGATCGTCGAACCCGCGCTGGAGCGGTGGCGGGCGAGCAGCCCCGACCGCGCCGACGCCCGGCTGGTGTTCGTCGGCCACTCGATGGGCGGCCTGGTCGCGCGCTGGTATGTCGAGCGGTGCGGGGGCGCGGAGCTGACCCGCAAGCTGATCACCCTCGCCACCCCCTACCGCGGCGCGGCGACGGCCGTCGAGCAGCTGGTCAACGGGGTGCACAAGGGCATCGGGCCGCTGTCGGTCGACCTCACCGCGTTCGCCCGCAGCCTCCCCTCGCTGCATCAGCTGCTGCCCGACTACGCCTGCATCGACACCGCCGGGACGCTGCACCGTCTCGACGAGACCACCGTGCCCGAACTCGACACCGCGATGGTCGACGACGCCCTGGCGTTCCACGACGACCTCGCCGCCGCCGAAGCAGCGCGGCGACCGGCGAGCCTGACCATGACCCACGCCATCGTCGGAGTCCGCCAGTCCACCCGGACAACGATGCGGATCGACGGTGCCGGGGTGGAGGCGCTGGACACGATCGGTGCCGACAACGACTACGGCGACGGCACCGTGCCCCTGGCCGGGGCCATCGGCCACGACCTACCGATGGACACCAACACCGTCCGCCGGGTCGTCGACCGGCACGGCCACCTGCAGGCCAACCCGTGGGCGCTCGACGAGCTCGAAGAAGCCCTCACCGCCACTCCCGTACGTCGCCGGGCCGGCGCGACGGTCCCGGTCCGGGTCGCCGTGCCCGATCTGATCCTCGCCGCCGACGCCCTGCCCGTGGCCGTCGACATCGAGTCCGACTCGCCGCCGGCTGTCCTGGTCCAGGTCGTCGCGACGGGCGCCGCCGCCGACCGGCGCGAGCACGTCGTCGCCTCCCGCACACCCCGGATCCGCGACGGCCGCCTCGAGACCCGGTTCACCGGCCTGGCACCGGGGGGTTACGAGGTCCGTGTCACCGGCCTGACCCCCGGCTCCCCGGTCACCCCGGTCACCGCACCGGTCCTCGTCTGGACACCGGAGCCGACCCCCTGACCGACGACGATCCGGCCGCAGTGACGGGCCCGACGACGTGCGGCAGCAGGGCATGCCCGTCCTGGCGCGGGTCAACTCGCCGACGCGGTGACGTCCACGGGCGCCGGATTCTTCCACCGCTACCATCTGTACCCCCTGCTCGGAACAGGGTGGGCGAAGCATGCCAGGCAACCGGTGAGACTGAAATGGAAGTTGTCAATAACCCCAAATGGAGTAGCGGATCGTGACTGTAAGTGAATTCGGTAGCTCGTACGTCTACCTCATGCAGCTTGCCGCCGCGCTGAAGGACTTCCGGGAGAAGGCCGACCTGACGCAGGAGCAGGCCGTCACCGAGCTGCGACGGATGGGCGGGCGGTGGTCGGAGTCGAAGCTGTCACGGGTCGAGAACCACGAGCACGGCATCCGCACGCGGGAGGTCGAGCAGCTTCTCGATCTCTACGGGGTCACCGACGAGACGGTCCGCGAGCCCGTGCTCGCGCTGGCCGTCCGTGCCCGGAAGAAGGACCCGCGGGCGCCGTACGGGGTCGAGCTGCCCGACAAGACCCGCGCGCTGGTGAGCGTCGAGACCGGCGCGGTGGCCATCCGGCAGTTCGAGACGATGGTCATCCCCGGGCTGTTGCAGACCACCGACTACACCCGCGCGGTCATCGATGCCTCCAACCCCGCTGACGTGAACCCGATCGACGTCGAGCGCCGGGTCGCCGCCCGGATGACCCGGCAGCACATTCTGCGCCGGGCCGACCCACCCACGTACCACGTGATCCTCGACGAGGCCATCCTGCGGCGGACGGTCGGCAGCCCGTCGGTGATGCGCGACCAGCTCCGGAAGCTGGTGGACCTCGCCGCCGAGCCGCACCTGACCTTGCAGATCCTGCCGCTCGCCACCGGTGGCGGGCCCGGCCTCGGCGGCCCGTTCGCCCTCTTCACCCTGCCCGAACCCGCGCCCGACCTCGCATTGAGCGAGGGACCGGTCACGGGTATGGTCCTCATACCCGAACGGGAGGCAGTGCGCAGGTGCACGCTGCGGTTCGGGATGCTCATGCAGCTCGCCCTGACCCGCGCCGAGTCCGCCGACCTGATCAGGCAGGCAGCGCAGGGCTACGAGTGAGCGCACGACAGGGAGGTCAAGACCCGTGAGTACCCAGCACTGGCGCAAGAGCACCTTCTCGACCGACAACAGTGGCGGTGACGACTGCGTCGAGGTGACGGTGCTCCCCGACGGGCTGATCGGCCTACGCGACAGCAAGCACCCCGACGCCGGGCACCTCACCTTCCCCCGCCCCGAGATGGCCGCCTGGCTCCAAGCCGCCCGCACCGGCGAACTCGACGACCTCTGCTGACCAACCGACCCATCCCCACACAGCACTCCCCGCAGCCCAAGGCGCCAGTCCAGGTTCACCACACGTCGAGGCGTCTGAGGTACAACCTAGCGCCGTCCTCGTATCTCCGTCGAGAAATGAGGGCTTCTGGAGGACCATTGTGTGTATGGGTGGGGTAATCGCACTGTGTCGGCGGGGGCGGCAGGTGGTCGCGGGTGTGGTGATCGTCAGCGGGTGCTTGGTACTGGCGACCTGGCTCTCCGTGCCACTCGGCTTCCTGACGTTGCTGGTCGGCGTGGCCGGGCTCGGGCTCGCCTGGCTTCAGTGGCGCAAGGTGAATGGCGACCAGGTCGCGCGGGGCCTCGCTCATGCGGTGCGGGTGGAGCGGCAGCGGTTCCTCGACCAGGCGTTAGCGGTGGCCTGGCAGGCACGCCCGGCGAAGGTAGGTTTCCGCGATCCCGACAACGAGGACCTGCCCGAGCCGGTGGAAACGCTGCTGCTGCAGTGGCAGGACACCACCGGTGACGAGGTGGGGTCGATCGAGGACGTCGCAGCCTTCTACACCCGCCATCAGAGCGGCAGGATGGTGGTGCTGGGTGCACCGGGTGCGGGCAAGACGGTCCTGCTCTCGCGTCTGGTCCTGGACCTGCTCGACCACATCGAGGTGGAGGACCGCGAGACCGGCGGTCTGGCCCCTGGGGTGCTGGTCCCGGTGCTGCTGAGCCTGCCCTCCTGCAACCTCGGCGACACCCAGGAGCTGTCTGATGATCAGCTCGCCGACCGGTTGCAGACCTGGATCGCGCGACGGCTGGTCGAGGACTACGGCCGACGCTCCTCCGAAGCAACAGCCCTCGTGCAGGACCGGCGGATACTGCCGGTCCTCGACGGCCTCGACGAGATGGACCCACCATCGACCATAGCCACGACAGCAGCGACCGGAGTGATGTCTCGGCCCCGGGCCCGCGCCGTGCTAATGGCAATGAACGCCGCAGGCCGACCCCCGGCGGTGCTGGCCTGCCGACACCTCGATTACCACGAAATCAGCCAACCCACGACCGGACAACCGGGGGGCGCGGCGATCCTCACCGACGCCCGACACGTGATACTGCACCCGCTCACCGCCGACGCCGTCATCGGCTACCTCACCGACCGCTTCCACGGCCACGACCAACAGCTGCGGCCGCGGTGGCAGCCGGTCGCAGATGCCCTGAAAGGTGGCGCACCCCTTACACGGGTGCTGGCCAACCCCTGGCAGCTGTACATGGCCGTCACCGCCTACACCACCGAGAACAGCGACCCCGCCGACCTACTCACCATGAGCCCCGACCACACCGAGACCCACCTGCTCACCACCCTGATCCCTGCCGTCGTCACACACGACACCACCGCCACACGCCACGGCTGGACCGCCGACGGCGTCATCCACTGGCTGACCACCATCGCCGACCACCAAACCCGTATGGCCGCCGAACACGGCCGCTCACCAATTGACATCCACCTGCCGGACCTGTGGCGGATCGCCGGACGCAGCCACCCCCGCTGGATTCCCGCCCTTCTTGCCGCCACACCACTCCTCACACTCGGGCTCGGACTTCTGTTGGTGGCGACAGACCTCCTCGTACGCGGTATCGGGGTCCTCACTCTGGTCGGCGCCGTGTTCGTTGTGTTCGGTGCGTTCGGTTCGGCGTCGCCGATGCGGCGGCTCGATTTCACTGCGGCATGGACACCCCGTGGCCGACGCCGCCTCCGCAACAACCTGGCGGGCGGGCTGGCGTTCGGGCTGGCGTTCGGGCTGGCGTTCGGGCTGACGAGCGGACCAGTGGGCGGGCTGGCGTTCGGGCTCGTGGGCGGGCTGGCGTTCGGGCTGGCGGACGATGTCAACAGCGCTCCCTCGGCGACCGTCCTCGCCCGGCAATGCCTCACCTACAGTCTCGCGGTCGGGCTGGCGTTCGGACTCGCGTTCGGGCTGGTGGGAGTGCTGGCAGGCGGCCTACCGGGCGGGCTGGCGTTCGGGCTGGCTGGCGGGCTGGCGGGCGGGCTGGCGGTCGGGCACGGCTACGTACGGCTCCGCTACGTCCTAGGCGTCCGTTCCGCTGCCCGCCAAGGCATCCTCCCGAGACGACCAGTCCGTTTCCTCGACTGGTGCCTCGACACAGGGCTCATGCGCATGGCCGGCAACTCCATCCAGTTCCGACACCGCCAACTACAGGATTGGCTCGCCACATCCCACCTACCGCATCCCCGGCCCGCGTCTTCTGAACAGAACCAACAGAGATGACTCCGCGTGAGAACAGCCACGATAGACGATCACCAGCGACCTCCCCGATAGACGTGAGACAGCCGAGTGAGGATCCGTGCTGCCCCGGTCCTGACGCTGACGACCGGGCGGGTGAGCACGACTCGCGGATTCCGGACAAAGATGTCCTGCGCCAAACCGGTTGGTTGGCGATCCGTGATGCGAGGTCAGCTCCGGAAGCTGGCCGACATCACGGCGGGGCGAACTCGGCCGGCGACCTGCCGCAGCGCGTCGTCCCATCGTGGGGTCGCCGCGCTGACGTGGCGAACAACGGACCGGATCGCGACGAGCGCCACGCGTAGCGCGGTCGGCTCGTCGTCGGCCTGCACGGTGGCGCACACGTCCACCGCGCCTGTCCCGAGGTTGACCCCGACATCAGGCTCGGTCAGGTTGGGTTCGACGAGCAGCGCTTCCATCACCGCGTCGCTGTGCCGGTCGAGGTCGTCGCGTTCGGTCTCCGGCGCGATGTAGCGCAGCTCCACGTAATAGCTGTTCATGACCGGTCCTCCTCCACTCGCCGACCCTGGGAATAACGCCAGGCTCACGAGGATCCACCCGGTGATCGTCCCGCGCGACGCGTTGTAGCGTGGCCTGACTGGTACGGAACGAGAGGTGGTCTCGGACAGTGGACGATGATACCGCGACGTCGATCGGCGAGCGACTGCGTGAGGTCCGGCTCTGGCGTGATCTATCGCAGCGTGAGGCGGCAGAGCTGGCCGGGTTCACCGCGAGCTACCTGAGCCTCATCGAGCGCGGGGGACGCCCGTGGACAAGCGATCGACGCTGGAGGCGCTCGCGGGCGCGCTGCGGGTCGCTCCGTCCGAGCTGACCGGCGGCACGTACCTCGCACCGGGCGTGCAGCAGGAGCACGCTGCGCTGGCGCCGTTGCGGCTCGCATTGGCGGAGTCGGAACTCGGTGAACCGGTGGACGTCGAGCCACCCGTGTGGCCGGTGCTGCGGGATCGCCTCACAGCCATGAACGCGCTGCGCAGCGACGCCGACTACGTCGCGCTCGGCGCGACGTTGGTCTCGCTGATCCCCGTTCTCCACGCCAGCCTCACGGGCCCGAATCGGCGGGCGGCGCTGGTCGGTCTGGCGGACTGCTACGAGGGGGCACGGGCGATGTCGGGGCAACTCGGCGCAGGCGACCTGTCACAGGTGGCTTCCTTGCACCTGCGGGCCGTCGTCGACGCGCTGTCGGGGCCGGAGTTGGGCCGGGCTGGCGGCGTGGTCACGCGCCCATGCGATCAGTTCGACCGCACCGGAACGGGCACCCGCGGTCGTGACGCTGGCCGCGGAGGAGATCTCCTCGGCAGTGGACGATCCGGCGGTCGCCGAGGTGTACGGGTCGCTGCACCTGGCGGCGGCGTGGGTCACAACGACACTCGGACGTCTCGACGTCGCTGACACGCACGTCGCGGAGGCGGCCGAGACCGCGGCGCGCAGCGGACCGGTGACCAACTTCGCGAACCTGTGGTTCGGCCGGGGAAACGTGCAGATCTGGCGGGTCGACCTTGCCGTGGAACGGGGAGCGGGTGGCAAGGCCGTCGAGATCGCGCGGGCCACCGACCCGGCGACCCTGCCCCGGGCAGCGTCACGACGGTCGGCATGGTGGACCGGCATCAGCCGGGGCCTGGCGAGCGACCGAAGAACCTGGGACGAGGCGGTCCAGGTGTTCCGCACCGCCGAGGAGATCGCCCCACAGCGATTCCGGACCAACCCGTTGGTCCGCGAGGTCGTCGACGACATGCGACGACGGTCCCGACGTGACAGCGTGGGCCGTGAGCTGCGCGGGCTGGCCTACCGGATGGGCATCGCCGTCTGAGCCCCGGCCGTCGACAAGCGGGCCGGTGCGCTGTCTTCGAGTCGTACGCTTACCGGGTGAACTCGGTTCCGGACGAGATGCCAATCTCAGCCGCGCGTGATCACTTCGCCGATGTACTCGGCCGGGCGAGGTACGCAGGCCAGATCACCTACATCACCAAGCGCGGTCAGCGAATCGGCGCGGTGGTCCCGGTCGAGGTCGCCGAGGCGGCCGAGTCCGCCGAGGACACCTACCTGTCCGGGCTGGCTCGCGACGCCGAAGCCGAGCTGGCGGCCGGCGCCACGACCCAGCCCCTGGGTGAGGTCATCGCCGAGCTGGAGCTGGCCGGCACCACCACAGACGTCGACGCGGACGCTCACCCATGCCGGTCGAACGCACCTTGCGGAAACTGAACCAACCGGCCCGTCTCCGCACCTCGCCGGAGGTCGCCGACGCCCTCGCGGCTGGCCGCGCCGTCGTCGCGCTGGAGAGCACGCTGCTCGCGCACGGCCTGCCCGCTCCGCAGAACCGCGCGGCGGCCGACGACCTGGAGGCCGCCGTTCGCGCGCACGGCGCGGTGCCGGCCACGGTCGCCGTGCTCGACGGCGTGCCCCGCGTGGGCCTGTCCCCCGCAGAGCTGGACCGCGTCTGCGACGGCGACCTCGCCAAGCTCTCCGTCCGCGACCTCGGCGTGGCCGTCGGGCTCGGCCGCGACGGCGCGACGACGGTGGCTGCGACGGCCGCGCTCTCCCACGCGGCCGGGATCGCGGTGTTCGCCACCGGCGGCCTCGGCGGCGTGCACCGCGGGGCCCGGGACAGCTGGGACGTCTCCGCCGATCTTGCCGCGCTGGCCGGCACCGGCGTGCTGGTCGTCTGCTCGGGCGTGAAGTCGATCCTCGATGTCGCCGCCACGCTGGAGGTGCTGGAGACCGAGTCGGTGCCGGTGCTCGGCTACCGCACCGACGCGTTCCCCGGGTTCTACCGGCGCGACTCCGGACACCCGGTGCCCTGGCGGGTGGACTCGCCCGGGGAGGTGGCCGCGGTCTGGCGGGCGCACCGCGCGCTCGGATCGCGGGCGGGCGCGGTGCTCGCCCAGCCCGTCCCGGAGGCCGATGAGCTCGACGCGGAAATGCACGACCGGCTCCTCGACGAGGGCCTCGCGATGCTCACCGAACGCGGGGTGACCGGCAAGGACGTCACGCCCGCGCTGCTGGAGCACTTCCACACCGGCAGTGGTGGTGCGAGCCTGCGCACGAACCTCGCGCTCGTGCGGGCGAACGCGGAGCTGGCCGCGCAGGTCGCCGTCGCACTGGCGGCCTGACCGTCCGCAGGTGGTGGCCGCCCCCGCGGCGCAGGCCGGGTCAGCCCTCGATGACCGGGTGCTCGCGATGCTCGATCTGGCGTGTCTCGCCCCGGTACCGGTTGGGGTCCTCGCGCTTCTTGGGCAACCGGTCGTTGGCGATGAGGACGGCGATCCACGGCAGCGGGATGGACATCACGAGCAGCGTCACCGCCAGCCACGGGATCTGGTAGAAGGCCGCCGCCAGCACCATGAACGGGATCCGCAACCCCATCATGATCTTGTAGCGGCGTTTGCGGACGGCCAGCTCCTCCTCGTAGGAGACGGCGGCATCGGTGATCAGCACCGGCTCGGCCGCACGCTGCGGGTCGGTCACGTGTCCTCCTCGCTGACGCTCGTCGGTCACGTCCCTCGGATGCGCTGCGTCCGCCAGCCACTCGAACGCCTCCGCAGCTCATGGTGCCACTCACGCGGTGGAAGCGCCTGCCGACCGCTGCCAGCTCGAGGTGGCCCCGACCACCGACAGGACGCAGCGACATGTCGCGTCGTCGGTGGACACTGGACGCTATGAGGTCCACCGGAGAGACGGTTGCGGTCCTGGCCGCGGCGCTGGCGTGACTGGCCCTGCTCGCGTTCCCGGTCACCATCGCGCTCGGCGCGGCGCTGCCGACGGGCCGGCTCGTCGCCGCGCTCGGCGCCGTGCTGGTGCTGGTGGTCGTGTACGTCCGGACCGCGATCACGGTGGCCCGGCGCGGCGCCCCGCATCCCGCGCCGGTGGCCACCGCCGTCGTCGCCGGGATCGCGTTGCTGCTGCCGCTGGTCGCGGGCTCGGCGTGGTTCGGGGCGACGGTCTTCCTCACAGCCCTTCTCGGGCTGACCTTGCCGGCCCGGCGCGCGCTCGCGGCAACCGCCCTCACCACCGGGCTGGCAGCCGTGCAGGCGCTCACCATCGATGCGGCATCGGCGCCGGCACTGTCGGTGCCGTTGATCACCGCGGTCGCGGGTGTGGTGGTGGTCGCGGTGGTCCGCCAGACCGCGCTGGCCCGCGAGCTGGCCGCGTCGCGGCGGGCCGTCGCCGCGGTGGCCGCCCAGGACGAGCGGCTGCGGCTGGCGCGGGAACTGCACGACTCGGTCAAGCAGCAGACCTTCGTCGCCGCGCTGGAGCTCGCCAGCGCCCGGACCCGGCTCGGCGCCGACCCGCATCTGGACGCCGCGGCCGACGCCGTCGCCACCGCCGGGCGCCAGCTCGGTGAGGTCATCGACCATCTCCGGCCCGCAGGCGAGGAACCGCTGATGCCGGCGCTGCACCGGCAGGTCGAACAGTGGTCGCGGCGCACCGGCGTGCCGGCCGAGCTGGCCGTCGAGGGCGGCGGGGACACGCCGGCCGAGCCGATGCGCAGCGTCGCGACCGAGGCGCTGACGAACGTCGCCCGGCATTCCGGCGCCCGGCACGTCCGGCTGACCCTGCGGGTCACCGACGCCGAGGCGCGGCTCGTGGTCGGCGACGACGGCCGCGGCTTCGACCCGGCCGCGGCGCCGCCCGGCCAGGGTCTGCGCGGGATGGCCGAGCGGCTGGCGCAGCGCCACGGCGAGCTCGACGTGCAGACCGGCCCGGACGGGACCACGCTCGCCGCCCGGCACCCGGTGCCATGATGATCACTGTGTTGGTCGCCGACGACCACCCGCTGGTCCGCGGCGGGATCACCGGCTTCCTGTCGACCCAGCCCGACCTGGACGTCGTCGCCGAGGCCGGCACCGGCGACGAGGCCGTCGAGCTGGCGCAGCGGCACTGGCCCGACGTCGCGCTGATCGACCTGCAGATGCCCGGTGGGGACGGAGTGGCGGCGATCCGCCGGATCGCCGCGGCGGTGCCGCACACCCGGCTGGTGGTGCTCACCTCGCACGCCGGAGACACCGACATCTTTCCGGCGATCCGCGCCGGGGCGCTGTCCTACCTGCTCAAGGACATCGCCCCGAACGAGCTGGCCGACGCGGTGCGGGCGGCCGCGGCCGGCGAGGCGGTGCTGCACCCGCGGGTCGCCACCCGGGTGGTCGGGGAGCTGCGCGGCGGGCGCCGCGACGCACCGCACGCGCTGCGCGATCTCACCGACCGCGAGCTGGAGGTGCTGCGGCTGGTCGCCGAGGGGCTGTCCAACGTCGAGATCGCCAGCCGGCTGGTGATCGGAGAGAAGACGGTCAAGACCCACGTCAGCGCGATCCTGACCAAGCTGGGGCTGTCCGACCGGACCCAGGCCGCGGTGCACGCCTGGCAGCACGGGGTCCTCCGCCGCGGGACCGAGGGCTGACCCGTCCACAGACCGAGGTGCTCACCCACCCGATCCGGCAACGTGGCGGCCATGCAGACCACAGCCACCCCGCCGACCACGGCCGTCCGCCGCTGGCACGCGGCGACCCTGCTGCTGGTGGCCCTGACCATGGGTCTGGAGTTCGCCCACGTGCTCGAGCTCGGACCCCGACTCGGCTACCCGCCCGAGCTGTACCTGCGCGTGACCAACTCGCTCTACTACGGGTTCGGCACCGTCGGCGCCGTGATCTACGTCGGCTCGATCGCGGCGGCCGGCGTGCTCACCTGGCTGGTCCGCCGCCGGCGGGACGTGCTCGTACCCGTGGCGTCGGCCCTCGTCGCGCAGGCAGCCGCGTTGGTCACCTGGCTGACGCTCATCACGCCGGTCAACGCCCGGTTCCGCGCACTCGCACCCGGCGAGGTCCCGCCCGACCTCAACGCGCTGCGCGACCAGTGGGAGTACACCCACGCCCTCGGATTCGTGCTGTTCGCGGTGGCCTTCCTGTTCCTGCTCGGCGCGCTGCTCCGGAAGGCCGACCGATGAGGCGGCTTGGGTTGGAGCTGGCCGTGCTGGCGTCGCTGCTGGTGTCGTTCCTGACGATCCCGCTCGCGGTGCCGCACGTCGTCCTCGGCTCGGCGTGGGCCGCGCTGACCGTCCTGCACGTCACCCGGCGGCGCCGGATCTACCGGGCCGTGCTCCGCCGCGGCGTGCGCACCCGGGGCCGTAGCGACCACCGCGCTCCTCGGTTCGGCGCTGGTGGCCACGGTGTCCGGGATCGTCCAGGCGGTCGGGGTCAGCGCGGCGATCCCGTGGCACGGTGGCAGCTCGATGCTGCTCCTGCTGCTCGCCGGCGGGCACGCCACCCGCCGGCTGTGGCGGAACAGGCGCCGGCTGCGGGACCAGCACGACCACGTGGAGCGGAAAGCCGACATCACGGTGACAACCGAACCCCAGCGCACATGATTCGGGGCTACCCTGCTGCCGGTGACGGACCCGACGGTGGCGGGCACGGCGTGACATACACCGGCCGCGCCGTGTGGGTCCGGCTGGGCGTGCTCGCGATCATCGTCTCGGTGGGTGTCGCAGTCGCCGTCCTCGTCGGACTCCCGGACCCGGCCCAGCTGCGCAGCGACATCGCCGCCGCGGGAGTGGCAGCACCCGTGCTGTTCGTCGCGCTGTACGCGGTGTTGACCCTCGCGCCGCTGCCCAAGAACGTCCTTGCCGCGGTAGCCGGTCTGCTGTTCGGGTTGGGCGTGGGCGTTGCCATCGTCCTGCTCGCCGCGCTGATCGGTGCGCTCACCGCGTTCGCCCTGGGCCGCATGCTGGGACGGGAGGCGGTCGAACGGATGACCGGAGCGCGCGTCGCTCGCGTCGATGACCTGCTGCGCCGCCGCGGCGTCCTTGCCGTGCTCGCCGTGCGGTTGGTGCCCGTGCTGCCCTTCACCGCGATCAACTACACGGCCGGGCTGACCGCCGTGCGCACCCGGGACTACGTGATCGGCACCGCGCTCGGGATCGTTCCCGGCACCGTCGCCTACGTCGCCCTGGGCGCCTACGGCACCTCCCCGGGCTCCTGGCCGTTCGTCCTCGCCGTCGTCGCCCTCGTCGCGCTCACCACCAGCGGTGCGGCAATGGCCCGCCGCTACCGCAACAGGGCATGATCGCGACGAGATGAACACCAGCGCCCTGCAGTGGGCGATAACGTACATCTCGACGCGATCACCTGGCGGTGGGGCCGTGCGCGTGCAGGTCCAGGTCACCTACGACGCTCTCGGAGACCACCTCGAGCAGCCGGCGCGCCAGGCCGCCCGCGGTGCGGTAGCGCACCAGCCGACCCTCGCGGTGGGCGGTGACCATCCCGTGGGCCCGCAGCAACCGCAGGGCGTGCGAGACGGCGCTGTCGCTCATGCCGACGGCCACAGCGAGGTCGGAGACGCACAGGTCACCGGCGTGGTGCAGGGCGAGCAGGATGCTCAGCCGGTTCACCTCGCCCAGCGCGTCGAGCACGGCGGCGGAGTGCTGTAGCTGGGCGCTGTCGGCGAGCACCGCCGCGGCGTCGCACACCTGGTCGGGGTCGGTGACGCGCAGACCGCGCCGTGCCGCGGGCACCTGGTGCACGTCGGCGATGCTAGCCCTTCTTCGCCGAGGCCTTCTTCGCCTGCTTGTACTCCCGCACCCGGCCCAGCGACGCAGCATCCACGACGTCGGCGACCGAGCGGTGCACGCCGTCCTCGCCGTACCCGCCCGCCGCCTCCCGCCAGCCCGGCGGCGTAACGCCGCGTTGCTTGCCGAGCAGCGCCGTGAAGATCTGGGCCTTCTGCGGGCCGAAGCCAGGCAAGGCACCGAGGCGTCGGAACAGCTCCTGTCCGTCGGTGACCTCCCGCCAGACCGCGGTGACGTCGCCGTCGTAGCGCTCCACCAGCGCCGCAACCAGGGCCTGCACGCGACCAGCCATCGACCGCGGGTAGCGGTGCAGCGCGGGCGGCGTGGAGAACAGCGCCACCAGCGCGTCCGGGTCGTGCTCGGCGAGCTCGCGGGCGTCGAGGTGGTCACGGCCGAGCCGGCGCGTCAGCTCGGCGGGCGCGGCGAACGCCCGCTCCATCGGGACCTGCTGGTCCAGCAGCATCCCGACCAGCAGCGCAAGCGGGTCGCGGTCGAGCAACGCGTCGGCATCGGCGTCCTGGCTCAGATAGAGCGGCACGACAGAAGGGTAACGCCCCTCGTCATCGCCGATCCGGGTCACTCGTGGAGCATGCTGCTCGGCCCGTCTGCATCGGATTATCGGGCGTCGGCGAGAATCGGTGACGTGCTGCCTCGCCTCTCCTGCTCGGGGCCCGCGTCGTGAGGGCCGTGGCCGCGCGGGTGAGCCGCGCCGCGGTGCGGGTGGACGGCGCGACCGTCGGAGAGATCGACGGCGAGGGCCTGCTCGTGCTGCTCGGCGTGCACCGCGACGACACCACGGAGGCGGCCGCGTCGATGGCCCGCAAGCTGCACGAGCTGCGGATCCTCGTCGACGAGCGGTCGTGCGCCGAGGCCGGGGCGCCGCTGCTGGTCATCAGCCAGTTCACGCTCTACGGCGACGTGCGCAAGGGACGACGACCGTCATGGTTAGCGGCGGCCCGGCCGGAGGACGCCGCGCCGCTCGTCGACGCGGTCGTGGCGGCGCTGCGGGAGCGCGGCGCGCACGTGGAGACCGGGGTGTTCGGGGCCCAGATGGCCGTCGAGTCCGTCAACGACGGCCCGTTCACGGTGTTGGTGGAGACCTGAGGAGCCGGGGCCGGAGATCGTCACGGCTGAGCGAAGTCGGTCAGCCCCGCAGCGCGTCCTCGACGGCCACGCATCATCGCGGACTGCGCCGGCACGGCCGTCGAGCCGTCGCGTGGAGCGCCGATCCAGCGACCCGGAGATCCGGAGCTCCGCCACGGTCGTAGACGTGGCGGAGGAACCGCAGTCGCAGCCAGTACCTGATCGTCGTGAACAACCCGAGCATGCCGCTCCCGCCGCACACGGCAAGCCAGAGACCCGGGTCAGGCATCGGCCGTCTCCACATCACATCCAAGGCCAGCCCGGCTCGGTGTCAGGTGAGCGTGACGACGCTGCCGCTGCGGCGTGCGCGCTCGGCGGCCCAGACGACGCGGTGGCTGTCCACGGACTCGTCGGGACCGGACAGGATCGGAGTGGGGTCGTTGTTGGCGACGGCGGTGAGGAACGCGGTCACCAGAGATTGGTCACCGTCGTCGTGTGCGCTAACCGCGTCAGGGCGCTGATCTTTCCGCAGCTCGACTGTCTCGACCGCTGCGCTGGGGCCCGTGCGGAAGTCATGCACCGTCAGCTGATGACCGTCGCCGTCAATACAGCCCTGCGTGCCGAAGATCCGGGTCTTGCGCTGGGCCATCTCGGTGAACGCGGTGACGGTGTGGGTGGCGGTGACCCCGTTGTCGTAGTCCAGCGCGACGACCTGGTGGTCGACGACGTCGTTGTCGCAGTCGTAGACACAGCGGCCGTAGGGGCCTTCGGCCAGCGCCGTAGTCAGGTCCTGCTCGGTGGGGGTGCCGGTAACCGCGTCGAGCGGCCAGTGCTCCCAGCGTGAGTTGCCCAGACAGCTCCGGTACAGCCGGGGCGCGGAGTAGGGGCAGTCCGGCTCCACCGCGCATTCCAAGCATCGGTTGGCCGCACCGACCGGGCGGTGCTCCGGGCGGAAGTGAGTCAGACGCCCGAACGAGGACACTCGCGCCGGGCGAGCCCCGATCACGTAGCCGAGCCAGTCCAGGTCGTGGCAGCACTTGGCCATCAACAGCGACGAGGACAGGTCCTCCCGCCGCCAGCTACCGCGCACGTAGGAATGTGCAAAGTGCCACCATCCCACCGGCTCAAGGTGCTGCACGGTTACAACATCACCGATCCGGCCGCTGGCCAGCAGATCCTTCACCGCCTGGGTGTAGGTGGTGTAGCGCAGCGAGTGACACACGGCGAACAGCACACCGGCGCGCTGCACCGCCGCAGCGATGCCCGCCGCCTCCGCCTCGGTCGGCGCCATCGGCTTCTCGCACAAGATGTGGTAACCCAGCTCGGCGAACCGCTGGCAGGGCTCCGCATGGTCGGCGTCCTGGGTCGTCACCAGCACCGCGTCCGCACACCGCGGTCGCTCGGCCAGCGCACGCCAGTCCGTGAACTGTGAGCCGGTGGCGATCTTGTGATCGTCGCTCAGCCGTCCCCGCCGGCGCTCGACGGGCTCGGCCACCGCGACCACTCGCCCTTCGACCCGCCGGATCCGCCGCGCGTGACTGATGCCTCGACCACCCGCGCCTACCACCGCCACCGTCACTCCAGCCGGGCTCCTCGTCGAACCGGACATGGCAACCGCCTCCCTCACGACATCCGATACCCAGCTAACAGAACCATACGGTATGCTACTTCTACAATATGGATTCCGTAAGGGGGATGATGGCCGACGATCAGCGGATGTCCGAGGAGCAGCCCTCCGGAGACGGAGCGTGGCTGCGCCGGCTCAACACCAGTCGAGTGCTACAGTCGCTGTACCCACACGCGATCAAGTCCGTCACGCAGATCGCCCAGGACCTGGCGCTGTCGCGGCCCACCGTGGTCGCCGCGATCAAGGCTCTCCGCGAGCGGTACCTGGTTGCCGAACTGCCGCCGCAACACCAGGACACCGGCCGGCCACCCGCGATGTACCAGTTTCGCCGCAACGCGGGTTACCTCCTCGGCGTGCAGGTCGCACCGGACGTCATCCGGGTGCTGCTCACCGATCTCACCGGCGAGGTCACCCCGCAGCCGGACGACAACACCGTCGAGCCGCCCATCCCGCGCCAGCACGAGAGAGCGGTCGCGGAGGGAGCCAGCCGCACCGAGCGCCTGCGCACGCTCGAAGACGCCATCGTGGCGACGCTGCGGTCCGGCGGAATCACTCCCGAGCAGGTGTGGGCCGTCGTCACCAGCACCCCCGGCATCGTCGACTCCGAGGGGACGGTGCTCGTGTGCGGCGCCATTCGGGACTGGACCGGTGACCACCTGACAACCCGCCTCCGGCGGATCCTCCCCCATCCCGGCTGCCACATCCAGGTCGAGAACGACGCGAACCTCGCCGCGGTGGCCGAACACCGGGCACGAGGCAACTCCCGACCGGCCAACCTCGTCGCCCTCCTCGCTGATCACCGCCTCGGCGTCGGCATCATCGCCGCCGACGCCCCGCACCGGGGCCGCGGCGGCCGCGCCGGCGAGATCGCCAACCAGCCCATCTCACCGATGGCGGACGCCAGCAAGTGGCTGAAGAAGCGCAAGGACGACAACCCCGCCGCCATCGTCCGGGCTGCAGCACGAGGACACGCCGAGTCGCAGAAAGACGTCACGACCTTCGTCGAACACCTCGCGCTCGGCCTCGCCACCATCGTCTACACCATCGACCCCGACCTGATCGTCATCGGCGGCGGCCTCGCCGACGCCGGCAGCGCCATCGTCGACCCGCTCCGCGAGCGCCTCGACACCCTGTGCCGAGGCCGCGAAGTCCCCATCGAAGCGTCCACGCTCGGCACCCAGGCCGTCCCTCTCGGCGCGCTCCACCTCGCTCTCGATCACGCCCACCATCAGATGTTCACCACCACCCCTCGGTAACCCGGCCAGAAACACCGCGACGGCCCAGGTGGGACGGTGGGATGCCGGGGGAGGCCAGCTCGCCGAGCTGAGGACCTGCTGAGAGTGCACACAACACCGGGCGACGTCGGGAACGTATCTCCGAACATGTGCGTTCACTCCCAAGTAGAGAGCCCTGGCGGTAGGCGCCAGAAGCGCCACGCCCGGGTCACCCAGGGGAGGGACGCCACGTGATGACAGCGCCGAGAACATCGCCCGGTACGCCGACCATTCCAGATCAGCGTACCGACTCCGACAGTGCCACGGCCACCGTGGACACCCCGTTCGCCGGGGGGCGAGCCGAGATGTCCACCGCGGACCTCGACGCCCAGAGCCCAGCGGCCGACCTCGTGCGCGTCTACCTGAACGGTATCGGCAAGACCGCACTGCTGACGGCCGCCCAGGAGGTGGAGCTCGCCAAGCGCATCGAGGCCGGCGTGTTCGCCCAGCACGTGCTGGACACCGCGACCGAGCTGGGCTGTCAGAACCGCGCCGACCTGCGATGGGTGGTGCGTGACGGCATGCGAGCCCGCAACCACCTGCTGGAGGCCAACCTCCGGCTCGTGGTCTCGCTGGCCAAACGCTACACCGGCCGCGGCATGCCGCTGCTGGACCTCATCCAGGAGGGCAACCTCGGGCTGATCCGCGCGGTGGAGAAGTTCGACTACGCCAAGGGCTTCAAGTTCTCCACCTACGCCACCTGGTGGATCCGGCAGGCGATCACGCGGGGCATGGCCGACCAGGCCCGCACGATCCGGCTGCCCGTCCATCTCGTGGAACAGGTCAACAAGCTGGCCCGGATCAAGCGGGACCTGCACCAGCGGCTCGGCCGTGACGCCACCCACAAGGAGCTGGCCGCGGAGTCCGGCATCGCCGAGGAGCGGATCGCCGACCTGCTCGACCACGCGCGGGACCCGGTGAGCCTGGACATGCCGGTGGGGTCGGAGGAGGAGGCGCCGCTGGGCGACTTCATCGAGGACGGCGAGGCCACCGACGCCGAGACCACGGTCATCTCGCACCTGCTGCACGACGACCTGTGCCGGGTGCTGGCCACCCTCGATGACCGCGAGCAGAACGTGATCCGGATGCGCTACGGCCTCGACGACGGGCAGCCGTGCACGCTCGACCAGATCGGCCGCCGCTTCGGGCTCTCCCGCGAGCGCGTCCGGCAGATCGAGCGGGAGGTCATGGCCAAGCTGCGGATCGGGGAACGCGCCGACCGGCTGCGTGCCTACGCGAGCTGAGCAGACCGAACATCCGGGCCTGAACGGCGCCACCCGATGGGCTCCCCGTGATCTGGGTGGCGCCGTCGCTGCGCTGTCTACTCCCCCGACACGGAGACCGGACAGCCGCCACGCCGTACCGAACCGGAGTTCACCCCAACGTGCAGCACTGCCCGGTCGGGGAAGTGGTCATCTAGTACTACAGAGACACTTGTTTGAGCGACCTGTGAAGATGCCGCGAGCGGGCGCCGAGCGGAGCGCTCGTGACCTGCGAGTTCTTTATGATCAACATATAACTGTCCCTGTAGTACTAGGG
>Ga0136617_10001777_pt1 | contig 19192 bp, 19 predicted proteins | sample AntDrymUQ3222106_2_FD_129672 | JGI IMG/M metagenome (GOLD analysis project Ga0136617, IMG submission 129672) | Polar desert sand microbial communities from Dry Valleys, Antarctica - metaG UQ322 (21.06) | ecosystem: Environmental > Terrestrial > Soil > Desert | place: Antarctica: Dry Valley... | reverse complement strand
GAGCGCAATCACTGGGCGCGCCTGCTGGAACCGGACCCTGGTGATGCGCATCGGCCGCTCGTCGTCGCCCACCAGCAACGTTGCGCCGGCCTTGAACCGTTCATCAGCGAAATCCGTGTCGGGATTCACGATGACCTGTCCTTTATTGCCATGCGCGCGTGCGATGCGCCCGACGAGAAGCGAAGCATTCATGCGTCGTCGCGAAAATCGACGGACGCCTTGGTCCCGTCGATCTCGGCGGCAAGCGTCACCAGCGTCCGAATCGCGGCGGCCGTGCGCCCCTGGCGCCCGATGACGCGCCCGAGATCCCCCGGCGCCATCGACAACTCGACGACCGTTTGGCCTTTGCCCGGACGCTCGATCACGCGGACCGCCTCAGGGCGGTCGGCCAGGGCACGCGCGACGACTTCGACGACGTCGCGGGCGCGGCTCATGACGCCGGCAGCTCTGACTCCGGCGAACCGTCCGCCTTCGCCGAGACTCCGGCGGACAGGGCGGCTGGGGGAACCGCAGCTGACGCGGTTGCGGTGGCGGCTTCCGGCGTTTCCGGCGCGCGATCGACCAGCGTGCGTACCGTGTCGGAGGCCACCGCGCCGGCCTTGAGCCAGTGCTCGAGCCGGGCGCGATCGATTTTCAGCGTCTCGGGGTTGCTGCGCGGGTTGTAGTGCCCCAGCACCTCCACGAAGCTGCTATCACGCGCCGTTCGCGAGTCAGTCACCACGATGCGGAAAAACGGCCGCTTCTTCGAACCCATCCGTCTCAAACGTATTACAAGCATCTCTCTCTAAGCTCCCAGCTCCCAGCTACCAGCTTCCAGCAGTTTCAAGGTCCATCGGATGGCTTCAGCGCAATCACTGGAAGCTGGCCGCTGGAGGCTGGAAGCTTCTTTCTACCGGTTCATCATCGACTTCATCATCCCGAGGCCGCCGCCGCCCTTCTTCCCGAGGCCCGCCATCCCGCCGATCTGCTTCAGCATCTTCTTCATCTGCACGAACTGCTTCAACAGCTTGTTGACCTCTTCGACCGTCGCGCCGCTCCCCTTGGCGATGCGCTTGCGGCGGCTGCCGTTGATCAACTGGTGGTTCCGGCGTTCCTTCGGCGTCATCGAGTTGATGATCGCCTCGACCCGGGCGAGCTGCCCGTCGTCTACCTTGCCGCGGGCCGCGGTCATTTCCTTCAGGTTGCCCATGCCGGGCAGCATCCCGAGAATCTGCTCGATCGGCCCCATTTTCTTGATCGTCCGCAGCTGATCGCGGAAGTCCTCGAGCGTGAACTCGTCTTTCCGGATCTTGCGTTCGAGTTTCTCGGCATCCTCCATCGAGACGACCCCTTCGGCCTTCTCGATAAGTGACAGCACGTCCCCCATCCCGAGGACGCGCGACACCACGCGGTCGGGATGAAACGGCTCGAGGTCCTGCAGCCGCTCGCCGCTGCCCACAAACGCGATCGGGACCCCGACGACGCCGACGACCGACAGCGCCGCACCACCGCGCGCGTCACCGTCCATTTTCGACAGCACGACGCCGCTGACGCCGATGCGGCGGTTGAACTCACCGGCGCTCTTGATGGCGTCCTGCCCCGTCATCGCGTCGGCAACGAACAGCAGGTCCGTCGGCTGCACGGCGGCCTTGATCGCCTGCAGCTCCTGCATCAAGTCGTCATCGATGTGAAGCCGGCCGGCGGTGTCGACAATCACCACGTCGAAGCCGGCGTTCCTGGCCTCCGCCATCGCGCCGGCGGCGCGCTTGACGGGGTCCATCTCCCCTGCCGGATCGTGGACCCGCACGCCCGCCTGTTTCGCGACGACCGACAGCTGCTCGATCGCGGCCGGGCGCCGGACGTCTGTCGACACCAGCAGCGGATGCTTTCCCTGCTTCGCCAGCCACATGCCCAACTTGCCGCTGGTGGTGGTCTTGCCCGAGCCCTGCAGCCCCAGCATCAGCACCACGCGCGGCCGATCCGTCGAAGGAGGCAGCCCGCCCTGTGTCTCCCCGAACAGCGCCAGCATTTCGTCGCGAACGATCCGGACGACCTGTTGCGCAGGCGTGAGGCTCTTCAGAACCTCCTGGTCGACGGCCTTATCGCGAACGCGGTCAATGAAGGCCTTGACGACCTTAAAGTTGACGTCCGCTTCGAGGAGCGCCAGCCGGATCTCGCGAAGCGCGGCTTCGACGATGTCTTCCGTGAGGCGGGCTTCTCCCCGCAGGGAGCGGAACACCCCCTGAAGCCGGTCGCTGAGCGAGTCGAACATTGATGTCGGGTCCAGGCGCCCTATGGCTGTAAGAGCTTCAGACGCAAACGGTTATGGTAGTCGATGGGGTGCGGAAGTGTCAAACTTCGAGACGCATGTTCCCACTCAAGGTCCTGTCCTCACGTGGCTAGACGCCCCTCAGCTTGTGCCCGAGCTTTTCCTTCTTCGTCGTCAGATACCGTCGCGTATGGACGGACGGTGGGATTTCCAGCGGGACCCACTCGATCACTGACAAGCCATACCCATCGAGGCCCACCAGTTTGCGGGGGTTGTTCGAGAGCAACCGCATCGACTTCACACCGAGGTCGCGCAGGATCTGGACGCCGATCCCGTAGTCCCGCTGGTCGGGCTTGAATCCTAGCCGCTCGTTGGCTTCGACCGTGTCGAGCCCCTGGTCCTGCAACTCGTACGCGCGGATCTTGTTCGCCAGCCCGATGCCGCGCCCCTCCTGGTTCAGGTACAGCAGCACGCCGCGGCCGGCGCGCGCGATCGTGCGGATGGCCGCATCCAGCTGCGGGCCACAATCGCATCGCGCCGAATGGAAGACGTCTCCCGTCAGGCAGCGCGAGTGCACGCGGACCGTCACGTCACGCCCGTCGCCTAGGTCACCCTTCACCAGCGCGACGTGCGTCTCCTTGTCGATCAGGCTCTGGAACGCCATGACGCGGAAATCACCATGCTCGGTTGGCAGATCCGCCGACGCGACACGGCGCACCAGCGCTTCGGTCCGCGTCCGGTATTTGATGAGATCGGCGACGGTGATCATCAGAAGCTTGTGCTTCCTGGCGAACACCGTCAGCTCCGGCACCCGCGCCATGGTGCCGTCCTCGTTCATGATTTCGCAGATCACACCCGCGGGGTAAAGGCCGGCGATCCGCGCGAGGTCGACGGCGGCCTCCGTCTGCCCGGTGCGCACGAGCACGCCGCCGTTCCGCGCGCGGAGAGGAAACATGTGCCCGGGACGGGCCAGGTCTGCGGGACGGGTCCTGGAGTCGATGGCCGCGAGCACAGTCGCCGCGCGATCGGCGGCCGAGATCCCCGTGCTCGTGACCCCTTTCGCCTCGATCGATACGCAGAAGGCCGTGTCGAACTGGGTCGTGTTCTGCGCCACCATCAGCGGAATGTCGAGCTCGTCGAGCCGCTCCTCGGTCATCGGCATGCAGATCAATCCACGACCGTTCCGCGCCATGAAGTTGATCGCCTCCGGCGTCACCTTCTCCGCCGCGATCGTCAGGTCCCCTTCGTTCTCCCGATCCTCGTCGTCGACGACGATGATCATCTGACCTTCGCGGATGGCGTCGATCGCATCTTCGATCTTCGCGAATGGAGACCTGGGTGCCCTGGACTTGCGTGTCTTGGTCATGATCCGCCGTCGCTTACTTCGAGGAAGCGCGCCACGTACTTTCCCAGGATGTCGCACTCGAGATTCACGACGTCCCCTGCTTTCACCGCCTGCAGGTTGGTCTGGTTCCACGTGAACGGAATCACCTGGACGTCGAACAGCTTCTCCCCGACACCTGCCACCGTCAGACTGATGCCGTCGATCGCGATGGAACCCTTGCGCACGATGAACGGCGCGAGCGGCGCGGGATATTTCACGGTGAGCCAGTACGACTCCCCTTCAGGCCGCAGTTCTTCGATCGCGCCGGTCGCGTCCACGTGCCCCTGGACGAAGTGGCCGCCCAGCCTGGCGTCCGCCCGGAGGGGACGCTCGAGGTTGACCAGCGTGCCGCGCCTCAACGTGCCGAACGAGCTGACACGGACCGTCTCGGGGGTCACGTCCGCGTGAAATCCGCCGGCATCCGCGGAGACCACGGTGAGGCAGACGCCGTTGACAGCGATGCTGTCTCCCGGCTTCATTTCAGCCGATAACGGCGTCGCGACACGGAGCCGGAAGCCGGACGGTGTCGGCTTCACCTCCGCGATCTCGCCGGTCTTTTCAATCAGGCCTGTGAACATATCCCTCGAGCAGCGTGTCATCGCCGAGCAGACGGGCCGAGCGCTCGACGATCAACGGCGAGCTCATGACCGGAAACGGCAGCCACGGGACGCCCTCGTCGCCGAGCGGCGTGCTGGCCACATAGATCTGGACGCGGTCCACGAGGCCCGCGTTCCAGAACGCCTCGTGCAGCGTGGGGCCCCCTTCGACGATCATCGACGTGACGTTGTGGGCCGCCAGCATTCTCAGGGCGTCCCGGAGCGAATCCACCCCTTCGACGACCTCCACGATGGCCCCGGCCTCCCGCAGGGCGGCGATCCGCTCCGGGTCTGGCCCGGGGGCCGTCACGATTATGACCGGTCCTGCCCCGAGCGTCCCGAACAGCCGCGCCGACGGCGGCGTGCGCAGCCGGGAATCGAAGATCACGCGAGTCAGCGGACGCGCCCGGTAGGCGCCGCGGGCAGTCAGCAAGGGATCGTCGGACAGCACGGTGCCGGACCCGACCGCAAGGGCGTCCACCTCCGCCCGGTCCCGGTGAACCTGCCGGTCCGCCGCCGATCCTGTGAGCCGGGTCGTGGCGCCCGGGCGTGCCGCCACCTTGCCGTCGAGGCTGGTCGCAATCTTCATCGTGACGAACGGCCGGCCGCGTCGCATGACGGTGAAGAACGCATCGTTCAGCCTGACGGCTTCGCGTTCGAGGACACCGGTCAACACCTCGATGCCCCGCTCACGCAGGATTGCCAGGCCACGGCCCGACACGAGCGGATTGGGGTCCTCGGTCGCGGCGACCACCCGCGCAACGCCCGCATCGGCGACCAGTGGAGCGCAGGGCCCCGTCCGTCCGGTATGGCTGCACGGCTCGAGGGTGCAGTACAACGTCGCCCCTCGTGCCGCGGCCCCAGCCTCGAGGAGCGCTTCGACTTCAGCGTGAGGCCCGCCCGCTTTCTCGTGCGCGCCAGTACCGACGATCGCCCCTTCGTTGTCCACGATGACGGCGCCGACCATTGGATTGGGAGAAGTCTGCCCGCGGCCGCGCTCCGCAAGCTGCAGCGCCTTGCGCATGTAGAAGCTGTCGCGGTCCGCTACCACTTCTCTTCGAACAGCGCGTCCACGTACTCGTCGGCGGAAAAAGGAATGAGGTCGTCGATCGCCTCGCCCACGCCGACATACCGGATCGGCAGTTTCAGATCGTGCGCGATGGCAACGGCGATGCCCCCCTTGGCCGTGCCGTCCAGCTTGGTGAGGACGATGCCGGTGACGCCGGCCACATTCATGAACTCGCGCGCCTGCGCGAGGCCGTTCTGTCCCACTGTCGCGTCGAGCACAAGGAGTACTTCGTGCGGCGCCCCTTCGACCCCGCGCGCCGCGACGCGGCGAATCTTGTCCAGCTCGGTCATCAGATTCACGCGCGTGTGGAGCCGGCCGGCGGTATCGACCAGCACGACATCGCGCCCGCGCGCCTTGCCCGCGGTGATGGCGTCGAACACAACGGCCGCCGGGTCCGAGCCTGTTTTCGCCCGAATGATGTCGACACCGGCGCGGGTCGCCCAGATCTCGAGCTGCTCGACGGCTGCCGCCCGGAACGTGTCCGCGGCGCAGATCATCGGCGCGCGGCCCGAGTCCTTCATCAGGCGCGCGAGCTTGCCGACGGTCGTTGTCTTCCCCGTGCCGTTGACGCCGACGATCATGACGACATGGGGGCGGTGACCGTCTGGGGTGGGCGTCTCTGCGTCACGCAGGATCTGCCGGATCTCTTCTTTGACCAGCGTCCGGAGTGACTCTCCGTGAGTGCGCTTCGCCTTCACCGCCTTCACGATCCGGTCGGCCGCCGCGACTCCGACGTCCGCGGAGATCAGCGCCTCCTCGAGCGCCTCCACGGTCTCGACGTCCACCGGACGGCTTCGTGTCGCCGGCTCGTCGGCTTTCCGAACGACTTCTTCGAAGCGATCGACGAACTGTTCCTTCGTACGCGTGAGCGACTGCTTGATCCGGTCGAAAAAACCCATGGTCACCCGTCAACTTCCGCACGCTGCCGCCGCCCCATCAGCACTTCGACCGCGTCCACCGGCGAGCACCGCCCGTCGAGGACCGCCTGCATCTGTGCGGCGATCGGCAGCTCGATCCCGTGTTTGTCGCCGAGCGCAAGCGCCGCGCCCGTCGTGCGCACACCTTCGGCCACCATCCGCATGCCCGAGAGAATCTCCGCGATCGTCCGCCCTCGTCCGAGCTCGATCCCGACCCGCCTGTTCCGGCTCAGATCCCCGGTGCAGGTGAGAACGAGGTCCCCGAGTCCGCTCAGCCCCGCAAGCGTTTCCCGGTCGCCCCCTTCTGCGCAGGCGAGACGGGAGATCTCCGCGAGGCCGCGTGTGATCAACGCGGCGAGGGCGTTGTGTCCAAGGCTCAATCCCTCGACGACACCGGCGGCAATGGCGATCACGTTCTTCAGCGCGCCGCCGATCTCGACGCCGGGGACGTCATCGCTCGCATAGAGCCGAAGGCCGGGCCCTCTGAAATGCTCCTGCACCGCCGCCGCCGACGTCTCCTCCGCTGATGCCGCGAGCACGGCGGTCGGAAGACCCCGCGCGACTTCGGCAGCAAAGCTCGGCCCCGACAACACGACCGTGCGGCAACAACCATCGGTCTCATCGTCGATCACCTGCGACATCCGCCGCAGCGTGCTGGTCTCGATCCCCTTCGTGGTACTGACGACGATGGCGCCGGTTTCGAGGTACGGCAGCGATGCCCGTACGACTGCGCGCAGCCCGTGCGACGGCACAGCGACGACCACGAAGCGTGCGCCGGCGAGCGCGGCCGCGAGACTTGCCGTCGGCTCGATCGCCTCTGCGAGCCGGAGATCGGGCAGGTAGCGGCCGTTGACTTTCGTGGCGCGAAGCTCCTCGACGAACCCCGCATCGCGCGCCCACAGCCGGACGCCGTGGCCTGTGCGCGCAAGGTGGACGGCGAGTGCCGTGCCCCAGCTGCCGGCGCCGAGCACCGCCGTCGTCTTCATGACCGCGCCCCGACGCGCCGTTCGGTCCCGGTGCGAAGCCGGCGCCAGTTGCTGCGGTGGCGGAACAGGATGAGGGCCGCACTGCCGGCGGCGGCGAGCACGACCGCACGCGGCTCTCCAGTGAGCCACGCGGCCGGCGGCAGCGCCAGAGTCGCCGCGATAGAGCCGAGCGAGACGTATCGCGTGATCAACACGGTAACGAGGAAAAGGCCCGCGGCGATTGCCGTCGCGAGCGGCGACAGCATCGTGAAGACCCCGGCCGCGACAGCGACACCCTTGCCGCCGTGGAAACGCAGCCATACGGGATAGATATGTCCGACCACCGCCGCGGCTCCGGTCAGCGCCGCAAGCGCCGCCCCTCCGGACATGACGTACGCGATCGCGACGGCGGCAATCCCCTTCCCCACATCGAGCGCCATCACGAGCGCACCCCGCCAGGCGCCGGTGGTACGCAGCACGTTCGCCGCGCCGACGTTGCCGCTGCCCGAGAAGCGGACATCGATCCCCGCGCGGCGCGCCATGAGGAAGGCGAATGGAACGGAACCCGTGAGGTATCCGAGCAGGACCGGGAGCATCAGCTCAATGGTACTCGCAGCAGCGGCTCGGAGAGGGCGCCTCGGGGTGAGGTCCGGCTTCGGAAGGCGGTCGACGATGGTTCGGCCGCCACGAACAGGCCCACGTCTACAAAAGGCGGCGCAGCGTGTCGAGCGCGGCTTGGGTCGCCTGGAACCGGACGTGCTCGCGCCCGCCAGGAAATGAATGTGTGCGGACCGACATCGGCCGTCCCGGGGCGAGAACCGCGACCACGACGGTGCCGACAGGCTTCTCAGGGGATCCGCCGCCCGGACCCGCAATCCCCGTGATGGCGATGGACACGTCCGCGCCGCTGCGCTCGCGCATCCCGTCGGCCATTGCGGCCGCCACCGGCTCGCTGACAGCCCCGTGCTGTTCGAGCAGCGCGGGCTCTACGCCGAGCAATGTCGTTTTCAGCGTATTCGTATAGGCCACGATGCCGCCGGCAACATAGGCGGAGCTCCCCGGCACGCCAGTGAGGCGCTCGAGCAACAGACCGCCCGTGCACGATTCCGCGGCGGCGAGTGTCAGCCGCCGTTGGCGCAGCATATCGCCGACAAGCCGGTGGAGAGGCCGGCCGTCTGTCGTGAACGCTGAATCGCCAAGGACGGCCACAAGCTGCTGACGCGCCGACTCGAGTCTCTTCATTGCGGCCGCTTCGTCGGCGGCGCGCAACGAGAGATGCAGCTCCACCTGGCCGGGCGTTGCGAGAATGGTGGTCTCTACCGGCGGGTGTTGGTCGCGCCAGCGAGAGTAGATCGGCTGCACCAGCTCCTCCACGTGGGATTCGGAACGCTGCGTGGTGAACACCGACACCTTGAATACGCGCTCGGCGCCCGCCCGGGCGGACAGGAGGCCGCGCTCACAAAGTGCCGTGAGCATCGGCTGCAACTCGCGTGGAGGCCCGGGAAGAAGAACGACCACCTTGCCCTCCGCCTCGATGAAAAGTCCCGGCGCGGAACCGTGAGGATTCGGCAGCGGCGTCGCGCCCCGCGGAACCATCGCCTGCCGGCGGTTCACGTCGGGCATCTCGAGCCCGCGGCGGGAAAACCGTCGCGCGATGGTCGCGGTGATTGCGGGTTCTTCCGACATTGGCAGCGCCAGAGCGTCCGCGACGACCTCACGCGTCAGATCGTCATCGGTGGGTCCGAGGCCGCCGGTCAGGATCACGAGATCCGAACGTCGCAACGACTCGGTGAAGACGGCACGCAGACGCTCGCGGTCGTCGCCGACGACCGACTTCCCTTTCACATCGATGCCGAGCGCTGCCAGTTGTTCGGTGATGAACAACGAATTGGTATCGAGCCGCGACCATCCCAGCAGCTCGCTCCCAACGGCGATGATCTCCGCCGCCGTGAGCGCAGCGCTCATGAGATCCAGCCAGGCATCAGCCACATGGCGAGGCGAAGGCACAGGTTCGCATACACCGCCGCCATCGCATCGTCGGCCATCACCCCGAGGCCGCCATGGAGCGCTTCAAAACGCCCCGCCGGGTAAGGCTTGATCACATCGAAGACTCGGAAAAGAAAGAATCCAGCCAGCGCGCCAGAGATGCCGACGGGGATGAAGGCCAGGGTGATCAGCATGCCGACGACTTCGTCGAGCACGATCGGACCAGGATCGACGCCTCCGAAGTAGCGTTCTGCCGTCGTGCCGGCCCAGACGCCCACCGCGAACAGCGCCACGATCAATCCGACTTCGACAATCGGGGAGCCGGTCCACCACACGAAAAGGTAGACGACAAGGCCGGCGGCGGATCCGACCGTGCCTGGCGCGAACGGGAAATAGCCGCAGTAGCCGACCGTCGCGACGAAGACGGCGAGTCGCGTCACGCCTTGATGACGCGCGTGTGAGCCAACCTGTCGTGGACGGCGCGCTTGTCCGCGCCGAAGAGCGCGGGAAGAAAACCGAGGCCCGCGGGGAGCGTGGACACGAGATAGGCGGCGGCGCGAAGAACAGCCTGACCGAGCGGCACCCGACCGAAGCCTCCGTCGTCATCAGCCGGAACGACCCTCACGCCCGCAATCATCTTGCCGATGCTCTGCCCGCCGGCGGCGGTGAATGCCACGAAGTAGCCGCCATTCAGCAGCAGGAGAAAGGCGGCAAACGGCGCGACCGGCAGCACGCCAACCTCGGCATACTCGAGGCCGCTGATCTTCAACGTGTAGTGGAGAACGACCGCGTCGATGGACCCGATCACCGCGAGGTCGATAACGGCGGCAAGGGCACGGAGCGCCGGCGGCGCAGCGACCGATGCGTTCTCGTCCGGGACGACCTCGTCGACGACGGCTCGCCGTGGCTTCGCACGTGGCAGCAGCTCATCAGGGGGTCCGAGGTCGAGCTCGGGCTCCGGCGTCGTCAGGCCGCGGCGGACGCTCGGCCGCCCCGCCGCCGCTGCCGGCTTTGCGATGGGGGGCGCGGCCTTCCGCACGGCCAGTGGAGCGCGAGGCGCCGCAGACGCGCGGACGAGCGGCCTGTCGGCATGCGCATCGCGATTGCCGAAGAGCGGGAAGCGGTCACCGAGCGCGAAATCGGCCATCGGTCCTTCGGGTTCGTTCCCGGTCTGGATCGGAAGATCGATGGGCGCCAGCGGAGCCTCCGCCGACAACGAGAACTGGTATCCGCAATTGCGGCAACGGTCGCCGCTATCGAAACTGATGTACTGACACTTCGGGCATCTCATGGCCGGCGGGCCGTGCCTTCCGCAGTTGCCGGATCAGGACGGCGGAGCAGCTGCCGCTGGATGATCGTCTTCAGTTCGTCCGCCCGCGTGCGCACGGGATCGCCGTACGAAATGGCGTCGAGCGCCGAGAGCGCCTCGTGCAGCCGGCCACGGACGTGCAGGTTTTGCGCGCGGGTCAACGCCAGCTCCGCCGGCGACGGCACGGGAAGCGCCGATGTGAGCGCCGATCCCGCGAGCGCATCCGAAGGGAGACCCACCGGCCATTCGACCACGCCCTGCTGGAGGAGCAGCGTGACGACGGCGGCGCCCATGATTGCGCCGGCCGCGACGCCCCCCGCAATCCATTTCAGTCTGGTGCGGGCTGGTGGCACGGCGGCAGGCGTGAGGGGGCCGTGCCGCCGCCTCTGCGGGGACGGCGCAAACGTGCGCGTCGCCGCCGCCGCGGTCTCGAGCCGTTCGATCCGGGCCAGCAGCGCCATCGCTTCGTCGCTGGACGCGCCGTGCTCCACGGCTGACGCCACCAGCTCGCGCGCGGCGCCGGCATCACCACGATCCAGTGCCGCCACGCCAGTATGGAGCAGTTCGTCTGCCTTGCGCTGGCGTTCGGCGACCGCGCTGCGCGCGCGTTCGATGTAGGCGCGCGCCCGGGCGTGGCCGCGGTCGATGAAGAGCACGCGCGTCCAGACGTTGATCGCGAGTTCGTGCTGCTCGGAAAAATAGTGGTCGAGGCCGAGAACGAGGAACTCCTCGATGCGGGCATCCCGATCGCGGTCCGCCTCCTGGGCGTGTCGGTCGGAACGGATCGGTTCGGTCATGTCGGCGTGGTCGTAAGCTTGCGGGGAATTATAGTCTTGCGATGGCAATTATTGAATCGATTCCGAACGTGAGCGAAGGACGCCGCCCGGACGCCGTCGAACGGATGGCCTCGGCGATTCGCGGGACGCCTGGAGTGCGGCTCCTCGACTGGTCGTCCGATCCGTCGCACAACCGATCCGTCTTCACGATGGTCGGCGATGCGCCCGCGCTCAAGGCGGCGACGCTCGCGCTGTTCGAATGCGCGGTGGCCGAGATCGACCTGCGCGCGCACCAGGGGGAGCATCCCCGCGTTGGGGCGGTTGACGTCGTGCCGTTCGTGCCGATCGAAGGGGCCACGATCGCGGACTGCATCTCCCTGGCGAAGGACGTCGCCGCCACGGTCGCTGAGCGCTTCGCCGTCCCGGTGTATCTCTACGAGGATGCCGCAACCGACCCCGCGCGCAGGAACCTCGAGGACATCCGGCGCGGCGGGTTCGAAGGTCTCCGCGAGAAGATGTCATCGCCAGGCGGGGCGCCGGACTTCGGCCCCTCCCAACCGCACGAGTCCGCAGGCGCGAGCGTCATCGGTGCGCGGATGCCCCTGATCGCCTACAACGTCAACCTCAATACCGACCGCCTGGAGGTGGCAAAGAAAATCGCGGCGGCTATCCGCTTCAGCTCAGGAGGCCTTCGATACGTCAAGGCGATGGGCGTCATGCTCGAGGACCGGAACCTCGCCCAGGTATCCATGAATCTGACGAACTATCAGAAGACGCCGATCTTCCGCGTATTCGAGATGGTGAAGCGCGAGGCCGCGCGCCATGGCGTGACGATTCTCGAGAGCGAAATCGTGGGTCTCGTGCCCGCCGCGGCGCTCATGGCGGCGGCCGAGTACTACCTGCAGATCGAAGGATTCAGCGCGCAGAAGCAGGTGCTCGAGAGTCGCATGAACACTGCCGACTGAGGGTCAGGCGGTCTCTTCTTCCTCTTCGGCCTTGCGGGAGGGGACGATCCCGAACGACCGCATCTTGCGGTACAGATTGCTGCGCTCGACGCCGAGCACATCCGCGGTGCGCGAGATGTTTCCCTGCTGCGCAGCGAGCGTCTTGAGAATGTAGTCCCGCTCGAACCGGTCGCGCGCGTCGTGAAGGTGTTCCACGACGTCGGGCTCCTCGGTCGTAAGCCGTCCGGAGCCGCCTGGGAATGCCAGGTCCTCGAGCGTGATCGTGTCGCCGGGCACCATGATGATCAGCCGCTCGATCACGTTGCGCAGCTCGCGGACGTTGCCGGGCCACCGGTAGCTGCGGAGTCCCGTCAGGGCGCCTGCATCGAATCGTTTGGGACGCCGCCCGTACTCCCTGGCCAGCTCCGACATGAAATGGTCCGCCAGGACGGAGATGTCCGTGTCGCGATGCCGCAACGGCGGCACCGAGATCGGGATCACGTTCAGCCGGAAGTAGAGGTCCTCTCGGAACCGCCCCGCCCGGATCTCCGACGGCAGGTCCTTGTTCGTTGCGGCGAGCACGCGGACGTCGACCTTCACGCTCGCGTTGCCGCCGACGGGTTCCACTACCTGCTCCTGCAGGGCGCGCAGGACCTTGGCCTGCGTCTTCAGCGTCATGTCCCCGATCTCGTCCAGGAACAGCGTGCCTCCGTCGGCCAACTCGAACTTGCCGCGACGGTCGGAGACGGCGCCGGTGAACGAGCCCTTCATGTGGCCGAAGAGCTCGCTCTCGATCAGTTCCTCGGGGATGGCCGCGCAATTCACTTCGATGAAAGGCGCGTTCCTGCGCCGGCTCAGCGAGTGGATGCTGCGTGCCACCAATTCCTTGCCGGTGCCGTTCTCGCCGAAGATCAGCACGCGCCCGTTGGTTGGCGCCGCCATCGCGACCTGCTCGCGCAGCTGCGCCATCACAGAACTCTCCCCTACCATCGTCAACCGGCGATCGACGTGGGCGCGCAGCGCGCGGTTCTCCGCTTCCAGGCGGCGCTGTCGAACGGCGTTGCCGATGACGAGGACAGTTTTCTCGAGCGACAGCGGTTTTTCGACGAAGTCGTAGGCGCCGAGCTTGATGGCGCGCACGGCGGACTCGATGTTGCCGTGGCCGGAGATCATGACGACGGGGGCGTCCACGCGCCGCTCGCGCAGCCGCTGGAGAGTGACGAGGCCGTCCATCCCCGGGAGCCAGATGTCCAGGACGATGACGTCGTAGGCCGCTCGCGCAACGCGGTCGAGACAGGCTTCCCCGCTCTCGACCGCTTCGACGGCATAGCCTTCGTCACGAAGCACGCCACCGAGCGCACTGCGCACGCCGGCTTCGTCATCGACGAGAAGCACCGAAGGCTTCATCCCCTGGGGTCCCCGAACGGACAAACGACGCGTGCAGCGGTCAACATGGCAGCTCGATTGTAAAAACCGTCCCCGACGGAATGTTGTCTGCCACGTCGATCGCGCCGCCGTGCTCGGCGATGATCCGGCGCACGATCGCAAGGCCGAGGCCGCTGCCGCGCCGTTTGGTGGAGTAGTACGGGAGGAACAGCTTCTCGCGATCTTCGGGCGGTATCCCGGGCCCGTTGTCGCTGACGGTTACCCGGGCGACACCATTGCCGGCGTCGTGCTGTGTCGCAACCTGGATCGTCGCGATGCGGTCGACGGGGCGGGCGCCGGCCGCCGCGCCGCCCAGCGCCTCCACTGCGTTGTCGATCAGGTTGATGACGACCCGGCGGATCTGTTCGGCGTCGATCCGGACGAGCGGGAGGTCGCTCGCGAGGTGCTGCTCCAGCACGGTCTCTTTCAGCAGCCCGTTGTACAAGCCCAACGTCTCGGCCATCACCAGGTTGAGATCCGTCGGTATCGCCTTCGGGGCGGGCATTCGCGCGAACTGGGCAAACTCGTCAACCAGCGCCTTCAGCGAGTCGACCTCGGTCACGATCGTGGACGTGCATTCTTCGATGAGTGCGCGCGCACTTGGCGGCGCGGAGCCGAGCTGACGGCGGAGGCGTTCGGCGCTCAGCTGGATCGGAGTCAGCGGATTCTTGATCTCGTGCGCCAGCCTCCTGGCCACGTCGCGCCACGCGGCCACACGCTGCGTCCTGATCAGCGGCGTCACGTCGTCAAACACGAGCACCACGCCCCCCGGCTCTCCCCCATCGGTCGGCAGCTCGGTCGCGGCGGCCGCCAGGTGCAGTTCACGGCCCTCACGGGCCAGCGCCACTTCCTGCCCCGCGGGGGCCGCGTTGTGTTCCTGCGCCCTCCGGATGATCTGGTGCAGCGGACGGAGATCCTCGCGGGCAAACACTTCGTCGGCCAGTCGCCCGGTCACGTCCTCGCCAAGCCCGAGCAGCCGGAGCGCCGCGGCGTTCACGGTTTCGATCCGCCCGTCCGCAGTGATGGAGACAACGCCGGTGGCAATCCGCTCGAGGATCGTTTCGAAGTAGCGCCGACGCTCGTCGACCTCGATGTTCTTCTGCTCGAGATCCAGGCGCGACCGTTCGAGCTTCTGCTGGCTCGCGGCGAGCTCGCCGGCCATGGTGTTGAACGCCTCAACGAGCGAGCCGAACTCGTCGCGCGTCTCCGGCTCGATTCGATGGTCGAGCCGGCCGGCGCCAATCTCGCGCGCGCCCGCCGCGAGGAGCTGCACCGGCCTGGTGATGCGCTTGGCCAGGTACAGGCCCGTCCAGGTGGCGCTGACGAGAATCATCAGCGTCATCATCAGGAAGACCGACAGATAGACCCCTTCGAGCGCGGGCTTGAGGACGAGGAGCCGGCTGTAAGCTTCGTAGGCGTCCGTGAGGCGACGTGAATGCTGCGCCAGGGATCCCGAAAGGTGATCGCTCGCGATGACGACGCCGATCGGGGTGCCGGTGACGGGATCAGGGACCGGCGCACCGGCGCGAACGAGTTCGCCGCCGCTTGCGAGCGCATCGTGAGTCGTGCTGTCGCCGCTCCCAGATGCGATGCGCGCCGCAAGAAGGTCGGCCGACGCTCGTGCGTGGCCCCTGGGGAGAGACGGAGATTCGACGGCAACCACCGGCGACGGCGGACCTCCGTTCCTCGGCACGCGATACACCTCGACCAATGCGACGCGCCCCTGGCGGACCTCCGCCTCGATTGCGGCACGAAGTGCGGCCACGTCGCCGGCCTGCAGCGCCGCCGCCGGCAGGCGCCTGGCAATGCGGTCCGCATGGCCGAGCACGACCGTCTGATGCTCGGCGTAGTAATCCACGGCGATCTCCCTGCCGGATCGCAACACCTCCTCGATCGGCGCCGCGAACCAGCGGGCGGTCGTCTGCCGGATCAATTCGCCGCCGACGATCAGGACGAGCACCGACGGGATGATCGTCAGGCCGAGCATCGCCAGCACGAGCTTCGCGCGGAAGCGCGAGAACGGCAGCCCTCTTCGGCGCTCGACGACGAGCTTGATGATGTTGCGCGCCAGGACGAACACCAGCGCCAGCAGCATCGTGATGTCGGCGGCCGACAACGCCCAGAGCAGCGACTCGGTGAGAAAGTCCGGAGTGAACTGCGTCGACTGGTCCGCGAGATACATCATCGCGACGAGCGCCGCGATGAGCAGGACGATGCCGAGGAGGATGAGCCGGGGGTTGTCGCGCAGCGGCCGCCGCTCGCCCCGCATTGGCTCCGCGGGTGTCTCCGCTGATGGAAGCGGCGGGCGGGTTACGTCTCTGGCAAGAGCCATGTCAGCTATCAGCCATCACCTATCGGCCATCAGCTCTTGGCTACCAGCCCAACCTGAGGGCTGACAGCTGAGAGCTATTCCTTCGCATTGAGCAGATCCTTCAGCTCGGTCATGAACTCACCGATGTCGCGGAAATGGCGATAGACCGACGCGAACCGCACGTAGGCGACCTTGTCGAGCGAGCGCAATTCGTTCATGACGAACGCGCCGACCTCCTCGGTGCTCATTTCGCGTTCCGGTTTCTCCTGCAGGGCCGATTCGACGCGATCGGCGACGGCTTCCAGCGACGCCACGCTCACGGGGCGCTTCTCGCAGGCCTTGAGCAGTCCGGCGAGGAGCTTCTGGCGCTCGAAGCGCTCGCGGCTGCCGTCCTTCTTCACCACCATGTAGGGGATCTCGTCGATCCGTTCGTAACTCGTGAACCGGCGTCCGCAGCCGAGGCACTCCCGCCGCCGGCGGATCACCTCCCCTTCCTTGCTCTCGCGCGAGTCGACCACCTTGTCGCCGAGGTGCGCGCAGTATGGGCACTTCATCGTTTCGCAAGCTCCTGGGCGCGCTGCAGCGTCAGCCCCTCGCGCGCCATAAAGATGACGCCGAGCAGCGAAACGGGGAGGAACGAGATGGCGTGGAGGACGATGGCGGCGCCAGACGCGCTGTCTGGCGGCGCGCCGAAAAACGTCTGGACGGCGATCTGGTAGGCGACGTGAAATCCGCCGATGGCACCCGGTGTGGGCACGGCGACCCCGACCACGAGCACGGTCATGACGAGGAACGAACCCGCATACGGGAACGTAATATTAAACGCCAGTGATGTCAGCCAGATGCCGGCCGCAATCGACAGCCACAGCGGGAACGACTGCAGCAACGCAATCAGGAGCAGGCCCGGCTGGCGCATGACGGCCAGCCCCTGGGCGAAGGATTCGACAAACTGCCCGACGATGCGCGCCAGGCGCGCCGGCAGCACGCGCTCGATCCGTCCGGCGGCCCGGCCGAGCCGCTCGGGGTGACCGGCGAGCACGAACAGGACGAGGAGTCCGCCGACGGCCGCCGCGGCCGCCACACCTCCCCACAACTTGACGTCCGCCAGCTGGTCTGCGTCGCCGAGCAGAACGCCGCTCGAGACCGTGAAGACGAACAGGGCGAACAGCAGCAGGACCGTCGCAGTATCGAGCAGCCGTTCGAGAATGACGGTGGCGAACGTCGCGGCGGGGTTCAGCCCTTCCTTTTTCGCCAGGAGGTACGGCCGGATGACCTCTCCCGCGCGGGCGGGCAGAAAGAAACTGGCCGCGAACCCGATGACGGTTGTCCTGAAGGCGTTGCCGAAGTGGGTCGCGCCAATCGGCGCCAGCAGCGACTGCCATCGCCAGGCCCGCAAGGCATAGGTGAGGCCGGTGATCAGCACCGCCAGGAGCAGAAGCCAGGGATTGGCGCGGCGCGTTTCGGCCCACACTTCGGCGAAGTTGGCGTCGCGGAAGAAAAATGCGAGCAGCGCCACCGTGCAAACGAGTATGAGGATCGCGCGGATCCATGTTCGCATGCGTTTGTGATGAGGTTAGGGATTACAATCCTATAACAGTCCCGCCAAGTGTATGGGAAAACGTGAGTTACTGCTCGCTGCAGCATTCGTCCTGATCGGCGTCGTCGTGTACCAGGCCACCGCGCCTGCGGCCGACCCGACGCGCCCGCGGTGGTCTGTCGGCGGGATCGTCGAGAGCATCCGCCGGGAGGTTCGTGGGAACCAGGCGGAAGCGCAGGCGAAGATCCCCTCGACGATTCCGGCACCGGCATCGGTGCGCGAGCTGCGAATCAACGTCGGCAGCGTGGGCGTGACCATCACCGGCGAGGAACGCGACGATATTCAGGCCGAGCTCGACGTGACCTCCAACGCGTACGACACTGCGGAAGCCGAGCGGACCGCCAGGGCGACAACGCTCAAGGTGGACGCGGCGGGGCCGGTGATCACGCTCTCTGTCGACTTTCCACGCGAGGGACGTCAGCGGGCCTCCCTCGTGCTGAGGGTCCCTTCGCGGCTCGAACTGCGGATCGAGAAGAACAGCACGCTGGTCGTCACCAACGCGGCGGCGCTGTCCGTGACGGGACGCGGCACTACGACCGTGACCGGCGTGCCGGGCGCGGTGCAGGCGACGCAGCGCGGCAGCGCCATCACGCTGACCGACATCGGGCCGCTGAAACTCACGACCTTCAGCGGCGCGGAAGCGAAAGTCGCGAACGTCCACGGCGACGCGACGTTCTCGCTGCAAAGTGGCCAGCTGCGCGCCGAGGGGCTCGAGGGCAGCGTGGAAATCGAATCGCGCAACTGCGACGTGACGCTGGAGAAGCTCGAGAAGGTCCGTAATGCAAGGATCAACGCCGGCGCCGGCGAAGTGGTCGTCCGCGGCATTCAGAGCGAGCTGCGGATCGACGGGCGCGAGACCGACATCCGCGTCGAGCAGGCGCGCCCCGCTCCGCTGTCGATCTACAACGAGGGAAATGAAACCGTGGAGCTGACGCTCCCGCCGGGCCCGCTCAAGATCGACGCGCGCACCGTGGACGGCCGGATCACCGTCGACGAGGCGCTCGCAAAAAGCGGCGTCAAGGTGGAGACCACCGGTAGCCAGGGGGGCGAGACCGGCAGCAGCCGCGAGGAGCAGCATGTCGCAGCGGTCATCGGCGGCGGCGGCCCGCTCATCACCGTTCGCGCTCAACGCGGCGACATCCTGTTGCGACTGAAGTAATTCAATCGACGATCGGCAATCAACAATCCGCAATTGAGTTGACGTCTTTGCCGCGTGCCAGTAAGCTCTGCGCTTCTTCGCGAGGCACCCGTGCTCTCTACTTCCACTCCAGTTCTTGAAACTTCCCTCGATGGTCTGACGGTTCACCGGCGCGGCAAGGTTCGGGACGTCTACGACATCACGCTCGACTCCGGCGAAGCGGCGTTGCTCATGGTGGCGACCGACCGGATCTCTGCGTTCGATTACGTCCTCGGATCCGCCATCCCTGACAAGGGCAAGGTGCTCACACAACTCTCGGCGTTCTGGTTCGAACGGCTGGGGGATCTCGTGCCGCATCACCTGATCTCGATGAACGTCGAGGAGTTTCCGGCCGCCGCCCGCAAACACGCCGGCGTGCTGCGGGGGCGCACCATGCTCGCGCGGCTGACCGATCCGATCCCCATCGAATGCGTCGCCCGCGGGTATCTCTCGGGCTCGGGCTGGAAGGAATATCAGCAGACCGGAAG
>Ga0136617_10001776_pt1 | contig 19195 bp, 18 predicted proteins | sample AntDrymUQ3222106_2_FD_129672 | JGI IMG/M metagenome (GOLD analysis project Ga0136617, IMG submission 129672) | Polar desert sand microbial communities from Dry Valleys, Antarctica - metaG UQ322 (21.06) | ecosystem: Environmental > Terrestrial > Soil > Desert | place: Antarctica: Dry Valley... | reverse complement strand
GGCGGCGGACGGCCGGGTCCAGCGATCCGAGCCGGTTGGTGCACATGATGACCGCGGCGGGAAGGCGGCTCGCGGCGATGCGGTCGACGCCCCGGATGAAGGCGTTTACGCCGGCGCGGTCCTCGTGGTGCATCTGCGCCGCCTCGCGCGACTGGGTGATAGCGTCGGCCTCGTCGACCAGCAAGATGACGGCGCCGCGCGCCTTGCCCCCGGCGCCGCGCAGTCGCTCGGCGGCCTCGATCGTGTGGTCGAAGGCGGCCGACAGGAGTCGCGTCATCTCGCCGACCCGGCCCTGTCCCCGGGTGGAGAGGCTGAGCGGCAGCAGCGTGACGTCGATTCCCTCCTGGCGCGCGACCGCGTCGCCGATGGTCTTGGCGAGCTCCGTCTTGCCCGACCCCACGTCGCCGGCGAGCACCACGAGCGGCGGTCGCCGCAGCACCAGGTCCATCACTTGGTCGGAGTCGGGATGGTGCCGCCGCGCCCACTCGGTCAGACCGGCCGGATTGACCAGCAGGCCGAGCACCTTGGCGAGGCGCTGCTTCTGGTCGTCGAGCCCGACCAACCGCGCGAGCCTCGCCTGCGGGTCGGGATCGGGATAGGTTATGGCCCGCTCGAACAATTCGGCGGTCTGGGGGCGGTCGCTCACCGGTAGCTCCTCACGCTGGCGCGCTCGAGCGAGCGACCGCCCGCCGAATAGGTGCGATCGGATTCGAGGTAGCCCGACACGCCCGGCGCATCGGCGTTGGTGCGAGTTACCGGCATGCGACCCTTGAACGCGTCACGTTGTTCGGCGGTCAGCTGATCCCATGCGGAAGAGTAGGTGATGTAGCTATAGAAGGTCGCTCCGGCGATGTCGGCGCCGGGCCGCACCCGGCCGGGGTCGTCGTCGTTGGCCGCAGCTCCCGCGAGGTCGCGGGCGGTGTATTTAAGCGCGGGTTCGACGAAGTCGTCGCCGCGCTTGAATCCGTATGCGGCGGTTGAGAGGTATCCGGCTTTCCGGGACAGGGAGTGCTGGGCGGCATACGATCGATCGCTGACCGACCATGAGGAGTTCCATGTCCAGATGATGCGCGCGACCTCCTGACGGCTGTCCGCGCCTCGGGCGGCGCTTCGTGCGGTAACCTGAGACGCGTCGTCGAACGGCGCTCGCGTGATCTGCGGAGCGTTCAGGACGAATACGACCGGGTCAGCAACCACGGGCTGGGGTAATGGAGGGCCTGGGGGCTCGCGCGGCCGGCGGATCCAGAGGCTCAGGCGCTCGCGCGGCGATGTGCGGAGCGGGCTCAGCTTGGATGACCTTCTTCAGTAATGGAAACCGAACGTGGCCCCGGGCCAACTTCGACGGTCGCTAGGCGGACGGACCCGCCGCGATCCAGTCATCCAACCTCTGCTGCAGCTCGTCGCGGAACTTCAGCTCCTCGCAGCGCGCGATCGCGTCCTTGAGCACCGCGGTCGCGCCGTCGTCGCCGGCCGCATGCAGCAGTTCGGCCTTCCTCGAGAGGAAGGTGGAGAGGTACTTCTGCTGCTGGACCAGCCCGATGCCGCGCTCGATGCACTCGAGGGCCCCATCGGCCGTCACCGCGGCGGCGACGCTGGCTGATCGACAATCCGAACCCGATGGCTTACTTGTCGGCGGCACTACCGGGGTCACTCGCCCCCCTATTTCCGCGCCGAGGCTTCGACGATGCGCTGGGAGGGGCCGCTGGCGACTCACGCCGCCGGAGCCATCCCGGGCCTATCCTCGACGCCCGGCGATTGTTGCCGCGCCGCGCCTCGGCGCTCTCCGCTTCGACCCCCCTCGAGATCCTGCGGTGCTGATCCTCCCCATCGCGGGAATCGTCATCTTTCTGGGCTTGTTCGCGAGCGCCAACCTGCTGATCCAGCAAGCCTTCGGGCACTCACCCTGCCGAGCATTCGATCCACTGGCTCGACATTCGACGCGATTGTTCTCGCGAAACAAAGCGCTGAGACTGGCTCAGAAGAAATCATGGCCTTGAAGCCAGACTTTCACGAGCAAGTAAATTTTAACCTGCTGAATGGGCAGGCTTTCTCATAACAGGGCGCCTCAAATCAACCTCGCTCCACCGTGCCCGCTCACGATCTGAGCGCGGTCGCATCAGTCCCCATTTTTCGAATTGTCGATTTGAGACCGTTTAAAGTGCCAAAACCAAAGACAAGCGAGCGCAACGGCGCTGCCTATCGCAGACGAAGCCGTCACAGCAGCCTTTGCAATAACCGGACCAGCATAAGAAAACTGTCCCAACGCGAAACCAAGCGCGACGTAGAATCCAATTGCGCGGTTATAGCGGCCTTGTGAAAATAGAGTAACCGCGAATGTCGACAACGCCCCTACTACAAGAGTAAGAAGTAGACCGCTCACAAATGCTTCCGCGTAATTCATATGCGTAATCCACGTCCTCATTAAAATAGGTTCATTTGAACTCGAAAGGTAGGCTTCGAAATATGCCCAATGAACGAGTTGTGACCACCATCATGTGGTACACCGCGCCAATCTCGAAACTTTCGAATGACCTGCATCGGCAGTGTGTCCGAAAGACAGTCCGGTTTCGGGTTTCAAGAACCGTGTCGCGAAGGCGAAAGCCTGCTGAGGTGAGTTAGGCCAAGATGCTTCGATGCGTATACCTATATCTTCGAGGGCCCTTCTGGTAGGGATCCAAAGCGGGCGCTCATAGTATACTTGCGATTTCGCAAGGCCATTCACGACTGTAATGCTTGCACAGCGAGGCTGAGCGTTAAAAAACGCTGAGCGAATGAACTTCATTTTTCCGCCATTAAGCTTGAGTGCCTGTACCGCGCGATAGGACTTCTCTGTGTCGGCTTTTACAACCTTCCCAATCTCTGTGGCGCTGCCCTCGGCCCATTCGTACACGGAATAGCCACTCGGGTGAAGTGCGACGAAAGTATCGCGCTTTATCTGAGCTTTGGAAGAACTCAACAAAATATTAACACACGCAGAGACACAATATCCGTCTGCCGTCACTGCAATGCCTCTCACTTTGATCACATAGCCAAGTTCAGCGGCTAGTAACTCGTTTCCACCCCAGCTAGTTATCCTTAGTTCCGCAACATTTGTCGATTCAATTAAGGCAAGGATCTTTTCGACACCTCGTTCATCGACTGGAGATTTGAAAATTAGGGTTTTCCCTTGCGAGGAGCTCAGTAATGGCGCGCGCTCGTGCGCAAGGGCAGTATTGGTCGCGGCCGAAGCCACGACCAATATCACTTGGCATTGAACTAAAGAATATTTGGAACGCCTCACTGCTCCCTCAAGTAAGGGTCCATGCGGGGCGGCCCCTCAGGATCCGTTGCGAATAGGCCCAAACTGATACCGATTTCACCGTAAGTTACCTCGCCAGTTTTCGGATTAATTTCGACCTGCGTGGGCACATTATTTATGTCCACCCCGATCACGATTTTGTCTTCTGTTACCGTTTGGATGGCTGCGGCCGGTGAATCCGCAGTTCCTGAGATGACATAACCGCCGATTCCCACGTTCCAGGCGATCCCCCAGTCGCCTGTACCGGTACCCCATAAGCCAAAGCCGAGACCGAGTGAGCCTCCGATAGACCAGTAACCGGTGCTTCCACTCCACGTGCCGTTTTGACCACTCGTGTTCCACCAACTGCCGCTCCCATTATCGTTAGCATAGCTAGCGCCAACAAAGACGTTGTCCTTATAGTGTTCTGTGACTACTCGTCCTCCGTCGCGATAGGTATACGTTTCACCGCCTGCGACTAAGTCGAGCTCGCGAGCGTTCAACTTGCGCATTGTAACAAGATCCGAACCTTGCAGCTTGGAACCTGAAGTCTGGGTCGTCATTTGCTTATCTCCTCTGCGCCACTAGCTTGAGCAGGAGAAGCTGACGCGGAGGCGTCTCCTGGTCTCCAAGCCGACTGTGGTGCTTGAGGGCTTAGAGGGACTATTCGTCCTTCGGCGACCACAATGGCTTTGGATGCTAACTTAATCGGTAAGGCCCGATGGGCGCTGAAAATGCGGGTAATGGGTAGCACGGCCAGCGTTTCCATCACTTGTGCCTCTGATTGCGGATCGAGGTGGGCCGTCCCTTCGTCAATGAACAGCACGTCCGGATCGGGGTAAAGCGCACGGGCGAGCAGCACGCGCTGCCGTTGCCCGCCGGACAGGGCTGATCCCATGTCCCCAACCAAGGTATCATATCGCATTGGCATTTGTTCAATATCGAGGTGGATAGCAGCCAGCCTCGCGACCTCGATCACTCGGTCCATGTCGATCTCGGGATCGAAGAACGCTATATTTTCGGCCAGGGTGCCGGCGTAAAGCATGTCGTCTTGAGATACTGAACCAATCGACCGGCGCCAATGCTCGACCCCAAGGGCGGCGAGAGGCTTGCCGTCAACCAACACCTCACCGTGAATTGGAGCGAACAAACCCATCATGATCTTAAGAAGCGTTGTTTTTCCACCGCCCGACGGGCCGATGAAAACGACCATCTCACCGGCCTCAATCTTGAGATTAACTCCCCTGAGGACCTGGGATTCGCCGGCGCCGTAGCTGAAGTAGACACTTCGGAGTTCAATGCTCCCGCGAATTTGTTCCCGCGTCTCAGAGCGCGGCACAGCGGGGAGTTCAGTCTTTTCCAGCGCGATGTCGCTAATGCGACCAAGGTGTACCTCGAGCAGCTTGTAGCGCATCGCCTGCTCGACGAGACGGGTCGACGCGTCGAGGAACTGCTGTTTATAGGCTTGAAAGGCGAAAATCATGCCAACGGTAAAGTCGCCGGTCATAGCCATGGAGATCGCGAGATAAACGAACAGAATTCGTTCGAGCGAAAGGATTAGTTGGCCTCCCGAATCAAACAGGGCGGATAATCGGCTCAGGCGTATCTCTGCGTTGACCGCATCGGCTTTGAACTGCTGCCAAGTGCGCTGGCGATTTCCCTCCTGCCCGAAGGCCTTGATCGCGGCCACGCCACGCACGGATTCAATGAAGCTGCTCGATTCCCTAGCGGCGGTTGTAATTGCATCGACGTTACGCATCCGGAGGGACTGGAAGAAGGCGATCCTGAGTGCCGCGAAAAGGACCCAAGCTACTAAAGCGACGCCGGCCAAGAGCGGCGAGTAGACCAACATCAGCGCCAAGGTGGCGAAAGCCATCAAACCATCGATCACCGCCGCGATCAGACCCTGTGAAAGCAAGTCCGAAATCGGCTTAGTCGAACCGAAACGCGAGATAATGTCGCCGACATGGCGTTTCTCGAACCATGGCAGCGGTAGCCGGAGCATGTGGCGATACAGATTGACCACTATCTGATAGGACAACGCACTGCCGAATGACACGAGGATCAGCGAGCGCAGCCACCCGGTCATCATCTGAATGAGCATGAGGCCGCCGAAGCCGAGTGCCAGCATCTTGAGCAGGCCGAGATCGAAGCTAGGAAAAACGGTATCGACCGCAAGCTGGAGATAGAAAGGTGTCGCTAGGGCAACAATCTGAAGAATGAGAGACAGCAATAGGATCGAACGGAGAGCGGAGCCAATCCCGCTCATCTTCGACCAAAGCTGGCCGATTCGAAGAGGGGCTCGATCGATCCTCGGCTGGAAGGTTTCGCTCTTGGCCAATTCCAAAACAACGCCGGTGAAGTGTCTCGACAATTCGCTCTGAGTGATAACGCGCTCACCTCGTGCGGGATCATGGATATGGAATCGTGGCCCGCGCAGCCCTCTCGTGATCTTGGTTAGCACTACGAAATGATTGAGATCCCAGTGTAGCATCGCTGGCAACGCCAAATCGCTTAGATGCTCGATCTCGCCGCGAAGTGGCCGGGCATTGAAACCGATCGCCTCGGCGATACCCATTATTGCCGTGAGGGTAGCACCTTTGAGCGAGACACTGAATCGACGGCGGAGCGTTGGCATATCGGTCTGGAGGCCGTAAAAACCCGCAACCATCGCCAAGCAGGCGAGTCCACATTCGCTTGCTTCGGATTGCTGGATGAATGGCGTGCGACGCAAACGCCCAAGATCAAGAAGATCGATAGACTTCATTGGCTCCGCTTCAATACGGCATTGAGAGGCTGAAGTAGCCAGTCCAGGAAGGATCGGCGGTCTAGGATCAAATTGGCGGTAAGCGTCATGCCAGGTTGGAGTGGCAACTTTTCGCCAAATGCGTCGATGCTCTGCTGCGATGGCGCGACTTCAATGCGATAGACTGGCTCGTCGATCTTCAGCGGCACGCTTAGCTCTCTCGGGTCAAGCACGGTGAGCGAGACGCGTGTGATCCGGCCGGTGAAGCTTCCGAATCGTTGATAGGGAAATGCGTCGTAAAGCAAGCGCACTTCCTGCCCTGGCTTTACGAAGCCAATTGCGCGAGTCGCGGCGTAAACATCGACATGGAGCAAGGATGACTCTGGGATGACTATCATCAGCGGAATACCGGCATCGACCGCTCGCCCGAGGGACGCCTGTAATGCGGTGACGCGCCCGCCGATAGGCGCCCGGATCGCATAGGACCGCTCAGCCCCGAGTTGAGCGTGTTGCTGTGAAAAGTTTTGCGCCAAACTTTGCGCTGAGGCAATGGCAGATCGAGCTTCGACATCGACCCGAGCAAACTCGGCGCTCGTCCGGCGCTCGTCCGTAGTCAACGCGTTTTCCTGTTGTCGCAATTGGGCGAGTTGTTGTCTCGCGCCGAGCATGGCTTGACGGCGTCGCTCATAGTCGAGCCGGCTAACGTAGCCTTTTTCGACAATTGATCCGGCCTGGTCGAACGTCTGTTGAGCCGACACGACGACCTGGCGCTGCAGGTCTATTTGATCGGCGAGATCGTTTCGCTGCTGAGCGAGACCGGCAGATGTCGCCGCGAGTTGCGCTCGCTCGCTCTTTGCACGCTGCTCAGCGAGCTTAATCTGAGATTCGGCTAGTGTTTGTTGCGCGGCAACGGCAATCAGGCTGTCTCCAATCGCACTGCCTTCCGCCTCCCTGCCCGCTTCGACCTGAACCATGGCGAGCAGCTGGCCCGGTCGAACGAGATCGCCCTCCTTCACCAAAAGTCGCGCAATTTGTCCCGGCCGGGCCGCAATAATCTTGGCCGAGGCGGTATCGGTGGTGAGGATGCCCCGCGCGGTTTCGGTGCGGGTGTATTTGCCCGAAGTCACCCAAAGTACAAGGAGGCCAACTATAGCTACCAACAGAAGTACCAGCGCCCGCGTCCCGACCGGCTGGCCAAGCACTATCTCGCCATAGACGCGTTGCTTACGCGCTTCGGATACTTCCGTCCTGAATAATGGAAGACGCGACTCGTCGGTCATTTTTTTCTCAAATGGCGTTTGCCGAGCGCTACACACCCTAAATGCTCAAACGCGCTTTACAAGCCCCATTTTCAATGCTTCGACAAAAAGTGGCATTCGCAAATTCGTTGGGCTGAAGGAGTCGCACGGGCTCGGAACGAGGCCGGTAGCGACATTCAGTTCGAAGGTGTGGACGCCACCGATTCATCAGCAGTGTCGGCGTTCTGGGGGCGGATCGGCGGTGCCGACAATGTCTTCGTAACAGCCGGTTGAACGATGAACGATCCCAAGCTCAATGGCGACCCGGCCAGTCAGGCAGAAACGTTCAGCTTGCGCTTCTGGTCGGCGGTGAATGTCGCTCGCGCCTCCGGCCCATGGGGATCAGTGACCTTCACTTCCGGCGTTGATGCTTGGAAGCCGATAGCCGGCGAAGGGCTTGCAGCGGCGTCATGCGCCGCCGTCGAGGCACTGACCCGCCAGCTCGCCGCTTAACATCAACACCCAGACGAGGTCGACGCTCCGCTAATTTGCGCCACGAGTTGCGCCAAATGTTCTGACGAACGACAGAAGACCCCGACGCTCCCCGAGGCTGATCGTCTAGCGCGTTGCGAAGTCCGGAGTCAGCGTCCGCTGCGCGCCCTCGCGACGGATCGTCGCCGCGATCTTCTCTTGTGCCTCTTATGATCTCTAAAGGGACCGTGATTTTCTGCGCCTTCAACAAAGGAGGCCTTTCATGAACGATCCATCCAGTTCCAAACTACCCGAACTCAAGACCGTGACGCGCGCAACGCCGGCGCAATCATGTCCACCAGACAGGAAAACCCAGCTTCCTCTTTTCGACGGGAACGTCGATCAGGATTCGATTGTGATTGTGCGCCCCGAACGCTGTCTGCCCTTCCCGGGCGCTCCTCGAGCAGGCACTGCTTATGTCGATGCCCGCGATGGAGAACTCGCCGCTGACGTGCTGGTGCGCGGTGTGCTGGAACCGATTATCTTGTGGCACAACGACGGTGCCGACCGCGTCATCTCGGGAAATCGGCGCCGTGCCGTCGTCATGCATCTTCAAGAAATGGGGCACGAAATCAAACTTCCGGCCCGCCGCCTCCAACTCGATCCTCTAACCGCTGCCGCCACCGCGCAGGCATTCAACTCGGGCCGGGAACGTCCAACAGCGATGCAGCAAGCGAGGTCGCTGGCGTGGGTCGTTGAAACGATCGAGCAAAATCGAGCTGCGGTAGCGAAAACGTTCGCCATGTCGGAAGCCAAAGTCTCGCGCCTGCTTACGCTGGCATCGCTCCCGGACTGGTTGCTCGCATGCGCAACCGATGCCGACACATTGTCCGAGAACTTTGCGGCCAAGATCCAGAACGCGCTCGGCGATCCAGAGAAGCGCCGCGACCTAAAACTTCGCGCGCGCCAGCTCGTAACGGCCAATTCAACGTTGAGTGGCGCCGCGCTTGCTCATTACCTTCTTACTGGAAAGGAGAAGACGGAAGCCGAGGAAATTTTTTGTAAGGAACTCAATTGCCCCGTCGGCTACATCATGCGCGACCATCGCGGCTCGATAACGCTCAAGGTCAATCACAGCGCGATCCGCGAAGCTAAAGACATGAGCGTGATCGGACGCACGATAATGGCCGCCTTGCGCACTTCGCTTGCGTTCTAATTGCTTCACATTGATTGGCCCTGATCGGGCGGGAGAAAGCCCCGTTGCGGTTGGGGCCGACTCCTCGTCTGCTCGACGAGCAAGCGAAGTCGCTCCCAGACCAACATTAGGTCATGCGCATGCGTCAGCGGTGCGATGAGCGACTTCGTCGTGGGCAATGGAGGGGGCCATGCCTTCCGCGATCCTGATGACAGTTCCACGCTCGGCATGACGAAATTCGTCGCGGTCTCTCGCTCGTCCCAATGCAACGGGGGCAATGGCAGCGCCGGAGGCATGAGGTACGTCGGCCCGCCATGAACTGACATCGGAAGTGATGGGGTAATGGTCGAACTCGACGGCGCCCTGGTCGTAGGAAGCTCATCGCGCCGCTGAGTATCCGGAGGCGGCAGGACCGTGGTCGGAAGTTTACGATGAACGGCCGGGTTGCGGCTTAATGAGACGTCGGGCAACGGCCGCGTTCTGCGAGTATCTTGTGATTGCCTTGGCGCCAGGAATGGCAGCGGGGACAAGGCAAGGAGACGAAGTTTTGCGGCCAGGCGGGTCGCGCGATCTTGCCGTTCGAGCTTCGCGCGATCCGCGCGCATGTCGCGTTCGCCTTGCACCTTTCTGAAAAGATTACGCACGTTCGCACGAACTTCCTCACCGCGGCGCACAATGGCGGTCCGTACAGCTCCCAAATGTGTTTGCGGTTCATTCTTCAGCCCCCGCGAGGCGTTGCTGAGATGGGTGTAAGCGCGACCTCGCTTGCCAGACTCGCGAACGACGCTCGTCATGATCTCGGCGAATTTCTTGCGCAGTTCAAAGAAACGCTCGGGGTTGTCGTGCTCGGTCAACAATTCTTTGCCAGCCTGCCACTCATGGTCGCCGGTCCGCCGCAGCGGCCTAAGCGCGAACAAGACATGGGCATGCTTGTTGCGCTGGTCGCCTTCGGCCGAAGGTTCATGGAGCGCCGCGCAATAAGGGAGATCATAGGCACCAAACGCCTCCTCGCAAAACCGCTCGACGATCTCCCGCCGCGCCTCGACCGGGATGTCATGGGGCAGATTGATGATCATCGAGAAGAAGAGCTTGCCGTTGCCGCGAGCGGCCCGGTTGATGACCTCGATCAACTCGAACGCCATTGCCTGTTCTTCGGCCGTATCGCCGACGTTGGACATGATCACGGCTTCGCCACTGCCGTCCCGTTCGACACCGTCGTCGCGCGTGATGTAGACCACCCACTGGCGAGCGGCCCCGGCACGCGTTCGCCGCGCGCCAAAATATTCAACTGCCATGTAAACGCCCCGTCGCCCCTGGCGATCGAGAATGATCCCGCTGTATCGGGGAAGCGCGATGAATCCGAGGAGTTTACCGTTCCTCAAGCGCAATGGTGAGGATTTGCGCGCGGCGCCTTGCCGGCTCGGCCGCACTCGCACCTTACACTTCAGTTTGGCCCAATAGGCCTTGATGCCGCGGTCAACCTCGCGCTCACGGGCATTGAAACGACGTTGCACGTCGCGCTCGGCCATCGCTTGCGACCTCGCAAGACGGTTGGCGCGAAGTTGTCGGCGATGATCGGCCAGGCCAGATTTTTGCATCGAGAAAGCGTTTCGGGCGCGCCCCACGGTGAGTTGCTGAGTGCACCCGCCGTCCTCGATCGTGAAGCGGCCGGCAAGCTTGGCGAGCTTGGCCGTTGCTGCTTTCGAACTTGGTAGAATCTTGCGGGGGGTCTGTTTTTGTTTTGACATCAGCAAAACACTTTCTTTCGCTAACAGACCCCCATCTTAACTGACCTTCGCTTGAACCTGGAAAGAGGCACAGTCATTCCCTGCCCCTCCCTGTATTGTAATAAGACAATCGATCGCTCGCTCGATCCGCTTTGATTGGGAGGCAAGCTCGGAATGTGAAGGCACGGGTCGATCGTTCGCTATCAAACTTGCGAGTTCGCAAGGCCCGGCCTCGCAGGTCACGGGCAATGGGAGTGCCGAGATTCAACGCGCGGTCATTTACGTCATGGCCCGAAGCCATGGGACTGACGAAGGAGCCGTAGATCTCATCGGCCTGTGGCCAAGTTCTACTAACGAATTGTTAGGAAAGGATGTTCATGCTGTGTTCCATGGCACATCCCTTTGGCATCCACCACGACACGCGCTTCCACGTATCGGCATTGGTGAAACGAGCGCGGCTCGACAAGCAACTCGCGGGCCGACCCGACATCATGACGTGCACGGTCGCACTTGTTGCCGTCCTGCGCATCGAGGATGTCGATGCCCAGGCAAAGGCAGCAGCGGAACTGCTAAGCCAGCTCTCGCCTGGCTGGCCATCACCTACTCTGATCGCTCGGCGATTGGCAAAGTTCAGCGAGTTTGATTGGCCGGAGCAAGATCGCGGCTCAGGAATGCCGTCGGGCGTTCGCCACAGCCTCTACCTCTTCTCGCCGATCCTTCAGCTGGCGGCAGTTCAGGCACCTGGCCGGCGCATCTGCGGCATCCCGATTCGCGCCCTGCCGCTGACCGCACCCGATCTTACTGTTTACCTATACGACAGTATGGGATTGGTCCGTCCATATGAGTTTCCTTCGCCCGACGAGGCAGAGAGCGCGTGGTCTGATGTCGTTGGGGAGGACAAGTCCGACGTCATTGCCGAGGGCTTTCAAGGAGTAATGGGTTTCTCAATTGAGGCTCTGGTCGAGCGATTAATCGCATTGCTTGATAAGGATCCGGCGCTCTACGTGCTGATCCTATCGCGCGAATGGAACCTGATTGGCGCGCAGTTGAACGCCATGCCGCCAGTTGAGTCCGTGGTGGATGGCAAGCTAAGCAAAATTGCATTCGGTCGAGCAATCAAGGGGATTTACGAACTTCAGCGTGCGGCGATTATGATCTGGGCTTTGGACCACTATCATGGCGCCGACCTCCTTTCGCTGAGAAACAGCGTTGGCCTGGGTAAGAAGCCCGCTAGCGACTTTGAGGAACTGCGCAATCAATGGAGCGACAGTCCGGCGCTGGAGATGATCCTTGCTCAGGGTGCGATGCTGAAGCACGCTTATGAAAACCGGCGGGACCTGGTTGCCGTCAAGGACGACCTCAACGCCGTCCTCGGCGCGCTCAAGTCGGGCCATCTGGATTGGGGTGGCCAGCAAATGCAGGGTGCGCGCACCAACGAAGACGTATTGAAGACCGCCGTTGAGAATATTTCCTCGGTGTTGAGACGTCCACGTGCGAAGGGCTTTGGCCATTACTCCGATCGTCCCGGGAGCTATTATGGAGTTAGCGCCCGGCAGCTCTTGTTCGTATCGATCATCGAAATCGGCCGGCAGTTCACGAAGGAACCCCCGGTAAAGGACGTGGAATATCTCGCCCTTGGCATGGCGCAAGGATTGTCGCTTTGCGACATCGACCGCAACAGCGAGAATGAGGATCTACGCCAGCAAGCCAGTAAATTCATTCCATGCTACTTACCCGCCTCCGACCTTGCCGGGGGAGCGGGGCGTTTTTATCCCGATGCATGGGACGACCGTTACAAGGACGTAACCTTGTGGGAATCGTTCTGGGAACTCGTCCAATTGATCAACGCGGCGCGGCGCGCGCCCAACCCCAAGATCCGAAAGCTGCACATCGTCATCAAGCTGCTGCTAAGTCAGTTCCGAACTATCTATGACCGCGCTCAGGTGAATTTGCGGGAGTTAAGGATCATGTCCGATCTTTCATCGTCAGTCGGTCAGTTCACCAGCGACGCAGCGTTTACCCTTGTCGTGCAAATTCAGCTGAGCGATATAAACGCGGCAGCCAAGAAGAAGCGCAGCGCTCGCGTAAGGAAACGGCGGGCAATTTTAGCTGCCTAGGGCAATGTCGCTTTGTGCCTCTTGGCACAATCTGGTCGAATCACCGCACAAGGCAACCTCCAGAGACACAGGAGGTTGACGTGGCCGACGATGACATTTCGCAGCACTACGAACAATCGGCAGCGGCTGCTGCCGAATTCGCCCGGATCGGCGAACTTTTCGATGCACAATTGCTTAACCGCGGAGCAGAGGCGCCCGGTGCCATCGCGGTGGCCGAGCCCCATCGCAACCACCATGTTTATGCCACGGGCGCCTCGCTCTACGCTTTGGGACTCCGGCAGCGAGATGCAGATGCCGTGATGGGGTTGCTCGACCTGCCGCATTCTCGCCTCGCGCAAATTTTCGCCGACCTTGCCAAGGTTCGTCGCCTCGACAAGTTTGGAGCGATCCTTCCGTTCGTCATCGACCATTATCGCGACGATCTCACGGCTCGTGGCCGCCATCTGAGCTGGAAGCGTCGATGGGAAGCTTATCAGGCAGAACTTGCGAGCTGGCAGGCGGTCGATGAACAGCAGCGCTTGCATGGGGCATGGCGGATCAGGGCCATGTCCGCTGGCCAGGGTGAACTCGTGCGCGTCACGGCGACTCTCCTCGAAATCTTGATGCCTGAAGAAATGACCCGCGGCGAAGCCGCTGACTGGCTGTCCGCGAACGGCGCGAACCTCTATTACCGCAAGGAGTTTTAGCCATGCCTACAATCAGCATCACGACGGTCGATGGCACCGTTCTGGACATCGCCGATCCGGATCGCCTTCAAGAAGAAATTGTCCGTTATGAGGCGGCGGCCCTCACCTTGATCAACGATCTCGAGAGCGGGGAAGCGAGCCGGGTCAAAGCGGCTTTAGAGCTTTATCGCGCCCTCAGCGAGCGTCACTCGGCGCTCACCAACCTGCTTCCCGAGTTCGAACGCAGGCACGCGGAAGTGGAGCTCATCGCGGAAGGGCGGCGGGTCGCGGAGGAACTTCGCCAAAGGCAAAATCAGGCCTGACTGTGCCTCTTGGGCGCCAAGGGTAACACTGCCCGATAAGGCGCTCATGCCAAGACATACGAGCGCCAGGAACAGAGAGCAGCGACCGCATCCGATTTCGGATTCAGTTGCATCTCCTGTGGCATCGGCGCCGCACGCCCTGCCTTGTAAGCCTGGCGTCGAAGACAACTGCCATCAGGTCGGATCCGCGCTTGACCAGCGCCGCAAGGAAGATTCAAGATGCCGGGAGGGAGCAACCAATCTTGCTCACGAACTCCATCTTATGCCGGGTGAGGCGGAATTGGTTTACCACCATTTGAAGAGCGTCTTGGAACGAATCTTCAAGACTGATCCGGATTTCTTGGGAGGCCGCTGATGATCAACAATCATGCTCGTCGAGCCTTTGGCTATGTGCGAGTGTCATCGGACGAGGAGGCGGGCAACAATGCCAGCATCATGGCCCAAGCCGCGCTAATCCGCGAATATGCCGTCCGAGAAAATATCGAGATCATCGAGATGTTCGAAAAGCCCGACGTCTCGGGGAGAAAACTGCAGCGCAAACAATTCGATCGGATGATCTCATTGGCGACTGGCGCAAACCGACCGGTCGACCTTATCCTTGTCCATGCGCTATCGCGTTTCGCTCGGCGTCTCCTCACACAGGTTGTGAGTGAGCACAAATTGACCCAGGCCGCCGTAGAGCTGGTGTCGCTGACCGAAGGATCGGCCAATGACCCGACCAGCCGGCTGATGCGATCGATCACGGCCGCAATCAATGAGAAATATGCACTCGATGCCTCGCTATTCACCCGGCGCGATCGCCGCGGCAATGCCCAGGCCGGTTACTGGAACGGTGGGGTAGCTCCTTTCGGTTACAAGAGCGTCGTCGCCGCGGTTCATGGCCGCAAGGAGCGCATGAAGCTTGCGATCATCGAGGAAGAGGCATCTGTCGTGCGTCTAATATTCGAACTCTCACTCAGAGGTCACGATGGGCAGCCGATGGGCACGCGGTCGATCGCGGCTTACCTTAATAATCATGGCCATAAGCTGAGAAGCGCGCCATTCCGGCATAGCAATGTCGATGGCATCTTGACCCGGCACCATTACTCTGGGACCTACTACGACCGCACTTCCGCCGAAATCGATCGGAAAGCCCGACCTGACGAAGCCATTACGGTCGCTTGTCCTCAGATCATCTCTCCCGACATAATCGCTGCCGTCGCCGCGCGTCGTGCCAAGGCTGCCCCAAGCGTGACTCCACCGCGCATCACCAACTCGCCGGTTCTCCTGACCGGTCTTCTCCGGTGCGGACATAAAGGATGCAATTCTGGGCTAACTATTCGTAGCGGCAAGAACGGCGCATACCGCTATTACACGTGCGCCGCGAAGGCCGAAGCCGCGGGAAACTGTTCCAGCAAACCGATCCGGGAAGATGCTCTCGACGAAATGGTCCTCGACGGGCTGCTGCGGCGGGTATTGCAGCCGGATCGGCTAAAGGAGTTGCTCGAGGCAGTGTTGGAGCGCTCGGACGCTGCGGATGCGACACGGTTTGACGATCTCATGCGGGTTCGCCGCGAACGCATTGCGGCCGAGACGCGATTGGGCCGACTGATCGATCTCTTCGGAGAAGGTCTAATGTCGGTTAGCGATCCGATTTTTGCCGGGCGGCTTGCTGAGACGAAGCTTTCGATCTCAAACCTGATCGAGTCCGAAAAAAGCTTGGTGCGACGGTCGAAGGACCCTGCTCGCCATATCAACGATGCAGCGATGGAGCGCTTCGCCAACTTGCTCCGCGCCCAAATCCTTGGCGACAGTAGCGCAATGAGGAAGGCTTACGTCCGACTGCTGGTCGAACGAGTCACGGTCAACGACAACGAAATTCTAGTTCACGGATCAAAAGTCGCGTTGGAAGCCGCTATCTTTCGCGGGGACAATCCACTCAGTAGCGGAGTTCCCAGTTTTGACCGGAGGTGGTGCGCCCGGCAGGACTCGAACCTGCGGCCTCAAGATTAGAAGTCAGCTAGCCGTCACGCCCTGCGCGAGGCAGCGGGAGCCTTCGCTAGGCGCCCATAGCGCTTTTTCTCCCTTCGCCGACGTCCGTTGCGCTATGCCCTAAGCGCGACAGCAGGGTAGTGGGAAAAACGGAGCTATGATCTCGAGGGGATCCGAATGGCGGCGCTGGGAGCCGCATATCCATGCGCCTGGCACGGTGCTCAACAATCAGTTTGGCGGAGGCGATTCCTGGGAAGCCTATATTTCCGCGTTGGAGACGTCGTCGCCGCGCATACGGGCGATCGGGGTCACGGACTATTATGTCAACGACAGCTATGAGGAAGTCCGGCGCCGCAAGGACGCCGGGCGACTTGCTGATGTCGATCTCATCTTCCCTAACATCGAGGTTCGTCTCGAAGCGGCCGCCAAATCAGGATTCATTAACCTCCACCTGATCGTCAGCCCCGAGGATACTGACCACGTAATCGAAATCAATCGCATCCTTAAGCGGCTTCAGTTTGGCGCACACGGCGATCGCTTTGATTGTAGTCGCGATGAGCTGATCCGGCTCGGCAAGAAGGCAAACCCGTTGATCATCGATGATCGCGCGGCGCTCGCGCATGGCGTGACCCAGGTCAAGGTCAGCCTCGACCAGCTTCGCAGCGTGATCAACGATAGCGACTGGGCCAAGGATAACGTCCTGATCGCCGTCGCCGCGGGAACCGGCGACGGTACGTCCGGCCTTCAGGAAGCTGCCGACAAGACGGTTCGGGAAGAGATCGAGAAGTTCGCCGATATCATTTTCTCAAGCCGGCCCGGCGACCGTGAATTCTGGCTGGGCCAGCGCAGCAAGAGCGTGGCTGATCTCCGCGCTCGCTATAACGGCTGCAAGCCCTGTCTACATGGCAGCGATGCCCACCACATGGTGGCGATTGGCCAGCCCGCCGGCGACCGATATTCCTGGGTGAAGGGCGCACTCACCTTCGACGCGCTGCGCCAGGCCTGCATCGATCCTGAGGGTCGCGCCTTTGTCGGCACCGAACCGCCGCGAACCGCAATGCCCTCGCAGGTGATCGCGCGGGTTGACGCGATCGGCGCCGCATGGGCGGCGACACCCTCCACCCCCTTAATCCCGGCTTGGTCGCCATCATCGGCGCGCGCGGGTCGGGCAAGACGGCCTTGGCCGACATGATTGCCGCCGGTTGCGAAGCTATCCCGCCGCAGCTTTGGAATGATGACGAGAACGTGAGCCCATCCTTTTTGGTCCGCGCCCGGCCGCTGCTGGGTAACGGCCAAGTGAAGCTGACGTGGGGCGGCGGCGCCGAGACAACGCGCCATCTCGACGGTCGCGACGCCAACGGTCCCTTAGCGTATCCTCGGGCACGCTACCTCTCTCAGCAGTTCGTCGAGGAGCTTTGCTCGTCGAGGGGTGCCTCAGAAGGCCTCATCCGCGAAACCGAGCGCGTCATCTTCGAGGCCCATCCTGTTGATCAGCGGGACGGCGCAGTGAATTTCGCCGAGCTCCGCGAGCACCGCACGCAGCGCTTCCAGCAGGCCCGCCAGCGCGAAGGCGAGTCGATTGCCGCCGCCTCGGAGCGGATCGCCGACGAGTTCGAGAAGGAGGCTCTCATCGCTAGCCTGACGCTTCAGGTTGGGCAGAAGGATGCACAGATAAAGGGCTACACGACCGACTTAGCCAAGCTAGTCGTGAAGGGGACTGAGCTGCAGGCGCAGCGCCATAGCGCGCTCAACGCCGCCGCCCAGCAGCGTACCTCGCAGATCCAGTCGCTGACCGCACAGCGCCGCACGTTTGTCGCGATGCAGGACGAGGTCAAGAACACGCGCGCGTCGCTGGCTCCGGAACTGCTGCGTCAGGCCCAGACGCGCCATGCCTACAGCGGTCTTGGCGCTGACGAATGGAACAAATTCCTTCTGATTTACCAAGGCGACGTTGATGCCGCGCTGCTCGGCTACATAGCTTGGGCGGATGCTGAAGTCGCCAAGATCAATGGCGTGCCGCCACCACCGGGAGACCCCAACGTCGCGCTCATCCCGGACAATGCCGATCTAACGACGATCACCCTCGCCACCTTGCGCGCCGAAATGGATCGACTGGCCAAGCTGATTAGCGCCGACGCGGTCGTGCGGGGCCAGTACAATGCGCTCTCGGCGAAGATCGCCACCGAGAATGGCGCATTGCAGACCCTCAGAGCCCGGCTCGTGGATGCTCAGGGTGCGGGCGAACGACGCAAAATTCTGCAGGCCGAACGGGACGACGCATACGAACGGCTGTTCGAGGCAATCGTGAACGAGCAGCAGGCGTTGGTCGATCTCTACGCGCCGCTGATGCAGCGCCTCGCCGGTTCGACGGGGACGCTGCATAAGCTCAGCTTTAGCGTAACTCGCGTCGTCGATGCTGCGCGGTGGGCCGAAGTGGCCGAGGAGCACTTGATCGACTGCCGACGTGGCGGGCCATTTTATGGTCGGGGCTCGCTGGTCAGGCTCGCGAACGCTCATCTGAAGCCAGTTTGGGAAACAGGCTCAGCGGCGGTTGTTCGAACCGCGATGACCAGCTTCATCGCCACGTATACGAAGGACCTGCTCGCCCACGCGCCCTTCGCCCCCATCCAGCAGGCCGAGTTCCGCGCTTGGTCCAAGCGCTTCGCGCACTGGCTGTTCAGCAACGACCACATCGGGATCCGCTACGAGATCGCCTATGATGGCGTGGATATCCGCAAGTTTTCGCCCGGCACCCGAGGGATTGTGCTGCTTCTTCTCTATCTGGCCCTCGACGATGCGGATGACCGGCCCCTCATCATCGATCAACCGGAAGAGAACCTTGATCCCAAGTCGGTCTTTGACGAGCTGGTTTCGCTATTCATCGCGGCCAAGGCGAAGCGTCAAGTTATCATGGTGACGCACAATGCGAATCTCGTGATCAACACCGACGCCGACCAGATCATCATTGCCAATGCCGGCCCACATGAGGATGGGGGCCTGCCGGCCATCACCTACGCGGCTGGAGGCCTCGAAGATGCCGCCATTCGTACGGCGGTCTGCGAAATTCTAGAAGGTGGAGAAGATGCTTTTCGCGAGCGGGCTCGGCGACTGCGCGTCCATTTCGGACTCTGAGGCCGCACGGTAGGGCAACTTCTTTGGTGCGAGATGAGCCGCGTCGTCAGACAGGCTCTCTACCGCAGCGTGAGAGCAGTTCGTCGCTAAGAGGAATCCAACAACTGTCAAATTCCCCCGTGGGGGTACTTATGGGGGTACGAATTTGTGCCGCTTACGAAACAACCGGCAGGGCGCGCTGCCGACGTTGACACTTCGATTCCGTCCCTGGGCACCATCTTCCACTCGCCGCTGAATCGCGATACGGCAGTCGTCTCGGTCGCCGCCGCCCGGCGCGTCCCGGAAGGAGCCGCGTGAACCAAAGCGAATTCGCCCATGCGCATCAGGCGCGCG
>Ga0136617_10001775_pt1 | contig 19197 bp, 22 predicted proteins | sample AntDrymUQ3222106_2_FD_129672 | JGI IMG/M metagenome (GOLD analysis project Ga0136617, IMG submission 129672) | Polar desert sand microbial communities from Dry Valleys, Antarctica - metaG UQ322 (21.06) | ecosystem: Environmental > Terrestrial > Soil > Desert | place: Antarctica: Dry Valley... | reverse complement strand
TTCCGGTGCACCTCGCCGGAGGCGTCGATCCCGTGCGTATCGAGGTCGGTCGGTGACTCGGTCGTCGCCATTGCGACCGCAGAGTCTACGAAACTTCGTCCTGAAGTACGCTCGAGCGGTGCGAGCGCGGGACCTCGGGATCCGGATCGGGCAGCTCGAGCCGGGGCCGGCGAACGCGATCACGGATGTCGGCGGCGTCCGCGTCGGGCACACGACCCTGATCGAGGGCGAGTCGGTGCGCGCGGGCGTCACGGTCGTCCTGCCGCACGAGGGCGTCATGGGGGCCGATCCGCTCTTCGCCGGCGCTCACCGGATCAACGGGAACGGCGAGCTGACCGGGCTCGAATGGGTGCGCGAGTCGGGGATGCTGACGACGCCGATCGGGCTCACGAACACGCACAGCGTCGGCGTCGTCCGCGACGCGATCGTCGCTACCGGACCCACGGAGGTCGGCCGCTGGAGCCTGCCGGTCGTCGGCGAGACCTACGACGGCTTCCTCAACGACATCAACGGGATGCATGTGCGGACCGAGCACGTGGCTGCGGCGTTCGCCGACGCGACGGGCGGCGCCGTCGCGGAAGGGTGCGTCGGCGGTGGCACCGGGATGATCTGCCACGGCTTCAAGGGCGGGATCGGCACGGCCTCACGCGCGATCGCGGAGGACGACGGGGGCTACACGGTCGGCGTGCTCGTCCAGGCGAACCACGGCCGCCGTCCGCGTCTGCGGGTGAACGGCGTTCCCGTCGGTGAGCGGATCCCGGCCGAGCGTGTGCCGCTCCCAACCGCGGGCGGCAAGGGTGCAGGCTCGGTCATCATCCTCGTCGCGACCGACGCGCCCTTGCTCCCACTCCAGTGCGACCGCCTCGCCTCGCGCGCCGGCTTCGCGATCGCCCGCACGGGAGGAATGGGCGAGCACTCGAGCGGCGACTTCGCGCTCGCCTTCGCCACCGGCAACCGCGGTCTCTCCGCCGAGAAGGGCGAGCGGCGGCAGCTCCATTACGACGTGACCATGTACTCGCAGGGCCACATGGATGCACTGTTCGAGGCAGTGATCGACGCGACGGAGGAGGCGATCCTGAACGCGCTCCTCGCCGCCGAGACGATGGCCGGCCGCGCCGGGAACACTGTGTACGCACTGCCGCACGACGTACTGCTCGAGGCGCTGTCGCGCTAGGCGAACGACTCCAGCGGGAGCCGGCGGATCCCGGGGATCCCGTCGAAATGGCGGTCTGCGCTCAGGATCTCCTCGATTCCGTTGCTTTCCATGACGGCGAGATGAATCAGATCTCGCGGTTCGAGCCGAGGGAACTCGGCGCCGAGCGCCCGAGCCCGTGCGACCTCGTCGACGTCGAGCGGGAGCACCTTGCCACGCATCAGCTCCGAGAACTCGTCGAAGATCGCGAACCCGAACTCGCGCTGATTCAGGGAGAGGTAGCGGTAGAGGATCTCCTGGAGCACCTCTACATCGGTGGCCGCCGCGAGCGTGCCGCCGCCGATCGAAGCGACTGCCTGCAGGGCAGGCTGTCGGAGCGGATGCTCTCGACCCGCCGCGTACATCGGGACATTCGCGTCGACGAAGACCGTCAGAGCAGCCCGGCCCGCGCGAGCACGATCTCGCGTTCCATCTGCTCCCAGTCGGCCACGGGAGCACCGATCTTGGAGAGTCGCTCGACTGCGGCCATCCTCCGGGCGACGTCGTTCTCGTCCACGGGCACGTCCTTCAGGTAGCGGTCGAGTGCCTCGCGGACGTGCGAGGCCTCCGATCGCCCGGTCCGTTGGGCGAGCCGCTTCAGCTCATGATCGGTCGCCTCATCGAGGTAGAGCTGCTTGCGGCGCATACACCGGAGTATACATCACTCGACGAGCGCTAACCCGTCGCGCGCGACGAGCTCCGCGTAGCGGCCACCGGCAGAGAGCAGCTCCTCGTGCGTCCCGATCTCGACGACGTGGCCGTGATCGAGCACGATGATCTGGTCGGCGTCGCGGACCGTCGAGAGCCGATGGGCGATCGCGATCGTCGTTCGCCCCTCCGCAAGCCGCTCGAGCGCCTCCTGCACCAGGCGCTCGGTGCGGGTGTCGAGCGCGGAGGTCGCCTCGTCGAGAACGAGGATCGGCGGGTTGCGAAGGATCGTGCGCGCGATCGCGAGACGCTGCTTCTCGCCGCCTGAGAAGCGGTATCCGCGCTCGCCGACGACGGTGTCGTACCCCTCGGGGAGCGCGGCGATCAGGTCGTGGATCTGCGCCGCCCGCGCCGCCTCCTCCACCTCCTGGTCGCTCGCGTCCGGCCGCGCGAAGCGCAGGTTCTCGCGCACGGTCGAGTGGAAGAGATACGTCTCCTGCGAAACGACGCCGACAGCCGCCGCGAGCGAGGCGAAGGTCAGCTCGCGCAGGTCGACGCCATCGATCTCGACCCGACCCTCCGTGGCGTCGTAGAGCCGCGCGACGAGATAGCCGGCCGTCGTCTTCCCGGACCCGGTCTCGCCGACGAGCGCCGTCTTCGTCCCCGGCGCTGCCTCGAAGGAGACGTCCTGGAGCGTCCAGTCCTCGCCGTAACGGAACCAGACGCCGTCGAAGGCGACGCGACCTTCGGCCTGCCGCAGCTCGCGCGTCCCCTCCTCGATGTCGACGTCGAGATCGAGGTACTCGAAGACGCGGTCGAAGAGCGCGAGCGAGGTCTGGACGTCGAGCGAGACGCCGAGCAGCGAGCCGATCGGGAAGAAGAGCCGCGTCTGCAGCGTCGTGAACGCGACGAGCGTCCCCAGCGAGATCGAGCCCGCGTAGTGCCCGGCGAAGAGGTAGACGAGCGCCGGCATGATCGCAAAGGTCATCTGGATCGAGCTCATCATCCAGCGACCGGTCATCCTGCTTCGGACCTCGAGATCGGCGAGCCGCGCCGACTCGGTCTCGAACCGAGTCGCGAGCTCGCCCGAGCGGCCCATCGTCTTGCCGAGCAGGATCCCCGAGACCGAGAGCGACTCCTGGACGAGGCTCGAGATGTCGGCCATCGACTCCTGCCGCACCTTCGCGACCGCCTGACGCTGGCGCCCGACCCGCCGCGTCATCCAGACGAAGAGCGGGATCAGCGCGAGCGCGAAGAGGGTCAGCCGCCAGTCGAGGATGAACATCGCGATCACGCTCGCGATCACCGTCGTCACGTTCGAGACGATCGACGTCGCGGTCGAGGTGACGACCTCCTGGACACCGCCGATGTCGTTCGCGAGCCGCGACTGCACATCGCCCGTGCGCGTGCGGGTGAAGAAGGCGAGCGAGAGCCGCTGCAGGTGCTTGTAGACGGCGGTCCGCAGGTCGTGCATCACCCGCTGGCCGACCTGGTTCGAGAGCAGCGTCTGGATGACGCCGAGGACGCCGGTGAAGATCGCGATCCCGACCATCGCGCCGACGAGGATGTTCAGCAGGCGCAGGTCTCCATCCGGGAGCGCGTCGTCGAAGACGCGCTGAACGAGGAAGGCCGGGATTGCGCCGACTGCCGACGAGAAGAGGATCAGCCCGAGCACGCCGGAGAGGCGCAGCCGGTACGGCCGGAAGAGCCTCACGATCCGACGCGAGTTGGCGCGGCGGACGGCCTTGTCCGCGGGCCGCTCGACCGGCTCAGCGGACTGGAAGGCGCGACCGCGTGGCATCGGTCACAGAGTACGGACCGACTGCAGAGCTACGCCGAGAAGCGCCGGAGCTCGTCCGAGACGAGCTCGACCCAGCGGGCGGCACGAGGCATCGGCACGAGCCCACCCCACGGTGCCCGCAGCGCAATGGGGTGAATCGCGCCGGGGATGATCGTACGAGTCGCATCCACCCCGCGCGAGCGAGCGAGCTCGTAGCCCCGGAGCGAGAGCGCGGGCGCCACTCCAGGGATTCCCGGGAGCCCGCGGTCGAGCGAGCCGTGGACGACAGTGAGACGCCTGCCGTCGAGGGGCGCCATGTCGAGGCTCTCGTAGAACCAGGGAGCAAGCGCGATCACCGTCGACACCGACGGGTCGGCCGCGACGTGAACGGCCACGGCCCCGCCCATCGAGAAGCCGAGGAGCGCGACCTCGTCGGCTCCCCCCGCGCGAGTGGCCGCGATCGCAGCGGCCGCGTCCGCGATGCAGAGCTCGAGCCGGCGCCACGACTTGATCCGATATCGCACCTCGAGGAATCCGAGCGATGGATGCTGCTCTGCGAGCCGGCCGACGAGCCACTCGAGCGAGGCGCTCCAGGTACCGGGAGCTGCGGCGGCCGTGCCGCCGTTCACGCAGACGACCGCGCGGGACGCACCGCGATTCGTCCAGCGTCCCTCGGCGCCGGTCGCAAGAGCCGCTAACACGATGAGGCCTCGTCGGCGGGGTGCGGTGGGCGGTGCGCGGCAAGGACGCAGGGAGCGCCCATATGAGACATATGGGCGCGACTGAGGACGCCGCATCGCGCCGCCCAGCGCGCGCCGGCGGCATAGAGCTTCATGGTGTTAGCGGCTCTCAGCTCGATGGTTGCCCTCTTTGACACGGCTGGGGACGGTACCCGCAGGCAGGAAGCGCGCAGGACGAACGGAATGGGGCAGGTCCGTGGACACCGCCGCCGCGATCGAGCGCTTCCTCGCCTCACCGCAACTCGCCGCGGCGACGCGGCGCTCCTACTCGTTCGACCTGCGGGACTTCGCGGGCTGGCTGGAAGAGCGCGGAGCGGGCGTGGACGAGGTCGACGTTCGCGTGCTCGCGGCGTATGTCGGCGAGCTCGGCCGCAGCCGACGCGGGCTGGCACCGGCGACGATCTCGCGCCGGATCTCCACGGTTCGCTCGTTCCTCCGCTTCACGCTCGGACCGGCGCGCGTCCCCGACGCCCCATTCGCGCCTCGGCGCTCCCGCCGCCTCCCCGACGCCCCGAAGCAGAGCGAGGTCGAGGCCCTGATCGACGGCGTCGCGGCCGAGGGGCCGCTCGGGCTGCGCAATGTCGCGCTCGTCGAGCTCGTCTATTCGGCGGGATTACGGAGCGCCGAGGCGGTCGCGCTCGACCTCGCCGACGTCGACTTCGAGCAGGAGGCGGTGCACGTGTCCGGCAAGGGAGGAAAGGAACGCGTGGTGCCGCTCGGCGAGTGTGCTGCGCACGCCGTGGCTCGGTATCTCCGGGACGCCCGGCCGTTGCTCGCGCGCGGAGCGAACGACGCGCTCTTCCTCTCCGTCCGCGGCCGGCGGCTCGAGACGAGCACGCTCCGCCGGCTCCTCCCTCACCCGCACCGGCTCCGGCATTCCTTTGCGACCCACCTGCTCGAGGGCGGCGCCGACCTCCGCACGATCCAGGAGCTGCTCGGCCACGCCTCGCTCTCCACGACGCAGATCTACAGCCATGTCGACGCCAAGCGATTGCGAAAGGTCTATGACTTCGCCCACCCTCGATCGTGACGTAGACGGCTTCCTCACCTTGCTCGCCGCGAGACGCGCGCCGCGAACGGTGGAGGCCTACCGACGCGATCTCTCACAGCTCGCAGGCTGGCTCGGCGCCTCTCCCGCCGCCGCGACAACGGACGACCTCGAGCGTTGGATCGCGAAGATGCGCACCGACGGGAACGCTGCGACGTCGATCGCCCGGAGGATCGCGGCGGTGCGCTCGTTCTTCCGGCACCAGCAGCTGCTCGGCGCGCGCGAGGACAATCCCGCGGCCGCACTCGAGCTTCCCCGGCGGACGCGCAAGCTGCCGCGAACCCTGTCTCCTGCAGAGGCGGAGCACCTGATCGAGGCGGCGGCGGGCTCGACCCCGCGGGGGCTGCGCGACCGGGCGCTCGTGGAGCTGATGTACGGCTCGGGTCTCCGGGTCAGCGAGGCACTGGGCCTCCACCGCCGCTCCGTCGACCTCGACGAGCGGCTCGTGCGCGCGCTCGGCAAGGGCTCGAAGGAGCGAGTCGTGCCGCTCGGACGGCCGGCGGTGAACGCGATCCACCGCTACGTCACGATGGGTCGCCCCCACCTCGACACTCGCTCTCGTCCCGAGCTCTTCCTGAACGCCCGCGGCGGGCCGCTGACGAGAGCCGGCGCCTTCCTGATCCTCCGCCGGATCGCAGAGAAGGCCGGCCTCGAGCCGCAGCGCGTGCACCCGCACCTCCTGCGCCACTCGTTCGCGACGCATCTCCTCGAGGGCGGCGCCGACCTGCGCAGCGTCCAGGAGTTGCTCGGCCACGCCGATCTCGCCACGACCGAGCTGTACACCCACGTATCCGATCGCCGCCGCCGCGAGTTGTACTTCCACGCGCATCCTCACGCGCGGCGGAGCGCGATCCAAAGGACGAGATCGGATGACGTTTGACCCTCAGCTCGCGACTCTCGGAGCCCTGACGATGGCAATCGGCTTCACGATGTACTACGCCGGGCTGAAGAAGAACATGCTCGAGCTGAAACAGCAGCGGCGGATCTGCCCCGCGTGCGGCCGCAGGATCGCGGGCCGCGTCTGCAATGCGCATTAACAGGACTTAGTGTTGTTCCAACACTAAGTCGCTCAGCGCCCTGATCGTCTCGGGCGCCGGGTCGAGCATCGTGACATGGCCGAGCTTCCGACCTCGGCGCGGCTCCTTGCCGTAGAGGTGGAGATGCACGTTTCGGTGGCCGAGTAGAGCCGCCGGCTCGGGGAGCGCGCCGATCAGGTTCAGCATCACGACCTCGCCGCGCATCGCCGTCGAGCCGAGCGGGAGGCCGAGGATCGCGCGCAGGTGGTTCTCGAACTGGCTCGTCTCCGCGGCCTCGATCGTCCAGTGGCCCGTGTTGTGGACGCGCGGCGCGAGTTCGTTCGCGACGAGCTCGCCGCCGACGTCGAAGAGCTCGAGCGCAAGCACGCCGACGTAGCCGAGCTCGTCGAGGAGCCGGGTCGCGTAGTCCTCGGCCCGTGCCTGGGGGGCGGCGGCCGCCGGAGCCCGCGAGCTGCGCAGGATTCCCCGCGAGTGGATGTTCTCGATCAAGGGATAGAACGCCGTCTCGCCACCGGCCCCGCGAACCGCGATGAGCGACAGCTCCCGGTCGAACGGGACGAGTCCTTCGAGGACATGCCCGGGGTCAAAGCCCGGACGTGTCTCCACCAGACGTTGTCCCTTTCCGTCATAGCCGAGCCGACGCGTCTTCAGAAGCGCCGGAAACGACGTCACTTCGTCGTCGATCGGCGCCGTTGGGATCCCGAGCCGGCGGAAGAGCCGCTTCTCGATCAGCCGATCCTGGGAGGCCTCGAGGGCGCGGGCGTCAGGAACAGCACCCACGCGTCGCGCGGCCGCGATCGGCACGTTCTCGAACTCGTAGGTGACCGCGGCGGCGCCGTCCGCGAGCCGATCGAGCAGCGCCGGATCGTCGTAGGCGCCGACGAGCAGCTCCCCCACCTCCCGCGCCGGCGCGTCCGGAGCCGGATCGAGGAAGCGGAGCGAGAGCCCGAGTGGGATCCCGGCCAGCGCGAGCATCCGCCCGAGCTGACCACCCCCGATCACGCCGACGCTCACGCAGGATCGGGCCGGGCGAGCACCGCTTCGGTCTGCTCGGCACGAAAGCGCACGAGCCGCTCGCGCACGCGCGTATCGAAGCGGGCGAGGATCGCGGCCGCGAGCAGGGCCGCGTTGACAGCACCGGCGCGACCGATCGCGAGCGTCCCGACCGGCACCCCAGCGGGCATCTGGACGATCGAGAGGAGCGAGTCCATCCCGTTCAGAGCCTTCGACTCGACCGGCACGCCGAGCACCGGCAGCGCCGTCTTCGCGGCGACCATCCCCGGCAGATGGGCGGCGCCGCCCGCGCCCGCGATCAACACCTGCAGCCCGCGCTCCTCGGCTCCAGCGGCGTACTCGAAGAGCCGGTCGGGCGTGCGGTGCGCCGAGACGATCCGCTGCTCGAACGGCACCTCGAGCGCGGCGAGCGTCTCGCAGGCGTGCCGCATCGTCTCCCAGTCCGACTGCGAGCCCATGAGCACGCCGACGAGCGGCTCGCTCACCGGTTGCCGCTCATCGTGTATTGGCGCGCTTCGTCAGCGCCGCGGCGATCGTCTTCGCGGTCTTGCGCAGCTCGGCGTCGGCCTCGTCGTCGTCGGCGAGCCCGTTCAGGACGAGGATCGTCTCGCGCTGTGGGGAGCCGTTCTTCAGGCAGATGATCGCGAGCCGGCGCACGGCGAGGTTCGGGTCGTTGCTCGCGAGCTCGTGGAGCAGCGCGCGCATCGAGTTGACGTCGCCGGGATGGTCGCGGGAGAGCCCCTCGAGCGAGATCAGGGCCGAGCCGCGCGCAGCCGGGCTCTCGTCCTGGAGGCCGCGGCGGACGAGCTCGAGCTTCTGGCGAAACCGGAACTGCGCGATCGCCCGATACGCCTGGGCGCGGACGCGGTAGTCCGCGCTTCTCGCTGCGTGCTCGATCTCTTCGCCCCATTGCGAGCGCAGCGTCGCGAGCGCGCTCTGATCGCCGGCCGCTGCGAGACCGTCAGCTTCCGCCGCAGCCTCGGCGAGCGTCATCCGACGGTGGAGGCAGAGCGGGCGCCCGGGCCGACGTAGCGCGCGTTCGGCCGGAAGAGCCGCCCGGTGCGCTTCTGCTCGAGGATGTGCGCCGACCAGCCGGCGACGCGCGAGCAGGCGAACATCGCCGGCGCGAGCGGGGGCGGGATCTCGGCGACATCGAGGACGACGGCCGAGTAGTACTCGACGTTCGTGGCGAGCACGCGGTCGGGCGAGCGCTCCTGCAGCGCCTTCAGCGCGACCTGCTCGAGCTCCTCGGCGACCTCGACGTTCGGAGCTCCGAGCTCCTTCGCGACTCCCTTGAGGAGGCGCGAGCGCGGGTCCTCGGCGCGGTAGATCCGGTGCCCGAAGCCCATGATCCGCTTGCCGGCATCGAGCGTCTCGTGCACCCAACGCTCCGCATCGCCTGACGCGGCGACCTCCTCGAGCATCGGCTTGACGTAGGCGGGAGCGCCGCCGTGGAGCGGCCCCGAGAGCGCGCCGACGGCCGAGGAGAGCGCTGCGCCGCAATCGGCTCCCGTCGAGGCCGTGACCCGCGCTGTGAAGGTCGAGGCGTTGAGCCCGTGCTCGGCGGTGCAGATCCAGTAGGTGTCGATCGCCTTCGCGTGACGCGGATCGAACTCCCCTCGCCAGCGGAGCAGGAACTTCTCCGCGGCAGTCTCGCCCTCGGCGACCACGTCGTCGGGGACGACGTCCGATTGCCCGTCGGCGATGCGGGCCGAGCGGGCGACGAGGGTCATCATCTGAGCCGAGATCCGGCCGAGGTCCTCACGGGCCTGCTCGTCGGAGATCTCGTTCAGCTTCCCGAGCTTCCACTCGCCGGCGAGGCGCGCGGTCTCGGCCTGGAGATCGGAGGGCGCGTTCCCCGTCAGCCGCGCCGGCTCGTATGGCTCCGGGTCGGGCATCGTCGAGTGGAGATCGTCGTCCACCAGGAGGCCCCAGACGTTCTCGTACGGGTAATGACCGACGAGCTCCTCGATGTCGATCCCGCGATACCGGAGCGAGCCTCCGTCGCGATCCGGCTCGGCGATCTCGGTCTCGACGGCGACGATGCCTTCGAGACCCGGCTTGAACTCGTTCATCGTTCTCCTCGTCGGATTCCTGGTGGCGCGGACGGTACCTCACCCGTCGACCCGGCGGCCGCCGCATACAATCCGCCGCTTGCGCAACTCGGCTGACGCTGATTTGCGCTAGACGAAGGGAAGAGCGTTGAGTGGTAGACGAAAAATAACGGTCGTCGGAGCGGGGAACGTCGGCGCGACGTGTGCGCAGGAGCTGGCGCGTCGGGACTACGCAGACGTGGTCGTCGTCGACATCAAGGAAGGCCTCCCCCAGGGCAAGGCGCTCGACCTGAACCAGGCGGCTGCCGTGCTCGGCCACGAGGCGAACGTCGTCGGCTCGAACGGCTACGAGGAGTCCGCCGGCTCGGAGGTCGTCGTGATCACGGCCGGCCTCCCCCGTCAGCCGGGGATGAGTCGCGACGACCTCGTGACCACGAACGAGAAGATCGTCGGCTCGGTCACCGAGCAGGTGCTGGACACGAGCCCCGACGCGATCCTCGTGATCGTCTCCAACCCCCTCGACGCGATGTGCCACGTCGCGAAGAGCGCCTCCGGCTGGGCGAAGGAGCGTGTCTTCGGGATGGCTGGGATCCTCGACACGGCGCGCTTCTCCGCGTTCATCGCGTGGGAGACCGGGATGTCGATCAAGGACGTGACCGCGATGGTGCTAGGCGGCCACGGCGACCAGATGGTGCCGGTCGTCTCCGCAACCACCGTCGGCGGGATCCCTCTCCGGAAGCTCGCCGCCGAGGATCGGATCGAGGCGATGGTCGAGCGGACGGCCAAGGGCGGCGGCGAGCTCGTCAACCTCCTCGGTACCTCGGCGTGGTATGCGCCCGGCGCTGCGGCCGCCCAGATGGTCGACGCGATCGTGCTCGACGAGAAGCGCGTGCTCCCCTGCACCGCCTACCTCGAAGGCGAGTACGGGATCGACGGGCTCTACATGGGCGTTCCGGTGGTGCTCGGGGCGGGCGGAATCGAGCGGATCGTCGAGCTCGACCTCGACGAGAGCGAGCAGGCGGCGTTGCAGGCGTCCGCAGACGGGGTCCGCGACGTCGTCGGCGTGCTCAGCGTCTCTTAATAGTGGTCGCCGGCTAATGGAGCTCGGACTCCGCGGACGGACGGCGATCGTCTGCGGCGCCTCGGCCGGGATCGGGCTCGCGTCCGCCGAGGCGCTCGCTGCGGAAGGCGCGAACGTCGCGATGCTGGCTCGTGGACGCGAGGCGCTCGAGCGCGAGGCCGAGCGGATCGGCGCGCTCGCCGTGCGCGGCGACGTCGCCAATCCGAGGCACCTCGAACGGCTGGTGGAGCAGACGCTCGAGGCCTTCGGCGGCGTCGACATCCTCGTCCTGAATAGCGGCGGGCCGCCACGAACGCGCGCGCTCGACATCACGGACGAGCAGGTCGAGGACGCGGTCGCGCTGCTACTCCTCTCGGCGGTGCGGCTCGTCCGGCTCTGCCGGCCCCACCTCGAGGCCGGCGGGCACGGGCGCGTGCTCGCGATCACCTCGAGCGCGGTCAAGGAGCCGGTCGACAACCTCGCGCTCTCGAATGCGATCCGGCCCGGCCTCACGGGCTGGTTGAAGACGCTCTCCCGCGAGCTCGGCCCGACCGGCGTCACCGTCAACGCGGTCGCGCCCGGGCGGATCGACACCGACCGCCTGAAGGAGGTCTATCCGGATGGGCCGAGCGAGACGGACCTCGCGGCGATCCCGCTCCGCCGGCTCGGCGCCCCGCGCGAGCTCGGCGACGTCGTCTGCTTCCTCGCGTCCGACCGCGCCGCCTACGTCACCGGCGCGACGATCGCGGTCGATGGCGGCTTGACGCGAGGGCTCTTCTGACTCCTGGTCGGCTCGTCAAGACCGGGCTCGTCCTCCTCGCGATCGCGGTCGCGGCCACGTGGTTCATCCCGTCGAACACGTATCTGATCCTCCCGGATGGCGCCAAGCCCCTCGTGGACAAGGTGAAGGTGGAGGGCGAGAAGCCCGCGAACGACGCGGGCGGCATCTTCTTCGTCGATGTGATCGTGCGGAAGTCGTCGCTGCTCGAGCAGCTCTTCTCGCCGCTTCGCCCCGAGGGAGCCGAGCTCGTGCCCGAGCATGCGATCGTTCCCCCCGGGTCTGACTTCGAGGAGCGCCGCCGCCAGAACCTGCGGCAGATGGATCGCTCGCAGGAGATCGCCGCGGCGGTCGCGCTGCGCGAGCTCGGGCTCGACGTGGGCTCCGATCCCGAGGGTGCGCTCGTCGTCGCCGTCGCCCCCGATGCGCCCGCCGACGGCAAGCTCCGGGCAACCGACGTGATCGTCGCCGTCGACGGGAAGACCGTGAAGACGCCCGACGATCTGCGGCGGCTGATCGGCGGCCGCGAGCCCGGCGAGCAGGTGCGCGTCGAGGCGCGCGCCGGCGGCGCCGTCCGCACCGAGGTCCTGAGCACCGTCGAGTCCCCCGATCAGGAGGGTCGGGCGATCATCGGGGTCCAGGTCGAGCAGTCCGCCCGAATCGAGCTCCCGATCGAGGTCGAGATCGATCTCGGCGGCGTCGGCGGCCCCTCGGCCGGGCTCGCGTTCGCGCTCGACGTGCTCGAGGAGCTCGGTCGCAACGTCGACCGCGGCTACAAGGTGGCCGCGACGGGCGAGATCGAGCTCGACGGTGGGATCGCGCCGATCGGCGGGGTCGCACAGAAGACCCGCGGTGCGCGGGATGCCGGCATGGACGTCTTCCTCGTCCCCGCTGGGGATAACGCAACCGAGGCCCGCCGCAACGCCGGTGGGCTTCGCATCATCGCAGTGGAGAGTTTTCAACAGGCGTTGCAGCGCCTGACAACGTTACCCAAAAAAGGATAGATAGCAGCAGTTTTCATCAACCTGGAATCGCCCGGAAATTGCGTCCTTTTCGTATTTGGGAGGGTTGCTCCCGGTGCTCGACGTGACAAGAATGGCCACTGTCCAGAAGGGAACAATCGAGCAAAAGGGATTATGAGCAAGAGAACTGAATCATCGTGTAGTGATTGCTACTTCCGCCGTGCCGGCCTCTGCGCCCTTCCCGGCGACGTTCCCTGCCCGACGTTCCGCCGCGCGACCGCCGGGGTGCTGACCCCACCGAGGCAGCCACGGCTCGTTCCGCGAGTGACGCCTGCGTTCGCCACCGCGTCGGCCTAGACTCTTCCTATGGACACGCCGCAGCGGGAGTTCGAGCGCACCTGGCAGCCGCGGCTCTGGCTCTCGCTCGCCGCGCTGATCCTGATCGTCGCCTACGTGATCGCCTTCGTCGTCGGTAACAGCGAGGAGACGAGCGTCAACTTCGTCTTCACGTCCGCGACCACCTCGCTGATCTGGGTGATCCTGCTCTCGCTGCTCGCCGGATTGCTCGGCGGCGTCCTCGTCTCCCAGGTCTACGCGCGCCGGCGAGCGCTCACGGGCCAGGCCGAGCCCTCGGAGGAGAACGAGCCCGGCCTGTAGCTCCCGGAGCTGCTCGTCCTTCATAAGAGCGACGCGAGGAGCGAGACGCCTTCTTCGATCTCCGCCGGCGACGCGTAGCTGAACGCGAGCCGCGCCGAGCGCTCGCCGCCTGTGCCAGGGAAGAAATCGGCGCCCTTGACGAACGCGACGCCCGCGGCTTCGGCGCGCGCGAGCAACTCGCCCGCGTCGACCGGCAGGTCGATCCAGAGGAAGTAGCCGCCCTCGGGCGTGCTCCAGGTCGCGCGGCCCTCGAGTTCGCGGGCGAGCGTCTCGATCATCGCGTCGCGGCGCGTGCGCAAGAGGCCGCGGATCCGCTCCAGGTTCGGCTCGAACGCGCCGCGGCGGATCAGCTCGCGGGCGGTCGCCTGCGTCAGGAACGGCGGCGAGATGTACGTCGAGACCGCGCGCTCCTCAATCCGACCCGCGAGCGGCGTGGGCAGCACGAGCCAGCCCACTCGGATCCCCGGAGCGATCGTCTTCGAGAACGACGAGGCGTAGGTCACGAGCTCGCCGCCCTCGAGCTCGTGGAGCGACGGCGGCGGCTCGCCCTCGTAGCGGACGAGCCCGTACGGATCGTCCTCGAGCACCGGCAAACCGTACGTCCCCGCCAGCTCGACCAGCCTGCGCCGACGCTCGACGGAGAGCGTGCGCCCGCTCGGGTTCTGGAACGTCGGGATCGTGTAGAGAAAGCTGACCCCGCCGGCTGCGAGCTCGCGCTCGAGCGCGTCGAGCTCGAGGCCCTCGACGTCCATCGCGAGCGCGACGACCTCCGCGCCGAGGCGGGCGAGCTGCTTCAACGGCCTGTCGTAGGTGGGCGCCTCGACAAGCACCCTCCCGGGCCGCTGCGCCAGCAGCTCCTCGAACCAGAAGGCGATTCCCTGGAGGCCGCCGCTCGTGACCACGATCCGCGACGCCTCCACACCGTGCCGCGCGCCGAGCCAGTCGCGCAGTGGCCCGTAGCCGCCGCCCGCGCCGTAGCCGAGGACGGCCGGATCGGACTCGACCGCGACGCGGGCGCAATCGGCGATCAACGCCCCGTCGAGGCACTCCGGCGCTGGGGCGCCCCTGGCGAAGGAGATCACGCTCGGAGCCTAACGTCGTCGCCTGCTGCTACCTTGAACCCAATGGACGGGGATTCCGTCCTGTGAGGTTTGGCTCCTTCGGGTCGTTCCGCTGCTGAAAGCGGGTGGTCGAGGCAGGCAAGTCTCGACCCACACAGAAGGAGAAAACCGAATGCAGTCTTTCCACGAGCTGGGCGTGTCGTCCAGCGTTGCGCAGGCTCTTGCCGAGCGCGACATCCATGCGCCTTTCAGGATCCAGGCGCTCGTCCTCCCCGACGTCCTCGACGGCCGCGACGTGCTCGCGAAGTCGCCGACGGGCTCGGGGAAGACACTCGCTTTCGCGATTCCGATCGTCGAGCACCTCGACGCCTCGGATCCACGCCCGTCGGCCCTGATCCTCGTGCCGACCCGTGAGCTCGCCGCGCAGGTGGCGGCCGAGCTCGAGACGATCGCGCCCGCGCGCAACCTCAAGGTGGCCGCGGTCTACGGCGGGATCTCGATCCCCGCGCAGGCGAAGAAGGCACGCGAGGCTCACATCCTCGTCGCCACGCCCGGCCGGCTCCAGGATCTGCTGGAGCGGCGGATGGTCAAGCTCGACGCCGTCCGCGTCCTCGTCCTCGACGAGGCCGACCGGATGCTCGACATGGGCTTCCAGCCGCAGGTCGACCGGATCGTCGCCCGGCTGCCGCGTGAGCGCCAGACGATGTTCTTCTCCGCGACGCTCGACGGCGCCGTCGGAGCGCTCGCGCACGCCTACACGACGAACGCCGCGCGCCATGAGGGGACGCTGCCGCCGGAGCACGAGCAGGGCGAGGTCGAGCATCGGTTCATCTCGGTCACGATGGACAACAAGGTCGAGAAGCTCGCCGAGCTGCTCGCCGAGGATCGCGGCCTCGCGCTCGTCTTCGTGCGCACGAAGCGCGGCGCCGAGCGGCTCGTCCAGAAGCTGGCCCGCCAGAACGTGCAGGCGGTCGCGATGCACGGCGACATGACCCAGAACGCACGCGAGCGGGCGCTCTCCCGCTTCGAGAAGGGAGCCGTTTCGACGCTGATCGCGACCGATGTCGCCGCCCGCGGCCTCGATCTCGACGACATCACCCACGTGATCAACTTCGATCCGCCCGAGGACAACAAGGGCTACGTCCACCGCGTCGGCCGCACCGGCCGCGCCGGGCGCAACGGGATTGGCGTCACTCTGGTGCTCCCCGATCAGCAGGCCGACGTGAGCCACGTCGCTCGGATGCTGGGACAGAGCGAGGAGTACGCAAGCGGGGGCATGAAGGTCGCTCCGCCGCGCCTCGTCTACGCCTCGAAGCGCCGCAACTCCAAGTGGGGCCCGAGCCGGCCCCGCCGCAAGATCTAGCCACCAGCCTGCGGCTGCTGGCTAGGAAACCAAGTAACAGTCTGTTGCTAGGTCGCCTCCGCGCGCACCGCTGCGCGCGGAGGCATTCGCATTAGATTGCGGCGGTGGACGCCGCCGCTCGCTCGCGCATCGCCGATCCGTCGCTCGCCGCCACCGGCGAGCAGAAGATCCAGTGGGTCGCGAAGCACTCGCCCGTCCTCAACCGGCTCGCCCGTACGCGGCTCTCGGACGGGGCGTTGCGCGGCCGTCGCGTCGCCGTCGTCGTCCATCTCGAGGCTAAGACCGCCTATCTCGCGCTACTGCTCGCCGAGGCCGGCGCGCAGGTCGTCGCCGCCGGAAGCAATCCCGGCTCGACCCAGGACGCGATCTGCGCCGCGCTCGTCGCCCGAGGGCTCGAGGTTCACGCGAGCCACGACGCCTCCCGCGAGCAGTTCGACGCCGACCTGCTCGCGGTCGCGGACACCGAGCCGGAGCTCGTCGTCGACGACGGCGCTGAGCTGACCGCGCGGATCCTCGAGCACCGCCCTGAACTCGCGGCGCGCCTCGCCGGCGTCACCGAGGAGACGACGACCGGCGTCGCACGCCTACGTGCGATGGACGCCGCCGGGAAAATCTCGTTTCCGGCAATCGCCGCGAACGATGCCCGCTGCAAGCACCTCTTCGACAACCGCTACGGCACCGGCCAGTCGACGCTCGCCGCAATCGACCGGCTGACGAACCTCAACTTCGCCGGCCGCGAGTTCTGCATCGTCGGCTACGGCTGGGTCGGCAAGGGGCTGGCCCGCTACGCCGGCGGCCAGGGCGGCCGGGTCACGGTCGTTGAGATCGAGCCGGTCGCGGCGCTCGAGGCGCACATGGACGGCCATCGTGTCGCCCGGCTCGAGGACGCGCTCCCCGACGCGGACGTCGTGATCGCGGCAACTGGAGCGACCGACGCGGTGCCCGCCGACGCGATCCCACTGCTGAAGGACGGCGTCCTCCTCGCGAACGGCGGCCACCACGAGCGGGAGCTCGCGATCGACGCGCTCGGATCGGGCGAGGAGGTGCGGCCCGGCGTCAACGAGCATGCGATCCCCGGCGGCGGCCGCGCCTACGTGCTGGTCGACGGCCGGCAGACGAATGTCGCCGGCGGCGACGGCCATCCGGTCGAGATCATGGATCTCTCCTTCTCCGTCCAGGCGCTCTCCGTCCACCTGCTCGCGAGTGGCGGCCTCGAGCCCGGGCTGCACCGCTTCCCGACGGCGCTCGACGCCGAGATCGCGCGGACGAAGCTTGCGACGCTGGGGATCAAGCTCGGCGAGCCGACGCAGAAGCAGCGCGACTTCACCGCGGGATGGAATGTCTGACAGCGCTCCGCTAGCTCGGAACCGGGAAACGGTAGGGCGCTCGGTTAGGGTTCCACGCGTGCCCGACACGCTGCGCCGTCCTCTCACGCCAGCCGTCGTCGGAGCGTCATCGAGGGTCGAGCCCGTGGCGGAGCGGATCGTCACGGTCGGGCTGGTACTCGCACTCGTGGCCTCCGTCGGACAGACGATCGTCGGTCTGGTGAACGGGCTCGTGTTCGACGGCCGCTACATCCAGCTCGACCTCGATCGCGAGTTCAACGTCTTCGCTTGGGCGAGCTCGGCGGCCACGTTTGCGGCGGCGTTCGCGGCGCTCCTCGCCGCCGTCGCACTGGAGGAAGGTCGCGCCCGCTGGGCGACGTTCGCAACGATCCTCGCCTTCTTCTCCGCCGACGACCTGCTCGTCCTGCACGAACGGCTGACCCGCCGCCTGCGCGAGTTCAAGGAGTCCGTGAGCGGCCTCGCCCTCGATCCGGCCGAGGTCAAGGCCGAGGAGCGCGAGCGTCAGTCGTAGATGGAGCGGCTCGCGCCCGGGCGGGCGTTCTCAGGGTACGGAGCGAGATCGTCGATGAACCCCGGCTGCTCCTGGATGCGGTCGAGCCAGGCCACGACGGCCGGATACCGATCCAGCTCGTAGCCCGCATCGGCGGCGACGTGCGTGTAGGCGAAGACCGAGATGTCGGCGATCGAGCACCGCTCCCCGACGAGGAACGAGCGATCGGCCAGATGCTCGTCGAGTACGGCAAGCGCGCCTTCGCCGACTGCGAACCGGGCGGCGGCGAGGGCGGGATCGCGGCCGGTCATCGTTCGGAACCTCGCCGAGCCGATCCCCGACATGACGCGCTCCTGTTCGAAGAAGAGCCACTGCGCCACGAGCGCGTGCTCGAGCCGCGAGCCCGGCAGGAACGGCGTCGACTCTGCCAGGTACCAGAGAATCGCGTTCGATTGGGCGATCGTCTCACCCGAATCGAGCTCCAGGACAGGCGTCTCGCGAACAGGGTTCAGCGCGCTGTACTCGTCGGTGAGCGTGTCGCCGGCGAAGATGTCGATCGGCACCCGCTCGTAGGGCGTGCCGAGGAGCGCGAGCAGGAGGCGAACCTTGTAGCAGTTGGCCGAGGCGTCGTAGTCGTAGAGCCGCATCCTTTTCCCTAACGCCGCGGCGCCCGCGATCGTGAGGCCAAGTATCAGTCTGTTACTTGGCGATCTCGGCGGCGAATCGGGCGGCCTCGGTCGGGGAGGTGCCGACGCGGATTCCCTTCGCCTCGAGCGCCTCCTTCTTCCCCTGCGCGGTGCCGGAGGAGCCGGAGATGATCGCGCCCGCATGGCCCATCGTCTTCCCCGGCGGTGCCTCGAAGCCGGCGATGTAGGCGACGACGGGCTTCGTCATCTTCGCCTCGATGAACGCCGCCGCCTTCTCCTCCTCGTCGCCGCCGATCTCGCCGACCATGACGACGTACTCGGTCTGCGGGTCGGCCTCGAAGCGCTCGAGGATGTCGATGAACGAGGAGCCGACGACCGGATCGCCGCCGATCCCGACGATCGTCGAGTTCCCCAAACCCATCTGAGTCAGCTCGTGGCCGATCTGGTAGGTCAGCGTGCCCGAGCGGGAGACGAGACCGATGTTCCCCTCGGCGAAGATCTCGGCCGGGATGATCCCGACGTTCGCCTTGCCCGGCGAGAGCGCGCCGGGGCAGTTCGGGCCGAGCATCGTCACCCCGCGCGGGCGAATGTAGGTGTAGACGCGGAGCATCTCGTGCGCGGGCAGTCCTTCGGCGATGCAGATCACGGTCCCGATCCCCGCGTCGACGGCCTCGTAGATCGCGTCCGCGGCGAAGCGCGCGGGGACGAAGACCATCGTCGTGTTGGCGCCGGTCTCCTTCACCGCATCGACGACCGTGTCGAAGACCGGGATTCCCTCGACAGCCTGGCCGCCCTTGCCGGGCGTGACGCCGGCCACGACCTGCGTCCCGTAGCGCTTGTTCCGGAGCCCGTGGAAGGAGCCCTCGGAGCCGGTCAGCCCCTGGACGACGAGCTTCGTGTCCTGGTCGACGATGATCGCCACTACTGCTTCCTCGCTCTCAGAAGAAGCTTTTTGTCGACGTACTCGTCGCCCTCGATCCGGTCGGCGAGCAACTCGCGCACCCGCGCGGCGTCCTCCTCGCTCGTGTCCGTCCTCGCGAGCCACGCCTCGAGCGGGTGTCGCTTCTCATGGAGCTCGACCGCCTCGATCGTCAGCCCTGCGGCCTCGAGGAAGGAGCGCCACTCGTGCTCGGAGTAGGAGCTGACGTGGGTCGGGTCACGGAGCCGCTCGGCCTCCTCGACGGCCTCACTCACGTAGAGCGTGTCCTCGACGATCAGTTGCTCGCGGGCCACGCGCGCCATCTCCGCGACGGCGAGCGCGATGTCCTCGAAATGGTGCGGAGCGATCCTCGTGACGACGAGATCGAACGAGGAATCGGC
>Ga0136617_10001774_pt1 | contig 19202 bp, 19 predicted proteins | sample AntDrymUQ3222106_2_FD_129672 | JGI IMG/M metagenome (GOLD analysis project Ga0136617, IMG submission 129672) | Polar desert sand microbial communities from Dry Valleys, Antarctica - metaG UQ322 (21.06) | ecosystem: Environmental > Terrestrial > Soil > Desert | place: Antarctica: Dry Valley... | reverse complement strand
CTGGTAGGAAAGTCGTCAGAATCTTGCGCCGCCAGCCCCTTCCACGCAAGAAGCTTTCACGATGCCCGCATGGCCGCTGGTAGGAAAGTCGTCAGAATCTTGCGCCGCCAGCCCCTTCCACGCAAGAAGCTTTCACGATGCCCGCATGGCCGCTCGCGGCCCCGACTACTTTGAGTCGGGTGCCGTCTCCGCGGTCACTACGGGCTTGCCGGGTACTGGCCTCTTCGACGAGGTCCACACGGTCGGGGGCACGCCAGCCGCGCAGTCGACGGTCAAGCGCAACGGCGACTACTCGCTGCGCGTCGCAAAGAACAACGCCGGCGCCAGCTACGTCTTGAGGGTTCTCGGCGGCACGACCGGGGTGGAGCGCGTCGCCGTCCGCTTCGCGACCCTCCCCAGCACGGATCTCGATCGCTTCATGGGTATGGGCATCACCGCCGGCAACAGCCTCCGGATCGGCTACATCGCCAGCTCCAACAAGCTCGAGGTGCATTTTGCGAACGGCACCAAGGTCGCCGCGAGCAGCACGGTCACGGCGGGCGCATGGCACGTCATCGAGCTGAACCTCAACGTCGGCGCCGACCCGCGCACGGCGGACTGGCGGGTGGACGGCGTGGACCAGACCGCCGCCTCTTCCGCCGAGGCGGCCTCCACGCTCGCCAGCGTCTGGTGGGGCTCCGTCAACCCCGGCGACGTGTTCACCGCCAACTACGATGATGTGCTCGTCTCCACCACGCCGGCCGACTACCCGCTCGGGGACGGCAAGGTGCTGGCGCTGCGACCCAACAGCAGCACCGGGACGTCGGTCTTCTCCAACGACGACGGCACGCCGGTCAACGCGACCAGCCACACGCGCCTCGACGACAACCCGATGGTCTCGACCACCGACAACGTCTACCAGAACGCGATCTCGGGGACCAGCACGTCGAGCTCGGCTTCGAGAACACGACCGAGACCTGCTTCAACGGAGTGTCGGCGACGATGGCCCATCACAGCGCCAGCTCCGCGCAGGCCACCAACGCGAAGACGAGCATCATCGACGGACCCAGCGAGAGCGTCGTGCACAGCGGCAACATGGTCTCCACATCGCTCGCCTACCGCAGCGCGATCGCCACCCCCGCGACCCAGTGGACCACGAGCGCCGTGAACGGGCTCGCGACCAGGTTCGGGTACACGACCGCGGGGGAAGTCGTGCCGCGGTGGGATGCGCTGCTGGTCGAGTACGCCGCACGACCCTAGCCGCAGCTGCAGATCGCGCGCCGCGTCGTCCTGCGGGGATCGGGCGGCCGCGTCGCCGGCGCCGGCGCCGCCTAGACCACCGACTCCCGCGCCGGATCGGCCACGTTGGCCTGGCGCGTCTCGATGATCTGCTCGAGCGCCTGGTGGCCGCGCTCGCGCACGTACTGCGCCTCGGCCGCGAGGATCGGCACGAGCCACAGCACGACGGTGCTGCGATCGCCGTCCTCGAAGACCTCGAAACCGGGCCCGAACGGGTAGGGCGGCAGGACGAGCAGGTGCTTTGCCCACGAGCGCGCGATCCAGGAGCGGCGCAGCGCGATGATGCTGCCGACGCCGAGGCCCTGCGGCGCGTCAGCGTTGACCGTCGCGAGGGTGGCCAGCATCTCGACGATCACCGGGTCCTGCGCCGGCGCGAGCAGGACGTACTCGGCTCCGTCCTCGCCGTCGGCAGCGCCCTGCGCCGCGCCGCAGGTCGCGTAGCGCCACGGCTCGCCGGCCTCCGCGGGCGCGATGCGCAGCACGCGAAACCCGGGCAGGCGCTCCTCGACGCCCGCGCGCACGGGCCTGATGTACGCCACGGAGCTATCGGGGAAGAAGCGCTCGAGGTGCTCGGCGAAGCTCATCGCGCCATCGTCACACACCCGCCGCACGGGCAGCACTTCGTAGGCTCTTATCCAACCGTGGTGTGCTGCACGCAGGAGCATTGGTGAGAAAGGTCCTCGTAGTCGACGACGAACCGGGCGTGCGTGCCGCGCTGCAGCGCGCGCTCGCGCTCGAGCGCCATGAGGTCGCGCTCGCCGAGGACGGACAGCAGGCGCTCGACGTCCTCGCCGAGGGTGCCGTCGACGCGATCGTCCTCGACGTGATGATGCCCCGCGTCGACGGCCTCGAGGTCTGCCGTCGGCTGCGCGCGGCGGGCGACCGCACACCGGTCCTGATGCTCACCGCGCGCGACGCGATCGACGACCGCGTCGACGGCCTCGACGCGGGCGCCGACGACTACCTCGTCAAACCGTTCGCGCTGCGCGAGCTCAACGCCCGGCTGCGCGCGCTGCTGCGCCGCGTCGATCCGGGCGGTCCGACGCTCTCGTTCGCCGACCTCGTGCTCGACCGCTCGGCGCACGAGGTCCATCGCGGCGGCCGCCGGATCGAGCTCTCCAAGACCGAATTCTCGCTGCTCGAGCTCTTTCTCGAGCACCCGCGCCAGGTGCTCACCCGCTCGACGCTGTTCGAGCGCGTCTGGGGCTATGACTTCGGCGCGACCTCCAACGCGCTGGGCGTCTACATCGGCTACCTGCGGCGAAAGACCGAGGAGGGTGGGGAGCGGCGCCTGCTGCACACCGTCCGCGGCGTCGGCTACGTCCTGCGCGACCCATGAAAGCGCGCCATCGCTTCTGTGACGTCGCCGGGAGGTCGCCGCTTGCGGCGATGGGCACACGCCCCGCGCCCGAAGGGCGAGGGCTGGGTCGGCGAAACCTCATTGTCGTCGACCCACAACGCTGGTCGTCGCGATGATGGCGCTGCGCCACCGGCTGACGCTGCTCGCGGCGGTGACCGTCGGCGTGACCGTCGTGCTCGTCTCCGTCGTCGCGTACGTCGTGCTGCGCAGCGAGCTGCGCAGGCAGGTGGACGACTCGCTGGCGACGCGCTACGCGCAGATCGAGCGCACCGCGCAGAGGTTCGGCCCGATCCAGGCGCTCGGCGTACGCCTGCCGCCGCCGGCGGGGCGGGCCGGCGACCCGACCGGGCCCGTCCAGTACCTCAGCGCAGACGGGTCCGTGCTGCGCACCGCCCAGAGCGACTTCGCGGTGCCCGTCGACGAGGACGACCGCAACGTCGCGGGCGGCGCCCGCCGCGCCGTGCTGCGCGACGTCGACATCAACGGCCTGCACGTGCGCGTGCTGACGGTCGCCCAACCGGGCGGCGCGTTCCAGTTCGCGCACAGCCTCGCCAACGTCGATGCCACGCTGGAGCGTCTGCGCTTCGTGCTCGCGCTGCTGTGCGGCGCCGCGACCGTGCTCGCGGCGGCGTTCGGGCGCCTGTTCGGCCGCCAGGTCATCCAGCCCGTCAGCGAGCTGACCGCCGCTGCCGAGCACATCACGCAGACCGACGACCTCGGCCGGCGCATCGAGGTGCGCTCCGACGACGAGGTCGGCCAGATGGCGCAGCGCTTCAACGCGATGCTGGAGGCGCTGGAGCGCTCGCGCAGCGCGCTGGACCAATCGGTGCACTCGCAGCGCCAGCTCGTGGCCGACGCGTCGCACGAGCTGCGCACGCCGGTGACGTCGCTGCGCACGAACATCGAGGTCCTGCTCTCCGAGGATGGCGAGCTGACCGGTGACGACCGCCAGCGGCTGCTCGAGGACGTCCGCGCCGAGACCGAGGAGCTGACGGCGCTGATCACCGACGTCATCGAGCTCGCGCGCGGTGACGAGCCGCTGTCGGGCACCGACGACGTGCAGTTCGACGCCATCGTCGCCGAGGCAGTCGCCCGTGCGCGGCGCCGGCGGCCGCGCACGACGTTCGAGGAGACGCTCGAGCCGACGCTCGTCGTGGGGCTCTCCGAGCGCCTCGGACGCGCGGTCGACAACCTGCTCGACAACGCCGCCAAGCACGCCCCCGAGGGCACGGTCGTCGAAGTCGCGCTGCGCGACGGCGAGCTGACCGTCCGCGACCACGGCCCCGGCATCCCGCCCGAGGACCGCCCGCACGTCTTCGATCGCTTCTATCGCGGCAGCTCCGCGCGCGGGCGTCCCGGCTCGGGCCTGGGCCTGGCGATCGTGCGCCAGGTCGCCGAGACCCACGGCGGCTCGATCGCCGTCGAGCAGGCGCCGGGCGGCGGCGCCCTGTTTCGGCTGGCGCTCAAGCCGGTGGACACGCGCGCGGCGCCCGCGCAGGAGCAGGCGCCGGCCGAGGCCTAGCGCGGCGCACGGCGCGCGGCCACGGTCGCATCCGCGCGCAACCTCGGGCCGGCGGTCCCCGTTGCAGCGTGTGTCAGGGCAGAACGGCGGCGGCGCGTGGAGACCAGCGGCGCCGGGCCGGCTGCCCAGCGCATCGTCCAACACTCCAGACAGGTGGGTGCACGCCTCATGAGTACGCCATCGAACCGCTGTCGCCGCGCGGCGTTGGCCGCAGTCGCCGGCCTGATGCTGCTGCACGCGGCCGACGCCGGGGCCGCCGTCCCGAAGCGCTGCAACCAGACCCGCGGGACCGAGCTGGCCCACAGCGCCGTCGTGAAGGTCTACAAGGTGAAGACCGGCACCTCCTCTCGCTTCTTCGGCTGCGCCAAGGCGCGCGGTCCGGTCGTCGCGCTGACGCAGCCGTTTCGCGGCAACCGGGTGAAGCTCGTCGCAGCGAAGGGCGCGTACGTCGCCTTCACGCGGACGATCTCCGGGCGAGACACGATCGCGGTGGTCGACGCCCGCACCGGCAAGAAGCGCCACGGCCTCTTTCCGCCCAGGCAGATCGAGTTCGACATCGACCCCGCGACGCCGCAGATCGGTGCGGCGCGCGTCAACACCAAGGGCGACCTCGTGGTGTCGTACATCGGACTGGGCGACGGCAGCACGACCGACGCGACGATCCACATCTACGCCTTCGACCGTGACCACAACGAGCAGCTGCTCGACAGCGGGACGAGCTCGAAGCTCCGCGCGAAGTCGATCAGGCTCAGCGGCCAGGAGGTCAGCTGGACGCACGGCGGCGCGACGCGCAGCGCCAAGATCGGCGAGGTGTCGCTGAGCGTCACGTCCGGCAGCGGCCCGACGGCCGGCGACGTGACCACGTCGCCGGAAGGTGGCATCGCCTGTCACGTCGCGACGGCCGGGCTGACGGGCAACTGCGTCGGGTCCTTCGCGCCCAACAGCGCTGTCGAGGTGACGGCCACCGGCGCGGCGAACGCGACCGTCACGATCAGCGGCGGCTGCTCGGCGGTTCACGCGCCGGTTGCCGGTCAGGCGTCGAGCGTCGCCACGTGCGTCGTGCGGCTGAGCAGCGCCAAGACGGTCAGGGTCACGTTCAGCTGATCGGCGCCCGTGCGCAGTGCCGTCTGACCCGCGGCCCGCCGCGGGTCAGGCCGCTGGGCCGGCCGCGGCCGCCTCGACGACCACCGGCACGACGACCGACTCGTCCGGCGCGACGTCGAAGTGCTGCCCGTCGCTGATGACCGTCAGCGGCGACCCGTCGAGCAGCGTGTAGCTCGTCGCCTCCTGGGTCATCTCGACCTCCAGACGGCTGCCGCGGAAGATCAGCCGGAAGCGCATGCGCTCCCAGTCGCGGGGCAGGCGCGGCGTGAAGCGCAGGTCGTCGCCGTCGACGTCGCGCAGGCCGGCGAAGCCGTTGACGAGCGCCATCCAGACACCGCCGCAGGACGCCACGTGGATGCCGTCGGACACATTGCCGGCGAGGTTCGCGAGGTCGACCGCGAGGCTGAGCAGAAAGTAGTCGTAGGCGGCCTGGATGTCACCGACCTCGGCCGCCATCACGCTCTGCACGCACGACGACAGCGACGAGTCGCCGGTCGTCAGCGGGTCGTAGTACTCGAACACCCGGCGCTTCTCCTCGGGCGAGAAGCGGTCGCCGGCGAGGAACGTCGCCAGCACCACGTCGGTCTGCTTGATGACCTGGTGGCGGTAGATGTTCAGCGGGTGGTAGTGCAGCAGCAGCGGATAGTTCTCCAGCGGCGTGTGCTGGAAGTCCCACGGCTTGCGGTTGAGGAAGTGCTCGTCCTGCAGCAGCACGCCGGCACGCTCGTCGTAGGGGATGAACATCCGCTCGGCCGCGCGGCACCAGTCGGCGAGCTCGTGCGGCTCGATGCGCAACCGCGCGACGAGCCGGTCGTAGGCGTCGGGATCGGTCTCGCGCAGCAGCTCCAGGCCCTCGGCGGCGGCCGACAGGTTCTCGCGTGCCATGAGGTTCGTGTAGGCGTTGTTGTCGACGACGGCCGAATACTCGTCGGGACCCGTCACGCCCTGGATGCAGAACGCGCCGTCGCGGCGCGCCGAGAAGAAGCCCAGGTCGGCCCACAGTCGCGCCGTCTCGACGAGGATCTCGACGCCCTCGCGGGCGAGGAACTCCTCGTCGCCGGTGACGCGCACGAACTGGCGCACGGCGTAGGAGATGGCGGCGTTGATGTGGTACTGCGCGGTGCCCGCGGCGTAATAGGCCGACGCCTCCTCGCCGGAGATCGTGCGCCACGGAAACAGCGCGCCGCGGTGGCCGAGCTGGCGTGCGCGCCGGCGCGCGGCCTCGAGCATCTCGTAGCGGAAGTGCAGCAACCGGCGGGCGACGTGCGGCTGGGTGTACGTCAGCACGGGCAGGACGTAGATCTCGGTGTCCCAGAAGTACTGGCCCTCGTAGCCGCGCCCGGTCAGGCCCTTGGCGGCGATCCCGTGGCCCTCGACGCGGGCCGACGCCTGGCGGATCTGAAAGAGGTTGAAGCGCACGGCCTGCTGGATGTCCTCGGGGCCCTCGACCTCGATGTCCGAGTGCTCCCAGAAGGCCGCGAGCCGCTCGCACTGCACCTCGGCGATGCGCTCGAAGCCGTCGCCCGCCGCCCGGTCCAGCGTGCGGGCGACCCGTCGCTGCAGGTCGCCGGGCGGCGCATCGGTGGCGTGGTGGTAACCCAGCAGCTTCGTGATCCTGGCGGGGATCCCGGCCTCGGCGTCGAGGAAGAAGACGACGCGTCCCTCGTCCTCGTGGACGCTGGACTCGACCGAGTGGCGCAGCTCGGTCTGGATGCTGTGCTCCATCCCGCAGGCCAGGCCGATCCCGCTCGAGCGCGTGCGCAGCTCAAGCACCACGCGCGTCGCGTCGCAGACCTGGTCGATCGGCTCGAGCGCCGACTCGTCCATCCGCACGCCGATGCGCGGGTCGTCGTGGCCCTTGGGGCGTGGCAGGTGCGTGACGAGCTCGGATGCGATCGCCAGCTCCGCCATGCCCGACACCAGCGTGACCTCATAGGAGATCGCCGCGAGGTGGCGCCAGTGCAGTGACGCCAGGCGCTGCGTGCGCAGCTGCACGACGGCGCCGCGCGCCGTCTGAAAGCGCGCCATGCGCTCGAGGATCCCGCTCTTCATGTCCAGCACGCGCTCGTACTGCAGCAGCTTGGACTCGGCCAGGACGAGCGGCTCCTCGTCGACGTACAGGCGCATGACCGAGCCGTCGGGGGCGCTGACGATCGTCTGCCCCGTCGTCGCGAAGCCGAAGGCCGCCTCGCCGTACGGGATCGGCCACGTCTCGTGGAAGCCGTTGAGGAAGAAGCCCGGATCGTTGGACGGAAGCCCCTCGTCGTGGGCGCCGCGGATGCCCATGTAGCCGTTGGCGATCGCGAACAGCGTCTCCGCCTCGGCCGGGCTCTCCAGCGAGAACCGCCGCGACACCAGCCGCCACGGGTCGATCGGCATGGCCTTGCGCAGGCTCGGCGTGTCCCGCGCCGCGCGGATGCGATTGAGCGCCAGGAGGCGCGAATCCCTCAGGCTCAAGCCAGCAACTCCTCGAGGTCGGCGATCGCCCTCCGCCGGTCAGACGGGTGGGCGCGAGCTTCATACTACGCTGCGGTCCCACCACCCGTCAGCGTCATCGCGAGATCCGCTCGCGCGCGCGGCGACCCGTGCCCGCAGGCGCTGCGTCGCCGGCGGCCGCGCCAGCGCATCGGACGCGCCCGCTGACCGCCCGCGCACAGCGCTGGCGGGCGCACTTGCGATGATGGCCGCCGATGCCGGACACGCTTCGCCACCTGCGCCACGAGCTGACCGGCCGCGCGCGCAACCGCGCGACGCACCTGATCACCGGCATGCCCGAGGATCGCCGCGCGCAGCTCGCCGCGGGCGTCCGCGCAGGACGCGCCCGGCGAGCGCTGCTGAGCCGCGCGTCGCGCTGGTACGGCCGCGCGCCGGTCCCGATCGCAGGGGGCCTCGGGCACCTGCTCTACGTCTCGACGGCCGACCTGCCGCTCGACCACGCCCACGCCGGGCTGATCGTCCGCGGCACCCTGGAGCCGCCCGTGCAGGAGGCGCTGCGGCGCCTGCTCGCACCGGGCGCGGTCTTCTACGACGTCGGCGCGAACATCGGCTTCTTCACGATCCTGGGCGCGCGCCTGGTCGGTCCCGAGGGACGCGTCGTCGCCTTCGAGCCCGTCCCGGCCTGTGCCCGCGCGGTCGCCCGCAACATCGAGCTCAACGCGTTCGCCCACGCCGAGATCCGCGAGCAGGCGGTCGGCGCGCGCAGCGGCTCGGCGCGCCTGCTCGTCGTCGGCGAGGCGAGCTGGTCGCATCTTGCCTCGACGGGCCGGCACGCCGACGTGCGCGACGAGATCGACGCCGAGGTGGTGTCGATCGACGAGCTCGTCGGCGCTGGGAGCATCCCGCCGCCCGACGTGCTGAAGATCGACACCGAGGGCGCCGAGCTGCAGGCGATCGAGGGCATGCGCGCGACGATCGAGCGCCACCGCCCGGCGATCGTCTGCGAGCTGCACGACACGAACGCCGAGTTCTGCGCGCTGATGGACGAGCTCGGCTACGCGACGACGAACCTCGCCGGCCCGCAGCCGGTGGCGCAGGCCGGTCCCGTACACGCGCTCGCGCAGCCGCGCTGAGACATCGCGCCGCCGCCGCGCGATCAGTTGGAGTCGGTGGACACCGGCGCGCGCAGCACCGAGCGGCCGGAGTGCGTCGCGTTGCCGCAGGCGCTTCTCCTCGCGCGACGGCTGGCGCCGTCCGCGCCCTTCGCCGGCCGGGCGGGAGCGATCGGACTGCGGGAGTGGGGCGAGCATCCACCTGAGCTACGTCGCGGCGCCCGGCGCGGGTTTGCGATCAGGAGTGTCTGCGCGCCAAGGGTGCGCGGGGAGGCGCGGAGCGCGCGGGCTCCACCCGCGCTCACGCCGGCGGCGCGATCATGGCGGCGAGCGCCGGCGCCGTGGCTTACGCCGCGGCCGGCGGCGTGGGCTGCCGGTCGAGGCCGCGCAGGCTCAGCGCGTCGCGCGGGCGCAGGGCCACGACGTTGCCGACGTGAGGATCGGCGCGGTGAGCGTCGACCTCAACGGCGCCCAGGAAGGTGTCCCGGACGACCGGCTCGAGCCTGCGGGGCAGTTCGGTGACGCGTGGTGAGGTCATGTGGACAGGAGCGAGATCGGGCGTGTACCGATACGTGCGTCGCATCACAGAGCACGGATCACCAGGCCAGCGACTCGAGCGCCCCGCGCAGCGTGCGCGCGGTCGGCTCCGGGGCGTAGGCCGCGACCCGCGCCGCGCCGCGCTCGCGCAGCGCGGCGCGCAGCTCGCCGTCGGCGACCGCGAGCTCGAGCAGCTCGGCAGCGACGCTCTCGTCGTCCTGCGCCGCGAGCAGCAGCGCAGCGTCGCCGGCGACCTCCGGCACGCCGCCGATCGCCCGTGCGATGACCGGCACGCCGAAGTGGAAGGCCTCCAGCAGCGGGATGCAGAAGCCCTCGTGCTCTGACAGGCACACGAACGCGTGCGCCGAGCGCCAGCGCGCGGCGAGCTGCTCGCGCGTCAGGCCCGACTCGATCGTCACGTGGCCGGGCGACAGCTCGTCGGCGAGCTCGCGCATGGCGGCGTCGTAGGCCCAGTTGATCGGCGCGCCGACGAGCACGAGCCGCGCGCCGGGGGCGTGCCGGCGGCGATAGAGCTCGAAGGCGCGGATGATCGCGTCCTGGCGCTTGTGCGGCGCGAGGCGGCCGACGAACAGGATCGTCGGGGGACCCGCCTGCGGGTCCTGCGCCTGCGGCGCACCCAGGCCGGCGGGATCGAACAGGATCGGGATGACCGTCTCCGATCCGAGCTCGCGCGCGTTGTACAGCGAGACGCCGGCGGCGACATCGACCGCGGCGGCGAACTCCGGCAGCTGCTTGCGCCCGAGCGCACAGACGACGGCGGCCTGCGGGTCGTGGTCCCAGAACCAGCGCGCGGGCGTGATGTTGTGCGAGATGAGCAGCTTGCGCTGGGGCAGCTCGAGCACGGCGCGCAGCTTCGGCGCGTAGGCCGAGTAGTGCACGAGCAGCACGTCGTCTGGCCGCGTTGCGCCCGCCCACAGCGTGCGCAGCGGCGCGATCCGGTCGCCGATGCGCGGGTCGATCTCGGCGGCGACGTCGCGACCGCCCCAGCCCCACCGCTTGAAGAGGTCGCGGAAGGCGAGCGCCTGCGTCGTGACCGCGTCGTAGGGACCGGCCCCGCTGAGGATCTGGTGGACGTTAAGCACGCTCACCGTGAGGACTCTCACCGGCGGGTGGTGGCCCTGCCGGCGCCTCCGGCCGCGCCGCGGCGCGCTCCTCGAGCCGCACGACGCGGTCCTCCAGCTCGGCCAGCCGGATCAGGACGTTGAGGTTGAAGCGCGTCTGCTGGGACTGCAGCTCGCGCAGGTACTGGCGCATGACGTGCACGAGCTGGCGCTTGACCCACGTGATCGGCGCACCGAGCTTGCGCGTCGAGCGCATGAGGTCGGGGTCGGGCTCGATGTTCGCCCACTCCATCAGCTGCTCGATCGAGACGCGCTTGGTGGGCTGGATCGACATCCCGGGCGCCAGCGCGTCGTCGCGCTGCGCCGCCGCCGCGCGCGCGGCGGCGAGTGCCTGCTCGGGCTTCATTGCGGCGACGGGACGGCGTTCGCGGTCCCCATCAGCCGGTGGTAGAAGGGCATTCCCTCGTCGACTGGGCCGTCGAAGATCTTGCGGCCGCCGTCGAGCACGACGAGGCGCTCGCACGTTCGCTCGATCAGCGACGCGTCATGCGAGACGAGCACGAGCGTGGCGCCGGCCGCGATCTGCTCGCCGATGCGCGCCTCGCACTTGCGCTGGAAGGCCTCGTCGCCGACGGCGAGCACCTCGTCGATCAGCAGAACGTCGGCATCGAGGTGCGCGGCGATCGAGAAGCCCAGGCGCAGGAACATGCCCGAGGAGTACGTCGCGACCGGCGCGTCGATGAAGTCGCCGAGCTCGGAGAACGCGATGATCGCGTCCAGGCGCGACTCGATCTGCTCCTTCTGCAGGCCGTGCAGCGCGCCGTTGAGGAAGATGTTCTCGCGCCCGGAGAACTCGCGCCCGAAGCCGGCGCCGAGCTCGAGCTGGGACACGACCTGGCCGCCGCAGCCCACGCGCCCGGCGTTGAGCGGAACGATCCCGGCGAGCACGCGCAGCGTCGAGGACTTGCCGGCGCCATTTCGACCGACCATCCCGACGGTCTCGCCGGGCTCGATGTGCAGCGAGACGTCGCGCAGCGCCTCGACCGGCGGCGGGCCGCCCGCGCGCTTGCGCCCGATCAGCATCTCCTTGAGCGTGCGGCCGCGGTCGGCGCGCACGCTGAACGCGCGCGACGCGTTCTCGAGCACGATCTCGCCGGGCCGCAGCGAATCCTCGAAGGCGCTCATCGCGAGCCCCCGCGCCGCGGCTCGATCCAGGCTGCGCACGAGCCATGACGCGCTGTCATACGACCACCGCCAGCTCGCCCTGCAGGCGCCGGAACAGCGCGTGCCCGCCGCGCAGCGCGACCGCGCCTGCGACGACGACGTACGCGAGCTCCTGGCCGCCGGGCACCACGCCGCCGTAGATCACGTCGCGAATCGTGCCGATGAACGGCGCGATCGGGTTGACCCACTCGAGCACGAAGCGCGCTTTCGCCTGGTCGGTGATCGACTCGGGCCGAAAGAAGATCGGCGAGATGAAGAACCACGGCAGCAGCGCCGCCGACAGGATCGGCGCGACGTCACGGAAGTACGCGTGCAGGATGCTGACGGCGAGCGCGATCCCGAGGACGAAGGCGAACAGGCAGGCCAGCACGAGCGGCAGCAGCAACAGGGCGACGTCGAACGTGCCGCGGATCACGATCGTCACGGGGGCGAGCAGCGCGAGCAGCGCGAGGAACGTCACGAGCTGCACGGTCACGACCGACGCGGGGATGATCTCGCGCGGAAAGCGCGCCTTGCGCACGAGCGCGCCCTGGTCGAGCAGCGACGGCGCCGCGCTGACGACCGCCTGGTTGAAGAACACCCAGACGACGAGGCCGACGAGCAGGAACAGCGGATAGTTCGGCTCTTGTACCTGATCGAAGATGACGCCGAACATCAGGTAGTAGGCGCCCATCAGCACGAGCGGGTTGATCAGGTACCAGAGCACCCCCAGCGCCGAGCCGCGGTACTTCTGGCGCAGCTCGCGCCGGACCATCTGCTCGAAGAGGTAGCGGTAGGCCACCGGGCGATTATCGCGGTGTTGCGGCCGGCAGCGCAGGTCGGCCCCCTGTGGCCGCGCGATGCGCTGCGAACAGCATCAACGACGACGGGGGGTGCCGGGGTGCTGATGGCGTCCCGCCCTGCGCCGCGCCGGACGAGGGTCGGACTCCCTCGTCTGCGGGGTGTGACGAATGATCGCCGCCGTCCGACGCTGGTTCGTCGCACCGGGTCCGGGTGGCGATCGTGTCGCGACGGCGCGTGATCCGCGCACAACCTGACCCGCCGGCACCCGCGCCGGCCCGTGTGCGCTCGACCGCCCTGGCCACCCCGTCCTCATCGTGCCGGTCGCAGCCCTATCTCGCGAGCGCCGCCTGCACCGCGGCGAACGCCGGCTTGGGCTCCAGCGCCTCGTTGAGCAGCGTCGCCGCGCCCATTCCCGCCTGCGTCTCGGAGATCCAGGAGCGCCCGTCCGTGAAGCCCCAGAATGTCAGCGAGCGGCAGTCCACGGCAAGGCAGCTGCGCACGATCTGCTCGTAGATGCGCGCCTGCGCCTGCTGCTTGGCGCCATCGGCCGGCATCGGCAGCGCGACGTCGGCCTCGGTGATCGCGATGTCCAGGCCAAGCGCACTGAAGCGCTGCATGTTCGCCACGAAGTCCGCGGGCACGCCGTCGAGGTTGACGTGCGTCTGAAAGCCGACGCCGTCGATCGGCACGCCCTGCGCCTTCAGGCCGCGCACGATCTCGTAGAGCCGGCTTGACTTCGCGTTGATCCCCTCGGCGCCGATCTCGTTGAGGTAGAGCTTCGCGGCGGCGTCGGCGGTGCGCGCGGTCCGAAACGCATCGGCGATGTAGCCCGGGCCGAGGCGGCGCAGGAAGACCGATTTGCGCAGCGTGCCGTCGTCGGCGATCGGCTCGTTGACGACGTCCCACACGCCGACGTCGCCCTTGTACTCGGCCATGACGCGGCGGATGTGCTCGCGCATCGCCTGGCGCAGCCGCAACGGCCCGAGGTCGTCGACCCAGTCGGGCAGCTGCGCGTGCCAGACGAGCGTGTGGCCGCGCACCTTCTGCCCGGCCTCGCGCGCCTGCTCGACGATCTCGCCGGCGGCAGCGAAGGAGTACTCGTCCTGCTGGGGCTCGAGGGCGTACCACTTCATCTCGTTCTCCGGCGTGACCGTCGAGAACTGCGCCGCGATGACCTGGCGGTAGGCGCGGTTGCGCTGCTGGACGTCGCCGCGCACCGCGGTGCCGACGTCGATCGCGCGCCGCTTGGCGAGCTCGCGCAGCGGCGTGCCGGGCAGCGGCTTGGCATCGTCGCCGCCGCGGGCGAGGTAGCCCGCCAACAGGACGGCGCAGACGAAGACGGCTCCGATCGCCGCCCGCCGCGCGATGCGACTCAGAAGGCGCCTCGCCGCGTGAAGACGGCAGGCACCGTCTTGACGAGGATGCTCAGGTCCAGGAAGACCGACCAGCGTTCGAGGTACAGGAAGTCCAGGCGCACGAGGTCGTCGAAGTCCAGCTCCGATCGACCGGACACCTGCCACAGGCCGGTGATTCCCGGCGTCACGAGGTAGCGCTTCTTGTGCCACTCGTCGAGGCGCTCGAAGTCGCGCGCGGGCAGGGGGCGCGGGCCGACGAGCGACATCTGGCCACGGACGACGTTGAAGAGCTGCGGCAGCTCGTCGAGCGAGTAGCGCCGCAGAAAGCGCCCGACGGGCGTCATGCGCGGGTCGTCGCGCATCTTGAACAGCGCACCGGTGGCCTCGTTGTGCGACTCGAGATCGGCCTGGCGCTGGTCGGCGTCGCGAGACATCGTGCGGAACTTCAGGCAGGCGAACGGCGCGCCGCCGATGCCGGGGCGCATCGAGCGGTAGATCACCGGGCCGCGCGAGCTGAGCCGGACCGCGAGCGCGCTGGCCGCCATCACCGGGCTGAGCACGAGCAGCAGCGCCGACGAGATGACGAGGTCGAACGTGCGCTTGACGAAGTAGTCAAAGCCCTCGAAGACCGGCGGCTTGAGCTCGAACAGCGGCACCGCCTCGCCGGGCACGAACTCGGCGCGGTGCACGAGCAGCTCCATCGTCGACGGCGCGATCCGCACGCGGACCCCGTTGGCGTGGGCGACGTCGACGAGCTCGACAGCCTGCGGCTGCGGGAAGTCGGGGTCGGCGATGATCACCTCGCCGATGCGGTGACGGTGGATGACCTGCGCGAGCTCGTCGAGCGTGCCGAGCGACAGCAGCCCGTTGTTCGGGCGCGGCGTCAGCGAGATGAAGCCGACGACCTTGACCGTGGGGTGGGCCGCATCGCGCAGCGCATGGCCGACGGCCTCGATGTGGTGGCCCGTGCCGACGAGCACCGCGCGGCGCTGGTAGCCAGCCGCGCGCAACAGCACGCCGGTCACCTTCTCGTAGCTGCGGCGCAGCAGCGAGACGTAGAAGACGGCGAAGAACAGCGAGCCGTAGAAGATGTAGTACGAGCTGAACTGGCTGCCGCTGGCGGTCGCGTAGATGAGCGCGACGAACGCCACCTGCGCGAGCGACGAGACGATCCGCGATAGGCCCGGGCGCTCGCCGCGCGCCGAGTACAGCCCCGAGCGCGCGAACAGCAGCACGGTCAGCAGGAAGGCGAAGTCGAAGAGCTCGTTGGTCGGCGCCGCCTGGTTGCGGGCCACCCAGTCGCCCGAGATGATGCCCGCCTTCAGCCACAGCGCGGTCAGGATCGCCAGGTAGATGCCGAAGGAGTCCAGCGTCAGCAGCGCGCTGACGCGGACGACCTTGCGCAGCGTGTCGAGCTTGAGCAGGAACGAGAGGACGGGCGGGCGCTTGCGCCGGACGTCGTGCTCCGACAGCGCGAAGTCCGACGGCGGCGGCTGCACCGGCGCCTGGAGCGACTCCTCCCGTGCCTTCTGCTCGGTTGTCGGCATACCCCTGCTCTAACGGGCGACGATCGTAGATGTTCCGGTGCGTCGGTGCCGCGGCGGGAGCTTCGCCGGCGCGCCGGCGGAGCCTCCGGCGCCGATCATCGTCTCCCTGCGCCGATGAGGGTCGCCGTGCCCGCCTGCTCGACCGTGCGCATGAGTCCCTCGCGCAGGTCGACCTCCGGCTCCCAGTCCAGCAGCTCGCGCGCCAGCGTGATGTCGGGCTGGCGCACCTGCGGGTCGTCGGTCGGCAGCGCCTCGTAGACGATCTCCGAGTCGGAGTTCGTGACGTCGATCACGGTCTCGGCGAGCTGCAGGAGCGTGAACTCCTTCGGGTTGCCGATGTTGATCGGGTGGTGCTGGCCGGATTCGGCGAGCGCGATCATGCCGCGGATCAGGTCGTCGACGTAGCAGAACGAGCGCGTCTGGCTGCCGTCGCCGAACACGGTGATCGGACGGTCCTGCAGGGCCTGGCGCAGGAACGTCGGGATCGCGCGGCCGTCGTACGGGCGCATCCGCGCGCCGTAGGTGTTGAAGATCCTCATGATCGCCGTGTCGACGCCCTGCTGGCGGTGGTAGGCCATCGTCAGCGCCTCGGCGTAGCGCTTGGCCTCGTCGTAGACGCCGCGCGGGCCGATCGGGTTGACGTGACCCCAGTAGGTCTCGGGCTGGGGATGCACCTGCGGGTCGCCGTAGACCTCGCTCGTCGAGGCGATCAGAAAGCGCGCGCGATGCTTCTTGGCCAGCCCGAGCGTGTTGTGCGTCCCGTGCGAGCCGACCTTCAGCGTGTGCAGCGGCAGGCGCAGGTAGTCGATCGGCGAGGCGGGCGAGGCGAGGTGGTAGACGAAGTCCACCGGCCGCTCGACGTAGTACGGCTGGACGATGTCGAGCTGCAGGAACTCGAACTCCGGCACGCGGATGTGCCCGATGTTCGTCAACGAGCCCGTCTCCAGGTTGTCGACGCAGACGACGCAGTGGCCGCGGCGCAGCAGCTCGTCACAGAGATGAGAGCCCAGAAACCCCGCGCCACCGGTGACAAGGCAGGTGGCCATGGCGCCGGATGGTACTTGCTAACGGCGATTCGCCGCCGGCGAAGGCGCCGCTCAGCGCTTGCGCGCGGCCTTCAGCTTCTTCTTCGTGAGCGCAGGCGAGATGACCACGAAGCCGTCGTCACGCCGCTCGGCGTAGCCGCTCTTCACGAGCCGCTTGACGACGACGGGACAGCGCTTGCAGCGCGGGTTGCTCTTGCAGCAACCCTTCTTCTGCTTGACCAACAGCTTGATTAGGGAAACCTAACGCGTCGCGTCGAGCAAGTACAGTCCCAACATGCCCGCAGACGCCTTCGTCGATCGACTCAACGAGCAGATCGGCCACGAATTCGCCGCCTCGCAGCAATACCTCGCGATCGCCGTCTACTACGACGACGAGACGCTGCCCCGCCTTGCCGCGTTCTTCTACGCGCAGGCGTTGGAAGAGCGCAACCACGCGCTGATGATGGTCCAGTACCTGCTCGACGCGGGGGCGCTGGCGCCGATTCCCGGCGTGGCGGCGCCGCACAACATCTTCGGCGACGTGGTGGAGCCCGTCGCGCGCGCGCTCGAGCAGGAGCACCGCGTCACCGATCAGATCAACGCGCTGGCGGCCATCGCGCGCCAGGAGGGCGACTACTCCAGCGAGCAGTTCATGCAGTGGTTCATCAAGGAGCAGATCGAGGAGGTCGCCTCGATGAACGACCTGCTCAAGGTCGTCGGGCGGTCGAAGGACAACCCGCTGCTCGCCGAGGAGTACCTCGCGCGCGAGGCGCCCGGCGAAGAGGGCGCCGATCCAACCGCACCGCCGGTGGCCGGCGGGCCGCTGTAGGCCGCCTCGACGAGATGGCTGCGGACTCAACCATCTTGGAACGTTCCGAGAAGGCCCACTAGCCTGCGGCCCATCATGCTCGGCCGGTCTCTCAGCGCTGTTGCAAGCCTGCGTGCACGCGCGGGCTCGGCCGCCCCGCCGCGCGAGGCCCTGATCGCCCAGCACGTCTCCGGCCGCTCGTTCGTCGACGTCGGCTGCATGTGGAGCATCCACGGCGCGCTGTGCTTCGCCGCCGAGGACGCCGGCGCGGCCTCGGTCACCGGGGTCGACGTCATGGAGCCGACGCCGCGCTTCAGCGCCGAGCGCGCGCGGCGCGCATCGCGCATGCGCTTCGTCCAGGGCGACATGCACGAGCCGGCGACGATCGCGCAGATCGGCGCGCACGACGTCGTCTGGTGCTCGGGCGTGCTCTACCACGCGCCGCATCCGCTGCTGACGCTCGAGCGCCTGCGCGAGCTGACCACCGGCACGCTGCTGCTCGCGACGGAGACGGTCGCCGAGACGCCGGGGCGGCGCGGCACGTGCGTCATCGCGCCCTCGCGGGTCGAGCACCCCAACGCCGAGCCCGCCGACGGGCCCGGCGCCGGCTACGGGCCGTGGTACTGGGGCATCTCACCGTCGGCGCTGCACACGATGCTCAAGCTGACCGGCTTCGCGGTCACCGAGGAGCACCGCACGCCCTTTCACGTGACGGTCGTCGCGACGCCGCGCTGACGCGCTACGCGCCGCTCTCGGGCCGCGTGCCGAGCGTCACGCGCAGCGTGCGCTCGGCGCCGCTGCGGCGCACGCGGATGTCGACCTTGTCGCCGGGCTTGCGGTCGGTGATGACCCCGGACACGTCGGCCGACTGCGCGACCTCGCGCCCGCCGATCGCCACGATGCGGTCGCCGGTCCGCAATCCCGCGTCGGCGGCCGGCCCGCCGGGGATGACCCGGGCCACGAGTGCACCTGTGCCGGTCCGCGGGTCGCCTGTCGAGACGCCGAGGTACGGCCGCTTGATCTCCCGGCCTTCCCGGAGCGCCGGCAGGATCTCCTTCGCGGTGTCGACCGCGATCGCGAAGCCGACGCCGTCGTTGGAGCCACTGCTGGAGGCGATCTGCGCGTTGATGCCGATGACACGACCGGCGGCGTCGAGCAGTGGGCCGCCCGAATTGCCGGGGTTGATCGCGGCATCCGTCTGGATGGCATCGTCGATCGTGAAGTTGTTGGGCGACTCGATCGGCCGGCCCACGGCCGAGATGACGCCGGTCGTCAGGGTGCCCGCAAGCCGGAAGGGGCTGCCGATCGCGATGGCGGGCTGGCCGACCTTCAGGGTCTTGGAGGAGCCGAGCCGCAGCGGCCTGAGCGGATGGTCGTCGGGGTCGATCTTCAACAGCGCGAGATCGCTCGAGACATCGCTGCCGACGACGCGCGCGGTGACCGGCGCGCCCTCGGTGAAGCGCACGCGGACGCTGCGGGCGTCCTCGACGACGTGCTCGTTGGTGAGGATGTAGCCGTCCTCGTCGAGCACGAAGCCCGAGCCCGAGCCGCCGCCGGCCGCCGTCAGCGTCTCGACCGAGACGACGCCCTTGCTGACGCGCGCGTAGAGCGCGGACACGTCGGTTGCCGCGCGCGCGCCGGCGGATTCGGACTCCTCGGCGGAGTCGTCGGCGGCCGGGTCCTCCTCCGCGGCGGGCGCGGTCGCGGTCACGGGCGCGGACGCGGACTCGTCGTCGAAATCGAAGACACCGCCGGCGGCTAGTCCGCCGAATGGGATGGCGATGGCGAGCGCCCCGAGCAGCGCGGAGAGGAAGTTCGATTTGCGGTGGTCGGCATTCATGGCTGCAATCCAACTTAGGGTTCACGCCTTTTTTAAGGAGCGCGGTGCGGCGAGGATTGGCGGGCACGCTGGCGAACTGGTAGGGATGATCGATGAGCGTCAGATCGCGGTGCGGTGGGAGCTTGTGAGCGGCACGCTGAGCGAGCGCCAGCGGCGGTTGCTGGCGGCGGCGGAGGCGCGCTCGCAGGG
>Ga0136617_10001773_pt1 | contig 19203 bp, 16 predicted proteins | sample AntDrymUQ3222106_2_FD_129672 | JGI IMG/M metagenome (GOLD analysis project Ga0136617, IMG submission 129672) | Polar desert sand microbial communities from Dry Valleys, Antarctica - metaG UQ322 (21.06) | ecosystem: Environmental > Terrestrial > Soil > Desert | place: Antarctica: Dry Valley... | reverse complement strand
GGCTACGCCGACGTGGTGAACCGCTCCTACGTGGCGATCTCCGTCTACGGCTACGTCCACCCGGACTTCCACGGACAGGGCATAGGCGCGTATCTCGTCGCGTGGGGCGAGAGCTGGATAAGGGAGCGTATCTCACGCGCCCCCGAGACAGCCCGCGTCAGCGTACAGCACTACATCAACGCCCCGAACGCGGACGCTCGGAGCCTGCTGGAAGACGCAGGTTACGCCCCGGTGCGGGCGACTTACGTCATGAAGATAGAACTGCGCGAGCCTCCCGCCGCCCCCGAATGGCCTGAAGGGATAACCGTCCGCAACTTCGTGCCGGACCGGGACGAGAAAGCGTCCTTCGAGGCGGTCGAAGACGCCTTCCGGGACGTGTGGAACCGTCCACGTGGCACGTTCGAGAGTTTCACCAGGATGACCAGGGGTGAGGTCTTCGATCCCGCGCTGTGGTTCCTGGCGATGGACGGCGGGGAGATAGCCGGTATGGTCCTCGGAAAGATCATCTCCGGCGAAGGATGGGTGGACGTGGTCGGGGTGCGGCGTCCGTGGCGTGGCCGGGGACTCGGGCTCGCCCTCTTGCGGCGCGCCTTCAGAGAGTACCACAGGCAGGGCGTGGAGAAGGTAAGCCTCAGCGTGGACGCGGGGAGCGTGACTGGCGCGCCCAGACTCTACGGGAGAGCCGGAATGCACGTCGCCAGCGAGTACATCGTCTACCTCAAAGAGCTTCGTCCGGGCGTGGACCTCGGCGCGCGGTCGGGGGAGACGGAGTAGACGCCGGTATCCGCTGAAGCTAGCGGGAGACAGGCCCGGCTGTTCGCGGCACGTACAGTTTGTGTACGTAGTCGCGGACCATGCGCTGGGTCGAGAACTTCGGGGCGATGGCGCTTATGGATTGCTTCATCACCGCGACCCATCCCTCCGGTGTGCCGGCGGAGTTCCGGTCGTAAAAAAGCGGCACGATCTCACCCTCGAGCGTCGCGTAGAAGGACTCTGCGTCCTCGGCGTCTTGCTCCTCCAGGGACGCATATTCCCTGGCCTCGCCGATGGTCCAGCCGTTGCGGCCGTTGTACGCCTCGGGCCACCAGCCATCGAGCACGCTGAAGTTGGGCGCGCCGTTGAGGGCGGCCTTCTGGCCTGATGTGCCGCTGGCCTCCAGCGGGCGGCGCGGGTTGTTCAGCCACACGTCCACGCCTTGCGCGAGGTGACGGGTAACGTTCATGTCGTAGTCCTCCAGGATCACCAAATGACCGGACAAGTCTTCCTCTTCGGCTGCCCTGTACAGCGCCTGGATGAACTCCTTGGCCGGGTTATCGGCCGGGTGGGCCTTTCCGGCGAACACGAACTGCACCGGCCGTTCTGGATCTTTGCAGATACGGCGCAGCCGCTCCGGGTCCGAGAGCAGGAGCGTCGCCCGCTTGTAGGTGGCGAAACGCCTCGCGAAACCGATGGTCAGGGCGTCAGGATCTATCTGCTGTGGAGAAGCGGCGCCCCCGGCGCGCTCGCGCTGCGTCTTGAGGCGTGCGTTGATGAAACTCGCCGTCTCGCGTTTCACGGCCTTGTGTGTCTCCCAAAGCTCGTGAGTAGGTATCTCCTCGACGAACGACCACGCCGATTCGTCCTGGACCACCTCGCGCCAGGCCCTGCCCCCGGAGTAGCGGTCGAAGAGGTCCGCCATCCGGGGGGAGAGCCAGCTCCACGTGTGGACGCCGTTGGTGACGTGGGTAATGGAGCGTCCCGGATGCCCGTCGTCTTTGCCTTCCAGAAGATAGCTCCACATCTCCTTCGACACGTCGCGGTGCAGTTCGGAGACGGCGTTGCGCGCAGCGGAGAGGTTCATCGCCAGCACGGTCATGTTGAAGGTCGCGCCCCAATCCTCCTCCTTGTGTCCCAGAGCCCACAGGCTATCTTCATCGGCGCCCAGAGAGGCGGGCCAGGCTCCGGCGAACTCCCGGAAGAGGTCGGGGGAGAAGGCGTCGTGGCCCGCGGGTACTGGCGTGTGGGTGGTGAAGACCGTGCTCCGGGTGACCTTCTCACGGGCCTCGTCGAAGGAGGCTCCGGCTGCCGTATATTCGCGCATCCTTTCGAGGACGCAGAAGGCGGCGTGGCCCTCGTTCATGTGGTAGACGGCCGGACGGAGGTTCGCGGCGCGCAGGGCGCGGACGCCGCCGACGCCCAGGATCATCTCCTGCGAGATGCGGGTGCGCGAGTCGCCGCCATAGAGCCGGGCCGTGAGGGCGCGATCCTCCGGGGTGTTCTCCGGAATATCGGCGTCGAGGAGCAGCACGGTGACACGCCCCACCCGGACCTCCCAGACCTTCAGGTGAAGTTGCCGTCCCGGCATGTCGAGGGATATTTGGATCTCTTGTCCGTCCGCGTCGCGGGCCGGGAGTATGGGCCTCATCTCCGGCTCGAAGGGCTCGTAGACTTCCTGCTGGCGGCCTTCGGCGTCGAGGCGCTGGCGGAAGTAGCCCTGGGCGTAGAGAATGCCGACGCCGACTAGCGGCGCCCCGAGGTCCGAGGCGCTCTTGACGTGGTCGCCCGCCAGAACCCCGAGGCCGCCGGAGTAGATCGGCAACGACTCGTGCAGCCCGAACTCGGCTGAGAAGTACGCGACCACGCCAGTGAAGTCGGGGTAGACGGTGCTCATCCAGGTGTCGCGGCGGGCGAGGTAGGCGTCGAGGTCCCGCAACGCTAGATGGTAAGCGTCCACGAAGCCTGCGTCATCGGCTGCGGCTTCGAGGTTCGCCGTCTCACGCAGCAGCCGGACGGGGTTGTGCTCGGCGGCCTCCCACAACTCCGGGTCGAGGCGGGCGAAGAGCTTCTGGATGTCAGGCCGCCAGGTCCAGAACAGGTTGTACGCAAGCTCCGGCAGCCTGCCCAGGCGAACCGGAAGGCCGTCCTTCGGGCCGATATCTCTAGTCGCGTAGTCCACGAGGGTGGATTGTAGAGACATTCTCGGTGGGCGCAAACCGGTCTGGTGGGGATGACGGTTTGCGTGGCGCTAGCTGCGCTAGTTCGTACGGCGTTTCAGGTCTGAGTAGGCGGCGTTGATAGCGCGCATCCTGGTCTCAGCGAACTCCCTGGCTTCGGGTTCGAGGTCTTGTAGCCGGTCGGGGTGGTGGAGTTTCGCAAGCTTCCTGTATGCGGTTGTCACCTGTTCCTTCGGGGAGCCGGCCTGCAGACCGAGGATGCCGTATGCAAGCTCGACCTTTATCTCCTCTTCGTTGGGGCGGGCCGTCCCGTTCCCGCCGGGATCTTCGCCCGAAGAGCTATTACGTTCTCCGCCGAGCGTCCGGGCGAAACGCATGGCGGTGTTCCGGCTGGAGACCCGCAGCCGCGCCTCGAAGATCGGGCTGGAGATATCCAACCGTCCGTACATTATCTCCGTCAGACGCGCGTTTCGCGGGAAGCGGCGGCGATCCGGCCTCCCGTCCTCCCTGACGTGTTGCCAGGTCTGCCCGGTAACCTCCGCGTCTGAGGGCGCCTCACCTTCCTCCAGGCGATACTCCGGGGCGAAGGTCACTTCCAGGGATTCGTAGGAGATCGCACGGTAAACGTCTCCCGTCCCCAGCAGCACGGTGTCCGGCATGAAGTACAACCGGGCGTTCCCGAGGTCCATCCTCCAGACCTCCACGTTGGTGCGGATGCCTGGCGGAGCCTCGCGCGCCACCTCGACCAGAAGGGCCTGCTCCCGCGGCCTCTCGGGACCATCCCCCGCAAGCCACAATTTCTCCGACGCGGCGAGCGTCTCGCAAGCCCGCCTCACTTCGGCGAAGCGCGCGGCTTCCTCTTCTCCCAGGTCGTAGCGCACCGGGACCGTCTGGCGCTTCAGCCGCTTTACGTGGACCAGGAGGGAGAGCGTGGCTCCGGCCGCCAGGACGGCCAGGGCGGCCGTCGAGGAGAACACGAGCATGCCGAGGGACAACAGGACCGCGAGCGCCGCCAGCAAAGGAGCGGCGCCAGCGCCCCGTGGACGAGAGCCTATCTCCTCCAGGGTCTTCTTGTTCAACATGATTGTGGTTTTATCGTCCGTTCCGCGGGCGAGCTTTAATTCAGGCGATTAGCCTTGTGGACGCGTTATTACGCGGGTAACATGGACCCGTCTGATGGGTTATGCGGGTCTCGCGCTCAGGGGGGCGCAGTGCATGGGGGCAACGGCCCATTGACCAAACATACCGGGAGGCGCGACCGATTGCCCCGCATACCCTGGAGGAGTCCGCAGCGGTAGTGGCCAGTAGTCGCGGCGGCACGAGAGGGAAACATGGCCCCTGATAAAGACCAGCGCAAAGGCCACGTCTGGCTGGGCGGCGCGTGGCGGAAGGCGCGCCCGTATATCAGCCGTGCGGCGGTGCCGTGCGCGGTGCTGGTGATCTCTTTGTGCCTGACGGCGCTGGCCTGGCAATACGTGCGGGAGAGCGTGGAGGCCGGGGAGAGGGTCAGGTTCGATGAGACGGTCGGCGCCGTCCAGGGCGCCGTGGGACGCCGCACGGAGGCTTATCTGGACGCGATGTTCGGCGCCCGCAGCTTCTACTACGCGAGCGACTCCGTCGAGCGCGAAGAGTGGATGAGCTTCGTCGAGGGCCTGGAGCCGGAGAGGCGATTCGAGGGGCTGCAGGCTCTAGGCTACGCGGAGCGCGTGACGGCTGAAGAGAGGGAAGCATATTCCCGGCGGGTGGAGCAGGCTGGCCTGCCGGAGCTGAGTCCGGGCGGGGAGCGCCCCGCGTATTTCCCGGTCACGTTCGCCGGTCCCTCGGGCGCCGCCAACCGGGACACGCTATCTTACGATTGGTACTCCGCGCCCGCGCACCGCGCCGCCATGGACCAGGCGCGGGATTCTGGGTCTCCGCGGGCGACAGGCAAGATCTACATCACGACCGAGGCCCCTTCCGGCAGGGCCGCGGATCTGGTCCTCCGTCCGGGTTATGCCGTGTATCTGCCGGTCTATCGAGAAGGAGAGCCGGCGGACACCGCCGCTGAACGCCGGCGCGCCCTCGAAGGATTCGTCTTCGGCTTCTTCAGGATGGACGGTCTGCTCGGGAGCGGTTTCACGGGGCTTTCCCCTGCGGTGGACTTCGAGGTATACGATGGCGGGGCCCTGACCCCGAGCCAGCTACTCTATGACGACGACAGCGTGGAGCGCGGCGGGGAGGGGGACGTCCTCTTCTCCGACACCCGCGGGCTGGAGGTGTCTGGACGCCGGTGGAGCCTGTACTTCGCCAGCCTGGAGGGGTTCGAGGAGTTCGACGAAGCCCGGCTTGCGGCCTTCGTTCTCGCCACTGGCATAGCGGTGAGCCTGCTTCTGTTCGGGATCACCTCGATGCTCGTCCGGAGCCGCATCGTGGCCGAGCGCGCGGGAAGGAAGTTCGAGGACGCGAACCGGGATCTCCAGGCGACCAACCGGGAATTGGAGGCTTTCAGCTACTCGGTGAGCCACGACCTGCGAGCCCCCTTGCGCAGCATAGACGGGTTCTCCCAGATCCTCCTAGAGGACTACGAGGACAAGCTCGACGAGGAGGGCCGGGATCACCTGGGCCGTGTGCGGCGCTCCGCCCAGCGCATGGGACAGCTCATAGACGACCTGCTGGAGCTATCCCGGGTCACGCGCGGACCCCTGAGCCGCGCGTCCGTGGACCTGAGTGGCATAGCCGCCGACGTGGCCGGTGGATTAAAGGCGTCTGACCCCGAGCGCCGGGGGAAGTTCGTGATCTCCGATGGCCTCGTCGCGCGCGGTGACGCCAGGCTCTTGCGGGTGGCGCTGGAGAACCTGCTCGGCAACGCCTGGAAATTCACCTCCAAAGAGCCCGAGGCCGTCGTGGAGTTCGGGGTTGCCTGGCGGGAGGGAGTGCGGACGTACCATGTGCGGGACAACGGCGCCGGCTTCGACGCGGCTTACGCGGGCAAGCTCTTCGGGGCGTTTCAGAGGCTTCACGGCTCCGACGAGTTCGAGGGGACCGGGGTGGGGCTGGCGACGGTGGCGCGGGTGATAAGGCGTCATGGCGGGGAGGTCTGGGCCGAAGGTGAGGTAGGTGAGGGCGCTACCTTCTACTTCACGCTGGAGAGAGGTCCCAACCCCGCGCGTCCGCTGGAGGAACGCCGGTGATCGGGCCGGCCGGTTCCCGCACGCCGTTGCGGGTGCTCATGGTCGAGGACTCGCTCGATGATGTACTGCTCCTCGCGCGCGAGCTTCGGCGCGGAGGCTACGAGCCCGTCTACGAGCGAGTCGAGACGGCGGAGGATCTGCGCCGGGCGCTGGAGCGCGGGCCGTGGGACTTGATCATCTCGGACTACAACCTGCCGCGATTACGGGCTCCGGAGGCCCTGAAGATCCTCAAGGAGCAGGGGATGGAAGCTCCGGTCGTCGTCGTCTCCGGCTCGGCCGGCGAGGAGGCCGCCGTGGAAGCGATGAGGGCCGGGGCGAACGACTACGTGATGAAGGACAAGCTGTCCCGTCTTGGCCCCGCCGTCGCCCGGGAGCTTCGCGAGGCCGAGTCACGCCGCCGTTACAAGGAGGCCGAGAGGAGGCTCGGGGAGACCGAGGCACGCTACCGCGTGCTGGTCGAGCAGATACCGGCCGTCACCTATATCCAGGAGACCATCGGCTCCGAGGAGCGGCCTTCCGTGGCGGGCAGCTAGTACATTAGGGCTAGTACGAATGCACGGGATAAAATTAGTACGTTTGCGTGATATCGCGTCCGCGGGGCGCTTGCCATAATGCGAATGTAATCTCAGATTCATGGAAGGGCGAGTGCTATAGAGAACAGCGTGAAAGAACAGGCTCACATCTTGCTGGTGGAGGACCATGCCTCGTTTCGTCAGGCGTTGGCTTTCATGTTCGAGCGGGAGCCGGAGTTCACCGTCGCCGGGCAGGTGGGTTCCGTGGCGGAGGCTCGAAGGTCGCTCAGTGGGGTGGACGTTGCGGTCGTGGATCTCGGTCTGCCGGACGGCGATGGCGTGGCCCTGATCGAAGAGCTTTCGCAAGCCGAGCCGAGGATAACTACGCTAGTTCTTAGCGCGAGCCTTGACCCTGGCCGATTCGCCCGTGCGGTGGAGGCGGGCGCGTCGGGCGTGCTGCACAAAGCCGCCGCCATAAAGGACATCGTGGACGCGGTGCGCCGGCTCAGGGCCGGTGAGGCGTTGCTGTCCCCGAACGAGGTCGTGACGATGCTCCGGACGATGGGCCGGGAGCGGCAGCAGGAGATCGAGGTCCGTCAGTCCATCGAGCGGCTCACCCGCCGCGAGCTGGAGGTGCTACGTGCCCTCGCGGAAGGGTTGGATAGCCAGGAGATCTCGGCGCGGTTGGGCATCTCCATCGAGACCGAGCGCACCCACATGGTGAACATCCTCGGTAAGCTCGGCCTCCGTTCGCGGTTGCAGGCCTGGTTTTCGCCGTGCGCCACGATATCGTCGAGATCCGGTAGTGGTCCAGTAACCGTGAATGGCTACGCGAGTCAGGATCGGAGAGCCGAATGAGTGAGGCGGCTGACATGGCTCGTCCGAAGGATGGGACGATGGTGCGCATCCTCATGGCTAACGAACCGCGCGCGTACCGCGACGGCATCGCGGCGGTCCTCAAGGAACTCCGTCCCGGTATCGAGGTGACCACCGTGGAGCCCGATGCCCTGGACGGCTGCATACCGCGTCTGACGCCTGACATGGTCGTGTGCAACCGGGCAACCGGCGTGGTGCGGGAAGAGGTCCCGGTCTGGGTCGAACTCTACCCGGACTACGCTCCGTGGTCGGTCGTCAGCGTCCGGGGCGTCCGCTCGACGATGGCGGAGATACAACTGCCCGACCTTCTCTCCATAGTGGACCAGACGGTCAGCGCCTCTCCCCGGAGTAGAGACTAGCCCATTTGAGCTAGAAAAAGATCACCTATTCTGACGATGCGGGATGGCTCGGAGGCGTCTATCATCTCTTTCATGGGAACTCGCAACAAACGTGTGCTGATCGCGACCGAACTCAGGTCTTACCGCGAGGCGGTGGCGGGGGCGCTTCAATTCCTCTGTCCGGGAGTCACCGTCTTCCAGGCGGAATCAGGGGACCTCGACCGGGAGACGACCCGGCTCCGTCCTGACGTGGTGGTGTGCAGCCGGGTCACGCGCCTGGTCGAGGGATTGGCGCCGAACTGGATCGAACTCTATCCGGACTACGCTCCGTGGTCGGTCGTCAGCGTCCGAGGCGCCTGCTCGACGCTCGACGGCGCCCAACTCTCTGACCTCGTCTCCATAGTGGACCGCTCGGAGCCTGCCCCTTCCGTGTAGCCGTCCGAGCGGGAAGATCCCGCTTCTCTATCTCTCTTCGAGTTCGCCCTACAAGCCTGGTTCGGACAACTCTCTGAGCAATGCTTTCAGCTTCGGAGCCAGGTCCTCTATCTCGTCGGCCGAACACCGGACGTGGAGGTGGACGTTGATCGCCGGCTCAGCCCCCGGCGTCGCTGTGGGCGACCCTTCGAGCGAGACGGACAGGCCATCGGGTGAAGGGGTCTCGCGGCCTCCCTGGTCTTCACCTCCGAAAACGTCAGCGGGTTCTTCGTCGAATGGGGCGGTAAGCTCTCCGGCCTCCTCCTCCAGTAGACCGGCGGCCTTCAGGATCTCGATTATGGCCCCTGCACCCGCCATGACGGGTTTGTTGCGGGGCTGGCCCGCCGAGTGGGCGACGTATGCCTGGAGGGTCCCGTATAGCATGCCCTCGCGCAACTTAACCGCCGAGACGACGTTCTGGAGAAACTCGCTGGTCGAGACGATCTCGCGCCATCGGGTCCGGATCTCCGCCGGGTCCCTTCGGGCTAGTCCCCGTGCCAGAGCACGGCCCTTGCGGGTGACAAGCTTCCTGGTCTCGCCCTGGAGCACGCCGATGGCCGTGAGGAAAGCGTTGCTGCGGCTTACGCTCGACTGATGCACCGAGGCCAGCTTGCCCACGTCCCCAGGGTTCGACGCCTCGTCGCGCGTGCCATACGCCACGATTATGTTCACCAGCTCCTCGTATGAGGTGCCCGGGAGCCTGAACTCCTCAGCCATCCAACGCCGCCTTCCCATCCGTGTCACGAAAACTAAACTCATTATGCTAGATCGGGACGGCTCGTGCTGATGGGACCACACCGGGGGACGAAGCTACGCCCTACAGCGTCAGCCAGCCCCGGAGAAGAGCGTCTCGTGCTCCTCCGGGTTGGCGACCGCATGAATTGTCCGATCCCAGCGCTGGGATCGAGGCGTTGTACGGTTGGATCAGGCGCTGCTCCCGCCGAAGCCCGTTATGGCGACCAGGGAGGGCTTGGGGATGTTGTCCCCATCGTGAGGCCAGGTGCTGGTCGGCTCTTCTTTGCTCTCGGTCTCCTCGCCGGGGTGCTGGATGGAGACGAACATCGTCCGGCCGTCGGGGGTAAAGGCTGGTCCTGTCATCTCGGCCTCTATGGGCCCGCTGGCGAACTGCACGGGCTCGCCCCAGACGGAGCTCTCCACGCCACGCATCACGAATATGCCGTTGTTCTTGAAGGTGGTGTAGATGCCCTGATTGTGCTTGTCTGAGGACATGTCCGTGACCATCCAGAGGTTGTTGTTGCGGTCAAAGGCCAGGTTGTCCGGGCTGGAGAAGCCGGTGTTAGGGCCGCCGGCGGCGAAGACCTCGAAGTTGAACTCCGTGGCCTCGGCGCTGCCGTCCTTCTCGAAGAGGCGGATGATCTGGCCGTGGAAGTTGCCGTGCAACTCGTTGTTGGTTAGCGCGGCGTAGACGGTCCCGGTCTCGGGATGCACGTCGATATCCTCGCAGCGGTCCATTGGGGTCCCCAGAGGGTACTCGGTCTCGGGGTCCACGAGCTTAACCGCGTCGGTTGTCCGCACGAGCACGTCGGCCTGGCCTTTGAAGCCGTTCTCCTCGAAGATCTGGTTGTTCTCGTAATCGAGGGCGATCCAACGGCCGTTGGCGAAGTCGGCGACGTAGAGCATCCCGTCCGTGAGCAACTCCATGTTCGCCTCCCGGTTGCCCGGTTCGTACGTCCCGGAGGAGACGAACTTGTAGATGCACTCATCTTCCTGGTCATGGCCGGTGTACGCCACGACCTTGCCGTTGCCGGAGACGCGGATGGCGACGTTCTCGTGCCGGATGCGCCCGAGCCAGGAGTGCTTGCGCGGCCTGGACTCTTTGTCGAACGGGTCTACCTCGACCACCCAGCCGTAGTGCTCGGGGGGCTGGGCATTCTCCGGGTCGTCGAGCCAGCGGTCGGTCTCGGCGAGGGCCTCATCGTCAGACGGCTGATCGTCGGATGACTCGCCGTAGTAGTACTGGAAGTTCTCCTCGCCGGAGAGGACGGTGTTCCAGGGCGTGACGCCCCCGCTACAGTTGCCGAGGGTGCCGAAGACCTCCGTCGCCCCCTTCGCCGCATCGGATCCGGCCGCCGGGCCCGTGAGGTCCATCGGCGTCCGGGCGTCTATGCGGCGGTTGTGCTCCTCGTCCTCGGCGAACGCCCAGGCGTCATCCTCTTTCTTTACCCGGATGATGGAGCCGCCGACGGCGTCCTTCTCTTTGTCTATCTGCTCCCTGGACTTCTTGGTCATGTTCTCAGGATCGGCGTAGCCCGAGACGTACAGCGGGTTGGTGTACTCGTGGTTGACCCACAGCAGGCCGTCCTCGCTGCTCCGGCCACCCTCAAGGGCGTCTATGGGGAAGTAGGCCACGTAGTCGTTGTTGTAGCCGAAGTTCCTGTCCGCGGTAACCGGCTCGCCCCACCGGCGGATGACGTCGAACTTGAAGCCTTCGGGCAGCACCAGTTCGTCGGCGTCCGAGGGCTCTATGGGGTCGAAGGTCAGCTCGAAGTCCTCCGCGGACTCGTTCCTGAAGGGCGTGGAGCTTCCGCCCACGAAGTTCTCCTGTGCCTTCGCGGACTCTGCCAGTACCCCCGAGCTCCCGGCGGCCAGGGCCGCCGATCCCACCCCGAGGTACGTCAGGAAGCTCCGCCGGGTCATGCCGGGAGACACCTCCACCCGCCGATCGCGCTTCTCCTTCTTGATCCCCTGCACGCCGATCTTCTTCGTCACGGGTTCCCCTTTCTCTCCTGCGATCACGACAAATACTAGGGTCTCCCTGACCCCGTTATGTTACATGCCCGTAAACCCGATGTTAAAACCGCGTGACAACTTCAAGAAGCGTCACACTGCCGTCCCCGACGGTAACAGGGCTTGCCGTTCCCGTCTCGCTCGACCCTCCCGACGCCCGCGAAGCGAAGGCGTCCTTCCCGCGTAGACGACACCCTGGCGCACATGTAAGATAAAAAACGACCGATTGGTCTGAAAACGATATCGCCTTCGGGAGGTATGGGCATGAACATCGGTACGCTTCTGGAGCAGGGTGGGGTGACGCGGGACCTCGGGATCGAGTTCGTGGAGCTGAATCCGGATAGGGTAGTGGCGACGATGCCGGTGGATGGGCGGCACCATCAGCCGTTCGGGTATTTGCATGGCGGGGTCAGCGTGACGCTCGCGGAGTCGGTGGCGAGCATCGGCGGGATCATCAACTGCCCGCCGGGCAAGGTGGCTTTCGGGTCGGAGATCAGCGCCAGCCACGTCAGGCCGAAGAAGTCCGGGACGCTGAGAGCCGTCGGGAGGCCGGTCCACGTCGGGCGCAAGAGCCAGGTCTGGGAGATCCGGATAACCGACGAGGACGAAAAGGTTATATGCATCTCCCGCTGCACCCTGGCGATAGTGGACGCTGAATAATGACCCCGAAGCCGACGAAAGGCGAGAGGACGCGGCGCAGGATCGTCGAGCGGGCGGCGCCGGTCTTCAACACCCGAGGCTACTTCGGCTCCTCGGTGGGCGCTCTCGCGCGGGCGTCCGGGCTGAAGAAGGGCGGCGTCTACAATCACTTCTCGGGCAAGGAGGAGCTTGCCCTCGAAACCTTTGACTATGCGGCGGCCCTCATACGTGAGCGTTTCAGGGCGGCGATGGAGGAGCAGGAAGGAGCCCTGAACCGCTTGTTCGCCATCGTGGACGTGTTCGGTGCTCTGGTAGACGATCCACCCGTCGCGGGTGGATGTCCCGTATTGAACACCGCCGTGGAATCCGACGACGCCCATCCCGTCCTCAAAGAGCGGGCGAAAGAAGCGATGGACGGTTGGCTGCGATTGATCGGCCGCCTCGTCAAAGAAGGCGTCGCACGCGGTGAGATTCGGTCGGACGCCGATCCGAGGCGGGCAGCGAGCGTGGTCGTGGCGACGCTCGAAGGCGCGCTGATGCTCGCCAGGCTCCACGACGACCCGGCACACATGCAACGCACGGTGGCCCACCTGAAGGATCATCTCGAAACACTCGCGGAGCCCGGCGGGAGCGAGGCATAAGTTGGGCGGAAGGAGGATCTACTATGGCTGGGTCGTGGTGTGGGTGGTCTTTGCGGCGCTGCTCGTCTCGGCCAGGGTACGGGCGGTGGCGTCTTGCGGTCGCTCGGCGAAAACGTTGTAGTCCAGCCGATCCAGGATACGGGCGTACTTTCTCACGCGCTCGGGATCGTGCCCGAACGCTACCAAAGCCGCGTCGGGCTGGGTTTTGTAAGTGGCAAGTATGTATGCCGCTCTTTCCCTATAGGTCTTGGTTGCCGCTCCTGCTTCCATCCCCGCCATGTAGGATGCGGGTATGCTTACCAGCATAACGCCCAGCATGACGCCGAGCAGAGCGGTGATAACGTGAGACCTTCTTTCCAACGCTAGCTTTGCGAACATGGTGTAGAGGCTCACCACCGCCAAGATGGAGAAAATTGAAAATCTCGAAGCCAGGGCTTGCGCGAACGCCTGCTCCTCCGGGAAGCCCGAGCGTCCCACCGTGATGAGCGTCAGCGAGAGGAAGGAGAAGACGAGAAGGGTTAGCCAGAACGAGTTTTCTTGTACCTTCTCGCCTCTGTAGATCAAAAGCATACCCACAATGGCCAGACAAGCGAGCAACAGGCCGCCTCCGAGTGCAAGACTGTCGTCCCAGAACAGCGAGCCGCCGAGTAGGGTGAAGAAGTAGCTTATCCCGGTTAGGGGATGATCAAAGACGAAGAGAAGGGGAGGGGTGCTCTTGGGCTTCTCGTACCCGATGAAGTAAAAGACCCATATTCCCAGACCGATCAGGCTCCAGCTTCCGACCGCGAGCTTCTTTGCCGACCCCCCGATGGGGGTAATGAGAAGTTGCAGGAGTCCCGCGGGCCACACCAAAAGACCTTGCACGGCGGAGAACGAAGCAGCCGCAGCGCTCACCGAAGCCGCCAAAAGGCTGGCTTTTTTGACGTTGCCGTTCCGCGAGTTGTGGAGAAAGTAGAGCGCGAGTACGGAGAACGTTTGCGCGAAGGCGAAGGTGATCTGGTTCCCTCACAGCATGTTCTCGTGTTGCCTGAGGCTGAACAACAAGAACGGAATAGGAATAAAGAGAAGAAGAGAGTGCCGATCTTCGAAGCTCTTCCTAAAGGCAAGAAACAGGCTTACCGACGTGACGAAGATGCAGACCTGTACGAGGTACATCAAGGGCACGGTATTGTAATCTGTTATGGTGCCCGACAGCAGCATCACGGTATAGGGAAGGAAGTATATGTGCTCGTTGTGGTGTGCGAAGAGGTCCGCTATGCTTAGCGTGTCCCGATACAGCCTGCGCAAGGGCACCACGAAGTCCCATTCGTCCGCGAAAAAGACGTTGACGCCGAACAGATACACGTAGAGTATCGAGATGCAGAAGGGTACGAGGATCGACAGGCAGCAGACAACGGAGATCACTTTGTTGATATTCGCGCTGCTAGCAAGCTCCTTGGCTGTTCTTGCTTGAGCGATGGCCCCTCTTTTCCAGGCTGCGTGGACCCTGACAGGCGGATACGTAATCATCCATGCTAGGGATCGTTTCCGATCCCCGCAAGGGCCCCCCCTTTGTTTTCTGGCTCAAAGACCTTTGGCGGCTGAAAAAGCCGTAAGCCTGTTGACGGCTAACCGTGAGTGTCCTTCCTCTCGCCCAGCAAGAATCCCTGCACCTCGCGGTTGAACGCTTCGGCCCGCTCGTCGTGGGGGAGGAGGGCGGCGTACCGGAAGACGCGAGGCACGGCGCGGGGATTGCGCTGAAGGAAGTCCTCGGCTTCGTAGACCGGGGTGGTCCGGGCCTCGCGGCCCCAGCAGATCATGGTCCGGTGCGGCACTCGCGGCCACAGATCGGCCACGCCGAAGTTGAGCTTGCCGGAGACGAACGCCGCCGGGAAATACTTCGCGCCGGGTCCGTGGCTCATCCGATGGTAGCTCTCCACGAGGTCCTCAGTCACGAACGCCGGGTCGTGGTAGGCCATCCTCTCCAGGTAGTAGCGGATGCCCCATCGGGAGGCGAGGGCGTGGTAGAGGCTGTCCCCGAGCACCGGCGCGTTGAACAAAGCGTAGACGGCGTCGCCCAGGCGGCCGGAGGGGCGTTCCAGGCTCCTGTAGCCGGTCGGGCAAATGAAGACGACCTTCTCGAATAGCCGGGGACTACGGACGAGGGTCGGCATCGCCAGAGCGGCGGAGAGAGAACTTGCGACGAGGTGTGTCCGATCCCCGATCTCCCCGCGCGCGAAGTCCTCTATCTGCGCCGCCACGTCCTCCGGTTCATAACGCCGCCGCGGACGCCCCGACGCGCCGCACCCGAGCAGATCTAGCGCATACACCCGGAAGTTTCGCGACAGCTCCACGAAGTTCTTCTGGTACTCTAAAGATGACGCCCCGGCGTAGACGCCGTGAACCAGCAAGACCGGCTCGCCCTCCCCAGCGACGGTATACGCCAGATTCCCATCCCTCCACCGGAAACGCCGGACCTCTCCTCCGAGCCGGTTCTCCGGCGCCCCGCTCCGCTCCAGCCTGCGGTTCAGTTCCGCAAGCCCGGCTACGCATCCTGCCGCCACCAGCGCCCCTCCGAACCCGGCCATCTTCCTTCGCCCCACGAAACTCCTCGCCTCCTTGACCGTACTCTTGGACCGTCTGAAAACCAGCGTTGACAAATAGACTATATACGATAACGTTTAAGGAAGTTAAATAAGTGTCTTAAGTAAATGTTAAACGGGTTGGAGAGTCGCTTGGATCGTCAGGAGGTCGTGGACGAGGTCATGATGTTGTTGCCGGCGTTGGGGCGTGGGGTGGGGAAGCCGACCCCGTTGGAGATGGCGGAGATCTCACGCCGGGGAGGCCGGGATTCGGCGGAGGCGCACGTCTCACCGGGGCACGTGCAGGTTTTGATCTCGCTCTCGCGCGGGCCTCGTTCGGTCGGACAACTTGCGGAGACGGTGGGCGTCTCGCCGCCTGCTGTGACGCAACTCGTGGACCGGCTGGTGGAGCACGGCATAGTCGAGCGGCGTCATGACGAGAAGGACCGTCGGATGGTCCTGGTGGACTACGTGCCAGGGATGCGCGACGTGGCGCGCAGGATCGTGGAGAGCCGCCGCCGGCAGCTCGAAGGGGTCATCGGGGCGCTCACCGACGAGGAGGCGGCTGCGTTCCTCAAGGGTTTGAAGATACTGGTCGAGAGCTTCGGCGGCGCGCCGGGGGAGGAGAACTAGATGCAGGCCGTCGTCCGCTGGTGTCTCGGGAACCGCTCCGTCGTGTTCCTGGCGGCTTTCATTCTCATCGCCGCCGGCGCATACGCCACGACGCGCCTCAACCAGGAGCTGCTGCCGGATATAGAGTTCCCGATCATAACCGTCTCGACCCCGGTGCCCGGAGCGGGGCCCGACGTGGTGGACGAGCAGGTCACGCAGCCCGTGGAGAGCGCCGTCGAAGGCATCGAGGGCATAGAGAGTATTCAGGCGACCTCCGCCGCTGGCTTCTCCGTGCTCGTCGTCGAGTTCGGGCTCGACGTGGACACCGAGGAGGCGGAGCGGGAGATCAACAGCAGCCTGAGCGGTCTTTCGCTGCCGGAGCAGGCCGGGCCCCCGGAGGTCAACCGCCAGTCCGCCTCTGAGTTCCCGATCCTGAACGTCTCCCTCTCCGCCGAAGACGGGGACCTCGCCCGCGTCACCGAGTACGCCGAGGATGAGGCCATCCCGCGCATCGAGGACGTGGAGGGCGTCGCGTCGGCTGACCTCATCGGTGGCTCCGAGCGGCAGATAGAGATACAACTCGACCCCGAGAGGCTGGAGGAGACCGGCGTCCCCGCCGAGGCGGTCGTCGGCGCGATCTCCGGCTCCAACGTGAACGCGCCCGTGGGCGACGCCCGCATCGGAGACCTTTCGACCCCAATCCGGGCCACCAGCGAGCTGACGACCGTCGAGGAACTGCGCGACCTCCCCGTCGGGGCTGCGGGCGGCGCTGGAGCAGCCCCGAGCGGCGTTCCGAGTGGAGCATCCGCTGCGGGCGCTCCCTCCAGGATTCCCTCGGGCGCGGCTCCGGGTGGGTCCGCCACGGGAAGCGCGCCTCCCGCCGGTGCTTCGGCTCCGCCCGCGGGCGCAAGCGCCGGAGCTTCGGCTGCCGCCGCGCCCGCCTCGTCTGAGGCGCCTGAGCCGGTATTGTTGGGGGATGTGGCGGAGGTGCGGGAGGTCAGTTCGGACATCTCCGGCATCTCGCGCACCAACGGAGAGCCGAGCCTGGGTCTCAACGTCACCAAGGAGCCGGAGGCAAACACCGTCGAGGTCGCCGACGGCGTGACGCGGGCTCTGGAGGAGGTGCGCGACGACCTCGGGGAGGACGAGGTGGTTGTCGTATTCAACTCCGCCTCGGACGTGGAGGAGTCGGTCAACGGGTTGGTGGAGAAGGCCCTGATCGGGGGCCTTCTCGCCATACTCGTGATCTTCGTCTTCCTGCGTAGCCTGCGGGCAACCCTTGTTACGGCGGTCTCTTTGCCGACCTCGATCCTGGCCGCCCTCCTGTTCTCGTGGGCAGACAACCTGACCCTGAACATCATCACCCTCGCCGGCCTGACCATCGCCGTCGGACGGGTGGTGGACGACGCCATCGTGGTCCTGGAAAACTCCTACCGCTACATCCAGCAGGGTTACGAGCCTGAGGATGCGGCCCGGATAGGGGCCTCGGAGGTGGCGAGCGCCATCACATCCTCCACCCTCACGACGACCGCCGTGTTCCTGCCCCTGGGCCTCGTGGGAGGCATCGTCAGCAAGTTCTTCCTCCCACTCTCCCTCACGGTCGCCTTCGCTTTGCTCGCCTCCCTGATCGTCTCGGTGACCATCATCCCCGTGCTCGCCAGCGCCTTCATCAAGCGCCGGCCCGTCCGCGAGGAACCCGAAGCCGAAAACCAGACGGAGGACGACTTCTTCGAAGATTACGAGAGCCGACGCTCGCGGAGGGAACGGCGCGATGAGCGGCGGAGCCGCCGCGGCGCGGGTGTTTCGGGCGTTCTTCGTGACCCTGTTGGTGCTGACCGCGCTCTTCGCTGGCGCCGTGGTTGCGGCGGGGGCCGGGCTGCTCGATGGGCTCTCATGGCTGCCATCGGACCTCGTCAGCCGCCTGGGCGAACTCGCGAGCGCCGTCCAGAATGTGGTGGCGGATGTGGATACGGGATCTCCGGTATTCCTCGCTGTGGCAGGGACCGTGGTCGGGCTCGTGATCCTGGTCTTCGCCCTCCTCGCGGTGCGGGCGGCGCGACGGCGTTCCGATGAAGGCTCGGATGATGGCGGGTGGCTCGTCGCGTTGTACACGCCGGTCTTGAGGTGGAGCCTCAGGCACCGGCCCTCGGTCCTCTTCCTGGCGCTGCTGGCGTTCGGCGGCGGACTCTTCGCCATACCGTTCCTCGCGGTCAGCTTCTTCCCCCCGAGCGAGGAGCGTCTCTTGCAGGCGACGGTCAAGTTGCCCACCGGGACCGCCGCCGGGGAAACGGAAGAGAGGCTCAAGCCCTTCGAGGAAGTCATGCTCGACGACCCTGGCGTGGACGGCTACCAGCTCTCCATCGGCGGAGAGGACAACTTCAACCCGGACCAGCCGCTGCGCTCCGAGAACCAGGGGCAGGCTTTCATCGTCGTGGAGGAAAACGCCAACGTCCAGAACACCCTCGCCCGGCTGGCCGAAGAGGGCCGTGACCGCTACGGCGAAGATTTCCAGGTCCAGATCCTGCAGCAGGGCCCGCCGACCGGAGGAATCGAGATCACCATAATCGGCGGCTCCGAGGAAGAATTGCGAACGGCGTCGGAGACCGTGGTGGATGAGATCTCCGATAACGACGCCGTCGCCAACGTGCGGAGCGACATCTCCGACGTGAGCCCGGAGGTAGAGGTGGAGGTGAACGCCGAAGAGGCCGCGAAGGCCGGGCTCTCCCCGACCAGCGTTTCGACCACGCTCGGCACCCTTCTCGGTGGCGGGCCGCCGATCACCCTCGGCGACACCCCCTCTACCGTCGGCGTGCCGGAGGGTTCGGCGGACTCGCTGGAGGACGTGCGGGACCTTCCCGTCGGCCCCGGCCAGACCGTGGACGACGTGTCGGAGGTTCGGGAGGTGCAGGCGCCATCGGCCATTAGCCGTTCCGACGGCGAGCGGGCCGTGACCGTCACCGGAACTATCACCTCCGAGGACACCAGCTCCGTCTCCAACGAGGTTGCGGCCTCGCTTACGGACCTCGAATTCCCGGAGGGCGTGACGGCCAGCGTCGGGGGCGAGTCCGAGGACATCGAGGAGAGCTTCAGGAACCTGTTCCTCTCCATAATCGTGGCGCTCGTGCTCGTCTATCTGATATTGGTGATCTTCTTCGGGTCTCTGCTTACGCCACTGGTCATCCTGCTCTCCGTCCCGCTCACCACCACGGGAGCGTTCGGCGCGCTGCTCGTCACCGGCACTGCCCTGAGCCTGCCTGCGCTGCTGGGCGTGTTGCTCCTGATCGGGATAGTCGTCTCCAACGCCATCCTGCTCGTGGACTTCGCCGGCAACGCACTAAGTCGCCACGAGAACGTGGACGATGCCATCATCGAGGCCGGACGGGCGCGTCTGCGGCCCATCCTGATGACGGCGCTGGCGACCGTCTTTGCCCTGTTGCCGCTCGCGTTCGGCTTCGGGGGCGGGGGCAGCGCGCTCATCTCCAGTAGTCTGGCGATACCCGTGATCGGGGGCCTCGTCACCTCCACATTCCTGACCCTGCTCGTCGTGCCCGTCGGCTACTCGCTCCTGAAGGGCGGCCGCCGCCGAAAGAAGAGCTGACGTTGGAGCAGGGAGTGGAGGCCGGGGAGCGGTCACCATACTTCAATTTGCTGGCGGCGGGTTCGGGGCGTCGGGTGACGCTGCGGAGCGCTGCGGAGCGC
>Ga0136617_10001772_pt1 | contig 19207 bp, 20 predicted proteins | sample AntDrymUQ3222106_2_FD_129672 | JGI IMG/M metagenome (GOLD analysis project Ga0136617, IMG submission 129672) | Polar desert sand microbial communities from Dry Valleys, Antarctica - metaG UQ322 (21.06) | ecosystem: Environmental > Terrestrial > Soil > Desert | place: Antarctica: Dry Valley... | reverse complement strand
TAGTTGGGATCCGTGCGCTCAGCGCCGGGGCTCACCGATCCCGATATCCGGGCCGTGCAGCACCGAATAGCCCAACTCGTCCAGCCAGGCAAACGCGGCGTCTTCGACGATGGATTCTGAAAAAGTTGGCAAGTTGGGATTGCTCTTAAATAAGCAAGTTATTGGTTTTCAACCAAAGTGCATAGTACATATCTTCACAGACGCAAAGCCACTCAACCTTGAATTCACAAATCAAACTCAGGAGATCGCCTTATGACAATTTACAGCCTCAGGGAGACTTGCTGCTCCAAGAAATTCGCAGGTCAGGAAGGGGGCAGGGCGGAGCGCGCCCCCGCTCAAGATTCCCAGCCATTCAATTTCAACTTATTGAGAAAGGAAGAGGTTGAGTTAGTTAAGCTTAATGTTGTGTAGCCCCCTGTCCTGAGCGGGGGCGCGCTGCGCTTTGCCCCTTCCCAACCTGCAAATTTCCTAACCTGCAAACTCCCTTTATCCATCAGCTTTTGTTCCCGATCATTCGCTCGGCGTCCTTCACGCGCCGCTCACCGGAGATGAGTTTGGGTAGCAGGGTGTCGCGCAAGCTGGCGAGGGTCCGGTTCTGGAAATACGCATCCGGAATTCGGTCGAGTATCTGGCGCGCAATTTCATCGAATGTGCTGCGCAATTCGGAAGGCGGAACGATCATTGGCATATCTTCCAGCGAACTGGTCCATACCGCGTATGGGATGGTGCTGCCTGTGGAATGCCGTGTGGCGAAGTCAATCGTGTCCGGCTGGTGAAGCAAGAACTTTGGCAAAGATTACTCCTTAGCAGGGGAAGTTAATGGACTCAAATAAACAAGTCGGCTGACACGTGAAAGTAGTTTGCCAGTGCTCTTGCCTGAGTCTTGCTGATACCGCGCTTACCGTTGAGCACTTCCGAGGCAATGCCTTTCGAGCCAAATACTTCCCATAGATGCGTCTGCTTCACTTCTCGTGCCTCCATCAGATGTTGTAGAACTTCCAAGGGCGATGCTTCTCTCGCATGGTAATATCTCTGCTCAAAATCCTCGATTAACCTAGCAAACAGTTTGAGAAGCTTCTCTTCCTCAGGTGACAGGTCTTCACCCTTGTCCATTAGCTTTTCTACGATCGCCAACATCCGTTCGTTTTCCTCCTCCGACTCAATGACTACTGGCATAGTTCGAGACAGGAGTCTCTTGTAACGTGTGGGATCAATTTTGCGAGCTGCTCTGCTCATTCTTTCCATTTTCCTAATTCGTACTCTTCATCCGTTAGTATTGCGACGATAAATACGGTCTGACTGCGATAAACAATTCGCGCGATGAACCTGTATTTATTGCCTCGTATGTTAAAGAAAAGGGAGTAGCCGCGTAATCTCAGCGCGCATCTGCCCCATCTGACTCTGCCTCGTTGAAAAAAGACGCTTCTGTCTCTTCCTCGGTGGGTGGAAGGAACCGGTAGCCAAGTCATTGAAGACGTTTCAGAGCCCTGTCCATGACCTCGTCGCCGGCAAGAACCTCAAGCCCGCCGTTCAGGAAGGCGTCATGCCTCGCTCGGGGCCTCATCAAATCCACAATTGTTCGGCGTCAGCGTCAAAATGTCTAATTCTTCGAGTGGAGACGTGCGAGGGGTGCCCTTTTCCTTCAAGGAAAGTGCTCTTGCCTGCTTTTATGGCTCCGAGAGAGGCACTCATGTAGGCGACTATAATCGGAGAGTGGTTCGAGGGCCACGGCCCGATTATTACCGTGAGAAGGAATCGGGACCGCTTAAAAAGCGTCCGAAAGGCTCAGGATCGCCGGCAAAGGTTTTTGACACTATCTTGCGCGCTCGCGTAATATCAGCCTCGGTATGAACGGCCGAGTTTTAGTCCTGAATGCATCTTTTGAGCCCATCAACGTGTGCACCGAACGGCGCGCCGTAGTGATGATCTTTAAGGGTGTAGCTCGCGTCGAGGAGCATAACGGTCACATGCTCCATTCGGCGAGGTTGGCGATCCACGCGCCTGCAGTCATCAGGTTGACAGAGTACATTCACATTCCTTTCGAGAGGCGATCACTTTCACGGAAGAACATCTTGCTGCGCGATCACTCAACCTGTCAGTACTGCGGCAGACAGTATCCCCCCTCGGAACTGACACTGGACCATGTGCTGCCGCGCTCACGTGGAGGGGAGTCGGCGTGGGACAATCTGGTTGCGTGCTGTAAACGCTGTAACCACCGCAAGGGAAACCGAACGCCTGAGGAATCAGGAATGCACTTGTTGCGCAGGCCGCGAGGTTTCTCTCTACACGTTAATCGGCAGATCATGCGCTACCTTGGTCGCGCCGACGAGACGTGGAGAAAATATCTTTTCTACGAATCCAACAACGGTGAGCAGCCGGCGTGAGGTAGCAGCCGTTTGCTCCACTGAAAAGAGGCACTGATGATTCAGACAATTCTGGCAATCGGCGGACTGGGAACTACGGAGCTCATCGCGATCGTCGTCGTAATCTTTCTTCTTTTTGGCGCTACCAGGCTTCCCCAGTTGGCAAAGGCCCTGGGCCAGAGCAAGCGCGCCTTTAAAGACGGTTTGGATGAAGGAGAAGAAGAAGCAAGAAAAGAAGCTCGCGAGAAATAGAGTTCCTCGCCAATCAGATCTCACGACTCGCTCGATCCTCACTGGTAATTCGCGTGTGCGGCCCACCGGTTTGATTAATGACTACGACCTTTGCGACCGGTTACCAGAGTGGCCTTTACCGAAAGTGTAAACTCGGCTTCGTGCCGGTCGTCATTTACGACGCCAGGGATAGCCTGCCGGACGCACTCCCGAGATTCTTCAGGGATGAATTCCAGCCAGCGATTCATCAGGAAATCAGAAATCAAAGGCGAGTTAAGAAATCGCTCTCCCGAGTCGAAATTGAACTCTTCGATGCGGGACCAGGATGCTACTTCGTCGAGTCCCTCGTGCTCGGCCAACTCCTCGAGCTCGGAGGCGGTCAGTAGTTCAGTGATGAGCCCTTCGACGTTTGATTCGTGGCCCCGCAGGCCGCAATTCTGGAGCACCTCCCAGTAGAGAGAGAAGAATTCACCGAAACTACCGGCAGTCGCAAGACTAAGCGCCACGGTCGCCCCAGGCTTCGCAACTCGCGCCATTTCGGCAAGCATCGCTGGTATCCGCGGTAGAGCCACCATTGAACCGTCGCCTATCACGAAGTCGAATTGGTTATCTTCCAATTCCATCTGGCCCACCTTGCCCTGGCGAAACTCTGCTGCATCTTTCACTGCCGTCGCTTTGGCGCGGGCCAATTCGAGATATTCCTCATTCTCCTCAATACAGAGGAATTTTAGCTCGGCTGCTCGCTCCTGGAGCGCAATCGCATGGCCGCCTGTTCCTGATCCCACATAGAGCGCGCGACCTTTGTTAGGAAGTTTGATGTGCTCGTCGACCAACTGGGCGAATCTCTCACCCCAGTCTGTTGCGACAAACAGATCGTGCAGAAACGCAAGCTCTTTGTCAGTCTTCTGTGCACTCATTCTGGTTTCAACTTAGGCGTTTCGCCTGACTGTCGTCTGCATTATTAGAACCCTACGTCTCCTCTTCGTAGTACTTGTGTCCGCGCAAACTTTCAGGCAGACATTGCATTTCTTCTTTGGCGCCAGGGTCACCGTGAACATACCGGTAGCCTTCGCCATAGCCGACATGCTTCATCAAAGGTGTAACCGCATTGCGCAGGTGCAGCGGTACCGGTTCACGGGCGGTTTGCACAGCGTCTGAAACTGCAGCATGATACGCGCGCTTTACCGCATTGGACTTCGGAGCATTCGCCAGGTAGATAGTCGCCTGCGACAGCGGGAACAAGCCCTCAGGTAGACCGATGAGTTGGACGATCTCCGCCGCCGCCGAAGCCTGCACCATCGCCTGCGGATCAGCGAGTCCAATGTCTTCAGAAGCCAGAATGCACAAACGGCGCGCAATGAACACCGGATCGGCGCCGCCCTCAATCAACCGCGCCAGCCAGTAAAGGGAAGCGTTAACGTCGGAGTTACGCAGCGATTTGATTAGGGCTGAAGCAAGATTGTAATGCTCTTCGCCGCCTTTGTCGTAAGCGTATTGTGCGCGTCCCAGCGCTTCAATCACAATTTGCTCTGTAATCCTGCGTACCCCGTTCTGGTCCGGTGGCGTAGATGCGACCGCGGCTTCGAGGGCGGCTAGCGCCACGCGGGCATCTCCGGCGGCCGAGTGGGCGATTCTCCGGATCAATTCATCTGAAAGTTCTGTCTCAAGGTGAGCCAGGCCGCGTTTAGGGTCCTGGAGTGCGCGCTGCAGGATTACAGCTACTTCCTCCTCTGCGAGTTGGTTGAGAACGAGAACGCGAGAGCGCGACAACAGGGCGCCCGTTACTTCGAAAGAAGGATTTTCAGTGGTGGCGCCAATCATTGTGACGGTGCCATTTTCCACTGCGTGTAGGAGCGCATCTTGCTGACTCTTATTGAAGCGGTGAATCTCGTCGATGAAAAGGATTGTTCGATTCCCAAACCTGCGTTCGTTCCGTGCGTCTGCAATAGCCTGTCGAAGATCTTTTACTCCGGAAAAAACTGCCGACAGGGCTATAAAACGGGCCTGGGCCTTCTGCGCAAGCAATCGTGCCAGCGTGGTCTTTCCAGTGCCGGGTGCTCCCCAGAGAATCAACGAGGGTAAATTTCCTGCCCCCTCGATTAACCTTCGCAGAATCCGACCCTCGCCAACGAGATGGCTCTGGCCTACAAATTCGTCGAGAGATTGTGGGCGCATTCGCTCCGCCAAAGGAGCGAAGTCTCCCTCCGCTGTCCCCTTGGGCTCCGGGACTAATTCACCGAAAAGATCTCCGCTGGCCGGACCGTTCATGGTTAACAATCCTTCTCTGCGGGTCGCGTAAGCCAATTGCGCTCAGCTGACCGCGGAGATCCTAGAAGACATCCGAATAGACGTTTCTGGTGAAGCTTAGCACAGATCCGGAAAGCTTCTTTGACCGGGATTCTACGAGGAAATCTTCGAGGGAACGCTCGCCAGTTTATCTTCGTATACCCAGTCGAGCGCGGGAGACCGGGCCATTATTAACAGAGCTTGAATAAGTAGGCCGGATTGGGAGAGTAGATATGAAACAAGCGCAGGATATCTTTAGAGTCGTCGGTGTAATACTTTTGGGATTGTTTGTTCTGGTGGTTGGCGTACCACTGATTTTGACGGCGGCGGGAATCACCTTGGGTATCTTGGGTTTTCTATTTGGGATGGCAGTGGCGCTAATCAAACTCGCTGTCGTAATCGCAATTGCATATCTGATCCTCGTTGGTATTCGCGCTCTGCTACGCTGAATCCTTTTCGGTAAGACTTTCCAACTATAAACCTCACGGACTCATCGCCTGGGAGGTTTTAAAACGGCCACGAACTCGGCCACAGGCAGTTTCTTGTCCAGTTCCTGAATCCTCGGCGATGATGTGTCAGCGACCAACATCACCGAAAGGCAAGAGGATGACCCCAGAAGCAAGACTCGACAGGTTAGAGCGAATCGCGAAGCTATTCGTCAAGGCGGGATTGCGCCCCCGTCGCAACATGCGAGACATGGACGAAAAGCTGAATCTGCTGGTAAGTATGCGAAAGCGCTATTCCTCACACATTAAAGCGGAAAAGGACCACATCGCCTTCCTGCATTAGGTAGTCTTTGCCTTCCAGACGCGTTAGTCCTTGTTCCCGCGCGGCGACGTTGGAGCCGGCCCGCATGAGATCGGCATAGTCAACAACTTCAGCGCGGATGAAACCCCGTTCAATGTCCGAGTGAATCGCGCCTGCCGCCTGCTGCGCGCGAGTATTCTGTGGAATCGTCCAGGCCCGCACTTCCTTTTCTCCCGCAGTTAGAAACGACATCAAACCAAGCAGGTGATAAGCGTTCTTGATCAAGCGATCGACGCCGCTGGTGTTTACACCAACAGTCTTGAGATAATCGCGACTCTCTTCCGCCGGCAGGGCAACCAGCTCAGCTTCCAGTTGAGCGCAGATAACCAAACATTCAGCACCTTCTGCTTCGGCGATCTCACGCACGGTTCGTACACCGGTGTGCTCCTCCGGATTTGCCAGCGTTGCTTCGTCAACGTTCGCCGCATAAATTGTCGGTTTCATTGTCAGGAAGAAGAAGGTTCGAGCGACCGCGCCTTCCTCTTCGGTAAGCGAAACCGTTCGTGCCGACTTGCCCTGTTCGAGTACGGGCTGAATCTTGTCCAGGACGGCCAACTCCGCGCTGGCGGTCTTGTCGCCGCCCTTGACGTTCTTTTGCGCTTTATCGCGGCGGCGCTCGGCGGTGGCGAGATCCGCGAGTGCGAGTTCTATTTGAATCGTCTCAATGTCACGTTGCGGGTCGATGGAACCTTCGACATGAATGACGCCTTCGTCTGCAAAGCAACGCACTACCTGGACCACCGTATCAGTTTCCCGTATGTTTGCGAGAAACTGATTGCCCAGTCCCTCGCCCTTCGAGGCTCCCCGGACCAGCCCGGCGATATCCAGGAATTCAACCGTGGCCGGTACGATGACGGAGGTCTTCACCAACTTCGCCAGCGGCTCCAGCCGTTCATCAGGAACAGGCACAACGCCTACGTTAGGTTCGATGGTAGCGAATGGATAGTTTGCCGCCAGCGCAGCTGTCTGTGCGGTCAGTGCATTGAAAAGCGTAGATTTACCTACGTTGGGCAAGCCAACGATACCTGCTCGGAGCATCAGTTATCCTTTCTTGGGTGAAACTTAACGATAACATGCAGCGACGCAATCAGGTAAGCGGGAGGAATCGGTTGGTACTGGTTCAGTCTCGCCATAAGCCGCAGCTTTGCGATCGTCGCTACGGCTTCGCCGCCCGATGTGAGGAAGCGGCTAAGTCCTTCCGTCAAGTCCTGCGCAAACGAATGCACCAGCGGGTGCCCGTCTCCGCGTCTTCGCGTCTCATCGACTCACCGAATGATTGCAATACAATCAGCGTGAAGGCGAGATCAAGCGGTTTTACGCGGGTGGGCCAGACGCGGGCGGACTGCTAGGGAAGTATGATATTAAGTATGCGGTCCTCGGTCCGCATGAACGTAACGTGGCCAACGTAAACGATCAATTGTTTACGCGCTTTACCAGGGTAGGAGAAGCAGGTGGGTACTGCCTCTACAAAATCGCACAACCGTAAGAAGAATCGTCGATCCGAAGTCACGCCGCCGAAGATAACACCGCCGGACGTTTCCAGGCCGCCTCAGACGCGCGACCTTTCAGATCGGACCTGGCTCATTTGCAGTCTCTTCATCATGGCTGTCGGAGCAATTCTCCGTTTATACAATCTCAGTCTCGTGCCCTTTCATCACGACGAAGGAGTAAATGGAAACTTCCTCGTCCGGCTCGTGCGTGAAGGCTTCTACCATTACGATCCCGCGAACTATCACGGTCCAACCCTTTATTACTTTTCCGCCATAATCCCCTGGATCTTGAGATTTCTTTTTGGTCAATCAGCTCAAAACACCTACGGACTTAACACCGTGACTGTGAGGGTTGTGCCCGCACTGTTTGGGCTGGGGACCATCTGGCTCGTGCTCCTCCTGCGAAAGCGAATCGGCACGGTCGGCACGCTCTGCGCTGCCGCGTTACTGGCTGTTTCGCCCGGAGCTGTTTACCTCTCGCGCTACTTTATTCACGAAACGCTGTTCGTCTTCTTCACGCTCGGAGTTGTTGTGGCTGGTTTGAAGTACTACCAAGTCGGCAACCCGGTATACCTGGTGCTGGCATCGGTGTCGGCAGCGCTTCTTTTTGCAACCAAAGAGACAGCCTTCATTTCGGCCGCAGTATTGGCAATTGCTCTAACGACGACACATCTTTACCCTTGGTTAAGGAACAGATACTTTCGTGAGAATCAGAGAGACCGGAAACAGCGGAAGTTAGAACGCGGGGAAAAAACCAGCCCGCGAACAGGTGCGTTGGAAAGACTGGGCGGGGCAGAGAAATTAGCTTTTTTGGGCTTGATCGCGATTATTGTATTCGTCGGAGTGAACGTTTTTTTCTACTCGTCCTTTTTCACCAACTACCCAAAGGGCGTGTACGATGCCGTGAAGACTTTCGAGTTCTGGACCAAGACAGGAAAGCAAGCGCACGTCCAGCCAATCACGACTTACGTCTGGTGGTTGTCGCGACAGGAGCCGCCGCTTATATTTCTGGGAACTATTGGAGCAGCGCTGATAGTTTGGAAACCTCGCAACGCCTTCGCGTTATTTTCAGCTTTGTGGGCGTTCGGGTTACTGGCTGCGTATTCGCTCATTGGCTACAAAACGCCGTGGCTCGGTCTAAATTTTGCAGTTCCGCTGGCGCTGATCAGCGGCTACGCACTACAAGTCCTTTATGATTGGGGGTTGGGCGAGATTCGTCTGATCATCGGTATCATGCTCCTGACAGTCGCGATCAGCGGATATAAGACAGTCGATCTAAACTTCTTCAACTACGACAACGACGCTCAGTCGTATGTCTACGTTTATGCGCACACCCGTCGAGAGATGTTGGCGCTGGTCGATGAGATTGAAAGAGTCGCCCAACGTACGAAGCAGGGCACTAAGACTGGGATCACTATCGTGTCACCGGATCATTGGCCTCTGCCATGGTACCTGCGCGACTACACAGGGGTGGGTTACCACGGTCGCATGACCTCCTCAACCGAACCAGCGATTATCGCTTCCGAAAGTCAGGGAGCAGAGGTTCTGACGAACTTCGGCGATCGTTACCAACAGGTACACTCAGGCTTTAACTCGGCTGGCAGTTATTCCCTCCGTCCGGGTGTGAATCTGCTTCTGTATGTCCGGCGTGATGCGCTTGGGCCACCACCGTAACCGATTCCTTGCCTTTTGGATTTGACGCGAGCGAGCAGGTTTAACCTTGCTTGTGACTTCATTAAAGTTAGGTAACTTAAAGTTTTAGTTGACATTGTAAGCAACTCCAACTTATATTGGCACACCCGTAAGTTGCCTCAAAGGCTCAATTTAGGCGCACGGCGGCCACCATAAGCAAGCATGTTCAAACTCCAACGGCTAGAGATCACCGGCTTCAAATCGTTCGCGGACTACACAGAAATTCTCTTCACCGGGGACGGCATTACAGCAGTCGTCGGGCCTAACGGCTGCGGCAAAAGTAACATCGCCGACGCAATTGCCTGGGTTTTGGGAGAACAACGCGTCAAACACCTGCGCGGAGCGGAAATGAAAGACGTGATTTTCCAGGGCTCGCGAAACCGCCAGCCGAGCGGAATGGCGGAAGTTGTCATGCACATGGTGCGGGATGACGTGATTGAACACGAGTCTGACATTGAGGATATCGACGCGACGCTCAAACTGATCGACGACCGGGTAATTAGTCTGGATACGGTTTTACCGGAGGATTCTGGCGTTGTGATTTCCTGGGTTAAGCCGGAAATCGATTCCCCCGCAACAGACTCGGAGACGTCGGTCACCGCCGTTCCGGAGGAAACTGCTAACGCCGAAGTCTCGCCGCGAGAGAAGGCTACACATAAACGCCATTGGCGACGACGAAATCTTGCCCTCGAGTTTCAGCCAGGCGAGTCGGTCGCAGTCACCCGCCGTTTGTACCGTTCGGGTGAAAGCGAGTACCTCCTGAACAATCGCCCGTGCCGGTTACGCGACATCCAGGATCTCTTTTCAGGGACCGGACTGTCCGGCGGCCACTACGCGATCATCGAGCAGGGACGCATCGGCCAGATTCTTTCGGCCAAGCCAATGGATCGCCGCACGATTATTGAAGAGGCGGCGGGCATTACAAAGTTTCGCGTCCGCCAGCGTGCTGCCGAAGCCCGGCTCGAGTCTGCACGGTCAAATCTTTCCCGCATCGCTGACATTATTTCTGAGATCGACCGTCAGGTAAACAGTCTTCGTCGGCAAGCCGCGAAGGCCCGACGTTATCGTGTGCATCGCGAGGAGCTGCGCGATCTACTGCGTCATGTGTTCGTCGCTGAAGATCGAAAACTAGCCCTGCTGCTCGATGAGACTGAGTCCAAACTGAAGGACGTTTGCGCGCTGGAGCGCAGCATGGCCGGCGTGTTGGCGCAGCGCGAAGAAGACGCTCGACAGGCTACTCAGCAAGCCCGGAAGCTTGAGGATGAGCTGACGGCATCCCGCGCCTCAGCCGCCGAGGCGGTTCTCAGACGCGATCGCGAGATGCGCGAGCGAACGTATAAGGAAGAACAGGTCGGAGCGCTCGAGAAACGCAACCTGGTTGTGGGAGCGGAGATTGAAGCGCTTTCAGCCAGACTGGTTTTGGTTGAGGCCGAGTGCCAACGGCTCCAGGAGGAGGATGCCAGGCTCCGAGCACAAGCCGATGAGAGTGCCTCGTCTTTAAGAACCGCTGAAGAAGCGTATGCGCAAGGGCTGGCCGCGGCCGTAACCGCCGAAACGGAAATAGAGAATGCGCGCGCTGAGTTGCTCACACATACGGCCGTCGCCGAACGGCTGCGTGAGATTGCTCGACAGCTCGAAGGCACGAAAGAGCGGCTGGTGGTGCAATCAGAGGGATTGGCGCGCGAAGGTGAAAGAGCGGCCGCGCAGCATGCCGAGCGCAAGACGGAGGCGGAGAGATTTGGCCACGAGATCACGACGGCGCGCGAACACATCGCCAGGCTTAACGCTGAGCGCGAAACGGCGGTTGATGCTGTCATCAAGGGTCACGAAGCCGTAAGTGATACCGACGCCGAGCTAACTCGTGTGCGCGATGAATGTTCCCGGACCCTGCACCGGCTGGAGAGTTTGAAAGAACTGGACGAAAGACGTGCTTACTACTCATCGGCAGTTCAGCTCCTGCTTTCTCAAACCGAAACGCCGCGAGACTTTCATTACATCGGCACTCTGGCCGATGCTCTCAAGGTTGATGCCAAGTGGGAACGAGCCGTAGAGGGTGTGTTGGGCTCATCTCTTCAGTCGATAGTGGTGCCCACTCCGGATGATGCGGCACGCGCCGCGCACTGGTTAAGGGAGAATAACGGGGGCCGGGCAAGTTTTCTCGTCGCCGGACTGCACGGTGCGAGTGATGAGATAGAAACCGTTTCGTGCCAGATGGAAGAGCGTCCCGCGCTGTCTCTTACCTACGCCAGCGAAGATCTCGAAGGACTTCGGATCAGCGACCTGCTGGGCGCTCCCCGAGAGTTGGTTTCAATCCTACAGCGAACGATGCCGCAACGGGTGGGTGCGCGCATAGCCGGCAATCTTGACGATGCCATAACGAGGTCGTTGGCTACCGGCGAGGTTTACGTGACGCTTAATGGCGACTGGGTGGCCGGAGGTCAATTCGTTAGCGCGGGCGACGCGCGTGCTGTTGAAGAAGGGGCCGGGCTGTTGGCCTTCAAACGAGAGTTGCGGGAACTGGAAGCACGCTCCAAAGGGTTGCGGTCTGAACGCAGCTCGGCTGAACAGGCAGCAAAACTGGCCCGCACTCGTCTTGAGGGACTGGAAGACGCGGTGGTGTATCTGAACGAAGCCATCGGTCGCGAAGAGCGCGAGGCAATGACCCGCGAGATGACGGCGACAGGGCTAGCCCAGGAGATCGAACGCACTGAGCGGCACATGCGTGTAGTTGCGGAAGACGCAGAGCGGGTTGAAGACGAGCGGCGCGAGGTTGAGCAACGCCGGCTTACAGCGCTGTCCGAGGCTGAAGCAGCCGAGGCAGCACGGCTTGCGTCGGGCGAGACCGTAATCAAAGCTTCTGCCTCGCTGGCCGAGGCGCGACGGGAAGCTGAATTAGAAAGTGAAGGTCTTGCCGTCCAAAGGGCTACGGCCGCTGCGGCTGCGGAAAGAAGGCGCGCCAGCGCGACGGAACTGCGGCGCATGGAAGGCGAGTATGCCGACCTCGCAGCTAGAGTGGAGCGGCATAGATTTGAAGTAATTGAACTCACCACTAATATTGAAGGGTTGCGTCAGTCGATCGCTGGGCTGGAGCAGAAAGCCAATCGCGTATCCGAGGAACGAGCACACGAAGAGCAGGAGATCACGACTCTCTCCGGCAGACTGGAAGCTGCGCGTCAGCAAGCCGACGCGTTGTCGGCAGAACTTTCAGATCTAAACCGCCGCGCAGCGGAGATCCGCGACTCGCGCGGAGGCTTCGAGGTGCAGCGAGCGGAGGCCCAGGCCCGACTCACGTTTGTGCGCGAAAACTGCGCCGCCGAATTGAATCAGTCGCTCGAGGAATTGGCCAGGGAGTTGTCGCCAGCAGAAGAGTTTAATCTGGACGCGGGCCATGCGCGGGTTGAAGAGCTACGCTCCCGTATCGAAGGCTTTGGCGCAGTCAACATGATGGCCCTGGAAGAGTTGTCTGAATCAGAAGAGCGATTGTTGTTCCTGACAGCTCAGCGACAGGACATAGTTGATGGCATCTCCTCGACCGAGGAAGCGCTGCGCGAAATTAAGAAGCGTTCGCGCGAGCGATTCCGTCACGCCTTCGAACAGATTAATAAAAACTTTGGCGAGTTGTTCAAAGAGCTTTTTGGCGGTGGCCGGGGCGAGATGAGCCTGATAGAGGCCGACGACCTACTGGAATCCGGCATCGATGTCATCGCGCAGCCGCCGGGTAAGCGTTTGCAAAACGTGCTGCTGCTCTCGGGCGGCGAGAAGGCAATGGCGGCGTTGGCGTTGGTTTTGGGTATCTTCCACTATCGACCGTCGCCTTTCTGCTTGCTCGACGAAGTCGATGCTCCGTTAGACGAAGCAAACGTGGGACGGTTTACTGACAAGGTCGCGCAGATGTCCGCGAACACGCAGTTCATTGTCATTACTCATAACAAGAAGACAATGGAAATGGCCCCAGCGCTCTATGGCGTGACGATGGAGGAGGTCGGCGTGTCGAAGCTTGTTTCCGTGAGATTTGAGTAAGTTGATTCCGCGGCTCTGCCGCCTCTCTTGCAGAAAGGCTATGAGGCTGTACTTGGAGCAGGTCCGGGTCCAACACTCAACGCCCAGTAAAACCGAAATCAAGACGAATTGAGTTTAGGATCCGGTTGCTACCGCTCGCGGTTCTGTAGTGAGCGACAACGTTGCGCGCGCTCAAAGTTGTTCCTTAACTGGGCTATGTTTTGACACAGCCTAGCTGCCTTTCCCGCAGGGGTGCGGCAGGGCCGCCACTGCTTTTCCTTTCTGGGATTCCCTTACTCCCGCACTTTCGCTAGAATGCCTCATCGCAGACGACTTGATGGCTAAGCGAACTTTCCAAACTCTGCAGCTGTTCCCCGCCGCGCTTGTACTCCTGGGCGCGGCGATTTTCACTTGCGTTGAAGCGCAACCACTGAGGATGACGGAACCAGTAGTCACGCGCCCTCTGGATTTCCCAGCCCAACAGTTGCCCGAACCAACGACCAGGAAACAGAATAACCGTCCCGGGCAGTCACCCCATCCCGCAGAGATCACAGAAGATTCAAAGGCAATCGCGGCACCCGTGACGTATTCCTATGAATTCTCACAGCCGGAATTTTACGTCCGCCATATCGTCATCGAACACGACGCCAGCGGCCGGGGGAAAATTACTTTCGAGCGGCTGGATGAAGAAACCTCGGTGATGGAACCCATTGAATTGTCACCCTCGGTCCTGAGTCGATTGTCGGAATTGTGGCAGGCGTTGAGATTTTTGGAATCGCAGGAAGACTATCAAGCCGACAAACAGTTTCCTCACCTGGGCACCATGCGCATAGGAATGGCCCAGGGCACCCGCAAACGGACGGCCGAGTTTAATTGGAGCAACAACGCGAGCGCATCGGCGCTGGTGACTGAGTATCGACGCGTCGCGGATCAGGCAATTTTCGTGTTCGACATGTCTGTGGCGCGCGAGAACCAGCCGCTCAATGCTCCCAAGTTGATGGATTATCTGGAGTCGGCAATGAAAAGAAACTGGCTTTCAGATTCTCAGCAACTGATTCCACTCCTCAAAGAGATCAGCACCGACGAGCACCTGCCGTTGATCGCCCGTAATCACGCCCTGCGTTTGTTGAAGAAACTCCAGAAGTAATAATTCGCTCGAAGCGCTTTCTGAAGAAGCCTTCAATAGAGGCCGAAGCTGACTGGAGTTGGAAAGTCTCAAAGGTAATGAAAAGTGGTTTACGCTCGTCTCCAGCGTTCCCTTCAGAAAAACTACAGAGTCGCGTTAGCCATCCTGCAAAATTCCAGCACTCGATTTTCCGCCCAGAAGCGATCCTCCTCGTTGGCTGCAGCGGCGACGAAAGCGACGTGGCCGCCACGCTCGGGTCCCAGCAGGAGAATGTATGGATTGGCGCCGACCGAAGGATCGCGCAGCGGGGCGAAGGGAATAAATGGATCATCCTGCGCGTGAATGATTAAGGTGGGCACTCTGATCTTGTCCATTACTCGAAGGGCGCTGGCCTTGTCGTAATAGTCGGCGGCGTTGGCAAAACCGTGGGCTACCGCAGTGAAGCGTTCGTCAAACTCCCTGATTGTGCGGATCAGGTGAATTTCACTGGTATCGTAAACCTCCGGATAAAGTTTACCTTTTAACCTGATGCGATTCTTCAAACGGCGCACGAAGTCTCGGTGGTAGACCCAATTGGAACGTTGGCAAATCGAGTTGGCGCTGGCATCAAGATCGATTGAAGGTGAGATGGCGGACCCGGCAATGATTTCTTTGGGCGGGTGCTCGCCGTATTCTCCCGCGAGTTTGAGCACCATGTTTCCTCCCAGTGAGAATCCGATGAGGAATAGCCTGCTCAAGCCATCGCGTTCGATCAATTCCCTGACGACGGCGCGCAGGTCCTCGCTGAGTCCCCCGTGGTAAAGCGTGGGAGTCAGGTGTTCCGTGCCGCCGCAGTTACGAAGGTTCATTCGCACCACGTTGAAACCGGCACGAAAAGCTTTTTGAGCAGTAGCGAACATGTAAACTGCGTCGCTTGAACCCTCAATTCCGTGCCAGAGCACAATAGTCGGATGTGCAGCGCGATTATCGTGCCAACGACAATGAGCAAGGACCCGGGTATTCGGAGCAACCTCAAATAAACGTGTCTCATCGCCCGGCGCCCGGAGTCGAAAGCGCCGCGGCCAGGCAAAACTGGCCAACGTCTGGGCGTGACCGCCGCGGAAAACCGGATGCGGTTCGAAAGGTTTGTCTGCGAAAACCTGAGCAACCTCTGAGAGAAAAACTCGGACCGCAGCGGCGCTGAACGGCGAAACCGTGACCGAAACCTCCTTGGTCGAACTCGAAATAAACATCAGCGTTTCCACCAGACTCAAATGTATCCGGTCTTCATGGGGTAAACTTGTCCCTTCAAGTTACTGGCTAGATTAAGCTTAAGAGTTTAACCCAAGATTGTGAAACAGAGGAGCACGCTAATCTAGTCAACGTGGGTCTATCAGGACTGATGAAAGCGAACAGATGGCGGGCGCGCACTAAGCACGATCTCATTATTGAAGTCTGGGAGGCTCTCGATTGTGAGTCGGTCGGTGCTCGCGAGCTAAAGCAAATTCAGAAAGTCATCAGGCAAAAATTCGGCGCCGGGAGTATGGATAGCCCGGCATCAATTGCGCGGACTGTAGCCGATGAAGGCGCGGTATTGCGTCATCCAGAAGTGTTGAGTCTGGATACAGAATGGCGCGAGCGAGAATTGTCGGCACTAATCTCGCCAGATGAATTGAACTTCTCAGGTCTGGCAGAGGCGTCAGCCTCGATTAAGAAGCTCGAGACCTTACGTCGAAAGTTTAAGCAGAATAGCGAGCAACAGCAATTGGGTCGCCTGAGTGAGATGACTTTAAAGTTCAAACAAGACGCGTTGGGTTGGGCGCGCAGCAAGACCGTCGAGAGGCAGAAGCGGCTGGAAGCCAAGGAAATTGCCCAGTGGCTAACTGTCTGGCTTCAATCGCCCGACATCTTTGAAGATTGGCTAACTCTGCGCCAACGGTCACCTGAGTTCATTCAACTCACATCATGAACACGTTGCCGACGCCTCGATAGCATGTTTTTCAGCAGCTTCCTCGTGCAGATAACTGAATAGGAGAGCTGGGCGCCGCCGGATCGCGGGGCGGTGGATTGCTCACGTTGGCTTTCCGAAAGTCTTTCGCTAAACTGAACTGCAGTTTGTTAGGAGGTCCTCACAATGAGCAATGAAGAACTCGACAGAAGAATAGAATTTATCATTGAGCAGCAAGCGCAGTTTGCCTCTGATATTTTGCAGTTGCGTGAGGCCCAAGCCCAGACGGAACAAATTGTCGCTCAGACCAGCCAAACTGTGGCTCAGACTAGCGAAATTGTGGGCCAGACAGGCGAGATTGTGGCGCGGCTCGCGCGGGGAACGCTGGAAGGCTTCAAGGAAGTGAATGCCAAGATCAACTCGCTGGTTAATTCGCAGATCCGCACCGATGAGAATGTGCGTCGTACAGATGAGAGTCTGCGAAACTTCATCGCGGTTGTCGATCGTTACTTTAGCGAAGGCCGAAATGGACAGTGAGAGATGTGATGAACGCTTCCTCGCCCTCTACAAACAAAACGCTTGCAGTGGAACGGAATCAACGAGTCTCACATCGACAACTTGCCACCGCTTACAATTGTCGCTTGGCCGCTGAGGGAGTGATCGGAGGCGAGCACTCAACCTTTGGAGTGCGGGGGCAAGCGCAGCGCGACACCGCTTTGGATCCTCCAGTAGGTGGGGAATCCAAAGCGCCGTCGACGCTTCGCTCTGCCGGCGCACTCCATAAGGCGGCCGTTAGACCTCTCGCTACCTTCTGCGTCGCGGCCTTCAACCTTCCAGACTAGCCTCCTTTCCGTCTCATTAAACCTTCTTGCTTTCCCATCACGGTATTTGTGGAACTTTGATGCCGGCTCGTGCGAATTAAGGGTGAAGGCAAACCGCTGATTATTCTTTTGGGATGAAACCTGACAACTCCAGCGACAGTGAACTGCTCCAGGCGATGCGGGCTGGAGACGAAGAGGCCCTCGCCGCATTATACCGGCGGCGCCAGCCAGGCATTTATCGTTTTGCGCTGCAGATGTGCGGTTCTCAGCAGCTTGCCGAGGATATTACGCAAGAGGTTTTCATGGTTCTAATGCGTGAGGCCCACACTTTCGATCCTGCTCGCGGTTCTTTAGGCGCTTTTCTAATGGGGATCGCCCGCCATCACTTGCGGCGCCGTTTGCAGCGAGAACGTTTTTACGTCGCCATGAGCGAAGCCCCGGACAACGGCGGTCTCTCCAGCCAGGTATTAGTGACTACCGTTGGCCCACTGGATGAGATGTCGCGTACCGAGGCGATAGAGGCGGTCCGACGAGCCGTGCTAACTTTGCCTGAGCGTTATCGTGAAGTGGTTGTGCTTTGCGATCTGCAGGAAATGAGTTACGCGGAAACAGCAGAGATTCTTGGCTGTGCGATTGGTACGGTGCGTTCGCGGCTGCATCGAGCTCGCGCTCTCTTGATTGAGAAGCTGCGGCCTGCTCGCGAGGACGACGCGGCTTCAGCCACAGTGAAATCGACGAGGTGTTTCGCATGAACTGTCAAATCTTTGAAACCGTCGTCAACGACCTTGCGCGCGAGCAGATGATGGAGGCGAGCGCGCGGGAACAGGCGCTGGCTCACAGCCGCGTTTGCGAAGCATGTACACTCAGGCTGGCACTCGAGCGCCGGCTTACTCTCTGGCTGCGTGCCTTAGCTGTGGAAATGAAGTCTGTGTCGCCATCCGCTCGAGTCGAAGAACACTTGCTAGAGGTTTTTCGTAGTCAAACTCCTTCGCTCCAGACGCGGCCGGCGAGTCGGAGGCGTTATTGGCTGGTGGCTGCGGCTGCCGTTGTCTTGATGGCCCTCGGAATAGCCGGCATGAGGTGGGAGCTCTATGGACCGTCTCAGACTTCAATTAAGACAAGCAATAACACCGAAGCGCAAATTTTTCCTATAGCTTCAACGGGTGCCATCCATCATCAAAACGCAGAATCCACGCCGGAGCAGACGGCTGCGTTCTATCGGCCAAGGCGAAAGCAATCAGTCCGGAAGTCGGCGAGGCCTTCTTCAAGTGGAAACGAGACGCTTGTGGCGAAGGGAACGGCGAGGGCAACGAATACGACCGAGGCCGCCAACTCAGCACAGAGTGAAGTAACCACTCAGTTTCTGCCGTTGAGTTATGCGAGTCCGGTGAGCCTGCAGGACGGTGGACACCTCGTGCGGGTGCAGCTGCCGCGGTCAGCAATGGCGCGCTTTGGCTTGCCCGTGAATATGGAAAGGCACGGCGAAAAAGTGAAGGCGGATGTGTTGGTGAGTGCGGATGGTTTGGCTCGCGCAATTCGTTTTGTGCAGTAGTGCGAACGCAGATCAGGGACTAATCAAACTGGGCTTGTGCCCGCTGAAAAAGGAAAAAGCAATGAAAAACAGATTCGAACTATCTGGCGGAATCGCTCTGGCGGTAATGGTGAGCTTCAGTGTGATCTCTGCGCAAGAAAGACAGCCGGCGCCGGAACGCATAATGATCGACAAGATCGAACACGAAAGAATGATCCAGGAACACCCGCATCCGCCGATGCCACATGGAGGCGATTTTATTTTCCTCGCCACGGAGATGGCCTTTGATGGCAAACTAGTCAAAGGCGCGCCTTATTCCGCGCAAGCGGTAACCGAGAGCACACACACCTTGAGTGACGGCAACCGAATCGTCAACAAGTCAACCGCCGCGGTTTACCGCGACAGTGAAGGTCGCACTCGGCGCGAACAAACACTAAGAGCCATCGGTGCGTTAGCCAACGCCGGCGAGTCACCGCAAACGATCTTTATCAGCGATCCTGTTGCGGGCACTAGTTATACTTTGGATCCCAGCATACGTATTGCTCGCAAGATGCCGCCAATGCGTTTTAAGATCAGATCTAAGACGCCGGCTCCGGAAGATAAGTCAGGTGCTACACTCGATGCTCTCTCGTCCGATCAAATTGAAATCGAGCGCTCCGTAATCGCGGGCAAGATGGCGCACGAGCCCGTGTTCACATGGGGTTGGCGAAACCATCAAGCGAGCACGGAGTCTCTCGGAAGGCAGACCATTGAGGGAATTGAGGCCGAAGGTACGCGCAGCACAGTGACGATTCCCGCAGGTGAGATCGGTAATGAGCGGCCTATCAAGATCGTTAACGAACGTTGGTATTCGCCTGAGTTGCAGACCGTGGTGATGACTCGACATATCGATCCGCGCTTCGGTGAAAACAGCTATCGATTGGCCAATATCGAT